>Ga0066789_10000359_pt1 | contig 17664 bp, 14 predicted proteins | sample OrgsoiDNA2013049_FD_70960 | JGI IMG/M metagenome (GOLD analysis project Ga0066789, IMG submission 70960) | Permafrost soil microbial communities from the Arctic, to analyse light accelerated degradation of dissolved organic matter (DOM) -... | ecosystem: Environmental > Terrestrial > Soil >...
GGCCTCGTGGTCGATGGCGGCATCTACCGGCACGAATTTGTCGCCGACACCGTGATCAAGGCGCTGATGGATGTGCAGTTGCGCACCGAGGTGCCGGTGTTCTCGGCGGTGCTGACGCCGCAGCAGTTCCACGAGAGCGCCGTGCATGTCGATTTCTTCCGCAAGCATTTTGCGATCAAGGGTGTCGAGGTCGCCGAGGCCTGCGCCAACACGCTGCTCAGCCTGGAGCGGCTGCGCGGCCAGGTCGCGGCGGGGATCGTGTGAGCCGCCGTAGGATGGGTGGAGCGAAGCGATACCCATCACCTATCGGAAGCCATCGATGGGTTTCGCTGCGCTCTACCCATCCTGCGACTGCGCAGTCGGGTCGGGCGGGGATTGTGTAAGTAACGCCAGTCCGGTCCAGACGGATTGATTGTCATTTCCGCCGCCGCGCCTATAAACTTGGGCGTGGGAGGAGGCACGCCCGTGGAGACGGGCGGCCGGGACGATCATGTTCGAAGGACACGATCCTTATCTCGTCGCGCTCTCGGTGGTGATCGCGATCCTGGGCGGCTACACCGGTTTCGGCCTCGCGGCGCGCATCCGCGGGACGCCGGGCGTGAGCCGTCGCGTGTTGCTGGCGGGTGCGGCGGCGTTCCTCGCGGTCGGCATCTGGACCATGCATTTTGTCGGCATGCTGGCGGCGCCGATCCCGCCCGATACCGTCTACCTCGTGCTGCCCACCATCGTCTCGTTCCTGATCTGCGCGCTGGTGGTCGGCATCTCCCTGTTTTTCGTCAGCATCGGCGAACCATCGCTGCGGCGCGTGATCTCGTCGGCGGTGCTGCTCGGGGCCGGCATCGCCAGCATGCATTATGTCGGCATTCACGGTCTCGCCGGCGATTTCGCCATCGCGCACGATAATTCGATGATTTTCCTGTCGGTGCTGGTCGCGATCGTCGCCGCCTATGGCGGCCTGCGCGCATTCCTGGCCCGGCAGGACGGCATCCGGCTGATCGTGAGCTCGATCGCGTTCGGCGTCGCGGTGTCGGGAATGCACTACACCGCGATGGCCGGCATGCATTTCGCCCCGCTGTCGGACGCGGCGCATCACCATGGCGGCGGACTGGCCGCGTCGCAGCAGATCCTCTCGGTGGTGGTGGCGCTATTGTGTTTTGTCATTGCCGCGGGCTTCCTGCTGTCGCTGGTGCCGGATCCGCGGCGGCAGACGCCGGCGACCGCGGCCGTCGCGACCGGTCCGGCGGCCGAGGCGGGCGTCGCCGCCGCGCCGCCGTCATCGCCCGAGCCGGTTCCAGTTCCGGTCAGCCCGTCCCTGGCGCGGCCGATGTCGGCGCCGCTCGGCGGTCTCGGCCAGCCGCCCCGCGCCGCGCCCGCCCCCCGGCTGCCGGTCGAGGGCGCCAACGGCACCCATTTCATCGATACCGCCGATATCAGGAGCGTCCGCGCCGACGCCCATTATACCCGGGTCCATGACGGCACCCGGGAGCGGATGTGCCCGTGGTCGATCTCGGAGGCCGAAGCCCAGCTCGATCCCGGCCTGTTCGTCCGGGTCCACCGCAGCCATATTGTGGCGATCCCGCACGTCACCTTCGTCCGCAAGGAGGGGGATGGCGCGATTGTCGAGCTCGACGGCCCGTCGCCGCATCGCGTGCCGGTCAGCCGCGCCAAGATCGCCGAGGTCAAGGCCCGGCTTGGTCTCTCCAAGCGAAGCGCATCCTATCAAGGCGGATTAGGTCGCGAAGACTGACGCATTTCGTGCGCGATGGCCCGCATTTCGTGCGAATTTCCTCACTCTGTGACCGGGCGACCGCCTTCGCCTTGCTTGCAAAAAAATCCGGGCACAGCCTCCGCGCAACGTCTGCACTGAAGAAGACGCGTGGAGGAGACCATGATTCCTGGCCCATTCAGCTATCACCGGCCCGCGACCGTGGCCGATGCGGTCAAATTGCTGTCGACCCTGGGCGACGAAGCCCGTCCCCTTGCCGGCGGCCATAGCCTGGTCCCGATGATGAAGCTCCGGCTCGCCACGCCGGAGCATCTGATCGACCTGCATGGAATCGACGGGCTGAAAGGCATCCGCCGCGAGGCCGGCCGCATCGTGATCGGTGCGATGACCACCCAGCACGAGCTGCTGGCCTCCGACGACATCGCGAAATCGCTGCCGATCCTGCACGAAACCGCGCTGTTGATCGCCGATCCGCAGGTGCGCTACCGGGGTACCATCGGCGGCAATGTCGCCAACGGCGACCCCGGCAACGACATGCCGGCGCTGATGCTGACGCTCGGCGCCCGCTACCGGCTGGAGGGGACCGCGGGCGGGCGCGACATCGCTGCTTCCGAGTTCTATCAGGGCGCCTATTTTACGGCACTCGAGCCCGGCGAAATCCTCACCTTCATTTCGATTCCGGAGCCTGTGGCCGGTCACGGCTACGCCTACGAAAAACTCAAGCGCAAGGTCGGCGATTACGCCACCGCGGCGGCGGCGGTGGTGCTGACCATGGCGGGCGGCAAGGTCGCGAGTTGCGCGATCGGTCTCACCAACCTGCACGAGACGCCGCTGCTGGCGGTCGATGCGGCGAACGCCGTGATCGGAACCAGCCTCGATGCGGCGACGCTGAAAAAGGCCGCGGCCGCGGCCGAAGCCATCATGTCGCCGGCCGCGGACGCCCGCGGCCCGGTCGAATATCGCAAGCATGTCGGCGGCATCATGGTGACGCGGGCGCTGACCCGCGCCGCCGGCCGCGCAAGCTGAGAAAGGGATCAAGAATGGCAAAGACCCACGTAACCATGAAGGTGAACGGCGCCGAGGTCGAAGGCCTTGTCGAACCGCGCACGCTGCTGGTGCATTTCATCCGCGAAAACCTCTCGCTCACCGGCACCCATATCGGCTGCGAGACCACCCATTGCGGCGCCTGCACCGTCGATCTCGACGGCATGTCGGTGAAAAGCTGCACCATGTTCGCGGTGCAGGCGCAGGGTTCCGACATCATGACCATCGAGGGCGTGGCCAATGCCGACGGCACGCTGTCGGCATTGCAGGAAGGCTTTCGCATGATGCACGGGCTGCAATGCGGCTTCTGCACGCCCGGCATGATCTTGCGCGCGCAACGATTGCTGCAGGAAAATCCGTCGCCAACCGAGGCGGAAATCCGGATGGGCATCTCGGGCAATTTCTGCCGCTGCACCGGCTATCAGAACATCGTCAAGGCGATCCAGTACGCGGCCGACAAGATCAATGGCGTCGAATTCAAGGAGGCTGCGGAATGAACGACATGACTCCCACGCGGGAACAACGCGAAGCCAAACTCGAGGGCATGGGCTGCAAGCGCAAGCGGGTCGAAGACATCCGCTTCACCCAGGGCAGGGGCAATTATGTCGACGACCTGAAGCTGCCGGGCATGCTGCATGGCGATTTTGTCCGTTCGCCGCATGCGCATGCGCGCGTCAAGTCCATCAACAGCGAAGAGGCGCTGAAGGTGCCGGGTGTGCTGGCGGTCATCACCGCCGAGACGCTCAAAACCGTCAACCTCGCCTGGATGCCGACGCTCGCCGGCGACGTGCAGATGGTGCTGGCCGACGGCAAGGTGCTGTTCCAGAATCAAGAAGTCGCCTTCGTGGTCGCCACCGACCGCTATGCCGCCGATGACGGCATCAACAAGGTCGTGGTCGAATACGAGCCGCTGCCGGTCGTGATCGATCCGTTCAAGGCGATGGATGCCGACGCGCCGGTGCTGCGCGAGGATCTCGCCGGCAAGACCACAGGCGCGCACGGCCCGCGCAAACATCACAACCACGTCTTCGAGTGGACGGTCGGCGACAAGGACCTGACCGATGCCGCGTTCAAGAAGGCGGATGTGACGATCAAGGAGATGCTGTCCTATCACCGCACCCATCCGTCGCCGCTGGAGACCTGCCAGTGCGTCTGCTCGTTCGACAAGATCAAGGGTGAATTGTCGATCTGGGGCACTTTCCAGGCTCCGCATGTGATCCGCACCGTCGTCGCGCTGATCGCGAAAATTCCGGAGCACAAGATCCATGTGATCTCGCCCGACATCGGCGGCGGTTTCGGTAACAAGGTCGGCGCCTATCCCGGCTATATCTGTGCTGCGGTGGCTTCGATCGTCACCGGCAAGCCCGTCAAATGGGTCGAGGACCGGATCGAAAATCTCACCGCGACATCGTTTGCGCGCGACTACCACATGACCACCGAGATTGCGGCGACCAAAGAAGGCAAGGTCACGGGCCTGCGCGTCCATGTGCTCGCCGATCACGGCGCGTTCGACGCCTGCGCCGATCCGTCGAAATGGCCGGCCGGCTTCTTCAACATCGTCACGGGCTCCTACGACTTCCCGGTCGCGCATCTGGCGGTGGACGGCATCTACACCAACAAGGCGCCGGGCGGCGTCGCCTATCGCTGCTCGTTCCGGGTGACGGAAGCCGCTTACTGCATCGAGCGCGGCATGGACATCCTGGCCCAGAAGCTCGGGATGGATCCGGCCGAGTTGCGGCTGAAGAACTTTATCAAGGCCGAGCAATTCCCGTATCATTCGGCGCTGGGCTGGGAATACGATTCCGGCGACTACCACACCGCCATGAAGAAGATGATGGAATCTGTCGACTATGCCGGCCTGCGCAAGGAGCAGTCGGAAATGCGCGCGGCGTTCAAGCGTGGCGAGACCCGCGAGATCATGGGTCTTGGCGTGTCGTTCTTCACCGAGATCGTCGGCGCCGGCCCGTCGAAGAATTGCGACATCCTGGGCATTGCGATGTTCGACTCCTGCGAAATCCGCATGCACCCGACCGGTGCGGGCATCGCCCGGGTCGGCTCCAAGAGCCAGGGCCAGGGCCATGAGACCACCTGGGCGCAGATCATCGCCACCGAGATCGGCATTCCAGCCGACGACATCATGGTCGAGGAAGGCAACACCGATACCGCGCCCTACGGGCTCGGCACCTACGGTTCGCGCTCCACGCCGGTGGCAGGCGCCGCGATCGCCATGGCGGCGCGGAAAATCAAGGCCAAGGCGCAGATGATCGCCGCCTACAAGCTCGAAGTGCACGAAGGCGACCTCGAATGGGACATCGACGGCTTCAGGGTCAAGGGCCTGCCGGAGAAAACCATGTCGATGAAGGACATCTGCTGGGCGGCCTACAACTCGGTGCCGCCGGGCATGGAGCCGGGGCTGGAGGCGGTGAGCTATTACGATCCGCCCAACATGACCTATCCGTTCGGCGCCTATATCTGCGTGATGAACATCGACGTCGATACCGGCGTTTATAAAGTGCGGCGCTTCTACGCGCTCGACGATTGCGGCACCCGCATCAACCCGATGATCATCGAGGGCCAGGTGCATGGCGGATTGACCGAAGCCTTTGCGATCGCGATGGGCCAGGAGATCCGCTACGACGACGAAGGCAACGTGGTGACCGGTTCGTTCATGGATTTCTTCATGCCGACCGCGGTCGAAACGCCGCATTGGGAGACCGACTTCACGGTGACACCGTCGCCGCATCACCCGATCGGCGCCAAGGGCGTCGGCGAAAGCCCGAATGTCGGCGGCGTGCCGGCGTTTTCCAACGCCGTCAACGACGCCTTCTCGTTCTTAGGGTCAACCCACATCCAGATGCCGCACGACTACTGGCGCAACTGGCGAGCGGCGAAGAATCTGGGAGTGTTCGCGTAGGGAAGAGGCAATACGGGACTCGCGGCCATCCTTCGAGACGCGCGCAGGAGCGCGCTCCTCAGGATGAGGTCGGAGATGTATTCGCAGGATGAGGTCTCAGACCCTCATGGTGAGGAGCGCGTCTTCGCGCGTCTCGAACCATGAGGCCACCGGAGAAGCGACAATGATTCGAGCGAACGGGAAAACATTCTGGCCATGAAAACTCGCGAACAGATCGCGCAAGCGCTGGCGGCGAGCGGCTACATCGCCGACGCTGAACTTGCGACCGCGATCTCGCTGATGCAGCTGCTCCGGCGTCCGCTCTTGCTGGAAGGCGAGGCGGGCGTCGGCAAGACCGAGGTGGCAAAGGCGCTGGCCGCCGCACACGCGACCGAACTCATCCGGTTGCAGTGCTACGAGGGCCTCGACCAGTCATCCGCGCTCTATGAATGGAACTACCAGCGGCAGTTGCTGGCGATCCAGGCGCACCGCGGCGGCGACGCCGAAGAAATCGAGGACAAGATATTCTCGGAAAAATACCTGCTGGAGCGGCCGCTGCTGGCCGCGATCCGCCGCGACAGGCCGCCGGTGCTGCTGATCGACGAAATCGATCGCGCCGACGACGAGTTCGAGGCGTTCCTGCTCGAACTGTTGTCGGATTTTCAGGTTTCCATACCCGAACTCGGCACGATTTCGGCGACGACGATTCCGCATGTGGTGCTGACCTCGAACGGCACCCGCGAACTGTCTGACGCGCTGCGCCGCCGCTGCCTCTACCACTATGTCGATTATCCCGACGTCGATCGCGAGGCGCGCATCATCATGGCGCGGATCGATGGCACGAGCGCCTCGCTGTCGCTGCAGATCGCGCGCATGGTCGAGAACATCCGCAAGGAAGAATTGCGCAAGGTGCCGGGGGTCGCGGAGACGCTGGACTGGGCGGCGGCGCTGGTCGGGCTCGAGGTGCGCGACCTGCATGACGCGCCGGAAGTGGTCCACGAGACCCTGATGTGCCTGCTGAAAACCCATGAGGACAAGTCGCGCGTCACGCGCGAGGTCACCGAGCGTTTGCTGGGGAAGGTCGCATGAGCTGCTGCGGCGCCAATCCCGGATACGAAGAGATCGACGAAGTCTCCCGCCTGATCGCGGCAAAACTCGCGGCGTTTCTCAGGACGTTGCGCGACAATGCCTTTGCCGTCGGCCTGCATGAAGGCCGGGATGCCGCCGCCCTGATGGCGGCGGGTTATGCCGAAAAGCCCGCTTTATTGCGCTCCGCGTTCAAGCATCTGTTCTCGGCGCGGAAAGCCGACTGGGAAAAATTCGACGGCCTGTTCGACGCGTTCTGGCTCGGCAAGCGCGTCAGATCGCGATCGGTCACCATGGGCTCGGCGAAAGCGGCCAACAGCCCGTCGCTGAAAGGCCTGCAGGACAACAAGTCCGAGCGGGCCGGAGGCGAAAGCGCATCCGACCAGATTCCATCCACGGACGATGCGCCGGAGGATCGCGCCGGTGAGGGCCGCATGGAAGGCGCCTCGCGCGCCGACAACCTTGCCGAGATCGATTTCCGCAAGATGGCGGACCCCGGGCAGATCGAGGAGGCCCACGCGGTGGCGGCGCGGCTGGCGAAAACCATGCGGACCCGGCTGACCCGCCGCGACCTGGCGCGCCGGCGCGGCTACCGGCTCGATTTGCGCAGGACGATCCACAGCAACATCAGCCATGGCGGCGTGCCGATCAGCCTGGTCAAGCGCCAGCGCAAGCAAAAGCCGCTGCGTCTGGTCATGCTGCTCGATGCGTCGGGCTCGATGAGCATGTACACCGGGGTATTTTTGCGATTTATCCACGGCGTGCTGGATGAATTTCGCGAGGCCGAGGCGTTTCTGTTTCACACCAGGCTCGCTTATGTCTCCGACGCGATGAAGGAAAAGGATGCCGGCCGCGCGCTCGATCGGCTGTCGATCATGGCGCAGGGCGCCGGCGGCGGCACCAAGATCGGCGAGAGCCTGCAGACTTTCAATCGCTGGCACGCCGCGCGGGTGCTGCATTCGCGCTCTTGCGTGATGATCGTGTCCGATGGCTACGAGACCGGCAACGCGGCGCTGCTCGGCCGCGAGATGGCGGCGCTGGCAAAACGCTGCCGCCGCATCGTCTGGCTCAATCCGATGATGGCGTGGGACGGCTACGCGCCGGAGGCCGCCGGCATCAAGGCCGCACTGCCGCATGTCGATCTCTACGCGCCCGCCAACACGCTAAAGAGCCTGACCGCGCTTGAACCCTATCTGGCGAAACTCTGAGGAAGACGCCGATGACCGCGCATGTCGAAGTGATGGAGCTGGTGGCCCGGCTGAAGGCCGCCGAGGAAACCTTTGTTCTGGCAACCGTGGTCCGCACGGTGTCGGTGACGGCGGCGAAAGCCGGCGCCAAGGCGATCATCCGGCCCGACGGCACCATCGTGGCGGGCTGGATCGGCGGTGGCTGCGCCCGCGGCGCGGTGCTCAAGGCCGCGCGTGAAGCGCTCGCCGACGGCGAGCCGCGGATGGTTTCGGTGCAGCCGGAAAATCTTCTCGCCGAACTCGGCGTCAAGCCCGGCGAGAACCGCGACGGCGTGCGCTTTGCGCAGAACATGTGCCCGAGCAAGGGCACCATGGACATTTTTGTCGAACCGGTGCTGCCGCATCCCTCGCTGGTGATTCTCGGTGCGAGCCCGGTGGCGATATCGCTTGCGGCCCAGGCGCGGCAGCTCGGCTACCACGTCACACTCGCGGCACCCGCGGCCGATGTTGCTTCCGGGCCCGACGCCGATGTCGTCGTCGATGGTTTTCAGCCGCGCTATCTCAACGACGCCCGCCGCTTTGTCGTGATCTCGACGCAGGGCAAGGGCGACGAGGCCGCGTTGAAGGCTTCGGCCGGGATCGACGCCGCCTATCACGCCTTCGTCGGCAGCCGCCGCAAGATGGCAGCGCTTCGCGTTAAACTGATCGCCGAAGGCGTCGACGTTTCAGCACTCGACCGCATCAAGGCGCCGGCCGGCCTCGATCTCGGCGCCATCACGCCGGAAGAGATCGCGATGTCGATTTTGGCCGAGATCACCATCGAGCGCCGGCGCGGCCAGCGCGCCACCACCACCACCACCACCACCACCACCACCACGAATTTCTAGGGAAATCCAATCATGCAAATGAATGACAGCGTGCGCATCCCTGCGCCCAAGCAAAAAGTCTGGGCCGCGCTCAACGATGCCGAAATCCTGAAAAAATGCATTCCGGGCTGTCAAAACCTCGAAATGTCCTCGCCGACCGAAATGACCGCCACCGTGGTGTTTCGGGTCGGCCCGGTGAAGGCGACGTTCGGCGGCAAGGTGACGCTGTCCGATCTCGATCCGCCGAACAGCTACAGAATATCAGGCGAAGGCTCCGGCGGTGTGGCAGGCTTTGCCAAGGGCGGCGCCGCCGTGCGCCTGGAATCCGAAAGTCCCGATGTTACGATTTTGCACTACGAGGTCGACGCGCAAATCGGCGGCAAGCTGGCGCAGCTCGGCGGCCGGTTGATCGATTCGACAGCGAAGAAACTGGCGGGCGAATTTTTCGCGTCGTTCGGCGCGGTGGTCGGCGGCGAGGCCGAGGCGCCCGCAGAAGCCGATGCTGCCCCGAAGGGCTGGTTGGGCAAGCTGACCGGCGCGGCCTAGCATCCGTAACGGCGAGGCAAAGCAATCCAGACGTCGTAGCCCGGATGAGCGGAGCGATATCCGGGAACAGGCGCGACGCTAGGAGGTCGACGCGCAAATCGGCGGCAAGCTGGCGCAGCTCGGCGGACGGTCGATCGATTCGACGGCGAAGAAACTGGCGGGCGAGTTTTTCGCGTCGTTCGGCGCGGTGGTTGGCGGCGAGGCCGAGGCGCCCGCAGAAGCCGATGCTGCCCCGAAGGGCTGGTTGGGCAAGCTGACCGGCGCGGTCTAGCATTCGTCATGGCGAGGCAAAGCAATCCAGACGTCGTAGCCCGGATGACTGAGCGATATCCGGGAACAGGCGCGACGCTAACCCGGATGTCGCTCCGCTCATCCGGGCTACAGCATCTGACGGGCTGGAGTTAGCAGAACCGTAGGGTGGGCAAAGCGCGGCGTGCCCACCATCTTCAAGTAAAAGGTGGGCACGCTGCGCTTTGCCCACCCTACGAACTTCGTGCCCCGGATGCTGCGCAGCGCGCCGCGCTTGCGGCGTGGTGCGCTGCTGATCCGAGGCCCATCGAACCCATCGGATAAGTGGTCCCGGCTCTGCGGAGCAACGTTGGCACGCTGCACCGCGTCCGGGACACGATACCTGCTTTCGACTATGCTATCGGCGTCATCTCGCTGGAGCAATAGATCGCCATGACCGGGCAAGGCTCATCCGACTGGCTTGGCCTGCCAGGCCGCGTTTGTGTGGTGACGGGCGCGGGCGGCGGCATCGGCCGGGCTGTCGCTGCAAGCCTCGCGCGGGCCGGCGGCCGCGTTGCCGCCATCGATCGCGACGAGCGCGGCCTTGAGGCGACGCGCGCCGAGCTGCGTGAACTTGGCTGCGAGCATGTCATCGCGCGCTGCGACACGGCGAACGCCGACAGTGTTGCCGCCGCCGCCGAGACGACCCTGAAGTCGCTGGGGCCGTGCGGCGTGCTGGTGAACGCGGCGGCGGTGTTGCGTCCCGGTGCGCTCGAAAATCTGTCGCTTGCGGAATGGAACGCCGTTCTCTCCGTCAACCTGACCGGCTACTTCCTCTGCGCGCAGATTTTCGGCCGGCAGATGCGCAAGCTCGGGCGCGGCAGTCTCGTTCATGTGGCGTCGATCGCCGGCAGCCATGCCCAGGGGCAGAGCGGCGCCTACAGCGTCAGCAAGGCCGGCGTCGTCATGCTGTCGCGTCAGCTCGCGAGCGAATGGGGACCGCAGGGAATCCGCAGCAACGTCGTCAGTCCCGGCATGATCATCACACCGATGAGCCAGTCCTTTTACGACACGCCCGGGGTCACCGAGCGGCGCACCGCTGTCGTCCCGATCAGGCGGATCGGCATGCCGCAAGACATCGCCGACACCATCCTGTTCCTGGCCAGCGACCGGTCGTCCTATGTCAACGGCGACGAGATCACGGTCGACGGCGGCTACGCCAATATGCTGATGAACCTGGTGCCGCGACCGGGGTTTGACGAGAAGCCGGATTGAGTCGCCGCATCCGGGCCACGGATCAGCCCCATCAGCAGCCCGGATCCGTTGCGCGTACCGGGCGAATTGTCGTGACTTTTCAATCTGATTTGGGCAGTCCAGTCCCCTTTGCAAAAATATTCTTGTTTCCAGCTACCCCAAATCATCTCTAGAACGTTCGCCATCCCGCCCCACAAGAGGGGCGTATCGCGATCGTCTGGAAACGCGGGGCGGGGTGCGGTGGACGCGGCAGCATTTTGCGCGCGACGGAATCGCAGGGCGGGTTCTTATGTTCCCGTGAGCGATGCCAGGCGCGCTGACGAGGGATGTCGCGGCGTACGGCGAAGTCGTGTGGTCCTGACGCCCCGATGCTGGCGTCAAGTTTGCGGAGTTGAGTCGGCCCAACCGGGCTTAGACAAGACACATCCGCAGGCGACGGTGGCAAAAGAGCCGGTCACCGGGGAGAGCACGAAGGAAACCGTTAAAACCATTGCGTGCGGGAATGCCGGGTGATTCCGGTGTACTCGTTGTTACTCGTGTGCGTTCTACCACTACAATTGCACACGAGGCCGCGGGTGCATTGGGCATCCGGCATTCCCCGCGCCCTCTCTGGGGGCGAAGACTAAATGCACGACTCGGGCGCAACGCGTCGCGAGATCGTGAAGGTATGTTTGGATTTGCCGTCATTGCGAGGAGCGAAGCGACGAAGCAATCCATTCTTTCTTGGAGCCATGGATTGCTTCGCGGAGCCTGTCATCGGGCGCGCATTCGCGCGACCCGTTGGCTCGCAATGACGGTGCGGCCGTTTGAAATTTGAATCGGAAATGATAGCGCGAAGAGTATCCGCCATTCACCTCGCCCCGCTTGCGGTGCAAGCGCGCTTTGCGCACCCTGCAAACGAGCGCCTCTAATCAAACAGGCTCGACACCGACTCTTCCGAGGCGGTGCGGCCGATCGCTTCGGCGATCAGCGAGGCGATCGACAGGGTGCGGATGTTGGCGGCATTGCGCACCGCTTCGGTGGGCTGGATCGAATCGGTGATCACGAGCTCTTTCAGCTTGGAGCCGGTGATGCGCGCGGTGGCGCCGCCGGACAGCACGCCGTGGGAGATGTAGGCGTAGACTTCCCTGGCGCCGTTGACGATCAGCGCCTCGGCGGCGTTCACCAGCGTGCCGCCGGAATCCACGATGTCGTCGACCAGGATGCAGGTATAGCCTTCGACGTCGCCGATCACGTTCATGACCTCGGACTCGCCGGCGCGTTCGCGGCGTTTGTCGATGATCGCCAGCGACGTGTTGATGCGCTTGGCGAGGCCGCGCGCGCGCACCACGCCGCCGACGTCGGGGGACACCACCATCACCTTGGTGAGGTCGAAGCGTTCCTTGATGTCGCGCACCATCACCGGCGAGGCGTAGAGATTGTCGGTCGGGATGTCGAAGAAGCCCTGGATTTGCGCGGCGTGCAGGTCGAGCGTCATGACGCGGTCGACGCCGGCATGGGTGATCAGATTGGCCACCAGCTTGGCCGAGATCGGCGCGCGCGAACCGACCTTGCGGTCCTGCCTGGCATAGCCGAAATACGGAATCACCGCGGTGATGCGGCGCGCCGAGGACCGGCGCAGCGCATCGGTGATGATCAGCAGTTCCATCAGATGGTCGTTGGCAGGAAACGATGTCGACTGGATGATGAACACGTCCGAGCCGCGCACGTTTTCGAGGATTTCGACGAAGATCTCCATGTCGGCGAAACGCCGGACCACGGCCTTGGTCAGCGGCAGATGCAGCCAGTCGGCGATGCCCTGCGCCAGCGCAGGATTGGAATTGCCGGCAACGAGCTTGATGGAGCCGTTCTTGGCCGACATCGAGAGTTCTCCCCGCGCCTTGCTGGATACGACGTTCAGCATCTCCGGATACCCACAAAAAAGGCGCGTTTCAACGAGCGAGGTGATATCAAGGAGATGGCTCCGCTGGCAACCCGTCGCATCAGGTTTTCCTGCGCAAAATCACTTGTTGGCCACTATTTGTATCGTTAACGGTCGGTGTAACTGAGCGCGCTGACGCTGAATGCACCCGAGGCGGGCACAGGCTGTTCCGTGCCCGCGACCGCCGGGCCGTCCTTGCCCGGCGCCGCGGCGGGCGGCGGCGCGTCCGCCGGCAGCATTCCGTTGATCATGCCGCTGAGGCCGCTCAATCCAGCCTGGGCGATTTTCCGCAACACCAGGTGGTCGGCCGCGGCCCAGGGGTCGCGTCCGGCCTTGCCGGCCGGCTCCTCGCCGGCCAGGCGCAGCGCGCGCTGCTGGTCGCGGTCATAGACGTCCCAGACCCAGGCGAGGGTGGTGCGGCCGCGGCTGACCTGGACCGAGAGATAGCTTCGCACCCGGTAAGCCGATGCGCCTTCGCGCGATACAATCGACAGGTTGCGCAGCTTCGACTCGCTGTCGAGCACGCTGACCATGCGGTCGAACACCTGCGGCGGCGGCCCGTCGATCGATTCGAATGCGACCGTAGGAGCGCTGCCGCTGCTGCTGGCCATGGCATAAGCGCCGCTGGCGGCACCACCGCCGGCGCAGCCGCCAACTCCGCACGCCATTGCCAGCAGCATGGCTGCAACGGCGGCGCGTGGTGCGGCCCGGGCGCCCGCGACGGTCCTGAACAGGGTTGCGTTGGTGTCCCTCATCGGGACGAGCGATATCGTTAAAATGTGTTAAGGTCTAGGGCAGCGGCGGCCACACTTCGAAAAAGAAGAATTCGAACCGCCCCGTTTCGATCTCAATTATTTGAATGCCCCGTCACTCCGAACTGAGAGCGCGGCGTCGCGCATGACGTGCAAAAGCATGCGCGATCAGCCTGTACATGAGATCGGTTTGGGACAATCCGCCGGCTTCCCAAAGCTTGGGATACATGCTGATCGAGGTGAAGCCCGGAAGCGTGTTGACCTCGTTGACAAAGATGTCGCCGGCTTTGACGAAGAAGTCTATTCGGGCCAGGCCTGCGCAGCCGAGCAGCCGAAACACCTCAACGCCAAGCTCCTGAAGACGACGGGCCTGCGGCGGGGAAAGCTCTGCCGGAATCAGCAGGGCGGCGCCGTCGGCGTCGAGGTATTTTGCCTGATACGAATAGAAGCCGTGCTTGCTCGCCGGCACGATCTCGCCGAGTGGCGACGCATGAACGTGGCCGCTGGCTTCTTCCAGCACCGAACATTCAATCTCGCACGCCTCGCTCACGGCCTGTTCCACCAGGATTTTGTGGTCGTAGCGGAACGCGAGTTCGCAAGATGCAGCGAATTCCTCCGCGGAGCGCGCGCGCGAGACGCCGACCGACGAACCCATGTTGGCGGGCTTTACAAATAAATCGCTGGTCCCCAGCGCGGCCACGGCTGCGGAGTAATCGATCGGCGACAGGTGAGTTGTCGTGATGAAGGGCACCACGGGAAGGCCGGCATCACGCATCAGGCGCTTGGCGACATCCTTGTCCATCGCTATCGCAGAACCCGTCACCGCCGAACCCACGAATGGCACGTCCGCCAATTCAAGCGCGCCCTGCACGGTGCCGTCTTCTCCGTTCGGCCCGTGCAGGACCGGGAATACGACGTCGAAGCGCGCTATGGCGCTGCCTCCAGGTTCGTCGCTGTCGCACCGCACGAAGCCGCCTCGGCCGCCTGGGATCAGCGCGATTTGCGGTGCCGCGTCGGGGATGGTCAGCGCAGCGGCGCCTGCCCCGGCGCCGTTACCGGCATCGCAGATATGGCAGCGACCATCCTTCGCGATGCCGATCAGAGAAACCTCGTATCGGTCGGGGTTCAGGGCGCGAAGGATGTTGGCGGCGGAGGCCCTGGAGACGTCATGTTCGGCCGAGCGTCCGCCGAACAACAGCCCGACCGTGATCTTGCGACGCTCCCAGACCATCATTCCACCCTGTGTTTAATCGCCGGCCTTACGTTTTCGGAACATCGCCCGGATTTTATCCCACAGTTCGATCCGGACGCCATTCCTGCGCATGACGATGCTCTGCTGAATGACCGAAAGGGAATTATTCCAGGTCCAGTAGATCACCAGGCCCGCCGAGAACTTGGCGAGCATGAAGGTGAAGATGACGGGCATCCAGCTCAGGACAGCCGATTGCGTCGGATCCGGCGATGCCGGCGTGAGTTTGACCTGCACCCACTGGGTGAAGCCCATCAGCAGCGGCCAGGCTCCGACCGCAAGTAATCCGCCAAGCACGGGCAGAGACACCGGGTCGTACGGGATCAGTCCGAAAAGATTGAACACGTTGGTGGGGTCGGGGGCGGAAAGATCCCTGATCCAGCCGAAGAAAGGCGCCTGGCGCATCTCGATGGTGACAAACAGGACTTTGTAGAGTGCGAAGAAAACCGGAATCTGGATCAGCGTCGGCAGGCACCCGGAGATCGGGTTGATCCCTTCCTTCCTGTAAAGCTCCATTGTCGCCTGCTGTTGCTTCACCTTGTCGTTGCCAAAACTCTCGCGGATCAGCCGAAGCTGCGGCTGCAGGGCCTTCATCTTCGCCGCCGACCCATAGGCCTTGTTGGCAAGCGGAAAGAACGCGATCTTGAGCATCAAGGTCACGGCCAGGATCGCCACGCCAAAGTTTCCGACCCACCGAAAGATGGTATCGATCAAGGTGAACATCGGCTTTGTGATGAAACGAAACCAGCCCCAGTCGATCGCAAGATCGAACCGGTCGAGATTGAGTGCCTTGTCGTAGCCGTCGAGGATCGCCACTTCCTTGGCGCCGGCGAACAGCCGGGCGGTGGCGCTGGCGGTGCCGCCGGGCTCAATGGTCCGCGCATCCTGCACATAGTCGGCCTGATAGGTCTTGAGAGCGCCGAGCGAGCTTGCGGAGAATTCTGCGTGGAGCGGCGAAGACGTCTCGGGAAGCAGGATGGCGGCCCAGTATTTGTCGGTAAAACCGAGCCACGCATGGCCGATATTGAACGCGATCCGCTTTTTGTCATCGAGGGTCTTGTAGGTAACTTCCTGCAATCCCTGCTTGCCAAGAACCCCGATGGCGCCTTCGTGAAGCAGATAATAGCCGAGCGTCGGCGGCGGACTGTGGCGGGAGATCGATGCATAGGGAGCCAGCACGACGGCGGCCTCTCCGTTGTTGGTGACCTCGTCGCGGACGTTGAAGAGGTATTTGTCGTCGACCGAAATCGTTCGCCGAAATTCCAGCCCCTCGCCATTTTGCCAAACGAGCCTCACCGGGCGTCCAATCCCGAGGCTGCCGGATCCCTGCAGATGCCATCTGGTTTCTGAACCGGGCAGCTGCAGATTGCTGCCGGAAGAATTGATCCAGCCGAACTCCGCATAGAATGGTTGCGGGCTGCCCGATGGCGAAAGCAGCTGGATGGCCGGCGATTTTGGATCGGTGGTTTCGCGATATTGAACCAGCGACAGATCGTCGATCCGGCCGCCGGTCAACGCGATCGAGCCTGTGACCCGCGGTGTATCGACGGCGACACGCTGCGATCTGGCAAGCGCTTGTTGTCGCGAGAACTGCTGCGACCCTTGCGGGCTTAGGGTCGTCGCGGCCGGCGGTGCGAAGGCTTGCGGCGGGATCGCCGCACCGGGCGCCATCGTGCCGATCTGCGAAGTCTTTTGCGCGCCCGGCTTACCGAGAAAGGACGTCGCGAAGAAATACTGCCAGGTGATCAGGATGACCAGAGAGAGCGCGACAGCATAGAAGACATTGTTCTGATCGTGCATGGTAACTCCTGGTTGTCACCCGGTGCGTTCCGTCGTTTCGACGCAAGCCATCAGCCGTTACCGGATCATTCTAGCATAGTATTGGCAAGGCAAGCCCGTGTGCGACCGATTCCGGTCCGCTTGAATTTTGCGTTGCCCGTCTTCCGGCGCAACCCACTCGCACATCGCGTCGCCGCGGTGAGGCATGTCGGCACGCGGCCGATTTACATTTGATTCATCGTAAATATTAAAATGAAATTTGAATTCTTCATCCATGATCGCCGCGTTCGGCCATGGGGCCAGGCGTTTGTTGCCGCGCGAAGCTGGTGTTGCGATGAGCGTTGCACGACCGACGCGGCCAACTTGCCTCGTTTTTGAATTGGGAAACATGAGCATGGCGATCGCGGGTCGAGCGCCCTCTGGCGGCAGTGCATCGCGCGGCGCGCGATCGGACGCGAGAGGCTTTGGCGCACTGTCCGCGCTTGCTCCAAGGCTTATGGCCCCTTTCGCCCTGTCGCTTGCGATGGCGCTGGCCGGTTGCGCCCAAAATTCGGCTCAGCACGAAGTCAAAGCCGACTCCATCGAGGCTGCCGCACCGGCCCAGGGACAACCTGACTTTCGAATTCGCCGGCCCCACCGGGCGCTGCTGGTATCGCAACCAGCCCCCGACTGCGAATTCAGGGGGACCGAACTCAAGACCGTGGATCCGGATCAATGGGCGCGCCTGAAGCTCGACTACGAGCGGCAATGCTACCAACGGGCGGAAATGAAGGTACGCGACCGTTTGCGGCTGCTGCAGGCATCGAGCCGATGCGAGATTGAGCCCGCTCGGCCACCGTTGGCGACTATCCGGTAACCTTCCGTTTGCTTCCATAGGTTGAATTTATCAACGATTCCCTTATTGGCACCGAAGCCCCGTTCGATGTGGATGGTGCGGGCCATTCATGCCAATTCCCACGGGGATCTCGACCGGCCGGAGCGATCGATGCCTTGCGGAGTCCACGCTGCACACAGCAGCGGTATTGGGATGCGCCAGGCGAGTCATGGTTTAGCCACAGTGAAACACCAACTTTTGCTCCTGAATACGCATGGCCTTGTCAGTCGGCGACTCCGCGGTTGGAATTTCTGGGGGG
>Ga0066789_10000360_pt1 | contig 17656 bp, 15 predicted proteins | sample OrgsoiDNA2013049_FD_70960 | JGI IMG/M metagenome (GOLD analysis project Ga0066789, IMG submission 70960) | Permafrost soil microbial communities from the Arctic, to analyse light accelerated degradation of dissolved organic matter (DOM) -... | ecosystem: Environmental > Terrestrial > Soil >...
TGATCGAAGCTGACTACTTCGGCGATGCTCTCCAGCGTCGAGTCCGGATCGGCGACAAGGCTCGCCAGCTTCGTCCCGCTCATCGGGATCGGTTCGAGGTCGTAGGCTTTGGCGATGAGTTGCTGAAGGTCGAGCACGGCGGTCTTGTCGGGTCTTCGGTTGGTTGGTCGTTAGGGCAAAGGCTCCTCACACTCGGTGCGCACCAGATCCTCGACAGTTTCTCGGCGGGCGATAAGCGTCGGCGTGCCTTTGTCCCAAAGCACAATCGGAACGCGGCCTTGCGACACGTAGTTCGAGCTCATGGCCGCGCCGTAGGCTCCCGCATCGTGAAGCACGAGCAAATCGCCGGTGTCGGGCAGCGGCAACGGCCGCGGATCGAGCAGCTCGTGCTCGTCGCGGGTGAAGACATCGCCGCTTTCGCACAGCGGGCCCGCGACGACCAGCGGCTCCGGAGCCCGGCCGGCGCCCTTGCCGATGATGGAAATGTGGTGATAGGCACCGTACATGGCCGGGCGGACGAGGTCGCAGAAGCCGGCATCGACCATGACGAAGCGGTGGCCCCTGCCTTTTTCATTGTCGCGCGTGTTCTTCACGTCATGGACGCGCGAGACCAGCAGACCCATGCCTGCCACGGGGTAGCGGCCGGGCTCGATCTCGACGCGCACGGGCCGGCCGCGCACCGCTGCGAAGCGCCCGACAGCGTCGAGCAGCACCGGGCGAAGCCAGTTGAGGTCGTACGGCTCGCGGCCGGGACGGTAGGGGTGCGGAATGCCGCCGCCGAAGTTCACCGTCTCGACGTCGGGAAAACTAGGCAAAATGCTGGCGAAGAAGTCGACCAGCTTGCGCGCGTTGCGGTCGAATTCGCGCGGATCAGGCCCGGTGCCGATGTGCGTGTGCAACGCGACGATCTTCAGGCCGGCGGTCGCAGCCATCGCGCGCGCGTTCGCCAGAATGGGATCTTCGTACCAAATGCCGTGCTTCGACGAGGGACCGCCGGTATCGCAGGACTCGACGTGTCCGTGGCCGAAGCCGGGATTCGTGCGCATCGCGATCGGGCCGCGGTAGCCGGCGGCCGCAAGCTGGGCGATTTGCCCGGGCGAGCCGACGTTGGGCATGACTCCGTGACGGAGTACGACCTCGAGCGCGTTGTCGCGGTACACGTCGGAGGTAAGCATGATAACCGGCGGATTCGAGCCGAGGGGAAATCCCGCTCTGGCGGCGCGCAAAACTTCGTTGCCGCTGACGGCGTCGATCCACAGGCCCGCTTCACGGACGATCTTCAAGACGGCGCGCGCCGAGTTCGCCTTCATCGCATAGCGCACGACCAGATTGGGGTGACTGGCCATGGCGGTAAGGCGTCCGAGCGCGGCACGCAAGATATCGGCGTCGTAGAAGTAGAAAGGCGTGCCTACGCGGGCTGCGATGCTTTCGAGAGGATACGAGTCGAGCTTCATGGGAAGCGGGAATCATAATCGATCTGCGCGGAACGCAAAGTCACTGGCGGGATTTGCGTTCGTTCTGTCGAGGCGTCCGGGAAAGCGGCCGCTCGGCTTCCGCGGGCTTTGACGGCCACGACCCGTTCGGCGAACGCACGCCATAGGCCGCGCTACGCGCGTCCGTGGCGCGCTCGGCATACGGGTCCTTACGCGGCCGAGAGCGGCCGCTGGCCCCTCACGCTCGCGTGGCATCCGAGCGCAGACGCTCGGAGCCGCTCGCTTACGTCGCCTCAGAGTCGTGCCCGCCCGCCCGCGCGCCGAGCTCACGGCAACTCACGAAGTTGCAGCTCTTGAGCCGGAGGCGCGCCACGCACAGGGCCACGAGTTCCTCCTCGACGGGTTCGCTTCTATGAGAAGGTGCGAGCTCGGCGCGCTGGCGGCCGGGAATGCTTTCGGCGGGACGGACGGAGGTGCTCCGGCCGTCCCCGGCCGGATGCCAGCCGACGTACGAGTCCATCATGGACGGGCGAAGCCCGGCCGTTGATGGACGTTCACGCCGAAAGCATTCCCGGCGAGAGCCAGCCGAGGGCGAGCGAAGCGAGCGGGGTGGCAGGGTGGCGGGAAGGGCCCGAGTGCCGAGCGTCCGCTTTCTCGGATGCTTCCTCGTGACGGTGAAGTCCATCCGGAACTTGCGTGCGCTGGCGCTTGCGTCGAGACTCCTCGGACCCCAATTCACCGAGGAGACTTTGATGCCGACCACAGCCGAAAATCTGAAGACCGCTTTCGCTGGCGAGAGCCAAGCCAATCGCAAGTACCTCGCCTACGCGGCGAAAGCCGACAAGGAAGGCCATCCGCAAATCGCCAAGCTCTTCCGCGCCGCCGCCGAGGCCGAAACGCTGCATGCACTTGCCCACTTGCAGAATATGGGCGGCGTCGGCTCGACGCTGGACAACCTGAAGGACGCTATCGCGGGTGAGACCTACGAGCACACGACGATGTATCCACCCATGGTTGAACAGGCCGATAAGGAAGGCCACCGCGCCAAGAACATGCTCAAGTGGGCGAACGCCGTCGAGAAAGTCCACGCGGAGCTGTACCAACAAGCGCTCGGTGCTCTGCAGGCGGGCAAGGACCTGTCGACGATGGAGATCTATCTTTGTCCGGTGTGCGGCCACTTGGAGATCGGGTCGGCGCCCGACAAATGCCCGGTGTGCGGCCTTGTCGGCGCCAAGTATCAGAAGGTGAGCTGATCTCGAGCGCGGGAGCGCAAGAGCACGGCCGTCGCGAGTCGGCGGCCGCTGCTGTGACGACGTCTTACGATCGCACGAAAGCGTCGTAAATGGCGCGCATGCCCTTGCCGAGATCGGCGGCGCTGACGCCCACGATGATTGAAATCTCGGACGCGCCCTGGTCGATGATCCGCACGTTGACGCCGGCGTTGGCCAGAGCGCTGAACAAGCGCGACGAAACGCCAATCCGGCGCGACATGCCGTGTCCGACGGTGGCGATGAGCGCGAGATCGCGTTCCACATCGATCGAGTCGGGGTCGCAGGCGTTGCGGATCTCCTGCAACACCACGTCTTCGCTTTCCTGGAAGTTCTTCTGGTCGATGACCACGCACATCGAGTCGATGCCAGACGGCGAAAGCTCGTAGCTGATGCCCTTGGTTTCGAGAATGCCGAGGACGCGACGACCGAAGCCGCGCTCCTTGTTCATCAGCGTCTTTTCGATCTGCAGCAGGCAGAAGCCGCTGCGTCCGGCGACGCCGGCGATGGGGCGATCGGCGGCCTGGTTCTCGGGCACAATCAGCGTGCCGGGCGCCGTCGGATCGTTCGTGTTCGCGATGCGGATGGGAATGCCGACTTGCTTGCAGGGCAGGATCGCTTCCTCGTGGAATACGTTGGCGCCCGAGTAGGCCAGCTCGCGTAGCTCGCGGTAGGTCACCCGCTCCATGGGCGCGGCGTCGGGGACGATCCGTGGATCCGTCATGAGCAACCCCGAGACGTCGGTCCAATTTTCGTACAGGGTGGCGCCGGCGGCGCGCGCAAGAATGGCCCCGGAAATGTCCGAGCCACCGCGCGAGAACGTCTTGACCTTGCCCTGCGGACCCGTGCCGTAGAAACCGGGCAACACGAAGTATCCCTTGGCCGGCAGGCGGGCGGGCAATTCCTTCCAGGTGCGCTCGTCGACCAGGCCGTTCGACGTGAGGAAGACGTTGCCTTCGGCCTCGACGAACGTGCCGCCGAGATAAGCCGCCATGATGCGCGCCGAGAAATGCTCGCCGCGCGAAGCGATCCAATCGCGGTCAGCGCCGGAGCGAATTTGTTTCTCCAGGTCGTCGATGAGGCCGCCCATGCCGGCGCTTACGCCTAGCTCGTTTTCGATTTCCAAGAAGCGACCGCGCAGAAGAGCGATCGACGGGCTGGGATCCATGTCGCGCGAAACCATCTCGTGAATCGACAGGAGAATGTCGGTGACCTTGGGATCCTGCTTGTGGCGCTTGCCCGGCGCGGACACCACGACGGCGCGCCGGTTGGCGTCGGCCTTAATGATGGACGCGACCTTGCGAAATTGAGCCGCGTCGGCCAGCGAGGTTCCCCCGAATTTGCAGGCAATGGTCATGATTCTCCTTCGTGCGTGCGCGAACCAGACCACTACTTCCACGATCCGCAAAGGCGAATCAAGATCTAAGGCGCCGAGCGCGAAGGCGGAGCCGGAACGCGGGAAGGCATGGAGGAAACCCTTCGAGGGTTTCCATCGCAATGTGCGCGTCAGTCGGGCGGTGTGAATAGAAATGCACTTGCCTGCGTCTAAAGACCGAATCGTTGTGGTGTCGCCGTGTCGAACTTGGTTGCCAAAATCCTTGCACTGCTTTCTCTGGCGGGAATTGCCGTCGCCACGATAGTGCTCGCGACCGGCTCGTCCGAAGCGGCGAAGAAGAGCAATCTTCCGGGCTCGGTTGCGCTCGGCGGCGAGTGCGCGGCATTTCAAGATTGCCAGGCGGTTTCCGGCAAGGTCATCGAGTGCCGTTGCACAGACCGGAGCAGTCGCCCGGTGTGCGTCGCCGACCTCAACGTCGGGCAGGATTGTTCGCCAGCGATCAGCGCTTCGTCGGTGTGTCGGCCTGGCACGCGCTGCACGGCTAGCGGCCCGCGGTCGGCGAAAGCCATTTGTCTTCCTGCTGCGAAGGCGGGCGAAGCGTGCGGACCTGGTACTGGTGGCTGCGAGGATCCGGCGTTTTGCGACAGCAACCACGTGTGCGTAATTGGACAAGCCGAGCTTGGGCAAACGTGTGGGCAGCATGCGGAGTGCACGGCGCCGTACATTTGCCCGGGGCGCAAGCACGTGTGCTCGCGTCCCGCGAAAGTCGGCGAAGCGTGCGGAACTAATTCCGACGGCCGTTCGGAATGCGCCGCTGGTGCTGGCTGCAATGGAAGCCGGTGCGTGGCCCAAAAAGCCGATGGTGCGGGCTGTACTTTCGACGAGGAATGCCTGACGGGGCTGTGTGGAACCGGCGGCTGCGGTCTCGGCCCTGCATCGGCGAACGTGATCGCGAGCTGCGGGCTTTGAATCGGGTAGGTTGCCATGACCCCTTCGATCGCCTGCAAGCTGTGTCTTGCAAACACGTGTGTTTCGGTCGGTCGCAATAAGCAGCGCGAGTTCGTGCACTGCCCGCGCTGCGGCCTGGTGTGTGTGCCACCCGCGTTTTGGCTTTCCGTCGACGACGAACGCGCCCGCTACGGGTACCACGACAATGTGCCCAGCAACCCTGGCTACGTGGATTTCTTGGGCGAGGTGGTCGATGTGGTCGCCACGTTGGCTCCGGCTGGCGGACGTGTTCTTGACTTCGGTAGCGGCGAAAACGCCGCGCTGACCGAGCTTTTGCGTGGGCGCGGCTTGGTCTGCACGGCCTACGATCCGCTCTATGGCATTGGCCAACGCGTGCTCGATGAATGCTACGACGTCATCGTTTTGTGCGAGGTCATCGAGCACCTACACAACTTGCGCGCCGAGCTGGCGCGCATCGGAAACTGCCTTGCTCCGGCGGGCAAAGTCGTTGTGCGAACGCGCTGCTATCCGTCGCTCGAATCTCTGCCGACGTGGTGGTACGCCCGCGATGCAACCCACGTGAATCTGTTTTCGCGCGAGGCGCTCGCCTACGCCGCCGAGCTTTGTGGCACGCGCTTCGCGGTGACCGACAAGCTAGACATTTTCGTGTGGTCGCGGCCCCACTGACCAACTGACCGCGGGCCGGACGGCGTGGCCGAAGCTCGGACGTGGCTCGACGCCAGCCGGACGGAAACAGTCAGGGCGCGGGCAGAAAAACGCGGAATTTGGTTGGTTTCCGCTGGTCGTGGCTCTTGGCACCGCTTTCGCTTTAGTGCCGGCTCGTGCTCACTCACGTGCTTTCCGCAACCGTCGTTGGAATCGAAGCCTCGCCCATTCACGTCGAGGTGGATGTGGCGCAAGGACTGCCCGGTTGCCACATCGTCGGGCTGCCCGATGCCGGCGTGAAAGAAGGCCGTGTTCGCATTCGCGGCGCTATCGAAAACAGCGGCTTAAAATACCCGCTCCGGCGCATCACCGTGAATCTTGCGCCGGCCGATCTGCGCAAGGACGGCGCTGCCTTCGACGTGCCCATCGCGGTCGGCATTCTCTCGGCGGCAGGGATTCTGCCGCCCGAGGTGAATGACAATTCGCTGTTCGTGGGTGAGCTGGCCCTCGATGGCACCGTCCGACCGGTGCGCGGCGTCTTGCCTATGGCGGCCTACGCGCGTGCGCAATCCATTCCGCGCTTGTTCGTCCCGCGAGAGAACGCCGCCGAGGCGGCCATCGTTGGCGGCGACTGCGCCATCGTTCCCGTCGGTCATTTGGCCGAGCTCGTTGATGCTCTTCGTGGGGAAATGCTGGCTGCTCCCCGTGCGACCTGCCCGCCGTTCGTGCCGTCGACCGGCGCAGATCTGTCCGAGGTGCGCGGGCAAGAGGTCGCTCGCCGCGCGCTGGAAATTGCGGCAGCGGGCGGCCACAACATCGTTTTTGTCGGGCCGCCTGGGTCGGGCAAGACCATGCTGGCCCGTCGCTTGCCTGGCCTTTTGCCGGCCCTTTCGTTCGACGAGTCGCTGGAGACTACCATGGTCTATTCGGTGGCGGGTTTGCTCTCGGGCCGATCCCTCGTCACCGAACGACCGTTCCGCGCGCCCCACCACACCGTCAGCGTCGCTGGCCTGGCAGGAGGCGGCCCGTCGGTGCGTCCAGGCGAAATCTCGCTAGCGCACAACGGCGTTCTCTTTCTCGACGAGCTTCTGGAATTCGGCCGCCCGGCGCTCGAAGCGCTTCGCCAACCGCTCGAAGAACGCGAAATCGCCGTCGTGCGCGCTCGTCGCACGGTGGTGTTCCCTGCCGACTTCATGTTGGTGGCGGCGCTCAACCCGTGCCCCTGCGGTCACTTCGGCAACCGCGTTCGAACCTGCACTTGCTCGCAGTCGGCCATCCATAGTTATCGCGCGAAGCTTTCCGGTCCGCTTCTCGATCGCATCGACATGCACGTGGAAGTGCCGGCGCTCAGCTACCGCGAGCTGGCGAGCAAAGAATCCGGCGAATCCACCGCGATGGTACGGCAGCGGGTGGAAACGGCTCGACTTCGGCAAAGCCAGCGCAGCCCGCGTTCGAACGCGCGGCTCACCTCCGCCGAGCTTGGCCAAGCCGCGACGCTCGATAGCGACGGGCATCGCATTCTCGAACGGGCCGTCGAGCGGCTGGCTCTTTCGGCGCGCGCCATCGAGCGCGTGCGGCGTCTCGCCCGCACCATCGCCGACATGGAGGCCTCCACGGACGTACGCGGTCCGCACGTGGCCGAGGCGTTGCAGTACCGGTTTCTCGATAAGGAGAGCTCGTGATGGGGAGGCCTGAGAGCGCGGAGGAAGAGGAGGGCGCAGAGGGGGCTTTGAATGCGATCTCTGGGGCGATCATTGGCGCGGCCATAGAGGTTCACAAGGCGCTCGGGCCCGGATTGCTGGAGTCCGCCTATCAGGCCTGTTTGGAACGCGAGTTGGTCGAGCGTGGTCACCAGGTTGAGCGGCAGAGGTCCTTCCCGCTTGTCTACAAGGGAAGCGAGATCAGCCGGTGGTTCCGACTCGATATGGTCGTCGACGAACAGGTCCTCGTCGAGATCAAGGCCGTCAAGCACCTACTGCCAGTGCACGAATCCCAAATCCTTTCCTACCTTCGGCTCGCCAGCCTCCCGCTCGGGCTGCTCATCAACTTCCACGGCGCAACTCTCAAAGCCGGCCTACGCCGCTTCCGCCTCTCCGCGCCCTCCCTCCCCTCTGTGCTCTCTCTTCTCTCAACCCTCAACCTAAGGAGATGAACTATGTCCACACTAAAAGAGAAACTGAAAATCGTTCAAACCGCCGTATCCGCCATCGAAAAACAATTCGGCAAAGGCGCCATCATGTCGCTCGGTGGCGAAGCGGAAGACATCGCCGTCATTCCCACGGGCTCGGTCGGACTCGACCTCGCGCTCGGTGTGGGAGGCCTGCCGCGCGGCCGAGTGGTCGAGATTTACGGACCCGAATCGTCCGGTAAGACCACGCTGACCCTGCACGCCATTGCTCAGGCGCAAAAAGCCGGCGGCGTTTGCGCCTTCATCGACGCCGAGCACGCACTCGACGTCACCTACGCGCGGAAGCTGGGCGTTCGCATCGAAGACCTGCTGGTTTCCCAGCCCGACAACGGTGAGCAGGCCCTGGAGATCGCCGACAAGCTGGTGGGAACCGGCGCCATCGATCTGATCGTGGTCGACTCGGTGGCGGCGTTAGTTCCGAAAGCGGAAATCGAAGGAGAAATGGGGGATTCGCACATGGGCTTGCAAGCGCGCCTCATGAGCCAGGCCCTGCGCAAGCTCACAGCAGCCACCTGTCGCAACAATACTTGCGTCGTCTTCATCAACCAACTTCGACAAAAAATCGGCGTGGTCTACGGCAACCCCGAAACCACCACGGGCGGCAACGCATTGAAGTTCTACGCCAGCGTTCGTCTGGACATTCGCAAGATCGGTGTCGTCAAGAATGGCGAGCAGGTGGTCGGCAACAAGACGCGGGTGAAAGTGGTGAAGAACAAAGTGGCCCCGCCGTTTCGCGAGTGCGAATTCGAAATTACCTACGGCACTGGCATTTTTGCAGTTGGCGAGATCGTCGACCTCGCCAGCGACGCCAGCCTCATCGAAAAGTCGGGCGCGTACTACTCCATTGGCGGCGAGCGCATCGCCCAGGGCCGCGACAAGGCCTGCCAGTTCTTCGGCGAGCATCCCGAGCTTGCCGCCGAGCTGCGCGAGAAGCTCGTCGCGCTCCGAAAGGCGGAAAACGCGCGCATGGGCGCACCGACCCCCGTTGCCGGCGGCGAAAGCGAGGCCGCGTAGAGGGCGCGATAGTGATTCGGGAACGTGTGGGCGAGTGCCCGGCCACTCGCACCGGCAGACCACATGTTCCCCTGAGTGCTTGTTCGCCGATGGGTACCAATCTGCAGGAATTCGAGCAACCGCGGGTCACCCGAGATAGGCCGCGACTGACCCGAGCTCCATGCCCTCTCCGGTCGACAGTTCCCTCACGTTGACGTCGAAGGCTGCGCATGCTGCGCCCGGAGCTCGGGTCAAGCGGCTCGCGCGTCGCTTGCTCGCCGCCGGGGAAGGGAAGCAGCCTCCACGGCTCGATCGCGTTGTCGAAGGGCCGCGATATCACGGTGAGGGGTGCCCCGAACAGTCGGCGATACTCCCGACTGAACTGCGTGGGGCTTTCGTAGCCCACACGGAAACTCGCCTCTGCTGCATCGACATGCTTGCCCAGTATGAGGCGTCGTGCCTCCTGGAGGCGAAGGCGCTTCTGGTACTGGAGAGGGCTAAGCGCGGTCACCTCGACGCCCGTCGCACAGAACACAGCAGCCGTCACGGTCACTCCGACGATCATCATCCGACGACGGCAGGGGCCTGTTGTCGAGAGCCCAACGGCAGAGCACTTCACGGGGGTGGTTCGAGTCGAGCGGTTGTTCCAGCCCGCCGACGGGGCACGGACATCGGGCGCCCCAGTGGCCTTCGAAGCGGGTGCCAGCACCGCATGGCATGTTCATCCCGTTGGGCAGACTCTCATCGTGATCGAAGGCGTCGGGTGGGTGCAGCAGCGAGGCCGCCCGGTTCAGCCGATCTCAGCGGGTGACGTCGTTTGGATCCCACCGGGCGTCGAGCACTGGCATGGTGCGACGGCGAGCTCCGCGATGACCCATCTCGCGATACAGGAGCAGCCGGACGGTAAGACGGTTAGGTGGTTGGAGCCCGTATCCGACGATCAGTTTCGGGCTGCACAGCAAAGCCGCTGAAGGTGCGCGGGGTCGCCCGCGCATTGCCCGTGCAAGAAGATATCCTGCCAGTGGCGGATCCCACCGCTTGGCACGCAAGACCTGGACGAATACGTCGTGGCATACGTCGCGGGCCAGTTGCTCGTCGCCCAGGATGCGTTGGGCGCGCCGGAGAACGAGGCTCCGAAGCGCTCGGAGGTTGCTCTCAGTCGGGCAGGCCGCCGCCGGACGGTGTCAACGCGTTGAAGTACGCTACGTCCGCGTCGACATTCGCAAAGAGAGACGTCGTCGAGACCGGCGAACAAACAGCGGCATGAGAACCCGCACGCCATCCCAACCTTGGGTTGCCATGGAAGGCCGCCCGATTTTTTTTGCCACCCCCTCAACCGCGGTAGCATCCGATGGTTGGTACTAACTCGGAAATCCTTTTCGGACCAAACGGAACTGGTTTCTCATTCCATAGAAGGGAGGCCCAGCATGTCAGACCTACGAACGAGCTATATGGGGATCGCGCTCAAGAACCCCATCATGGTCGGCTCATCGCCGCTGTCGACCCGTGTCGACACGATCAAGGCGATGGAAGCAGCGGGGGCGTCGGCGGTAGTTTTGAAGTCCCTGTTCGAAGAGCAGGTCCGGATCGATGCGGAAGCCTTCGAGCGCGACTTGGCCGAGCACGCGAATGTTTCCGCGGAAGCTATTTCCATGTTCCCGCGCCTTCAGCACGCCGGAACCCGGACACACGTCTACTGGGTTTCCGAGGCACGCAAGGCGGTCACCATCCCGCTAATCGCGAGCATCAACTGCGTGACGAAGGTGGAGTGGGCCGAATATGCCAAGGCACTCGAGGGGGCGGGCGTCGACGGGATCGAGCTCAATCTGCACTCGCCGGTGAACGATCCGGCTGTGACCGCAGCGGACGTCGAGAACCGCGAGCTGGACGTCCTCAATGAGGTTCGCAATGCCGTGCGCATCCCCATCGGGGTGAAGCTGCATCCGTTCTACACGAACCTATTCAATGTCGTGGGCAAGCTCGAAGAGGCGGGTGCCGACGGGTTCGTGATGTTCAATCGTCTGTTTCAGCCCGACATCGATGTGGATGCCGAGGTGAAGAAGGCGCGCTACCAGGAAACCGAGTCGCGCGATTCACTCTTGCCGATGCGCTGGATTGCGCTTCTTGCGAATCGCGTTCGCTCGGGCATCGCAGCCAGCACGGGTGTCAGCAGCGGTCGGGACGTCGCGAAGATGATTCTGGCCGGAGCGCGGGCCACGCAGGTGGTCGGCGTCCTCCTCCGGGAAAAGCCGGCGTACATCGCGACCATGCTGGCCGAGCTGGACGCCTGGATGACCAGCCATAACTACAAGAACGTCGAAGATTTCCGCGGGAAACTTGCACGCATCAACCCGAACGACGCTTGGGGTTTCGAGACAAGCCAATATGTTGAAGGTCTTCTCGGTCTCGGTTGAAACCTTTCGCTCGTCAGGGCGTCCAAGGGTTTGCTCCTGTAATTAGGTGGAAGTGGGGGGCCCTCCGCACTTGGCATCCGTTTGGTCCACGGAAGAGAGCCTGCTGAGTGCGGAGGGCCAATTTATCCAGAGAGCCGTGACTACTTGCGGTCATGGGGCCTTATGTCGGAAGGCGGTATAGAATACACTCCAGGCGTCCTCGACCATGCGCAACTATGCTGCCCTAACCGAGATCCACCGCGAGCTGTACCGACTCCGCCACGCCGACGCCATCCTCAGCTGGGACGACGCCACCATGATGCCGGCGAGCGCGGGCCGCGCGCGGGCCGAGGCGCTGTCGACGCTCCGAGGCCTGATCCACCAACAGGCAACCCAGCCACACATGGCCGATCTGTTCGCGGGTGCAGCCGACGAAAGCGGGCAACTGCAACCGTGGGACCAGGCAAACCTGCGCGAGATGCGAAGAGAGTGGTTGCGGGCCACGGCACTGCCGCAGTCCTTGGTCGAGGCCGCGTCCCGGGCGGAGTCGCACAGCGAACAGGCCTGGCGACGGCTTCGTGCGACTAACGACTTCGCCGGGTTCTTGCCGTTCTTTCGCGATGTGGTTCGACTGAAACAAGAGGCGGCGCGTGCCCTGAGCGAGAAGCTTGGGCTCAGTCCCTACGATGCCCTGCTGGACGCCTTCGAACCGGGTATGAAGGTCGCACAGATCACGCCGCTGTTCGCGCGCCTGCGAGCGTTTCTGCCCACGGCGATCGGAAAGACGATGGCTCGACAGCGGACGGAAGCGGTGGCAACGTGCGCGGGTCCCTACCCGGTGGACCGCCAGCGCGAGCTGGGCATTGAGATGATGCGTCGGCTCGGGTTCGATTTTCGCCGCGGACGCCTGGACACTAGCCATCATCCTTTCTGTGGTGGCGTCCCCGAAGACGTCCGTATCACCACACGTTACCGTGCCGATGACTTTCTGGCCGCGCTTTACGGGGTTGTCCACGAATGCGGCCATGCGAAATATCAGCAGCACCTGCCGCAGAATTGGCTGGGGCTTCCCGTGGCTGAGCCGCGCGGTTCTTGCATCCACGAAAGCCAGAGCTTGCTCTTGGAAATGCACGTGGGTCGCAGCCGCGCCTTTGCGGAGTTTGCTGCGCCGATGATCGCGGCGGCCTTTCCCGACTTGGCGGCAACGGAGCCGGATGCATTCGACCCGACGCACTTGCTCCGTCAACTCAGCCGTGTCCGACCAACATTGATTCGCGTGGATGCCGACGAGCTGACGTACCCCTGTCACATCATCCTGCGCTTCGAGTTGGAAAAGCAGCTAGTCGATGGATCTTTGCATCCTGAGGATGTGCCCGACGCCTGGGACGCAGGAATGCGCGAGATGCTCGGCCTTTCTACCCGTGGCAACGACCGCGATGGGTGCATGCAGGATGTGCATTGGCCGGCGGGTATGTTCGGCTACTTTCCCAGCTATGCCTTGGGTGCTTTGGCCGCGGCGCAATTCTTCCGTGCCGCCAAGCGAACGTGCGCCGATTTGATGGTCCAGATTGGCCACGGCGACTTCGCCAGACTTGACGATTGGCTCGACCGGCACATCTGGAGCCAGGGCTCATTCCGGTCGACCTCGGAGCTCATCGAAGGCGCCACCGGCGTTCCGCTTTCCACCGAGGCTTTCGAAGAGCACGTCGAGCGTCGCTACGTGCAGGGCGAGGGCTAAAGACCTGTCCATAAACTGGAGGGGTCAACAGTCGCCGAGCCAAAGGCTCGGCCGCAGGTGGGTGAAGTCCGCGAATTTACTTCGCGAACGAGGGGCGGGCCGCGGCCTGCCCCTTAAAAACCTTCAAGACGGGTCCATTTATGGACACGTCTTGAACCGCAGGATCGTGTCGAATCGCTAATTCCAGCGGAAGTAGCGTAGGCCGAGCAGGAACGCGGGGACGCCCCACAGGGCTAGAATCGCCAGCGGCCAGAGAATGCCACCGAAGCCGGCGCCGTCGATCATCACGGCGCGCATGCCGTCGCACATCGCCGTGAGCGGAAGCAGGCGAATCACCGGTTGGATGCTGTCTGGAAAATTGCTGGCCGAGAAGAACACGCCCGAGGCAATGAACATGGGTAACATGACCAGGTTCATAAGGCCGCTCACCGTTTCGGTGTTTTGCGCACGGCTGGCCACCAGAATAGCGATGGCGGCGAACGAGGCGCTGCCCGCAAATGCCATGGTGAGCAGCGCTAGGTACGATCCTGCCACCTGCACCGAGAAGAACAGGCGGGCGAAGAGCACGATGAAAGCGACTTCCATGGGAATGAGGACGAGGCGCGCAAGCCCAATGGAAAACATCAGGTCGCGCCGGCGCATGGGCGCGGCCAGCAGGCGCTTGAGCAGCTTGCGCACGCGCATGTGCACGATGACCCAGGCCACGCCCCACATGGATCCGGACATGAGGTTCATGGCCAAAAGGCCGGGAATGAGAAAGTCGATGTAGCGTGAGCCGGGCTCGTGCACTTCTTCGTCGCGCACCAGGCGGGGCTCGGTCTGACCGGCGGCGCGCTGGAGGATTTCATTCACCCTCGCGCGCGCCTGGCGCGCTTCGACTCGTGACGGATCGAAGCGATAGGTAATGGGTTGAGCCGGTGCTTGCGGTGGCACGAGCAGAAGGTTCACGCGCCCGGCCCGCAGCTCGGCTTCTGCGCTGGCGGCGTCGAGCGGTTTCACCTGAATTTTGCCCTCGACGAGAATCTGCTTGAGGTCGTCCGAGATGCCCGGCAGGGCGCCGACCACGGTTGGCTCGGGGCCGCGCACGCGGAAGGCGATGCCGAGCGCGATGGACAGCAGCACGGGAAAACCGAAGGCCCAAAATAGAACGCCGGGTTCGCGGCCGATCTCACGCAGGCGCATGAGCGTCAGCTGAACGATGGGGCTTGGACGCTTGCTGGGCTCAGCCATCGCGCAAATGCCTTCCTGTGAGCGCTACGAAAACATCTTCGAGAGATGCTTTGCGGGTGCCGAGTCGTCCGAGCGTGCACCCCTTGCGTTCGAGCAGTGCCAGCACCGCGGCGACCGCATGCTCGGGCTCGCGCACGGCGAGTGACCACAGGCCTTCCGCAGAAAGGTGCGCCTCCTTTACGAACGTCACCAGACCCAGCTCGTCGGTGGTCAGAACCGAGGCGTTGTTCTTGGTATTCTTCTCTAGCTCCAGCTCGATGACGTGATCGCCGGGTAAGGCCGCAATCAGCTCGCTCGGGCTGCCCACGCGCACCAGCTTGCCGTGGTCGACGATGGCCACGCGGTCGCACAGGCGCTCGGCCTCTTCCATGTAGTGCGTGGTTAGCACGACGGTCCCGCCACGCGCTCGGTAGCCCGCGACCAGTCCCCAGACTTGACGGCGCGATTGCGGATCGAGACCGGTCGTTGGCTCGTCGAGAAAAAGCACCTCCGGCTCGCCCACCAGAGCGCAGGCGATGGCCAGGCGCTGGCGTTGGCCGCCCGATAGCTTTCCCACCCACGCCCGGCGCTTCTCCTCCAGCTCGACGTCGGCCAGTAGATCCGCCATCGGCCTCGGCGCGCGATAGAAGCTGCGGAACAGCGTCAGCAGTTCCTCGACCATGAGCTTTTCCGGCAAATGGGTCTCTTGCAGGGCGACGCCGACCCGCTCGCGCAGCGCTTGCTCGGCCGTCCCCCACTGCAAGCCCAATAGCTGAATTTCGCCTGCCGTCGGAGCCAGCAGGCCTTCCAGCATTTCGACGGTCGTGGTCTTTCCGGATCCGTTCGGTCCTAAAAGGCCGAAGCATTCGCCCCGCTGGATGACCAAATCCAAACCATCGACGGCAACAACCGATGGCGATGGCTTGCGAAAGAGCCCGTGTTTGCCATCGTAAACTTTGCGGAGACCGCGACAAACGACGGCCGGTTCGACCTGCTGGTTCAAGGCCGCCTTTCTATAACGTCCCAAAGGCACACTCGCCAAGAGCGAATCGACCGAAGGATCACGATTGTTTCGTGTAAGTAACTATCTTCGAACATGCGTGTTACTTCCAGGTTTATGAAAAGCAAATTATGAACATCAAATGAAACGTGGACTTTTCTAGCATGTTTCAAAGATGCAACCTGCGCGACATGCTCAACACCGGCGATACGGCGTGGATCCTGGTTTCAACGGGGCTCGTACTGCTCATGATGCCCGGCCTGGCGCTCTTTTACGGAGGCCTGGTGCGCTCGAAGAACGTTCTTTCGACGTTCATGCACAGCTTCGTGGTGCTTGGTCTCATCACCTTGCAGTGGGTGGCTTTCGGCTACTCGCTGGCGTACGGACCTGACCACGGCGGCCTCATCGGCGGCTTGTCGTACGCTTTCATGCGCGGCGTGGATCTGGCTCCGCGCGCGGGCGACACGATTCCCCACATGCTGTTTTTCGCCTACCAGATGATGTTCGCAATCATCACGCCGGCGCTCATCTCGGGCGCTTACGCCGAGCGGCTGAAGTTCTCTGCGTACGTGCTCTTTACGTTGCTCTGGGCGACCTTGATTTACGATCCGCTCTGCCACTGGGTGTGGGGCTCGGGCGGCTGGATGGCGAAGATGGGCGTGCTCGATTTTGCCGGCGGCATCGTGGTGCACGTCAGCTCAGGCATCTCTGCGCTGGTCGTCGCGCTGATCGTCGGCAAGCGCATCGGCTATCCGCGCGAGCGCAGCATGCCGCACAACATGACCATGGTTCTGCTCGGCGCCGGCATCTTGTGGTTCGGCTGGTTCGGCTTCAACGGGGGCAGCGCTCTCAATGCCTCGGGCATCGCCGTGTTGGCGCTGGTCAATTCGCAACTTGCCGCGGCTGCGGGCGGCATCGTGTGGCTCGCCATCGACGTCTACCGCTACGGAAAGGCATCGGCTCTCGGCTTCGCGTCGGGCCTAGTGGCGGGCCTGGCAACCGTGACGCCCGCCTCGGGCTTCGTCGGCCCCATGGGTGCCATCGTCATCGGTTGCGCTGCGGGACTCGCCTGCTACGGCGGCGTGATGCTCAAGGGCAAGCTGAGCTACGACGACACGCTGGATGCCTTCGGCGTGCACGGCGTAGGCGGCGCGGTGGGAACCATCCTGCTTGGCGTGTTCGCGTCCAAGGCGTGGAACGCGGGCGGCGCCGACGGCCTTCTGGCTGGCAACGCGGCCTTTCTGGGCAAGCAGCTCCTCGCGGTTGCAGTGACCATTGCCTTCTCGGTGGCCGGTACGCTGGTCATCTTGAAGGTCGTCGATGCCACCGTCGGCTTGCGAGTGACGGCCGACGAAGAGCGCGAAGGTCTCGACCTCAACCTTCACGGCGAAGAGGGCTACCTCATCGGCCCGTCGAGCTACGGTCGCGCCGACATGTCCGTGGTCCCGGCGGAGGCGCTCCCTGCCACCAAGAGCAGCCCGGTCGCGGCCTCGTAAACGGCTTTGCCGTAGCCGATTGCCGATTGGATCATCTAAGTGGCGGAGGCCGACACATGGGTGAACCGATAGCGTTGCGTGGACCGGATGCCGAACAAGGCGTTGCCGTCGGCCAACTGCCCGACGGAATTCCCGTCGCTGCGCAGTTTCGGGGCGAGCCCATCGTACTTGTCCGCCGTGGCGACGAAGTCTTCGCTGTCGCGGCGGGCTGCTCGCACTACGGAGCCCGCCTCGACGAAGGCGCGGTCTCGGGCGACACGCTTCGCTGCCCCTGGCACCACGCCTGCTTTTCGTTACGCTCGGGTGACGCGCTTGCTGCGCCGGCGCTGAATTCCATCGCCTGTTACCGAGTCGAGCGCGCCGGCAGCGGGATTCGCGTGGTTGGAAAAATCGACGAGAGGTCGGCTCCTCGGCGGATGAGCGCGAGCGATCCGTCGTCGGTGGTCATCCTTGGCGGCGGTGCCGCGGGAAGTGCGGCTGCGGAGATGCTCCGCCGCGAAGGTTACGGCGGGTCGGTCACCATCATCAGCGAAGACCCGTCGGTTCCTTATGATCGCCCAAATCTGTCGAAGGACTACTTGGCCGGAACCGCGCCTGAAGAATGGATCCCACTGCGGCCGCGCGAGTTCTATCAAGAGCAGGCTATCGACCTGCGCACCGGAACCATCGCCGCCGCTCTGGACGCCAGCAAGCACGTGGTCACGCTGAGCGGCGGCGAGCAGCTGCCATTCGGTGCTCTCTTGCTGGCCACCGGCGGTCGGCCTCGTCGTCTCGCAATTCCCGGCGCCAACCTCGAACACGTCTATGTGCTGCGCAGCCTTTCGGACAGCCGGTCGCTGGTCGAACGAAGCAAGAGTGCAAAGCGCGCCGTGGTGCTCGGCGCAGGCTTCATTGGCCTGGAAGTGGCAGCCTCGCTGCGCGCGCGAGGGCTGGACGTGCACGTGGTGGCCCCGGACCAGCAGCCCCTGGAACGCGTGCTGGGGCCGCA
>Ga0066789_10000361_pt1 | contig 17647 bp, 14 predicted proteins | sample OrgsoiDNA2013049_FD_70960 | JGI IMG/M metagenome (GOLD analysis project Ga0066789, IMG submission 70960) | Permafrost soil microbial communities from the Arctic, to analyse light accelerated degradation of dissolved organic matter (DOM) -... | ecosystem: Environmental > Terrestrial > Soil >...
CCGTTTGTCGAAAGCCGCTATTTCGGCGAGGGCATCGGCATCGCCGTGCGCAAGGGCAACGACCTGTTGCGGCAATCGCTGAACTGGGCGCTGTTCCGGCTCTGGGAGAAAGGCCGCTACACCGATCTATGGCTGCGCTATTTTTCGGTGAGCCCGTTCTAGGAGTCTGATTGAACGCTTCTCGTCATTGCGAGGAGCCAACGGGTCGCGCGAATGCGCGCCCGATGACAGGCTCCGCGACGAAGCAATCCACTCTTGCTTTGCTACCTATGGATTGCTTCGCTTCGCTCGCAATGACGGTAATATACAAGCAGTCCAGCTCGTAGGGTGGGCAAAGCGCAGCGTGCCCACCATTCGACCGCCGCTTGAGTTGCGGTGGGCACGCGGAGTTTATCATCGGGCGCGCATTCGCGCGACCCGTTGGCTTTGCCCACCCTACGATTCTCGACCGTTATTTTGCATTTTGACGCGAACACGCTAGTTTCCGCGGCCCGGAGGCCCCTTCTTGATGTCCACGATCGATCTTGCCGCCAGTCCGAGCAACCTGCGTATGCTCGCCGAACAATCCAACGCCTGGCCGTTCGAGCAGGCGAAGCAGATCGTTGCGCGGCTGAAAAAGAAATCAAAGGACGAGGTGCTGTTCGCGACCGGCTATGGACCGTCGGGCCTGCCGCATATCGGCACCTTCGGCGAGGTCGCGCGCACCACCATGGTGCGCTATGCGTTTCGCGTGCTCTCCGAGGACAAGATCAGGACGCGGCTGATCGCGTTCTCCGACGACATGGACGGCTTCCGCAAGGTGCCGGATAATTTGCCGAACAAGGAGATGCTGGCGGAATATCTCGGCCAGCCGCTGACGAAAGTGCCCGACCCGTTCGGCACCCATTCGAGCCTGGGCGCCCACAACAATGCGCGGCTGCGCGCCTTTCTCGACACGTTCGGGTTCGACTACGAATTCGCCAGTTCGACCGACTATTACACGTCGGGCAAATTCGATGCGACGCTGCTGCTGGTGCTCCAGCGCATCGAAAAGGTGATGGCGGTGATGCTGCCGTCGTTGCGCGAAGAGCGCGCGGCGAGCTATTCGCCGTTCCTGCCGATCTGCCCGCGCACCGGCGTCGTGCTGTATGTGCCGATCGTGGCGCACGATGCGAGCGCCGGGACGATCTCCTATGACGATCCCGAGACCAAAGAGCGCGTCACGCTGCCGGTCACCGGCGGCCATTGCAAGCTGCAATGGAAGCCGGACTGGGCGATGCGTTGGGTCGCGCTCGGCGTCGACTATGAGATGGCCGGCAAGGACCTGATCGATTCGGTCAAGCTGTCGGGCAAGATCTGCTCGGCGCTTGGCGGCCTGCCGCCGGAAGGGTTCAACTACGAACTCTTCCTCGACGACAAGGGCCAGAAAATATCGAAGTCGAAGGGCAACGGGCTCACCATCGATGAATGGCTGCGCTATGCGTCGCCGGAATCGCTGTCGCTGTTCATGTATCGCGAGCCGAAGTCGGCCAAGCGGCTGTATTTCGACGTGATCCCGCGCAACGTCGACGACTACCAGCAATTCCTCGAAGGCTTTTCACGGCAGGATCCAAGGCAGCAATTGGCCAACCCGGTCTGGCACATCCATGCCGGCCATCCGCCCGCGGCGGACATGCCGGTTACGTTCCAGCTGCTGCTGACGCTGGTGTCGTCGTCGAACGCGGAGAACGCCGCGACCCTCTGGGGTTTTATCGGGCGCTATCGCCCCGGCGTCACGCCGCAGACCCACCCGAAACTCGACGCGATGGTCGGCTACGCCATCAACTATTATCGCGACTTCGTGGCGCCGACCAAGAAATTCTGCGAACCGACCGATACCGAACGGGTGGCGCTGCAGGATCTGCGCGATGCGCTATCGCAATTGCCGGCAAGCTCATCGGCCGAGGACATCCAGAACGTCGTCTACGAAATCGGCCGCCGCGAACCATTTCTCGATGCGATCAAGAAAGGCAAGGACGGCCGGCCTGGCGTCTCGCTCGACTGGTTCAACATGCTCTACCAGGTGCTGCTCGGCCAGGAAAAAGGCCCGCGCTTCGGCTCGTTCGTCGCGGTCTATGGCCTGGCGAATGCGGTGACCATGATCGACGGCGCGCTCGCAAGATCGGGGTAGGGGTTATTACCCCGTCGCATGTCGAAGCGACAAATCGAGATGGCAGGCCCGCGCCAATTTCAGCCGATCCTGCTCCAAATTACGCTATAATAGCGACTGAAGGAACGATCCAAGCCCCCGTCGAGGGGCAGGCAACACAGGAGGGTACCATGCAGTTCAGGGTTTCGCCGAAGACGCTCGGGGATTACAGCGCCGAGGAATGGCAGGCGCGGGTCGATCTCGCGGCGGCGCACCGGCTGGCCTACATGCACGATTTCAGCGAGGGAATCTTCAACCACCTGACCCTCGTCGTTCCCGGCAGCAGCGACCGCTACTACCAGATCCCGTTCGGGATGCATTGGTCCGAAGTGACGGCCTCTTCCTTCATGGAAGTCGGCATCGACGACGGCAAGGTCAAGCGGGGCGATGGCGAGGTGGAACGTTCCTGCTACTGCATCCATGCGCCGATCCACAAGGCGCTGCCGCAAGCCAAGGCCGTGTTTCATACCCACATGCCCTATGCGAGCGCGCTGACGCGTCTGGAAGACCCGCGCATCAAGGAGATCGGCCAGACCGAGGTCGGGATGTCAGGAGAGATCGCGTACGACGACGAGTACACCGGGCCGGCGCTCGACCCGGCCGAAGGCGCTCGCCTCGCCAGGGTGATCGGCGACAAGACGGTGTTGTTCATGGCCAATCACGGCATCAGCACGGTCGGCGAGACCGTCGCCGATGCCTACGACCGGCTTTACTACATCGAGCGCGCGGCGCAGGTTCAGGTCTATGCGATGTGGACCGGGCAGCCGCTCAAGCAGCTCCCGGCCGCCGTGGTCGAGAAGACCAAGCGTGATATCGGCGGCACCAGCCTCTACGAGGGTCCAAGCCCGGCACAGCGGCACTTCGATGCACTCAAGCGCATCCTCGACCGCAAGGAGCCCGACTACGCGACATAGGCGGGGGACGAGCGGGTTTGCCTGGCTCGCCCACATTTGTGACCTCATCCTGAGGATCGCGCCCTCCCGGCAGCGCACTTGCGCTGTCCGGTGCGCGCGTCTCGAAGGATGAGTAAGGGCATCCATCGTGTTTCATGGTTCGAGACGCCGCTGCGCGGCTCCTCACCATGAGGTCATCCTACTGGCTCACCCACACGATGCGCGCGATCCACACCACATCGGCGGCCGCCAGCGTGCGGTCGACATGGTTCGGATTGAGCGACTGCAATTCGAGCGTCTTCGCGGTCCGGCGTTTCAGTTCCTTCACCATCACCTCGCCATCCCGGGTCTTCACCACCACGCGGTCGCCGCGGCGGATCGGTGTAACGGGCGAGACCACGATGACGTCGCCGTCGCGATAGGCGGGCTTCATCGAATCGCCGGCGATTTCCAGTGCATAAGCGTGCTCGTCGGAGACGGCGGGCAGGCCCACCTCATCCCAGCCCTTGCCGGCCGGGAACCCGCCATCGTCGAAATAGCCGCCGGTTGCCGCCTGTGCGAAGCCGAGCAGCGGCACCGACTGCACGGTTCGCGCGCTGTCGCCGATCAGCTGCACGAAAGTGTCGATCGAACTGCTGGTGGCGGCGAGCGCCTTGGATACCGATTCGGTGGATGGCCACCGCTCGCGTCCATCCGGCGTGACGCGCTTGGATTTGTTGAATGTGGTGGGATCGAGGCCGGAACGTTTGGCGAGCCCGGAAGGCGACAGTCCGGCGCGCTCCGCCAGCCGATCCAGCGCGGTCCAGATCTGGTCGTGGGTCAGCATGCGTGGCGCTTTTGGAGGTCTGGCCATGGGGTCACTTGTTCAAAAGCTAGGAATTATTACCTCAATCGACCGGCTTCCGCAATGCGGCGCAAGCGACTGGCAAGCGACTGGCAAGCGACAGACAAGCGCCCAAATGCGGCCCTTGAAGTGCGCCGGTGCCGTCGATACGGTCGAAGCCAGGTCCGGAATTTCCAGGGAAATCCTGAGGAAAAGCTTGAGGGAATCCCGAGGGACTCAAACGACCAGGCAGGACTCCGGGCACGTGCGCATGATCTACAAAATCTGTTCCGCTTCGGCCTGGCGCGAGGCCGAGCGGCAAGGCGTTTTCCGCGGCAGCGCTGACGATGCCCGCGACGGCTTTATTCATTTTTCGCTTCCCTCGCAGATGGCGGAGACGGCGAGAAAGCATTTTTTCGGCCAGACCGGACTGTTCCTGATCGCGGTCGACGCCGACAGGCTGGGCGACGCGTTGCGGTGGGAGCCGTCGCGCAATGACGAACTGTTTCCGCATCTCTACGGCGAACTCGATCTCGGCGCGGTCGCCGATGTCAGCGATTTGCACGCGCGATCCGACGGATATCACGACATCCCGGAGCTTGCGCCGTGATCCGCGCCTTCGATGCCCTGTCATTGCCGCTGCTGCGCTGGTTCGACCCGGAAGACGCGCACCGTCTGGCGATCCAGGGCTTGCGGTTGCTGCCGCCGGTACGGCCGCGCACCGACGATCCAAAACTGGCGGTGCGGGCCTTCGGCCTGAACTTTCCGAATCCGATCGGCATGGCCGCGGGCTTCGACAAGAGCGCGGAGGTTTCCGATGCGCTGTTGCGGCTGGGTTTCGGCTTCGTCGAAATCGGGACGGTGACGCCGAAGCCGCAAACAGGCAACCCGCGGCCGCGGCTGTTCCGGCTGGAGCGCGACGAGGCGGTGATCAACCGCATGGGGTTCAACAATGACGGCGGCGATGCGGTGCTGCGGCGGCTCGCCGGCCGCGCGCATCTCGGCGGCATTGTCGGCGTCAACGTCGGGGCCAACAAGGACAGCGCCGACCGCGTCGCCGATTATGTGAAACTGATCGAGACCTTCGCGCCGGTGGCGACCTATTTCACCGTCAACGTGTCGTCGCCGAATACGCCCGGGCTGCGCAACCTGCAGCAGTCGGCCGCACTCGACGATCTGCTGGCAAAGGTGATCGATGCGCGCGAGCGGGTGCGGCAGAACGCGGGTGATTCCCCGGTGCTGCTCAAGATCGCGCCGGATCTGAGCCTGACCGAACTCGACGATGTGGTTCACGTTGCGCGCTCGCGCCGGATCGACGGCATGATCGTCGGCAACACCACGCTGGCACGGCCCTCGACCTTGCGCGAGCAGACCCGCGCCAAAGAGCAGGGGGGGCTGTCGGGGCGTCCGCTGTTCCGGCTGTCGACACGGATGGTGGCGGAGACCTATGTCCGCGCCGAGGGTGCGTTTCCGCTGATAGGCGTCGGCGGCATCGACAGCGGCGGCGCCGCGCTGACCAAGATCCGCGCCGGCGCCAGCCTGATCCAGCTCTACTCCTCGCTGATCTACAAGGGCATCGGCCTGGTGGAGGACATCAAGAACGATCTGGCCTCGACGCTGTTGCGCACCGGGCGCGACTCGCTGACCGAAATCGTCGGCGCGGATGCTGCGACGATCACGGCGGAGGATTGGCCGGTTTAATGACAGCATATTGCGGTCGGGTGGAATCTCGATCGCTCACCCCGCGGCAGCATGGTTCGAGACGCGCGGCGTTGCCGCGCTCCTCACCATGAGGGTTGAGAAGGCCTCATCGTGAGGAGGCGCGAAGCGCCGTCTCGAACGATACCAGAAAATACTTACAGTTCGACGATCATGCCGTCTTGCGCGGCGGTATGGTGCAGCGTCTCGAGCCGCCCGAGCATGTCGTCGCTCATATGGGTCAGAATGAGCCGCTTCGGCTTGATCTTGGGCAAATGCGCCTCCAGCGTTTTCAGGCTGAGGTGGTTTTTGACGACCTTGTCGTAGTAATAGGCTTCGGCGATGAACAGGTCGGCGTCGCGCGCCGCCGGGATCAGCGTCTCCGTCCATTCGGTGTCCGCGCTGTAGGCGATGACGCGGCCTTCGGCCTCGACCCGGTAGGCCAGGAACGGACCGCCGGACAAGCCGTGCACCACCGGAAACGGCGTCACGTTCACCGCGCCGAATGCCTGCGTTTCGCCAGGGTTGAGCGCAACCACCGAGAGGTCAAACCGCTGCCTGGTTTTCGATGAATGCTCGAACAACGCTTCCATCACCTGCGCCAGCCGCATTTCGATTCCCGGCGGTCCGGCGATCACCAGCGGACGCGCCCGACCGGTGAACTGGGCATCGAGCAGCAAAAACGGCAGGCCGCCAAAGTGATCGCCGTGGAAATGCGTGATCAAAATCAGGTCGATGGCGTCGCGCGCGATCGCGAGCCGCTTCAGCGCCGGCAGCGAGGACGCGCCGCAATCGATCAGGAAATTGACGCGGTCGCCGGTAACATGGAAGCAGGTGTTGAACCGGCCACCGGAACCGAGCGCATCGCCGCAGCCGACAAATTGCAATTGCATGGCACGATCCTCCGGATTCAGCTGGACAGCGGCTTTTGCGGGAACGAGGCGCGTAGCAGCGCCGGATAACGCAACGCCTGCAAGCCACCGCGCGCGGCATAATGCACCAGAAAGGCGCTCCAGAGTCCGGCATTGCCGAACGAGCGCAGCGCCAGCCAGGCGCCGAGAAAGATCGCCAGCGAAAGCATCATCAGGTTGCGCATGTCGCGCGCCCAGGTCGCGCCGATGAAAATCCCGTCATAGCCGAAGGCAAAGACGGCGAGCAGCGGCGACACCACCACGAACCACAGATAATCTCGCGCGTTGCGCCGGACGTCTTCGCTTGCGGTCATGATATCGATCAGTCTGGGGCCGAACAGCGCGTAGACGGCGGTCACCGCAAGCGCAAAGGCAAATCCCCACAGGATCACCAGCCGGGTCGCGCTGGAGAAGGCTCCTCGGTCGCGGGCGCCAAAGGCGCGGCCGCAGAGTTGCTCGGCGGCGTTGGCCAGACCATCGAGAAAGAACGCGCTGATCAGCAGGAAATTGTTCAGCTCCGCGTTGGCGGCGAGCGTCACGTCGCCCGAGCGCGCGCCTTGCGCGGTGAAGAACAGGAATACCGCGATCAGGGAAGCGGTGCGGATCATGATATCGCGATTGACCGCCAGCATCCGCATCAGCCTGGCGCGGTCGAGCAGCGTTGCGCGCGGGGCGGCGGGTTGTCCACGCGAAAGACGCCGTGCGATCAGAACGCCGAGCACCAGCCCGGCGGCTTCCGCGGTGACGGCCGCAATCGCAGCACCTGCGATGCCGGCGTCGAGCACCAGCACCAGCAACGCTGTCGCCGCCATGTTGATGACGTTGATCGCGATCTGGACGCCGAGCGCAAGTCGCGCACGCGCCTGTCCGATCAGCCAGCCGAGCACGACATAATTGGCCAGCGCCAGCGGCGCCGACCAGATCCGGATGGCAAAGTAGACTTTCGCCGCGCCGGTGACGCCTTCGCTGCCGCCCATCACCCTGAACAGGATGGCGGCGAGCGGGATTTGCAGGATGATCAGCCCCGCGCCGATCAGCGCCGCCACGAAAAGCCCGCGCATCAGGATCGGGCGCGATTCACAGGTCTCGCCGGCGCCGAGCGACTGAGCCGTGAAGGCCAGCGTGCTCATGCGCAGGAAGCCGAACAGCCAGAACAGGCAGTCGAAAATCACCGACGCGATGGCGACGCCGCCGAGCAGCGTCGCGTCGCCCAACCGCCCGATCGCAATCGTCGAGACGATGCCGATCAGCGGCGTCGTCAGATTTGCAATCATCGCCGGTCCGGCGATGGCAAACACCTGCGCGGTCGTAACCCTGGATACGGAAGTCAACGAAACCGGCCAGCGCGCGATCTATCGCCCGCGCGGTGCGCCGAACATCCGCGACAATAGCCAGACCGGGATCACGATCACGGCGCCGAGCAGGAAGTAACGCCACAACCCGTTGACGGCGTCAAAGCCGAGATCCCAGATCCGCTGGAACAGCAGCCGGATGCTGTTGACGATATTCCAGGGATCGAAGCCGACGGCGGCGAGCACCACGCCGACCAGGATCGACAGCAGGATCAGCCGAAACGCCACCATCAGGGGCGAGCCTCCGAGAAAGCGGTAGAGGCCGTCATTGGCGGCCGCCGGCAATTCCCTGGTGTCGTTAGGCATTGATGATCTCCCGCACCCATTCGAATCCGCACTATAGCGCGGTGTAACAGAGATGGGGAACCGGCTTGTTTTCGTCAATGGCCGGTGGCCGCCGGAAAACATTATGCCTGCGGAATTGCGTCCGCCTTCAGCATCCGCTCCAGCGTTTCGAGGCGGTCGGCTTCGCGCGGCGGCTTGTCCCAGCGCAGCCGGTTGATGCGCGGAAACCGCATCGCCACGCCGGATTTGTGCCGTGGCGAGCGCGCCAGGCCCTCGAAGGCCACTTCCAGCACCAGTCCCTGGTCCGGCTCATGCACCACGTGCCGGACGGGGCCGAATTTTTCCGTGGTGTTACGGCGCACGAAGCGGTCGATCTGCAACAGTTCTTCGTCGGTGAAGCCGAAATAGGCCTTGCCGACCGGCACCAATTGCTCGCCATCCTCGCCCGATGTCCAGACCCCGAACGTGTAGTCCGAATAATACGACGAGCGCTTGCCGTGGCCGCGCTGCGCATACATCAGCACGGCATCGATGATGTGCGGATCGCGCTTCCATTTCCACCATTGCCCCTTCGGCCGGCCCGGCAGATAGGCGGCGTCGCGGCGCTTCAGCATCACGCCTTCGACCGCTTCCGCGTCTTCGCCGGCGCTGGCGGGATCCTTTCGCGCCGCGGCCAGCGTGTCCCAACTGTCGAAGGCGATGGTCGGCGACAGGTCGACCCTCGCATCGCCGAGTTTTGCAACGAAGGTTTCCAGCCGCTTGCGGCGCTCGGCAAACGGCAGCGTGCGCAGGTCGGTTTCGCCGTCATCGAGCAAATCATAGGCGCGCAGGTGGATCGGATATTCCTTGATCAGTTTTGGCGACACCACTTTACGATTCAGCCGCTGTTGCAGCACGTTAAAGGTTTGCACGCGGCCGTCGCGCAGCACCAACAGCTCGCCGTCGATGGCGCCAGGCAGATGCAGCGAGGGGAGCAGGTCGGGAAAACTTTTGGTAATATCCTCGCCGCTGCGCGAATACAGCCGCGCCACCATGAGACCGCGCTCGTCGCGGCCGCTCACCGCCTGCACCCGAATGCCGTCCCATTTCCATTCCGCGAAGAAGTCGGCGGCGTCAAGGTTGGCAAAATCCGAGTCCTCGATCGCGTGCGCCAGCATCACCGGGCGGAACGGCGTCGGATCGAGATTGACGGGCTTTTCGGCGCGGCCTTCCAGCCAGGCGAACAGATCGAGATAGGGCGGCGCCAGGCCCGGCCACATCAGCTCGACATCGTGCGGATCCTTGTCGCCGAGTGCTGCCGCCGCGGTCTTCGCCAGTCGCGCCGAGATCCCGATCCGCATCGCGCCGGTGACGAGTTTCAGCAATGCCCAGCGGCCGGTCTCGTCGAGTTCGTCGAGCCAGCGCGCGAGCTGCTTTGGCAGTTCGGTCTTGCCGAGCGTGCGGAGCGTGGCGACGACCTCGGTGAGGGTGGGGGGCGGCGGGTTGTTGTGGCGGTGGTGAGGTGGGGGGTCATCATGAGCATCTTGCTCGCGGTACCCCCCTCCCTGACCCTCCCCCGCAAGGGGGGAGGGAACAGAAAGAGCTATTGTCGCAGCCTCGGATTTTTTGCGAGCCGGTCGCTCAGGATCCTGCGCGGCTCCCTCCCCCCTTGCGGGGGAGGGTTGGGGAGGGGGGTAACCCAGCAACGAGGATTCGCGATCGTCCACCGCCTTCGGCCACATCAGCGCTACCGTCTCGGAGAGATCGCCGACGTAATCATACGACAGGGCGAACAGCACCGGATCGGTACGATCGGCGATCAGGTCGCGGATCAATCCTGGTTTTGCGTGTTTGAACGACAGCGCGCCCGTCAGGGCTGCGAGCGCGTAGCCGCGATCGGGATCCTCGGTCTTGCGGAAATAACCGGTGATCAGCCGCAGCTTGTTGTTCCGGCCGGGCTCGTAGGCGAGGCGGTCGAGCAGTTCGGCAAAACGGTTCATGCCTCGGCGTCCTCGCCCACCGGCAGCGCATCGCTTTCGTCTTCGTCGCCGTAGCCGACCAGATCGAGCGGCCGCGCGGCGAGGCCCTTGGCGGTACACCAATGCACCAGCGCGTCTTCCTGGCCGTGGGTGACCCAGATTTCACCGGCCCCGGTGGCGTCGATGGTTGCGGTCAATCCGTCCCAGTCGGCGTGGTCCGAAATCACCAGCGGCAATTCGACGCCGCGTTGACGCGCCCGCGCGCGCACCCGCATCCAGCCCGACGCAAACGCCGTGACCGGATCGGGAAACCGCCGGGTCCAGACGTCCGACGTGGCCGAAGGCGGCGCCAGCGTGATGGTGCCGGCGAGATCGGCCTTCTTGATGCCCTTGACCAGGCGCAACTCGCCGAGCGCCACGCCGCGGCTCTCGTAGTAGCGCGTGATCTTTTCCATCGCGCCATGCAGATAGATCGGTGCGTCGTAACCGGCCAGGCGAAGCAGCGCGATCACGCGCTGGGCCTTGCCGAGCGAGTACGCGCCGACCAGATGCGCCCGCTCCGGAAACAGCGCCACCGAGGCCAGCAGCTTGTTGATTTCGTCCGCCGCGTCGCCGTGACGGAACACCGGCAGGCCAAAGGTCGCCTCGGTGATGAAGACGTCGCAGGGAACCACCTCGAACGGCGCACAGGTGGGATCGGGCGCGTCCTTGTAATCGCCTGATGCGACGACGCAGGTGTCCTTGCAGGAGACCGCGATCTGGGCCGAACCCAGCACGTGGCCGGCGGGATGGAATTTGACCGTGACGTCGCCGAGCTTTAGTTCCTCGCCATAGGCGATGGCCTGGGTGCTGCGCGCAAAATTGTCGCCATAGCGCAGCCGCATCATGTCGAGCGTCTCTTGGGTGGCCAGCACCGCGCCATGGCCCGGCCGGGCATGGTCGGAATGGCCGTGGGTAATCACGGCCCACTCGACCGGGCGTACCGGATCGATATGGAAGCCGCCGGGCCTGCAGCACAGGCCCGCGGCAACGGGCATCAGGATGTCTTGCGGACGCATCTCGGCTATATAGTCCGGCGTGAGATTCATACGAGTCTTGTCCCGCCAACCTACCTTTTGATCCGCAATCGGTTCCACTGATGCCTGCACGATTATTCCTGTCCTCCGGCGATCTGATGGCCGACCGGCGGTTCGATTTTGCGCGCGATCTGCAGCTGAAGGGCGATCTGGCCGCCGCCGCCGATCTGTTGCTGCAGGCAATCGAACTGGCGCCCGGCTTTGCCTCGGCCTGGTTCACGCTCGGCGAAATTCGCCAGCGGCTCGGCGAACGCGATGCGGCGATCGCGGCGTTTCGCAAGGCACGCGTCGCCGATCCCGATGACCGCCATGGCGCGAGCCTGCGGCTGATGCTGCTCGGCGCCGAGCCATTGTCGGCGATGCCGGCGGCCTATGTCCGCGCGCTGTTCGATCAATACGCGCCGAAATTCGAATCAGCATTGGCGGAAGATCTGGGCTATCGCGGCCCGGCGCTGTTGTTCAAGGCGGTGCTGTCGGTGCGCGCCGCCATCCGCAAGCCCGCCATCTTCAAGCGGGCGATCGATCTCGGCTGCGGCACCGGGCTTGCCGCCACCGCATTCGCCGCCCAGGTCGATGAGTTCTTCGGCATCGATCTGTCGCCGCGCATGATCGAGCGGGCCCGCGCCACCGGGCTTTATGCGAAAGTCGAAGTGGCCGAGATGGCGGAGGCTTTGCGCGGCGAGCCTGACGCCAGCGCCGATCTCATTCTCGCCGCCGACGCTGCGGTCTATCTGTCCGATCTGGCATCGCTGCTGGCTGAGGCAGACCGCGTGCTGGTCCCGGGCGGCTTGCTCGCGTTCACGGCGGAAACGCATGGCGGGGAGGGCGTCATCCTCGGCGGCGGCCTGCGCTACGCGCACAGCGCCGGTTACGTGCGTGCGTCGATCGAAGCCGCCGGCCTTGCGCTGTCGCTTCTGGAAGATTTGTCGGCCCGCAATGAGGACCATGCGCCGGTGCCCGGTCTGGTGGTGGTTGCCACAAAAACTTGCGTCTAGGCGCTGCTCCGCCGGCGAACGGCGACATTGCGTCGCAAACCGGCAAGTTCGTACTTGCCGGGCGCGCCGGAATGTAGATCAATGTGCGATCTAGGGAGAAACGACAATGGACAATAATCAATCGAGGCGCGACTTCTGCGCCACCGCCATCGCGACGATCCTCGCGTCCGCCACCTCCGCCAGGGCCGCCGAGAAGAAATACGATCCGGGTGCGAGCGACACCGAAATCAAGCTCGGACAAACCGTGCCGCATAGCGGTCCGGGTTCGCTGTACGGCGTGCTCGGCCGCGTTGGCGAAGCCTATTTCCAGATGCTGAACGAAAAGGGCGGCATCAATGGCCGCCAGATCAAGTTCCTCACCCTGGACGATGCCTACAGCGCCCCGAAATGCGTCGAAGCGACGCGGCGGCTGGTCGAGCAGGAGGAGGTGCTGGCGCTGTTCGGCTCGCTCGGCACCGCGCCGCAGACGGCCGTGCACAAATATCTCAACTCGAAAGGCGTTCCGCAGCTGTTGCTCAATACCGGCGCGTCGAAATGGAACGATCCGAAAAACAACAAATGGACCATGGCGGGGCTGCCGCTCTATCCGACCGAAGCGCGAATTCTCGCCAAGCATGTCGTGAACGTGAAGCCGGACGCCAAGGTCGGCATTCTCTATCAGAACGACGATTTCGGCCGCGATTTCCTCGGGCCCTTCAAGCAGGTGCTGGCGGATGCCGGAGGCACCGCCAAGGTGATCATGGAGCAGACCTACGATCTCTCCGAGCCAACGGTCGATTCCCAGCTCATCAATCTCTCCAAATCGGGCGCCGACGTTTTTTACAATATCTCCACCGGCAAGGCGACGTCGCAGTCGATCCGCAAGGTGGTCGAACTCGGCTGGAAACCCCTGCAGTTGCTTTCGGCGGGATCGACCGGCCGCTCGATCCTCAATGCCGCGGGCTTTGAGAACGCAACCGGCATTGTCGCGATCCGCTACGCCAAGGATGCCGGCGTGCCGCGCTGGCAGAATGATCCGGACGTGATGGCGTTCGAGGAGTTGCGCAAGAAATATCTGCCCAATGTCGATCCCGATAACACCATCGCCTTTGCCGGCTACGGCCAGGTGGTGACCATGGCCGAAATCCTCCGCCGCTGCGGCGACGAACTGACGCGGGAGAACGTCCTGAAGCAGGCCAATCACCTGGCGGGCTTCCACTCGCCATTCTTCCTCGATGGCGTGACCTACAGCTATACGCCGGACGACTACACGCCGATGAAGACGCTCTACATCTCGATCTTCAACGGCAAGGACTGGGATATTTCCGACCGGCCGGTCACGGAATAACGGGCGGCGTCGGTCTCCCTCGCCGCGCCCTTTGCCCGCAAGCGGGGCGAGGCGACCGAGTGGCCCTCGACGAAGCGGCCCTGACGGCTTAGCTGTTCAGGCGTGCCACCCCTTGTCCTGCCCGCGCCGTCGGCCGAAGCCGAGCCCCCGCTGCCCGACCGCTTCCAAAGATGGTTCGCGGCGCGCGGATGGTCGCCGCGTGAGCATCAATTGGCGTTGCTGGAAAAGGCCCGGCATGATCGTTCGGCGCTTTTGATAGCGCCGACCGGCGCCGGCAAGACGCTGGCGGGATTTCTGCCGACGCTGGTGGAACTGAGCGTTACTCCGCGCACCTCTCGGTTACCTCCCCCCTTGTGGGGGAGGTCGACGCCCGAAGGGCGGCGGGAGGGGGGTGAGCCACAAGCACCTGGCGATGTGGTTTACCCCCCTCCCCGACCCTCCCCCACAAGGGGGGAGGGAGTTAGATCGAGAGGCCTCCACACCCTCTACATTTCGCCGCTGAAGGCGCTCGCGGTCGATATCGCGCGCAACCTGGAAACGCCGATCGCCGAAATGAATCTGCCGATCAAGGTCGAGACCCGCACCGGCGACACGCCGGTGTCGCGGCGGCAGCGGCAGCGGCGCTATCCGCCGGATATTCTGCTCACCACGCCGGAACAACTGGCGCTATTGCTGTCGTCCGACGACGCGCCGTTTCTGTTTTCCTCGCTCAAGCGCATCGTGCTCGACGAGTTGCATGCGCTGGTCACTTCCAAGCGCGGCGATCTGTTGTCGCTTGGTCTGGCGCGGCTGTGGCAACTCGCGCCGCAGATGCGTTCGATCGGGCTGTCGGCCACCGTCGCGGAACCGGAATCGCTGGCGCGGTTTCTGGTGCCGCAGCGCGATGGCGCCAGCGAAGCCGCCGATATCGTCGTTGCCGGCGGTGCGGCGGCGCCTGTTGTCGAGATGCTCGACACGCGCGAGAGATTGCCGTGGGCCGGGCATTCCGCGCGCCACGCGCTGGGTGAAATCTACGACCTGATCAAGCAGAACATGACCACGCTGGTGTTCGTCAACACCCGCAGCCAGGCCGAGATGCTGTTTCAGGATCTGTGGCGCATGAACGATGACGGCCTTGCGATTGCGCTACATCACGGTTCGCTCGATGTCGGGCAGCGCCGCAAGGTCGAGGACGCGATGGCGGCCGGAAAATTGCGCGGCGTGGTCTGCACCTCGTCGCTCGATCTCGGCGTCGACTGGGGCGATGTCGATCTCGTGATCAATATCGGCGCGCCGAAAGGCGCCTCGCGGCTGATGCAACGCATCGGTCGCGCCAATCACCGCATCGACGAGGCCTCGCGCGCGGTGCTGGTGCCGGCCAATCGCTTCGAGGTGCTGGAATGCGCGGTGGCGATCGACGCGGTGGCCGAGAACGCGCAAGACACCCCGCCGCTGCGCACCGGCGCGCTGGATGTGCTGGCGCAGCACGTACTCGGCTGCGCCTGCGGCGAGCCGTTTCTGTCCGACGAACTCTATCGCGAAGTGCTGACCGCCGCGCCCTATTCAAACCTCACGCGAACCGATTTCGACGACGTGGTCGATTTCGTCGCCACCGGCGGCTACGCGCTGAAAACCTATGAGCGTTTCGCGCGCATCAAGCAGGACAAAAGCGGGAAATGGCGCGTCGCCAATCCGAGGGTGCGGCAGAGCTACCGCCTCAATGTCGGCACCATCGTCGAGGAGACGATGCTGAAAGTACGTCTGGTGCGCTCGCGCGCCGGTGGCGCAGGGTCGACCGGCGCACTCGGGCGCGGCGGCCGGATGTTAGGGCATATCGAGGAAGCTTTCATCGAGGGCCTCGTGATCGGCGATACCTTCGTCTTTGGCGGCGAGGTCGTGCGTTACGAAGCGCTGGCGGAGGACCAGGTTTACGTCTCCCGCGCCAACGACAAGGATGCAAAAGTGCCATCCTATATGGGCGGCAAGTTTCCGCTCTCGACGTACCTCGCCGAGCGCGTTCGCAAATTGCTCGACGACAAGCGCGCCTGGAAGGTTCTGCCGGAGCAGGTGCGCGACTGGCTATCGCTGCAGCGGGATATTTCGCGGGTGCCCGGCGTGCGCGAACTCCTGGTCGAAACTTTTCCACGCGGCAACAAGCATTACCTTGTCTGCTACCCGTTCGAAGGACGGCTGGCGCATCAGACATTGGGCATGCTGCTGACGCGGCGGATGGAGCGCGCGCGGGTCCGGCCGCTCGGCTTTGTCGCCAACGAATATGCGCTGGCGGTGTGGGGGCTCGGCGACATGTCGTTCATGATCCGGCAGGGCCGGCTCGATCTCGATGCGCTGTTCGATCCGGACATGCTGGGCGACGATCTCGAAGCCTGGCTTGCGGAATCCGCGCTGATGAAACGCACTTTTCGAAGCTGCGCGATCATCTCCGGTTTGATCGCGCGGCGGTTTACCGGCGAAGAGAAAACCCGGCGGCAGGTGCTGTTCTCCACCGACCTGATCTATGACGTGCTGCGAAAACACCAGCCGGATCACGTGCTGTTGCGCGCGGCGCGCGCCGATGCCGCGACCGGGCTGCTCGATCTTCGCCGGCTCGGCGATATGCTGTTGCGAATCAAGAGACGCATTGTCCACAAGGAACTCGACAAGGTTTCGCCGCTCGCGGTGCCGGTGATGCTGGAAATCGGCCGGGAATCAGTTTATGGCGAAGCCTCCGACGAGTTGCTGGCGGAAGCCGCCGATGAACTGGTCAAAGAGGCGATGTCGTAGGCTAAAATGAGTTTGTTCGGCTCCGAAATATCAACCCCGTCATGCCCGGGCTTGTCTCGGGCATCCACGTCTTTCTTGATGTCGCAAGAACGTGGATGCCCGGGCATAGGCGAGCGGAAGCGATGCCGTGCTTCAGACGGCTATGCCCGGCCATGACGAGAGCTGCTGTCGATATCGCAGGTTACGCTTCACTGAATATCGCGGGCGTAGCTTTAGTCGCCGATCTCTCCGGCGCGTTGTTCTGGGAAGAGCAGCGCTTGCTCGTGGTCTCCGACCTGCATCTGGAAAAAGGCTCCAGCTTTGCGGCGCGCGGCGTGCTGCTGCCGCCCTACGATACCGTGGCGACGCTCGATCGTCTCGCTGGCGTGATCGCCCGGCACCACCCCCGCATGGTGATCGCGCTCGGCGACAGTTTTCACGACCGCACCGCCCATGACCGGCTGTCCGCAAGGGATCGCGCCGCGCTCTCGGCGATGCAGGCGCGGCGCGACTGGATCTGGATTTCAGGCAATCACGATCCGGCGCTGCCGTCCGATCTCGGCGGCGTGGTCGCTCATGAAGTCGCGATCGGCCCGATCGCGTTTCGTCACGAGCCGACCGGAGCATCGGGTGAAATCGCCGGACACCTGCATCCCAAGGCGCGGGTGTCGACACGCGGACGTTCGATGGAGCGGCGCTGTTTTGCCTGCGACGGCGAGCGTGCCGTGATGCCGGCATTCGGCGCCTATGCCGGGGGCTTGAGCATCCGCGACGCGGCGTTCGCAAAAATATTCCAGACGCCGGTCCTGATGGCGCATGTGCTCGGCGATGTCAGGCTGCACACCATCGCCGCCTCGCGCTGCTATTGAGTTTTTCAAAATTTACGGTGTCGCGTTCAGCGCCACCTCTCGCGATGGGAGAGGTGGCACCATCCCTGCCGCTGCAATCGAGCTCTCCAACGTCGCAAAAACCGCCCGACGGGCAAATCAGCAAAAACCTGTCCAGCCCCTTTTGCAAAAATATTTCGCTTAACCCGTCGGGCAAATCATCTCTACAAGCTCGCCCCATCCCACCCGATGAGGGGCGGATCGCGAGTCGTCACGAACGCGCGGTGGGATGCGATGGACGCGACAGCGTCGGGCGCGCAATATGATCGCAGGGCGGGTCTTCCCGTGAGCGATCGGCCGGCGCGCGGACGAACGACGCTGCTAACCGTCTTCGCCAGAACTTGCCGGACGGCACGAGGCCCGGCAAGACCTTTGGCGTGAGACGGGCGCGGACGGCGAAGTCGTGTGGTCCTGGCGCCCGATGCTGGCGTCAAGTGTTGTGGAGATGCATCCGGCCCAACCGGGTTTGAGATGTATCATCGATCCGCAAGGCGACGGTGGCAAAAGAGCCGGTCACCGGGGAGAGCACGAAGTAA
>Ga0066789_10000363_pt1 | contig 17622 bp, 16 predicted proteins | sample OrgsoiDNA2013049_FD_70960 | JGI IMG/M metagenome (GOLD analysis project Ga0066789, IMG submission 70960) | Permafrost soil microbial communities from the Arctic, to analyse light accelerated degradation of dissolved organic matter (DOM) -... | ecosystem: Environmental > Terrestrial > Soil >...
ACGCAGATGATCGGAGTCGGCGAAGCGACAGGCGCAATGGATAACATGCTGCAGAAAATTGCCGACTTTTACGAAGACGAAGTTGACTCCGCCACCAAAGACATGTTGGCCATGCTGGAGCCGGTAATTATCGGACTGCTCGGCGTCATGATTGGCGGCATCGTAATTTCGCTGTACATGCCGCTGTTCGCGCTGATCGGCAAGCTGGCTGGGTAAGAGTCTGTTGCCACGGGGGCCGATAGGCCCCTCGCAATTTCTTGGGGGACAGATTCCACGTGGCAAAAACGGAACCTGGACGAGAGAAGCTTAAGAGCCGAGACATGCAATCTGCCTTTGAGGACCGGGTTTGGCTGGTGTGGCTGGTCAAGGTCCGGTTCCTGATCCTTACCGTATTGCTGGGAGTTGAACTGGCACTGGCGCAATTTACGCCAGTGGCTTTTCCGATGCGCCTGTTCGTGGACGCCATTCTGCTGGCGTATACAATTTCCGCGTTTTACCTGGTGCTGTTGCATTTGTGGAAAGAGCTGAAGGCACAATCTGTACTGCAGGTCATTTCCGACCTGTTGCTGGTCACCCTCCTGATCTACATCACCGGCGGGGTGGACAGTTCACTGAATTTTCTTTACCCCTTGGTCATTGTTGTGGCCACAATTCTGTTGCCCAGGACCTGGGCGTACCTGACCTCGGCGCTGGCGTTTCTGCTCTACGGAACGGTACTGGAGCTGTGCTACTTCCAGATTGTGCCGTCGTATTCGGTGACGCACCCGGGCATCAGCACGCTGCAAGGCATTATTTTTGTGAACCTGTTCGGATATCTTGCCATCGCCTACCTGGCCGGATTGCTGGCCGCCAAGCTTCGCCAGGCGGACACCCGACTGGAGTACACCCGCGGGGAGCTGTTGAGCCTGCAGGCGCTGCATGAAAACATCGTTCGCTCCACCACCAGTGGACTGATCACAACTGGACCAGACGGGCGGATCACTCTGGTGAATACGTCAGCGGAAAAGTTGCTGGAGCGCCCGGAGAGCGAACTGCTCGGGGAACCGATCGCTCCGTTGTTTCAAGACCGCTTGCCGCAGGCAGCATCAGAAAACGCGCACGGCGAAGTCCGTTTTCTGGCGCCCAACGGCTATCGCAAAACTTTCCGGGTGCTGGCCTCGGAGCTGACGGTACAGGGCCGCGGCGCTCTAGGTCATGTGTACACGCTCGACGACCTCACTCAGCTACGGAGACTGGAGCGCGAGGTGCGCATGCAGGACCGACTGGCCGCGGTGGGCAGGCTGTCGGCGGCCATTGCTCACGAAGTCCGGAATCCGCTGACCTCAATTGCCGGTTCCGCCAGCCTGCTGTCGGAGATGCCTGACCTCAGCGAAGAACATCGCAAGCTGCTGCAGATCGTCACCCGCGAGTCGGAGCGGTTGAATGACATCATTACCGATTTTCTAGCTTACTCCCGCACCAAGCAGTACCACTTCGTGCTGCGGGACATGGTTCCTTTGCTGGAAGACACGCTGACCCTTCTGGGGCACCGGTTAGAGGTACAGAATACGGGAATCAAAATCGAGCGGCGCTACGCCGCCAAGCAAGTCTTTGCAGTGGTCGATGGCGATCGGATGAAACAGGTGTTCTGGAATTTCTGCGAAAACGCAGTGCGCGCCATGAAAAAAGGCGGCACCCTGACGGTGGGCATTGAAGAGTCGGGCAGCGACTGGCAATTCAGCTTTGCCGATACTGGTCCGGGGATGAGCCCGCAGATGGTAGAGAAAATCTTTGAGCCTTTCCAATCCCAGTTTGAAGGCGGGACCGGACTGGGGCTGGCGATTGTGTATCAGATCGTGCAGGCGCACGAAGGCAAGGTGTGGGTGCGATCGAAACCGGGGCAGGGATGCACGTTCATCCTGCGTATTCGCCGGGCAACGGAAGAAGGCGCCATTGCGGTTCCGCTAGAAAATGCGCGGGCGATCGCAGAGGCGGCGCCGGAACGGCTGATCGGGGAGGGCGCCCATGCCTAATATCCTGATCTGTGATGACGAGCGCTCGATCTGCGAAATGCTGGACATTACCTTGCGCCGCGAAGGATACAAGGTTGAGACCGTCAACTCGGGAGAAGTGGCTAAGCGGAAGCTGGACTCGGCGCTCTACGACGTAATCGTTACCGACATTCGGATGCCGAATATCAATGGCATCGAGGTGCTCCGCCACGCCCACAAAGTTTCGCCCGAGTCCGCGGTGATTCTGATTACGGCGGTGGACGACTACGAAGCGGCGGTGGAAGCGGTGAAGGCAGGCGGCGCCACCGACTACATTCGCAAAACGCCGGGAATGGTGGATGAGGTCAAACTTGCCATTCGCCGGGCGCTGGAAAAAGTCAATCTGAGCCGGCAGAACTTTGCTCTGAAACGCGACGCGGCGACTCGGAACTCGCTGGACAACATCGTCGGCGCCAGTCCGGCGATGGAAAAGCTGAAAGAGACCATCCGCACGGTCGCCTCGACGCAAAGCACGGTCTTAATCTACGGCGAGAGCGGAACCGGCAAGGAACTGGTGGCGCGGGCGGTGCATACCTGCTCTCCGCGCGCTGCCGAACCTTTTGTCTCGATTAATTGCGGCGCGTTTCCTGAGACTCTGCTGGAAAGCGAACTGTTTGGATACGTGAAAGGAGCTTTCACCGGGGCAAACCAGAACAAGCGCGGGCTATTTGAAGTGGCCGATGCGGGGACAATCTTCCTCGACGAAATTGGCGAGATGAACCTCACCATGCAGGTGAAGCTGCTGCGGGTGTTGCAGGAGCGCTGTGTGCGTCCGGTCGGCGGCAGCGATGAAATTCCCATTGACGTGCGGGTGATTGCGGCGACCAACCGCGATCTGGAAAGGCAAGTGGCGGAAAGCACGTTCCGCGAAGATTTGTATTACCGGCTGAGCGTGATTCCGGTTACCGTGCCTCCGTTACGGGATCGGCCTGAAGATCTACCGCTGCTGGTGAACCACTTCCTCAGAAAATATCTTCCGGCAGCCAGGAAGAATATTGTGCGGGTGCAGCCGGATTCGCTAGGGGCGCTGGCCAATTACGATTGGCCGGGCAATGTTCGCCAACTGGAGAACACCATTGAACGCGCGGTGGCTCTTGAAACCGGCGACGAACTGCATGTGGAATTGCCTGTGGAGCGCGCCAAAGCGCGCGCGGCTGCGGCCGGAGTGGGTGCGGACGGGCTGGCATTGCCCATCGCGGCGGGCTCAGTGCTGCCCGAGGGCATGGACATGGAGAAATATGTTGCAGACATCGAGCGCGCGCTGCTGAAGTCGGCGCTGCAGCAATCGAATGGGGTACAGGCGCGGGCGGCGGATGTGCTGAAGATTTCCTACCGGTCGTTTCGACATTTAATGAAGAAGTACGATTTGTGAAACAAGCTTTTAGCTGTGAGCCGTTAGCTCTTAGCTAAACCAAGAGCCCACAGCTAAGAGCTGCCTTTCTTCAACTGCTGCTTCCATCCCAGGACTCTTGCCTTATTCGCTTCGGCCTCGGCCTCGGGGACCATTCCTTTCTTCTGATACAGGACTGAAAGGCTGGTGTGGGCGAGGACGTCGTCGGGATCGAACTCTGCGATTCGGTTCGCGACCTCGATGGCTTCGTCGAGACGGTCGAGGTCTTGCAGTGTCCTCGCCATTCCGTGAAGGGCCTCGGTGAAGGTGGGGTCGGCGGCGATGGACTGGCGATACTCTTCGAGCGCGCGCTGGTGATCGCCTTCGGCGAAGTGGTCGAGGGCGGCGTAATAGTGGTATTCGGCTGTAGCTTGGGCTTTGGCCTTCTGGCTGGGATCGTCAGACATGAGTGCGATTCGATTCTAGCATCGGAAAAACCGGGTTATGATGGATTCAATGCTCTACATACTGCGATATATGTGGAACGCAACCCGCGGGCATCGGCTGACTCCGTGGCGGAGTCCTTATCTGCTGTGGAGGATCGAGACCTATTGCGGCGTGAAAATGCAGCAGATTGGGTTTCTCGAGTTTTGGGAATTTCTCTGGAGAGAGCGGGTCCACCTGTGGCAGTTTCTGAAATGGACCGGAGAGATGGAGCGTTATGTGCGGCCGGAGAAACGCGGCACTTAGGTCGGGCACTTAACACTTAGCATTTGGCACTTAGCCCGTCTGGCCAAATGCCAAGTGCCAAGTGCTAACTGCCATTTCCTGCCGCTACCGCCCCTTCCAGCACCACGTTTACTTCCGACCCTTTGCCAGCGCCGGTTAGTTGCACAGCTGCGGCGCGATTGGCTGCAATTTCCAAGTATCCCATGCTGCCGAGGATTCCAAATACCTCGCCGGGCGTGCCTTCGGCATAATTCATTTTCAGGCTGGTGATTTCCTGCTTGCCAACCACAATCTTGAAGGCCGGCGGTTGCGGCTGAAACATCCAGGGCACGTCCGTGGGAGTGATGTTGGTGACCAGGTTCCCGAAGCGGTCCACTTTCAAAATGACTCCGCGCAGGGTGTGGGCGTCGGTAGCCTTGGGTTTGGGAGCGTTGAAGCGGACGAAGTCGGTGATCTCTTCGCCGAATTTTTCGCATTCCACGCCCTTGGCGCGATAGCCAGCGGACGGCGCAAACACGTCGCGGCCATGAAAAGTATTGCTCAGAGGCTGCAGAAAATAGTGTTCGGCGGTGATGTGGCGGACGCTTAACCGCTCCTCGCGGGCATACATCAGAGAGAGCACGCCATTGTCGGGAGCGATGAAAGTATAGACCCCGGTGTTGGCGATAATGGGTCTCCGCGCACTGCCCACTCCGGGGTCAACTATCACCATGTGGACGGTGTGCTCCGGATAGTAGGAATAGGCCTGCGCGATGGTCAGGGCGCCATCGAGGATGTCGAAGGGCTGCACCGAATGGCAGATGTCCACGATCTGCGCGTCGGGCACAATGCCGAGGATGACGCCTTTCATCGTCCCGACGAAATGGTCGTTCAGGCCGAAGTCGGTGGTCAGGGTAATGATGGGGCGGTTGGGCACGGCAGCCTCATGAAATCTGGAGTATGGCTAGCTCGAAAGTAAAGGTTTCAGGAAAGGTCGTCAAGGCACAGAAGTCGCGGGACCAGCTGCTAGCTACTAGCTACTAGCGAACCCGGCCCTCGGAGCGAGGGCGGAAGCTGGGATTCTGAGTTGCACGGTCCGCAGCAGCCTGCTAGTAGCTTATTGAATTTCGATATTGCCTGAGCCGGTCTGGACGTTTACCGGGACGCCGCCGCCGCCTACTTTTCCGTGGACGTCCTTTTTTCCGATCGAGCCTTCCACGGTCACGGGGTGGTTCAGATTGATGGATCCGGAGCCGGTGTGGGCGTCGAGATCGAAAGATGCGTTTTGGGGGAGGCGGAGTTCTACGCTGCCGGAGCCGGTGTGGACCATCCATCCGCCGGAGGCCTCGCCTTCCGCATGGATGTTGCCGCTGCCGGCCTGGGCTTGCAACGAGCCGTGAACGTTGTGCAGGTCAAGTCCTCCGGAACCGGTTTCGGCCCTTACGGAGCCGGGAGATGTCTGTTCCAAGGTGAGGTGGCCGCTGCCGGTTTCGCCGTCGAAACCTCCAGCGACTCCGGTGGCGTGAATCGAGCCGCTGCCGGTGCGCACCACCACGCTGCCTCCGGCTCTGTCCACATCAATGCTGCCGGAACCTGAATGCGCGCGCACGCTGGAACCGATGCTGGAAATTTTCAGGCTGCCGGAGCCGGTGTTGGCCTCGAGCGAGCCGGAGATGCCGGAGATTTCCTGGCTCCCCGAGCCTGTGTTCGCTCGCAACTGAGTGCTGGCGGGGACCACAACCTCATAGCTGATCGAAATGTTGCGCCGCAGATCAGGGTCGTCAATGTGACCGATGCGAATGTCGTTTCCGCTTTGCTGGATGGGAGGATTACTTTCCAGTTTCTTCACCCGCTCCGCGCCTGAATCCATCCAGTCATTGGACCGGATGTGTCCGGTGACGCGAACTTCGCTGGAATCGCCGGTGCGCACGTGGATGGAACCAGAGCCGGTGTCAATTTGCAGGTCCACGGTTCCGCTGACGTGCAGGGTGCGCTCGAAATTGCCTTCAGCGGCGAAAGCGCTCAGGGTGCAGGTTGCCAGGACGGCAACCCCGATTACGACGGGGAGTCTGTGAGCAAAACCTGGGAGGCGCATTGTTTCTCCTTGTTTCATCATCAAGAAAAAGGGCACGGAAGCAGTGTCCCGTGCCCCGAAATCCCGGTGGTGTAGACCGGGCGCATGAATCCCTACTGCAATATGACTTGGTCGCCTTCGTTCAGTCCCTTGAGGACCTCAGTCTTGGCGCCGTTAGAAATTCCGATGTTGATGGTGACTTTCCGCTGTCCGTCTTTCCCCTTCGGATCGGGAACTTCGACGGATGCGTTGCGGTCTTTGTCGTAGATGATTGCGCCTTCTGGGATCTGCAACACGCTCTTGTGCTCTTCCAGAATGATCTCGGCGTTAGCGGTCATTTCGGCCTTAAGCTCGCCGCCGGGGTTCTGGATGGAGACCCGTACTTCAAACGTGGTGACGTTGTCTTTCTCAACCCCCATGGGCGATATCTTGGTGACCACGCCGTTGAAGGTTTTGTCCTTGAAGGATTCGACCTTGATCCGCGCAGGCTGGCCGAGATAAACGCGTCCGATGTCGCTCTCGTCAACTTTGCCTTTCACATAAACCTGGCTGGTATCGCCGAGGGTCATCACCAGCGTGGCGCCTGAACCGAGCACCAGAATGGAGCTGACCGCGTCGCCCATCTCCACGTCGCGGGAGAGGATGATGCCGTCAATTGGCGAAACAATATCGGTGTAGTTCAACTGCTCTTCGAGCTGTTTAAGATTGGCCGCATCTTGCGCGACCTGGGCCCGAGCCTGCGCGATCCGGGCCTCGAGTACGAGCATCTGGGCGCGAGCCACGTTTTGTTTGTTGACGGCCAGCCGGTATTCTTTTTCGGCGTCATCGAGGGCGGACATGGAGACTACGCCGTCCTTCTGCATCTGCAGGGCGCGGTCGTAGGAGCGTTTGAGAAGAGGAACGTCCGGACCTTCGGCGTCAACCTTGGCGCGTTCATAGTCGGCTTTTGAGCTTGCGAGGTTGGCCTGCGCCGCATCCATGGAAGCGCGGGACTGCTCGACGCCGGCCTCAATCTCGATCTTGTCGAGTTGCGCCAGAGGCTGTCCCTTTTTCACCCGGTCGCCGTACTCCACGAACAGCTTCTTCACGATGCCGCTGGCTTTGGATTTAACTTCGACTTTGGTGATGGGCTCCACCTTGCCGGTAGCGACCACGCTCTTGGCGAGGTCGCCTTTTTCAACTTTGGCGAGCTTGGAGGGATCAATTTTCGAGCTGCCATGAGAGAAGGCGACAATCGCGCCGGCGATCAGTACAACAAATGCCACTACGATGACCGAAATTATGATGATGCGTTTGCGCCGCTTCTTTTGTCCGTTTACGTTACCGTTCACATCTTCCTCCTGCAGAACTCTTGAGTCTGGTTTCCGGTCCTGTCCTTAGGTACGAAGCACACCTGGGATTTGTTCCCGCAGTGCCGGGCCAAGGGCCGGGAAAGTCAGTACGGCCCCGGCATCTCTAATGGTTAGACCAGCCAGAGCGGAAAATGGAAGCAAGACCTAGTGGGAATTCCGGACAGAGGCCGCAAATCCGCCTAGCCTTTGCCAAGGCAGCTTCCCAGGGCAGTCTTTATTGTAGCGTGGATTGGGCTGCTAAAGAGGCGGCAGGGAACCGGCTTTGGAATGTTAGAATTAGCGGGTCAGATGATCTCCTTTGTGCTGCTCCGGGTCCTGCTGGTCCTACTCCTGGTCGCGGCTAACGCCTTCTTCGCCGCAGCCGAGTTTGCACTGGTCAGCGTCCGCGATACCCGCATTCAACAGCTCATTGACGCTCGCCGTATCGGCGCCCGCATTCTACAGAGACTGCACCGCCGGCTGGACGAAGTAGTCAACGGGGTGCAACTGGGCGTCACCGTAGTCAGTCTGACCCTGGGCTGGATCGGCGAGCCCATGGTGGCCCACTTTGTGGAGAGCTTTCAGTTCCTGCACAGGGTCCCGCACGCCATGGTGTATGCCCACACAATCGCTATTGCCATCGCGTTTGGACTGATCACCTTTATGCACGTGATTCTCGGCGAACTGGTGCCGAAGTCGTTGGCGTTGCAGCGGGCGGAGCAAGTGGCGCTGGCGGTGGCTGCGCCGATGGATGTTTTTCTGACCCTGACACGACCGTTGACCTTCGTCATGGGCAAGTCAGCGGGTTACGTGTTGAGGATTTTCGGGCTACGAAAAATGCGCCAGGGGCCGGTGCATTCTCCCGATGAAGTGAAGCTGATCGTCACCGCCAGCAGAGAACTGGGGCAGATCGCTCCCGGCCAGGAAGAGCTGGTACATCATGCGCTGGAACTGGAGAACATCACGGCGCGCGAGGTGATGGTGCCGCGGCCCGATATTTTTTCTTTGCCCGGCGATCTCACTCTGCAGGAGGCTCTGGAGCATGTTGTCGAGGAGCAGCACTCACGGGTGCCGGTTTACGATCCGAAAAGCGGCCCTGAGCACATTATTGGAGTCCTGTATTCCAAAGACCTGATGCGCTGGGTGCTGCGGCTTGCGGGGCGGCCGTTGCAGCCGGCGCCGGTTCGCAGCTCCGACGTGAAAACCGCCGAAATGAGAATCAGTGAAATGAAAATCAGCCAAGTGATGCACGATGCGCTGGTCGTCCCCGAGACCAAACCGCTTTCCGAACTGCTCGACGAATTCAAAGAACGCAAGCGGCACATGGCGATTGTGGTGGATGAGTTCGGATCTACCGCGGGCCTGATTACGGTGGAAGATATTCTGGAGCAGTTGGTGGGAGAGATTGAAGACGAGTTCGATGTAGCATCTCACGAGCCCTCGCAGCTCGGTGAGAGCAAGAGCCTGGTGCTGGACGGCACGGTGGGTCTGCGTGACCTGGAGTCGCAACACGATCTGCTGTTGCCCCGAGACGCGGGTTTTGAGACGCTAGCGGGCTTCATGCTCTCGCGCCTGCAAAAGATTCCCGAGACCGGAGATTCCTGCTACTACGGCGGACGCCGGTTCACGGTCGAGGAAATGGACGGGCACCGGATTTCCAGGGTTAAGATTGAGGATGTGCAACCTGCGGTGGTGCAAACGTGAAGAAGCTTTTAGCTGTTAGCCTTTAGCTTTTAGCTAGAGCACCAGGTTTGCGGGCGCGTTTGAGCAACGAACCCAGAGCCAAGAGCTGCCTTGAAGACCCTTCGCTATCTTTTAGTCCGAGCTTCCTACGCGGTTGTTGTGATCTGGCTGGTCGTGTCGGTTGTATTTCTGCTTATTCATCTTGTGCCCGGCGATCCTATTCTGCAGATGCTGGGCGAGGGCGCGCCTGCGGCGGACATTGCGGCCACGCGTCATTTATACGGGCTGGATGTTCCGCTGGGGACGCAGTATCTGCATTACTGGAATGGAGTGCTGCACGGCGACCTGGGCCCGTCGCTGCGATTCAATCAGAGCGTCACCAGTTTGATTCTTCATCGCTATCCGTACACGCTGCAACTGACGCTGGCGGCGCTGCTGGTTGCGATTCTGATTTCGATTCCTGCCGGAGTGCGCTCGGCGCAACGGCGCGGTAAATGGGACGACAAGCTGCTGAGCGTGGTCAGCCTGTTCGGATTGTCGTTTCCGAACTTCGCGCTGGGGCCGATTCTGATTCTGCTCTTCGCCATCAAGCTGGGATGGCTGCCGGTGTCGGGTTCCGGCACGCTCGCGAATCTGGTCCTGCCGGCAATCACCATGGGCGGCGCGCTGGCCGCGATTCTCACCCGCATGGTGCGGACTTCGATGCTGGAAGAACTGGGGCAGGACTACATCCGCACCGCGCGGGCCAAAGGGTTGACGGAGAGGACGGTGGTGTATCGCCACGCGCTGCGCAATGCCATGCTGCCGGTGCTGACGGTTCTCGGACTGCAGTTCGGCGCGCTGCTGGCGGGAGCCATTGTGACCGAGAAGATTTTTTCCTGGCCAGGGATTGGTCGGCTCACTGTGGATGCAATAGGCAACCGCGATTATTTTCTAGTGCAGGGATGCATTCTGGCGATTGGGTTGACCTATGTCGCAGTGAATTTTCTGACGGACTTGCTGTATTCGGTGGCGAACCCGAGGATACGGCAGTAGGACCCCTTTGGCGCGGGCCGAGCAGGCTTAAACCAATTCAACCACTACCCGCTGGCCCACCAAAGCCGCCGCACGCTGCAGGCTTGACAGGGTGATGTCGCGTTTCGGATCGAGAATGCGATCCACCTGGGAGCGGCTTGTCTTTAGCAAAACGGCCATGCGCGCTTTGGAAATCTTTTTCTTCTTTATGGCCTTGGCTAGCTGCCACGCTACGACTTCCTTGACGGCCTGTGCTTGTGCTTCTTCGAAGATGTTTTCCTTCTTCGGGAAGTCGTCAATGCTCGATCCCAGGTTTTTCTTGCTCATCAGTGCCAGTGTACCGCAGAAGGTACATTGACGCGGTGCCCCAGAGGGGCAGTCTACTGGACTGACCTGAAGAAAAAGCGCTCACTGCGCTGAGCCGGCAGGTGAGGGCTACACGTGCACTGTTTCACGCCAGCAGCGAAAGATTCGTCCCCCACCGGTCTTCGCTCACAGGATCGGCGATTGTCTTCAGTTCGGGATAGCGCTCCAGCAGAGGCTCGGGGGCGAGGACTCGGCGGCCGGTTAGCATGTGCTTGAGTTGCAGGGCGTTGACTCCGGCTTTGGCTTCGAAGTGGTTGTTGGTCACCACAAACGTGACCTTTGCCTTCTGCGCGATTTCTTCAATGCGGTCTTTCCATAGGGTGAGTTCCGAACTTTTATAAAGATAGTTGTACCGGTCGGCGGCGTTATCGGCTTCGAACCACTGGTCGTAGTTTCGTCCGTGGAGGCGCACGTAGCCGATGGCGGAGGTTACATGCGACGTTGGTTCGAGGGAGCGGCCTAGCTGCGGCTGATCGATGTTGCAGAAGCTGACGTTTCTCTCCGCGAAGTAGGCGAGGGTTTCAGGATTGTTCCAGGTGGAATGCCGAACTTCGACGGCCCGCGGATACTCGATGAATTGCCGCAATAGAGTTTCCAGATACTCGCGATTCAATGACGTGTTCTTGAACGAGACCGGAAACTGAATAAGCAGCGCGCCGAACTTTCCGGTTGCAGCCAGTGCTTCCAACCCTTCGCGCGCCAGCCGTTCGTCTTCGTCATTGGGGCGGATGGATGCGGCGGAAGTTGGTTCCATCGCCGACAGCGGCGAATGCGTGAACGACCGATGTAGCTTGGCGGTGAAAATGAACTTGGGATTGACGTCATTGGCGATGCGCGCCCAGAGCTTGGCGAGTTCGGGCTTGATGTGTCCGTAAAACGAACTATTGATTTCGACCGCATCGAAGCAGCGGGCAACCAGTTCTAGCGGATGTCGCTTCCGGCGGAGCATTCCGGGCGGGTAGAAGACGCCGTCCCAGTCCTTGTAGGACCACCCGGCCGTGCCTACGAGAATCGGGCTGGCTTGCTCCATCGCATCATTGTAGGCGGGGCGCGGCAGGCGGGAGAAATGATTCGAAGACTTGGCAGAAAAAAGACCTAGTAGAAAACCAGCACCACCCAATACGCGCCGGTGGGATATTTCTGCGTGCGGGCGTAGCAGGTTCCGGCGGAGTAGGTGTGCAAGTCGCGAGCGGCGATCACTTTGGAAATTTCCGAGGGAAGGGCTTCGGGCTTCATACTGGTATATCGCAGCACATAGGCTCCAGGAGAAGGAGCAGGGGCACTGAGCGAATCGGCTTGGGCCATGGCGCAGGCGCTGGATTGGGCGCTGCCGCTATCCACGCGCTGCAGGCGGGGCAGTTTTGCCTGGGCGCGCAATTGGTCCACGCTGGCGTCAACCAGCTCCTGCGCTTGCTGGACGGAATACGACGCCAGGCTGGAGCCGAAATCCTGGGCCACGAAAAGCATGTGGCCGCTGCGGATGACGCCAAATCCGGCCACGTTGTAATTTGGGCTCAGCAGGTTATCGCGATGCGGCGGAGAGGCCATCAGCGCCTGGTGTGCCTGATCGAGGTTTCCAGCCACAGCGACGTTTTCTCCGGTGCGTTCCAGCTGCAGGGTAGAACTGGCTAATCTTTGGGGGAGCGAAGGCTCGCCGGAAAACTGATGTGAAAGCTGGTTCTGCGCGGCCATTTCGGCGGCGTGGATGCGGGCGGCGCGGACCAATCCGTCGTCCATCTTGAGCGGAGCTAAACCGGCGCGTGCGCGCTCAGCATTGGCCATCTCCAGCAACTGGCGCTCGGCTTGGGGGTCATAATTGGACGAACCGGAAGTCGCAACCTGCTGCGGCGGAGAATCGCTCCTCGGACTCGTATCTGTAGCAGGTTTGGACGCAGCTCCGCCGGCAGCCAAACGCAGGGAAATTACGGTGATTAGGGCCCAGAACATGCGCTGTTGCCTACGTTCTAGAGCCCGGGAGAAACTGCTTTGCTTAAGGCAAGGATACCTTCTAGAATCCAGCTAACGCACATTACATCGGAGACATCACCCGTTGGCCATTCTCCCGCTACTGCTGGGCCTACTGTTTGTTGCGAATGTGGTGCTGATGTTGTGGCTGGTGCTCTACCAGCGTTCCAGTTCTTCCCAAACTGCTGTAATTAAAAGACTTGCGGATCAAGCCTCGGGATCGCACGAAGCCCTGACCCGCCAGCTCTCGACCGCCACCGCGGACATGGCGTCGCGGCTGGAGCAGACCAAGGGAGATCTCCGGCAGCAGGTGGCCGATCGTTTAGGGGATGGTTTTTCGGGCGTTCGGGCGACTGTCGAAGAGCAGATGAAGGCCGGGCGCAAGGAACAGTCTGAAAGACTGCTCGAGACTCGCGGCGAACTCACCAGCTCGCTGGCGCTTACCACGTCCTCTCTGAAAACGGATTTTGACCGGCTGAACCAGCAGACGGCGGAGAGCCTGGAATCCATTCGTGAGCGTGTGGATGCCAAGCTGATGGCGATCACCGAGCAGGTGCAGTTGAAGCTCGATCAGAATCTGAAGGAGGGCTTCGCGCAATTTGAAAAAGTGCAGCTGCACTTACGCGCTGCGGAAGAGCAATTGCGCGAAGTGGGAACGCTCGGTCATTCCATCAACGATCTGAATAATCTGTTGAAGCTGCCGCATCTGCGCGGGCAGTTTGGGGAAGCCCATCTGGAGCGATTGCTGTCTGACTTCCTCCCTACAAACATGTTCGAGATGCAGTGCGCGGTGAACGGCGGCGGGCGCGTGGACGCGATGATCAACTTTCCGGATCGCCGTCTGCCGATTGACGCAAAATTTCCTCGCGAACAAGTGCAGGCATTTTTCGAGAACAGCACGGAAGAACAACTCGAAGAAGCGCGTCACGAGTTTGTCCGCGTGATGAAAACCGAGGCGAAACGAATCAGGGCCTACATTCAGCCGGAGTACGGGACCACGGAAATCGCGTTGATGTATCTGCCCAGCGAAACCCTTTACATGGAAGCGGTGCGCAATCGCGAACTGGCGGACTGGCTGAATCAGCAGCACGTTTTTCCGGTTTCCCCGAATACGCTGTTGATGACCTTGCAGACCATCTCGCTGGTGCATAAGTGGTACGAAGTTGCGAGCCGCTTCGAAAAAAGCCGCCAGGAACTGGCGAAGGCGCAAAAGTCGTTCGACCATTTCCAGGGCCAGTTTGAGAATGTCGGCAAGAGCCTGGGCAAGGCGCAAGAAGCATTTGACAAAGCGACTACGCATCTGCGGACCTATCGTGGGCGCGTCGAGGCGTTGAGCGGGCAGGAACAACTGGAACTCGACAAAGCGGACGCGTTGCCGCTGCCGCTGGAGGATAAGGCCAGCGCGTAGAAAGCATTCAGCCACTGCAGGTGACTGCCGGCTGAGTGCTGAGTGTTTTGAACCACCTTTATGAAAAGACTACTTATCCTCGTGCTCGTGCTGGCCGCGACGATTTGCCTCGCGTTACAGCCTCCCGACGCTGCATACCTTAAAGATTTTGAAAAGTGGAAACTTGAATTGGTTGACGACCTGAAGCAGAACTGGCTTCCGCTTGCGGGATTGTTCTGGCTGAAGCCCGGGGCGAATGCTTTCGGCGCTGCGGATGACAATGCGATCGTGCTTCCATCCGGCCCGGCGCATGCGGGAACTTTTCAGTTGCAGGGTGCGGACGTTTCCGTTGAGTTCCTGCCAGGAGTGGCAGGGAAGATTGGCGGAAAGACGGACGTCAAAGCGCAGATTCAAGCAGACGTGACTGGTCATCCCACGGTGATTGAACTTGGCGCATTGCGCATCCATTTGATCAAACGGGGAACGCGGCTGGGAATCCGAGTGAAGAACTTGAACAGTGCGGCGGCGCGCAATTATGCCGGGCCGGTGTTCTTTCCGCTGGACATGACGTATCGCGTGACCGCGACGTTTGTGCCTTCGGACGGCAAGAAAACCGTGGACGTCCCTAACGTTCTGGGAGACGTGACTCCGGTTCCGATCAGCGGCGAAGTGCATTTCAAACTCAACGGGCAGGAGCTGACGCTCACGGCGCTGGGCGGCGATTCGGCAAAGGGATTGACTTTCGTGATCAACGATCTCACCAGCAAGACGGACACCTATCCGGGCGGCCGGTTTCTGGATACCGATCCGGTGGCGGATGGGAAAGTGGTGCTGGATTTCAACCGCGCGTACAGTCCGCCGTGCGCGGTTACGCCATATGCGACGTGTCCTTTGGCGCCGAAGGAGAACCGGTTGCAAGTGGCGATTGCGGCGGGCGAGAAGTATGACAGGAAGCACGGGCGGTAGAAGCTGTCAGCTATCAGCTCTCAGCTTTCAGTCGAACCGCGAACGGCCGTCGGGATATGCGGCTTCTGCGGTGAAAAGGCTTTCCTGATGGCTGACGGCTGCTCTCCGGCGTAAAATAGGGGCCGGCGGCGGATTTTGTGATTGAAGCTTTGCTGCACCGGAAAATCGAGAAGCGGGCCGCGACGGTGCGGCTTCCGGGCAGAATCTTATTTCTCACCGAAGACCCGGAACTGATCAAGCGGCAACTGGCCGGCGAAGACCTTCCCTGGGACACCAGCAATCCGCAAAACAATCCCAAACTGCGCGACGATATTTCCACCGACGAAATCACTCCGGCGCACATCTGTTTTTTTTTCGACGAGACCTTGGGCGAATTTCCCTACACTGGGCTGAAATGCGGCGAGGAAGTGCCCATCCAGCGCGGCGATGTGAAGCGCGGGGGATTTGTTGCGGCGGTGAGCGGGAAGCGGCGGGGCAAGGGGTCGAGCCGCGAGCAGTCTCCTTATGCCGAGCTTTGCGCCGGGATCAAAGTGGTGATCGCGGAAAATATCGAGCGCATTTACAAGCAGAATTGCCAGAACCTCGGGGTGCTGACCTCTACCGATTTTTCGCTGATTGATCAGATTCGGGGTGGCGCGGAGATTCCGCTGTCCGAATTCACCGCGGGCGAAGACGAGATTACGCGGCAGATTATTGAATATGGTGGGCTGTTTCAGTTCAACGTGGCGCGGATGCAAGGGAAAGTGTTTTTGCCGGGGATAGGGAACGCGGGCGAGGGCGCCCGCGCCACAAGGGCCATGACCCTGGCGGAGAAGATCTTCGCTCGCCACATGCTCAGCGAAAAAGGTGAAGTTGGCGTCCCTGTGGTGAAACCGGGCGACTCGGGTTTCGCACGAACTGATCTTCGTTTTAGCCATGAATACGTCACGCCGATGGCATCCATCTTCTTCGATCAACTTGTCGGGAGGGATGCGCCGGTAAATGATCCCGGCTCCGTGCTTTTTTTTCGCGATCATCTTACCTTTCTTGATGAAGTTCTTTCCGAACAGAAACGCAAGATGGGACTGCTCGATCTCGCGACGCAGCTCAAAATGAAGCAGGGAGATTTCGCGGCGCGAAAGGGTATACGCTTGCACGGGGAATTGACCGACCGCAAGGGTTCCGAGGGGATTTGCCACTCCATCGTGCTGGAAAGTTATGCGCTGCCCGGGCAGTTGGTCGTCGGCTCCGACTCGCACACGCCGCACTCGGGAGCGATCGGCTGCGTGGCGTTTGGGATTGGCACGACTGACGTTTTTAATTCGTGGATTACCAAAGACGTGCGGGTGCGGGTGCCGGAGTCGGTGAAAGTTGTAATTCGCGGCAAGAAGCATGCGAATGTTTCGGCAAAAGATTTAATCCTGAAAATCCTCAGCCTGGATTACGTTCGAAGCGGCAACGCGCTAGCTAAGGTGATCGAATATTCGGGCGAGGCGATCTCCGAGCTCAGCGTGGACGAGCGCGCCACCATGACCAACATGGCCGCTGAAATTGGAGGGTTCACGGGAATTGTCGCTCCGGATCAAAAGGCGGTTGAGTTTTTGGTTGAGCGTCGTGGAATGAATCGCGCGCAAGCCGAAAAGATGATCGAAGGCCTGCACGGAGATCCAGATGCGCAGTACGCGCATGTGATCGAACTCGATGCGTCGGAGATCACGCCGATGATCGCGACCCCGGGCGACCCCGGCAATGGCAAGTTTATTCGCGACCTGAATACTTCGATTTCGGTCGAACTTGCATATGGGGGCACCTGCACTGCGGGCAAGAACGAAGACATGGATATGTACGCGCGGGTACTGGCCGACGCGCTTCGACAGGGCAAGCGGGTGGCCAATTCCGTCCAGTTGTATATTCAGTTTGGGTCGCAGGAAACGCGGGATTATTGCATCCGGCGCGGATACTTGGAGATTTTTCAGAAGGCGGGAGCGCACATCATTGAGCCGAGTTGCGGCGCTTGCATCAATGCCGGGCCGGGCGTCACAACTCGTCCGGATCAGATCGTAATCAGCGCGCAGAACCGAAATTTTCCCGGACGCAGCGGGCCGGGGCAAATGTATCTTGCCAGTCCGCTGACCGTGGCCGCCAGTGCGGTCGCGGGATACATCGTTGAATACGAGCCCAGCTAACAGCGCGAATTGATGCCCGCCTAGGCTTGAACTATTGCTTCGCTTCGCGCTTAAGAGGTGCGTCGGCGCTCCACGCACCGTCAGCAGTTTCGATGTGGAATTGAAGCACGTCTGCGCCGATTTTGGCCTTGGCGAGCAGCTTGATGGGTGCACCCTGGTACTCGCTGTCCACGGTGAACGAAAGCACGTCACCGTCTAGCTTGGTGTCTTTAATGGGATACTCAGTCTTGCCGTCGGCGGCGAGCATGGTTCCGGTAACCTGTGCTGCTTCGCCCTTCAACGTCAGCACCAGGGGATAGCCGTCCGGGCTGGTTCCGATCCATTTGCCGGTAAGATCGAGTCCGAACGCCAGAGAACTAAAAGCCAACACCGCTAACGTAGCCGCAAGAAAATGATTTTTGCGCAAAATACCTCCCGGGGAACAGCTCAACGGATCGCAAGAGGGTAACACATCCTCATGGCTCGAGCTCGGCTCAGGGCCTCGACCGCCAGGCCAACCAGGGCCACGTGGGGTGAAAAGCCGGACTGTTGTTGCAACGAGAAAATGTCGTACTAACTGCAACGAGACTCTGTCACCCCTGTCGATTAAGTAACGGCCGCTAA
>Ga0066789_10000364_pt1 | contig 17616 bp, 17 predicted proteins | sample OrgsoiDNA2013049_FD_70960 | JGI IMG/M metagenome (GOLD analysis project Ga0066789, IMG submission 70960) | Permafrost soil microbial communities from the Arctic, to analyse light accelerated degradation of dissolved organic matter (DOM) -... | ecosystem: Environmental > Terrestrial > Soil >...
CGGCGGCGAATCCCTTGCAGCACCAGGCCGGTGGTGCTCATGTTGACGACGATTGCCGGATCCATAAATGGCCGGCCAAAGGCGTCCATACCCCATACTTGCACTGGCAGTTGAACCGCAATCCGTGGATTTCGACGCCGATCCATGGTCCTCCCCTTTGCACTCGTTAAGGTGTTGCTATTGTGCGTGAGGCGAGGCCTTCTGGATACTTACGCGAGTTATCGCGGGGTGGGTACTACAGTTCTAAGGAAGTGGCGCGGGATCAACGACTTACGTGGCATGGCTTGGGTACTAGTTTGGGCGCCGCCGAACCTTGGAATCAATCGAGATCGGGCATCGAGCAAGCACCCGGCCCGCGTGGGTCTCCACACGAACCGCACCCGCCGGAGGGGGTGGCAGATTCCCCAAAGGATCCGGAGCTTCGACCGGCCACCGCAAACACCGAAAGCTGAGGAGCCAAATGCTTGCTCTGACATTTGGGACAGGCCGCTTTCTGGTTCCCGAAAATCAGGGCCTCGAACCGGTGTTCGCATTTGGTGCAAACGTATTCAAAGATCGGCATGTGGCATTCTCCGTGCTATCGAATCGAATATACGAGATCTGGGGGCTTCTCACAAATGGCCGGGCCACCTCAGACTCGATGTTGCATAAACGCCTGATCGGATCTGCAGCCTGTCCTGCTACCGGAGTTGCGTCGCCTTGCCGCCTTCCATACTCAGGCACCGGCCAGTGAACATTAGGCGGAAGCCGCTGTGTAGAATTGAGTGGTAAACAGAGGGAGTGAGCGACCATGGAAACACCGAGCGAACACAATCCCGAGCAAGGTCCGAATCAGGCGAAGACGCATATTACAAGCGCGCACCAGATTCTGAAGGCCCTGCAAGAGAAAATCGGAAAGCATCCGGAGATCGGTGCGGCCATTTTGAAGCTGGAAATGGCGCTGAATGTTCTGGAGATCAAGACTGGCGGGCTGCTGTAGACGGAACTCCGCTGCGTTTTGCGCAAACCACGCCGCGGCCGCCTGGCATTCTCACCCGGCGCAACTGCCTTTCCCAGCCACCCATGTCGGAGATGCGAACTATGCCGCCGCAGCCGGAGCCGCAGGCGTAGCCGTTGCCCTACGCACCGCCAACGAGAGCATCACTCGCGAAACCCCGCTGATGATGAGGCTCACGCCAACCAGGGTGCCGATCGCCCAACCCGAACTCGACGGCCATTGCATGTAGATCAGCACTCCCAGCAGCAGGGTAATGATCCCGTCCACCAGCACCCAGCTTGATCCTCCGACTGAGCGCATTCGGAAAAACAGAATGACATCCAGGACGCCTTCGATCAGAAACAGCGATGCCAGCACCAGGGTAAGCGTCGCGACACCCAGCACTGGATGCATGATCAGGTACGCACCGAAGAACAGATACGCGAGCCCAACCAGCAATTTCCAAATCAAGCTGCCTGCCCCTTGAGCGTGAAAGGCGAGGACCAGATGGACCACGCCGGCCACAACGATGAGCCATGCAATGACCACGTTAAGTGCCACGGCGGCAATAAATGGCGAACCGACCGCCATCATCCCGAGGATAACCAGCAAAACGCCCCACAGGACCGACCAAGTCGAAGCCTGCCGAACGATCGCAACCGGAGTTTGCTGTGCCATAGAGACCTCCTCCGAAAAAAAGACGCAGCCAGCCTACTCCAAAAAGACGATTCGGTGAAGGGGGTGGTTGTTTCGGGTGGTTGTTTCGGCGAGGAAGGAACAACGGGTGTTGATGATTTGGATTGGTTCATCGAAGGACTGGCGGTGTTCGCTTCAGGCCGGCTCACGAAGGATCGTCTCGACCAGATGCAAACTGCGGTGGCAGCTGGTCAGACACAAATGCGGTATCGCAGGTGGCCGGGGCCTAACCGTTAGGCCTTTGCCGGTTCCCTGGTCGGCTATCTTGACCACACCTGGGGGCGAGCCACAACCGTCCACCTGCTGACTTCCGCTGTCTGAGTTGCGGCGGCTCAGGGTGCTATCCGGTGTTGTGCAGCCCGGCGGCAATTCCGTTGATCGTAGCCCCGAGCGCGTAATTCAAGTCCTCGCTGTTATCTCCCATTTGCTTCCGCCGCAGAAGTTCCACTTGGATCAGGCTCATGGCGTCCACATAGGGATTTCTCAGGCGGATGGATCGTGACAGTACCGGATTTTTCTCCAAAAGCCGCTCCTGTTGCTTGACCATCAGCAGCATGCGTCGGGTGCGCTCGAATTCTTCGGCGACCATCTTCCAGACTCGCTCGCGTAACCCCACATCGGGCACCAGCGAAGCATAGAGGTGGGCGATCGCCAAGTCGGCTTTCGCCATCGCCAGTTCGACGTTGCGGATGAGATCGTTGAATAGAGGGAACTTTACGACCATCTCGCGCAGTTGCTGCTGCGCGTTTTTTCCCTTCGAGGCAAATTGCTCCAGCGCGTAGCCGACTCCGAACCATGCGGGAAGCGCGTGACGGCTTTGCATCCAGCCGAAAACCCACGGGATGGCGCGCAAGTCTTCGAGGCGCCGGCTTTGCGAGCGCCGCGCTGGACGCGAGCCAATCTGCGCGTGCTCCAATTGATTGACCGGCGTGGCTTGCTCGAAATACTGCAGAATCTCTGGATTGTCGGCGATGTTGGCGCGATAGAAACGGAAAGCGTCCGCCGACATTTTGTCCATCACTTCCGCCCACGGCTGCGCCGCTTCCGAGTTCGCCCCATCGGGACGGGCCAGTGCCTCCAGGCACGCGGCGATCATGATTTCCAAATTCCATTCCGCGAGCACGGGATCGGAATATTTCCAGTTAAGCACTTCTCCCTGTTCGGTAATGCGGATTTCACCGGAGAAATCGCCTGCGGGCTGGGCCAGAATCGCGTTGTGGGTCGGCCCGCCTCCGCGGCCAACCGTTCCTCCACGCCCGTGAAATAGCCGCAGCTTTACGTTGTGCTTGCGCGCTACCTGGTGCAGAGAACGATGTGCCTTATACAGCTCCCAAATGCTGGTGAGCATTCCGCCGTCTTTGTTGGAATCGGAATAGCCAAGCATGACCTCCTGCCAACCCGACCAGGAATCGAGCAGCTTGCGGTACCCCGGCGCGCTCCAAACTTTTTCCATGATTTCCGCAGAGGCCCGCAACGACTGGATGGATTCAAACAACGGCACCGGCATCAGGCCGGGGTCTTCGCCCGCAGCCTTCACCTGAACTCTGCCAAGCGCAGCAAGTTTGAGAACCGCATCAACGTCTTCCGCTGATTCAGCGCCGCTGATGACGTAATTCCGAATCGCCAGGGCAGGGAAGATTTTTTTCCATTCGGCGATGCCCTGAAAAGTCTGCACTACGGTGGCGGCAACAGACGGCAAATCATTCAGGGACTGTCCCGAAGCCTGGAGCCCGAAGCCTGAAGCCTGAATTTCCGTCAATGCCTGTTTATGCAACACCGCATGCTGGCGGATGTCGAGCGCCGACAGATGAAAGCCGAACGTGCGAAGGTTGCGCAACAGCGGGTCCAGAAGAAGGGTCGCGAGGTCCGCTCCGCGATTCTGTTCCAGACTGCGATAGATAAGTCTGAGGTCAGCCTCGAACTCGCTGGCAGAACTGTATGCGTTCTCCTCGCGGGCACGCGTCTGTCGCAAGCGCACCATGACAAAACTTAGAAATCGCCGATATAACTCGGTGCTGGAAATCCGCGCCAGCCGCGCCGGTTCTTCGCCCATGCTGTCCGTGTACTGGCGGAGTTTCTCTCGAAAATCTTCCGAAACGTTGACCTGGCGGCTGGATGAACTCAGCCGCTCCATCACGTGCTCTATCTGCGAGATGTAGTAGCCAAGAATTGTGTTGCGCGCCCGTTCCAGCGCCTCGCGCGTGCTCTCGACGGTCACGAACGGGTTTCCGTCGCGATCGCCGCCAATCCACGAACCAAAAAAGAGAGTTTGTGGAACCTGTTCGGCGCACAGCTCCATCCCATAAAGCTCGCGGAAGGAGTCGCGCATCTCCGTATACAAACGCGGCAAGCTTTCGAAAATCGACATGGGATAGTGGTCCAACCCCATGCGGATTTCGTCCGTCACCAGCGGTTTTTGCACTCGGACTTCGTCAGTCTGCCAAAGGGCGGTGATTTCGGTGGCGATCGCATTTTCGAGGGCCAACGCTTCCGAGGCCGGCAACGGCAAAGTGTCGAGCACCTCGAGCCGTCGGGCGATATGGCGACGCTTCAAGAGCACGGTTCTCCTGGCAACTTCGGTCGGATGCGCAGTGAACACGGGAATAACTTTGATCTGGCGCAACGCTTGCAACGATTGTTCAGCGGTCATTCCGGCATCGCGCATCCTCGCCAGCGTTCCGCGGAACGATCCGGCCTGAGGCGGCTGATCGGGATAAAATTTTGCCGCCCGCCGTCGCCGGTTGCGATGATTGGTCTCGGCTAGATTGGTGAGCTCGAAGTAGATCGCAAAAGCTTTGGTTACGCGATAGGCGTCCTGGATTGCCAGCTGATCAACGATGCTGCGGGCCTCTTTCATTCCCGCGTCGTCCAGCTGTGAGTCCACCGAGCTGCCGCGCGACGTGATCAAGAGCCGCCGCAATTGCTCCACGACTTTGAATAGCGGTTGGCCGGCCTGCTCCACCAAGACTCTGCCCAGGAGGATGCCCAGGGAGCGAACGTCGCGGCGCAGGGGATGCTCTTTGGCGCAGTCATCCGTCCCGGCCGTGAGCTCGGCCAGGCGGGCGCTTTGATCTTTAGCTCCCCATAAAGGTGCTTCGGGCATAGGTATAGGCATCCATAGTAAATTATGGCTGCCCAAATGCTCGTAAATGGCGTGCCCTGCCGAGTTGGCCAAAATCGCCCACCGCTTGCATGGGCACCAGACACCCTGAATAATGAGTATCTGAAATGAGCCGCGAAAAAGTACTGATCGTCGAAGACGAAGAAAACGAGCGCACCGGGCTCGCCGAGCTGATTACCTCCTGGGGATACGTTGCCGAGACTGCGCGAGATGGCCAGGAGGGCTACGAGAAGGTAAGCGTCTGGGCGCCCGCGATCGTCATCACGGATTTGAAAATGCCGCGCATGGGCGGTCTGGAACTGCTGGAGAAGATTGCCGCGGAAAGCCAGACGATTGCGGTGATCGTGGTGACCGCACAGGGGACGATTGACAGCGCCGTCCAGGCCATGCGCATGGGCGCATACGACTACGTCACCAAGCCCATTGATACCAGCCGCCTGCGTACGATTTTGCAGAATGCTTCGGCTTTGCTGGGTGCCCGGGTGGAATTGGAAGTCACGCGCCGCAAGCTTCGCGACGCCGGATCTTTGGGATCGTTGGTCGGCCCGTCCAAGAAGATGCAGGAGATTTTCCGGCTCACCGAGTTGGTAGCGCCCAGCACGGCTTCGGTGTTGATCACTGGCGCCAGCGGGACTGGTAAAGAGCTGGTCGCACGCACCATCCACGAGCTTAGCCCGCGCCGTTCAAGGCCCTTTGTGGCGATTAACTGCGCCGCCATTCCTGAGACTCTGATGGAGAGCGAAATTTTCGGTCATGAGAAAGGCGCGTTCACCGGCGCCATGGAGCGCCGCACTGGATGCTTCGAACTGGCCGAGGGCGGAACCCTGCTGCTCGACGAAATCGGCGAAATGCCCATTGGCACTCAGGCCAAGCTTCTGCGCGTCCTCGAAGACCACAAGCTGCGCAGGCTCGGAAGCAAAGTCGAGACTACGGTGGACGTACGCGTGCTGGCTGCAACCAACAAGACCCCGGAAGACGCAGTAGCCCGCGGCGAGTTACGCAACGACTTGTACTATCGGCTCAACGTTTTCAACATTCATATGCCACCGCTGCGCGAACATCGTGAGGACATCCCCGACCTCGTGCACGCCTTGCTTGCCGAGATGAGCGCGAAGCATAGCCGTCGCGTGGCCACGGTCAGCGACGCGGTGATGAACGCTTTCCGCAATTACACTTGGCCGGGAAACGTTCGCGAGCTGCGCAATACTCTGGAGCGCGCAGTGATCGTCAGCGAGGGCCCTGTGATCGAAACCAAACACCTGCCGCCGGGATTCGGGCACGCGCCGCTGCGTCCCTCAGCCGATGATGCGGATTCGATTCGCGTGGGAGTGGGCACGACCGTAGGCGAAGCCGAGCGCCTGCTGATTGTCAAAACGCTGGAGTCCACGAACAACAACAAGACCCGTGCCGCCGAGGTCCTGGGCATCAGCCTGAAGACTCTGCATAACAAACTAAAGGAGTACGGAAGCTCGGGAGCAGACAGCGCTGGCCGTGCCGAAAAAGAGGAAGAAGCAGAGGAGTTAAAAGAGCCCTAACCGACTCGTTGGTTTTACCTGCCGTTATGAGATCCCTGCGCAGGTGCAGCTAGAAGCCAAGAGCCAAGAGCCAAGAGCCGATTTTCCTTATGCGCCGCCGGACCCAAATCGTACTCGCCATCACCTTCATGGTGGCTGCACTCGTCACCGGCGCTTCGTACATCTATATCTCACAAATTCTGCGCCAGAGAATCACGACTACGCATGACACGGCTACTTGTATTACTTCGCAACTCGCGTACCTGGCCACCAACGCCGCACCCGATCTCAGCAGCACGCGCGTGGATACCAGCAATCCCGAAGCCGTGCGCCGCGGCATCGCGTATTACCTTGGCACCGATCGCGATCTCAATGCCATGCTCGAGTCCGTGGTTGGAAGTTGGCCCACGGTTTACGACACCGCCATTCTGGACACGGACGGAAAGGCGATTCTGGACACCGACCCGAATCTGGTGGGAAAGAAAATCGCTGACCGCCCCGACTTCGCAACCCTTCAGGGCGCGAAGTTCCGCCAGCAGTTGCATATGGTTTACAACCCCCCGACGGTTTACGAAGTCCGCATACCGTTGCGATTGAACAACCAGGTTTTTGGCAGCATTCGAGTGGGAGTCTCAACCGTTTTCTTGCGCAACGAGCTTACGCCGCGGTTGCAGCGTGCGGTTGAGCTTTCCGGAATTGCCGTACTCTGCTCTCTGATTCTCTCTGCGATTCTCTCTCGGATCGCGCTCGGCCCCCTGGAACACATCAATCGCAGCCTCGACAGCATGACCGACGGAAACGGCGGCGAGATGAACCCGCCGGAGGGAGGGCGCGACGAGTATGGCCAGGTAAGCCAGAAGATCGCCCACCTAGGCAGGCAAATGCGTGATGCGCGTGAGATTTTCTCCGCGCTGAAAAACAATGTCGATCAGATCATGTCCAGCTTGCAGGACGGACTGATGCTCTTCACTCGCGATTCACGCGTGGTTCTGGTCAGCGCTTCGGTCGAACGTTTTCTGGGCCGGGCTCGCGGCGAACTGCTGGGACGCGACGCCAAAGAGATTTTTTCTGCAGAATCGCCAATCGGCACGCTCATGCTCGACGCCTTCCGTCTGCACCACAATGTGGAACAGCATGAGATTGAAATGCCCAACGGACGCCGGGTAGAAGTCTCCCTCGATTTTATTCAAGAGAGGGGGACGCAGATCGGCGCACTGCTGACCGTGCGTGATGCCGAATCAGTCCGCCGTATTGAAGACGAAATCGAACTCTCGCGCCGGATTTCCGCCGTCGGCCGCGTCACCCGCGGCGTTGCCCATGAAGTGAAAAATCCCATCAACGCCATCGTTCTTCACCTGCAATTATTGCGCAACAAGCTGAAGCAGGTTGACCCGGACACCTACCGGCATGTGGACATTATCGACAGTGAAATTCATCGTCTGGATCGCGTAGTGCAAATTCTGGTTGACTTCACCCGTCCCCGCGATCTGCGCCTTGAAGACACAGATTTGCGTTTGGTTTTGGATGAGGTTTCGCTATTGGCGGCTCCCGATGCGGAGCAGCACGGAGTTCATCTGGTCCGCGAAATGCCTGCCGATCCGATTCCGGTGAAGGTTGACGTTGATTTCGCCAAGCAGGCAATCCTCAACGTGGTGTTGAATGGAGTTCAGGCAATGCCCGGCGGCGGGACTCTTGCCATCAGGGCCTATAAAGACGGAGACACCGTTGTCACCGAAATCCATGATCAGGGCGCCGGCATCCCCGCCGACGTTCAAGAGAAAATCTTCGAGTTGTATTTCACCACCAAGAAATCCGGCACCGGAATTGGCCTGGCGCAGACTTACCAGATCATGCAGTGGCACTACGGATCAGTGGATTTCGATTCCGCGGAAGGGAAGGGAACCACATTCCGCCTGCGCTGGCCGCTGGCGGAGACCCGTTCGCTGCCACTTGAGGAAGCTGCCGCGCGAAGCTGAGAAGATCCCCACAAAAAACATGAAACGATTGATCACTGTCGCGATATTTGCCGGGCTACTATGGTTGGAAATTCCTTCGTCCGCGCAAGATCAGCCGCCCGCGCCGAGTGCGCCGGCTTCTCCATCGACTTCGCCCGCCGATGGCGCTCAACCGCAGACAGAGCCTGTCCCCGCCGCTCCGCAACCCACCGCACCAGCTTCAACCGAGGACAAGACCCCAACTCCTCCGCCCGCGAGCCCGCCAAGCCCCGCGCCTAAGGCGGAAGAAAAGAAAAGTCCAGCGACAAAGGCGTCGGCACCCGGCCACAAAGTTGTGGTTCGCAACGGCGGGGCAAAAGATGAGTCAGCACAGCTCGCGCCGGGAATGAGCAAGGAACAGGAACTCCAAAGCCGCCAAGCTACTACCCGTCTCCTCGCCGTCACGGATGCTAATGTGAAAAGCGTCGCCGGCCGCCAGCTTACGCCAGCGCAGCAGGGCATGCTCGACCAGATCCAGACCTACATGAAGCAGTCGAGACAGGCTTCCAGTTCGGGCGATCTGGCGCGGGCGCACACCCTGGCGGACAAGGCGCATCTGCTCTCCGATGAACTGCGGAAGTAGATTTAGTGGCCAGCCGCCCGCGCCGCGTTCACTTTTGCCAGTAGCTCCCTGGCAGGTTGTTGCGCGGATCCGGGAATTCCGGCCGCTTCCGCCAGGACTCCTCGGGCCTCGGTCAGTGCGTTCACTTTGGCGTATTCCCATCCCAGATAGTAGGCCGCCAGCGCGAATTGCTGGTCATCCTGCCCACGAAGCAGGGCGACTGCCGATTTGAGTTCAGCAATGGCCGCCTGCGTCTTCTGCTGCTTCGCATAAACCCGCCCCAGGATGGAATGCGCCACTCCCGCCGATACCTTGTGCGCACGGTCGGCCGCGGGGTCGTCCGCTTTTGCAGCGACAACTGCTCGTTGCGCATAGGGGATCGCTTTTGCCGGCTCCGCGCTGTCCAGGTAAGAATTCGCCAGTGAGAGCAATGCCGCCAGATTGTTGGGATTCGCCGCCAAAGCTTTTTCCGCGTACTCGTTCAGCCGATGCGTGTCTTTCAGTTCCGAGAGCGCCAGCATCGCCATCGACGCCGTCTGCTCCTGCAACTTCGAGTTGGGAAACGCGGTGGTAAATTGATCGATGTCGTTCACCCGGGTCTTGGCGTCGGTTTCACTCACGATGGCGTTGTACGCTGAGGTTTCGAAAAAAGTGTAGGCTTCCTGACTGGCCTCTTTCTCCGAGGCAATCGTGCTCGCGAAATCCGCGTCGGTCACATCCGCTGGCTTCGGCGCCTTGTCAATCGAGACATACGCTTGGCCTCCCTGTATCGCGTATTTGAAGGCCCGAGCAGTGTCTTTGGTCTGCTGCGCGAGGGTCACGTCCCACTCCAGGATCTCGAGGCTGTGCGGCGCCAAAGTGGCTGCCTTCTCTCCATACTCCGCGGCCTTCTGCAAATCCCCGGCCTGCTGGTTGGACTGCGACAGTTGCCAACTTGCATACGCCTCGGCCACCGGATTCGAAGCGTATTTCTGCAGGAAATCTTGGTACATCGCTATCCGCTTCTGTCCGTCGGGCTCATTGCCGATGAGGGTCAAGTCCTTGTCTTCCGGCGTGCCTGCGGGAATGACCATTTTGTCCAACTGGCCGAAAGCTAATGACGACATCAGAAAAAAGACAGATGCTGCAAAAATTGCGCTTCGCGTACGTGTCATGAATCCCTCCTGCCTTGCGAGCGGAATCCTAGCTCTGAAATGCGCCGGATGCAAGTTGCACTGGAGAGGCACTGGAGCGGCCAAGGGGTAATAAGGGAAGTTCGCCGTGTGGCGGACCCCTTCTCTATCCTTTAAAGTAGAGTATGCGTTCGATTTTGCAGAAGAAGTCGCTGCGCTTCGTCTTCGGCGCCAACGTGGTTTCCATGATTGGCAGCGGAATGAATTCTGCTGCCGTGGCCTGGTACATTCTGCAGGCCACCCATTCCACGATTGCGCTGGGGACGTTCGCCGTCGTTCAAACCCTGCCCGCAATTCTTCTGCTCCCTTTCACCGGCGTAATCATTGACCGCGAAGACCGCCGCCGTTTGGTGATGATGTTGGACGCGGCTCGCGCCGTGGTCATTCTGGTGGTTGCAATCCTGGCGTTCACCGGCAAGGCGAAAGTCTGGGAGTTGTATGCAATGAACGCGCTGGTGGCTGCCGGCTTCTGGATGTTCTGGCCCACGATCACCGCGCTCATCCAGGAACTGACTCCAGAAGACGAATTCGTCCACGCCAATACTTTTCTCCTGGCGGGCGTGCAGGGGGGATGGCTCATCGCTGGCGCCATCGTCGGATTTGTTTACAACAAGATCGGCTTGGGCGGAGTCCTGCTCGCCGACTTCAGCACCTACGCAATGTCATTTCTGTGTTACTTCGCGGTGCGCAAAGGACGTCACGTCGTCCCGCGTCCGGCGGAATTGCAAGCCGATATCGTCGCTGCCGAGAATGCTTTCCAAAAATTCTTTCGTGAATTACATGAAGGGTTGCAGTTCCTGCGGCAGCGTCCTGAACTCGTGATGCTGGGAATCAGCTGGGCCTTGTTTCTGTCGGCGATGATGACGGGCGTTGTCGTCACTGCCCCGCTGGCCGACCAGATATTTCACAAAGGCGCCGTCGGCTACGGATGGCTAAACGGAGGATGGGGCGTAGGCGCATTTGCCAGCGCCTTCTACGCTCCCATGTTCATCAAGAAATTCGGCGCACGGCGTTCCATGGCGATCTCCCTCGGACTGCTGGCCGTGCTGATGACCGCCGCCCCGCTGGCTCCGGTGCTGGCTCTGGCCGTCCTGATCTACGCATTCATGGGCTCGGGGCGCGGCATTACCGGCGTCGCGATGAACACCAGCATGATGGAGCAGATTCCGCCGCACTTCATGGGACGAGTGCAAAATACCTTCTACGCCGCCGGAACCACGCTGCAGGTGTTGCAGTCGTATCTGGTTGGCGCAGTCGCGCAATGGAATCTGGTGGCGGGATTTTCGGTGATCGGCATTGTCTATGCGATCGGGTTCGTCAGCGCGACTTGGCCGGTGCGAGTGACGCGGCCCGTCGAGGTTGCATCGGCGGAGTAGCTGGCGGTCTGGGTGCCAGCGGGTTACTTCTTCGCTTTCTTGGCTCGGAGTTGCTTCTCCCAGGCCTCTTGCTCATCCTGCCCCCAGTGCGCGATTTCGACATGGTACCCATCGGGGTCGGTAAGGTTGATTTTTCCGCTGGGCATATATTCCGGAAAATCGATCGCAGGCGCCTTAATGCCGTCGGCGAGCAAGTGCTCTCGCAAACTGGGCAAGTCGGGAGTGTACAAATAAAACAGAAATCCTTGCTTGGAAGGATCGAGCGGTTTCTCCGCTCTCAAGAACATGATCGATCCGCTCTCGCAGTGCAGCCGCGCCCACCCCATCGGCTGGCCCTCGGTGTCGATAACGGCAAATCCCAACAGCTCATAGAACGGGATCGACTTCTCGATCTCGGCCACGTGCAGCAGCGGAGTTGAGTAGGTAGCTTTTGCGGTCATAACGCCTCACAGTTTACGTCCAAGAAGTCCCCGGCATCCTCGGGGCGGGTGCCTCATCCCTTCAACTTCGCTTAGGGCTGGCTCTTCTCGCGTTCTTTGGGAGAGGATAAGGATTTTCCTATCCCCCGGCAATGGCCCCAATGATCAGCAAAGGTTCTTTTCCCGAAGCCACCGGCTCGGGCAGCGCCGCGTCGGGCGATTCGTGGGACAAGTCTTCCTCGCAGGCGAAGAAGCGAAGAAACGGGCGCCGTTGCAGCGTGACATGATCGCGAATCGTCCCCCGGAGCATGGGATAGCGCGCCTCCAGCGCCTCCAGCACCGAGCGCAGCGTGACCGGAGGCGCGACATCAAGCGTCACTTCGCGGCCGACGTGCGCCAGGGTTCGCAGATGGTTGGGCAGTTCAACGCGGATCATAGTCACGACTTTTTTCTGCTGGGCTTCGGCTTTAGCGTCTTGGCATATTCGTAGCTGAATTCCAGATACTTCTTCGACTCTTTCGTATTTTTCAACATCGCGTCCGGCACCGCGACATATTCCTTCATGACCGCGCCGTAAGCGTCGAAGAGCGTGGTCTTGTACTTCTTCAGGAACTCCTCCCGCTTGTCGCCCGGCAGCCGGAGGGCCAGCCGGCTCGACTGATGTAGCAACGTGAACATGTTGCCGTTCATCGAAGTGTAAGGATTGGCATCGCCCTTGCGCTCGAGGCCGGGGATGGTGGCGATCAGTCTTTCGTAGAGGGCGACTTTCGGGTTAACGGTCGTCGGCTTTTTCGTTTTTACCGCCAAGAGTAGTTACCTCGAAAGATCGGGGAGGGGAATCATGGTTCGTACAAACTAATGCAATTCAATTCTTATATATTTTTGCTTTCCCGAGCCATACTCACCTACGATCGCCGATACGTCCGCGGGCGCATCCGGGAAGTCTACCTCTGACCTAATAGTCAGAGTCTTGGAGTCAGCAGAGAGATCCCATTGCTCCTTAGTGTGAATTCGCATCGGCGGCGCGTTTGGTTGCGGTCTGACGGCGACGACAGACTCTAGCACAAAGATACTTTCCCTTAAACTGGGCTTTGCATTTGCCAGGGACGCCGCCAGGACTTGTGTAGTCGCCTTCAGAGCCGGTCAAGCAACACCTATTGGTTGTTCTTTTGCCCTGTTCTACCGTCGTGACGTCGATGTTGTCGTCATTCTGAATCACTTCTAGTGCTGAATCGACTTCGCTGCCAGACTTGCTTTTCTGCACTGCGAGCGAGTATTTGCCCGAGTAGTTGGCTTTATCTGAGGCCAGCCCAATGCTGTTCGAGCAAGCCACTACCAAACCAATCCACGCGACATATCCAAAGAGATTGGAGATTCCCTTCGTCATCAATTTGCTCCTAGGCAATACTCAAATCATATGAGTGAGTCAAGCTAGGGACCTCATCGAAAACAGTCTTTACCTTTCTTCGGTGCGCGCTCACCCCAGCGTCTGCACCTCAACGCTCAGCACCGCCGGCAAATCCCGCACAATCGGATTCCAGCTATCCCCCGCATCGGCGGAGGCGTACACCTGGCCGCCGCTGGTGCCGAAATAGATGCCGCATTTGTCTAGCGAGTCAACGGCCATGGCGTCGCGCAGCACGTTCACGTAGCAGTTTGATTGCGGCAGGCCGTTGGTGAGCGCCTCCCACTCGTTACCTCCGGTTCGGCTGCGATAGACGCGAAGTTTGCCCTCGTGGACAAAGTGCAGGCCATCGCTGGTGATGGGGACGACATAAATCGTCTCCGGTTCGTGCGCGTGGATGTCGATGACAAATCCAAAATCCGTCGGCAGGTTGCCGCTGATCTTGGTCCAATTGTCGCCAGCGTCGTCGGAGCGCATGACGTCCCAATGCTTCTGCATGAACAGAACGCCCGGGCGCTTCGGATTCATCGCCACGTGGTGCACGCAGTGGCCGACCTCGGCAGTTGGATTGGGAATGTACTTCGAATAAAGCCCCTTGTTGATCGGCTTCCAGCTTGCGCCGCCGTCGTCGGTACGGAACGCGCCCGCGGCGGAGATGGCAATGTAAATTCGTTTGGGGTCTGCGGGATCGAGAATAATGGTGTGCAGGCACATGCCGCCTGCTCCGGGCTGCCAGTTGGGGCCGGTGCCGTGTCCGCGCAGGCCGGACATTTCTTTCCAGTTTTTTCCGCCGTCGGTCGAGCGAAAAATTGCAGCGTCTTCAATCCCAGCGTAAACCGTGTCGGGATCGGTGAGCGACGGCTCCAGATGCCACACCCGCTTGAACTCCCACGGATGCGGTTTGCCGTCGTAAAACTGATGCGTGGTCATGGGCGCGCCGGTTTCGGCAGACGTGTCGTACACGAATTTGTTGCTCTCGCCCTTCGGCATGCCGCCGGGCCCAGTCTCTTCTCCGGGAGGCGTCCCCGGCTGGTGCCAGCTTTTACCGCCGTCGTCCGAGCGCTGAATGACCTGTCCAAACCAGCCGCTGGTCTGCGATGCGTAGATGCGATCGGGATCCGCAGGCGATCCCTTCAAGTGATACATCTCCCACCCCGCAAAATGCGGCCCGCTGACATCCCATTTTTCGCGCTTGCCGTCTGAAGTAAGGATGAATGCGCCCTTGCGTGTGCCGACTAGAACTCGTACCGTGCTCATGCCTTTCTCCTTCCTGAACTGCGACCGCCGTGCTCGTGCGCCGATAGTTTACCCTCGTTGATCGCGAATGTTCCACCAGAGTTTCCAGGAAAGCCCTGTGAATTTCCGAACTGTTATTCGCGTTTGACCCGGAAGCCCCGAGGGAATGCCGCGTATAATTGAGAACTCAACGCGCGTCTCGAGGAAATCCATGCCTTCTTCTCCCAACGGCAACAACGGAAATAGCAACAACGGAAACGGGCACAACGGAACGGGCGCTCCCCGCCCACGTGCTGAGTCGATCGCTCGCCGCCAAGCTGCCAACACCGACGGCAATTTCTCCCAGATGCACTACGCGCGCCAGGGCGTGATCACCGAAGACATGCAGTACGTTGCCAACCGAGAGAAGGTCGTCGGCGAGCTGATCCGCGACGAAGTTGCCCGCGGTCGCATGATTATTCCTGCGAACATCAATCATCCGGAGCTGGAGCCGATGTGCATCGGCGTTGAGTCGCTGTGTAAGATCAACGCCAACATCGGCAACAGCGCTGTCACGTCGGACGTTGCTGAAGAGCTGAAGAAGCTGCACACCGCCGTGCACTACGGCGCCGACACGGTGATGGACCTCTCGACCGGCGGCGATATTCACGCGATTCGCGAAGCCATTCTGCGCCACTCGCCAGTTCCCATCGGAACGGTTCCCATCTACGAAGCCGTCTCACGCCTGAAACGGATTGAAGACCTCACCGCCGACATCATGCTCGAAGTAATCGAGGAGCAGGCCGAGCAGGGTGTGGATTACATGACCATCCATGCCGGCGTCCTGATTCAGTACATACCGCTGGTGGCAAGGCGCATCACCGGAATCGTGAGCCGCGGCGGAGCAATCCTGGCGCAATGGATGGCGCATCATCACAAACAGAATTTTCTATATGAGCGCTATGACGACATCTGCAAGATTTTCGCCAAGTACGACGTTTCATTCTCACTCGGCGACGGCCTCCGCCCCGGCTGCATTGCAGACGCCAGCGACGAAGCCCAATTTTCGGAATTGAAAACACTCGGCGAACTTACCAAGAAAGCCTGGGAGCACGACGTGCAGGTCATGATCGAAGGCCCCGGCCACGTTCCGATGGACAAGATTAAAGAGCAGGTGGATAAAGAGCGCGAGCTTTGCTACGAAGCTCCTTTTTATACGCTCGGGCCGCTGGTCACCGACATCGCTCCCGGATACGACCACATCACTTCAGCGATCGGAGCCGCCATGATCGGATGGCACGGCGCGGCGATGCTCTGCTACGTAACTCCGAAAGAGCACCTGGGATTGCCGAACGAAAAAGATGTGAAGGACGGAATCATTGCTTACAAGATCGCTGCGCACGCCGCCGATTTGGCACGCCGCCGTCCGGGCGCGCAGGACCGTGACAACGCTCTGAGTTTTGCCCGCTACACCTTTGACTGGGAAAAGCAGTTCGCCCTGTCGCTCGATCCTGAAACTGCTCGCTCCATGCACGATGAAACTCTGCCCGACGCTTTTTACAAAGATGCCGCGTTTTGCTCCATGTGCGGCCCTAAATTCTGCTCCATGAACTACTCAACCAAGGTGGATGAGTACAACAAGGAAGTACACGGCCTGGAAAAGAAGGATTATTCGGAGCTTGTGGAACGCCTGGTAAGCCTGAAGTAACGCTGAAGAAGATTCCTCCGCTGACGCCGCCCCCGGCCTGAATTGGCCGTTTGCGGGGCCGTTTGCGGGGGTTTCCTGCACCCGTCCCCAGGTGTAAAGTGTTGGACTGTGGGAAGGTGCTATGCGATTGCTGGTGATAGAAGATGATGTATCGATTCAGCAGTTCGTGAAACGGGCGCTTATCGAGGCCGGCTATCAGGTAGATACGGCCAGTAGCGCCAAGATGCTGAACCATGTTTTGCACCACACCTATACCGGGTATGCCCAGCAACCGCACTTCAATTCATCTTTTGAGGCTGCTCAGGCGCTCGAAGCCCTTGGCGTGCAGCCCGGAGACCCGGGTCGCCTGCATCACTCCGGGGGTCTCTGATTTCGCAGTAGAGAAAATCCTCCGCGTGCAAATCATCGCGGAGGTTGACCGTGAACACGCCAAGGATTCTGGGACCGCTCGGTGCAGGTTCAGCAAGTTTTGCTGGAGAAGTTTGCTTCGCGGGGCGTGAAAGCTGTAATTGCCACTTGGCCATGACTCAGCACGGAAAATCAATCGGGGGGAGTCGGCTGGGCTCAACCCAATACTGGGTCTGGCGTCCGGCCACCCATTAATTTCAAATTACTGAACTCTTTGCAACCGGCCCACCAACTTCTGGGCCAGATTTTCACCCGACTCCGACCACAGCAGCCTGGTGCTGGCGACCCCGCTCTTTTCCACCCGATTGATAAAATCCACCAGCATTTGTACGTTGGCCCGTACCCGCGATTCGACTTCTTCAGTCAATCGCAACTCCTCGTGGAGAAAGGGTGTGTCGAGTCCGAAATCCAACTGCACCTCGCCTTGAGGTTCTGATTCGCGCTCTTCAAATTCTTCGCCACGGACGATAAGCCTTACGGGAGAAGGCAGCAACGTCCACTTTCCATCGGGGGCTTGTGGCATCCACAAATCCCAGTGGGCTTCGAAGACATAAGCGTAGTCGTCGTGCAGCAGGTCGGAGGCGATCAGGATCGCTTCTTCGGGCGATGCTCCGGGACGAAAGCGTTGCTCAAAAATCGTTGGTTCGCTCCATGAGACCGGATGCAAGGCAAAGTAAGTGATTCCCGGAAGGCCCTGGGAAAAAGGAAACTGACGCATCACCGACAAAGCTCGCACCAGCATCTCTTCCGTTGTGAAGTCAGAGAACCAGAGACTAAAGTAGAGTGAGTCCGCCATGCTTCTATTGTAGATTCTTGACCAGACTCACACGATGCTGCGCGCTGTTTTTTGACACTGTCTGCGCTACGCTGCTAACATCAGTGTCCTAGCTACAGAAAACGACTATGCTGAAGAGCTTGCCCTAAGCGAAGTTGAAGGAGCTTGCCCCGAACGAAGTCGAAGGGTCCCCGTCGTCTAGCCTGGCCTAGGACATCGCCCTTTCACGGCGGTAACACGGGTTCAAATCCCGTCGGGGACGCCAACAAAATAAA
>Ga0066789_10000365_pt1 | contig 17614 bp, 19 predicted proteins | sample OrgsoiDNA2013049_FD_70960 | JGI IMG/M metagenome (GOLD analysis project Ga0066789, IMG submission 70960) | Permafrost soil microbial communities from the Arctic, to analyse light accelerated degradation of dissolved organic matter (DOM) -... | ecosystem: Environmental > Terrestrial > Soil >...
ATTGGTCGAGGTCGCCCCGACGGTCGACGGCCAGGCCGAGTTCGTCCTGCTGGAAGATTTGATCGCCATGCACGTGGGCGGCCTCTTCCCCGGCTTTCGCGTCGTTGGTTGCAGTCCGTTTCGGGTCACCCGCAATTTTGATTTGTCCATCGACGAGGACGAAGCGGACGACCTGCTCAAGACAATTCAGCGTGAATTGCGCAAGCGCGAACGCGGGCAGGCGGTTCGGTTGGAATTGGCCAGCGACGCTCCCGCCGAAGTCGAAGCATTTCTTCGTGCCTCGCTGCGACTCGATCCCGCGGATGTGTACCGGGTCGAAGGTCCGTTGCGGCTCAACGATTTGATGCCACTTGCGAGTCATCCGCAATTGCGCGATTTCACCGACGAGCCATTCGTTCCGCAATTGGTTCCTTCCTTGGAGAATGGAATTTTCGATCTTCTCGGCGAGCGTGACATTCTTCTTCACCATCCGTACGAGTCGTTCGATCACGTGGTCGACTTCATTGCCGAGGCGGCGGACGATCCGAACGTGCTGGCTATCAAACAGACGCTCTACCGGACGAGCGCGGATTCGCCCATTATCGGCGCGCTCATTCGCGCGGCAGAAAACGGCAAGCAAGTCACCGCTGTCGTTGAAATCAAGGCGCGCTTCGACGAGGGTCGCAACATCGCCTGGGCGCGCATGCTGGAAGAGTCGGGCGTGCACGTCGTGTACGGGCTCGTCGGATTCAAGACACACTGTAAAGTCGCCTTGGTGGTTCGCCGCGAACAGGGAGTGATTCGCCGCTACGTTCACCTTTCCACCGGCAACTACAATCCGGCGACTGCCCGCGCCTACGGCGACATTTCGTATCTCACGGCTCGTGAAGACTACGCGGACGACGCCGGTGCGCTGTTCAACCTCATTACCGGCTACTCCTCACCACCGTCGTGGCGACGTTTCTCGATCGCGCCCCTTGGACTGAAGGAAAAGATCATCGAGATGATCGAGCGCGAGGCGAGCTTCGGCGCCAAAGGTCGCATCATCGCCAAGATGAACTCGTTGGTCGATCCGGACGTCATTCGCGCGCTCTACCGTGCATCCCGGGCTAGCGTTCGCATCGACCTGCTTGTACGCGGCATCTGCTGCTTGCAGCCAGGAATTCCGGGACAAAGCGAGAACATTCGCGTCACCAGCACAGTGGATCGCTTCCTTGAGCATGCGCGTATCTTCTTCTTCGAGGCGGGTGGCAAGAGCGAGGTCTACCTCTCTTCTGCCGACTGGATGCCGCGCAATTTCGTGCGCCGAGTTGAGGTCATGTTCCCCATTGATGATCCCGCTTTGCGTAAACGGATCATCGACGAGATCTTGGCCACCCAGCTTGCCGACAACGTTCGCGCCCGCCTGCTTCTGCCCGACGGTACGTACCAGCGAGTAGTGCCCGAAAAAGATGCCCCTCGGGTTCGCAGCCAGGAGCGATTCGTGGCGCTTTCTCGCAAGAAAGCCCAAGAAAGCGCCACGCCGAGCGCGCAGGAAGGTTCGTCGGCCAGCGGTCCCACGTTCTTGAAGGCAAAGCCCGTGCCGACCCACCCCGCAGAGGCGAACCTGAGAAGCTCGATTACGCCGCCTCCCGTGGTCATTTCCTAGCCCGCAACAGCCTCTAGCCCGGCCGAGTATTGAAGCGGACGTTGACATCGGCCTGGCCGCGACCGTTGCTGGCCGAGACATGGACGACTCTTCTTTGGTGCGGTGTCGTGTTGGGTGTTGCGTGAACGTCACTCATCTGTAGCTGGGCACCTTCGATGCCCGCGGGTATGCCGGAGGTGCAAGGGCAGGCCATCCTGCCTACCCGCACAAGTCCTATCAAGGAGCGCATCATGAAAAAGCTCGCTGTCAGGTTAGCGATTTTGTCGTTGGCTTCTGGCTCGCCGACATCCGTCGCATTCGCAGTAGACCAAACCGTACCCGGCGCGGGAAACGCCAGTGCCGCGCAGCTCGCATCGTCGTCCGCGCTGGTGCAATCCGCGCGACAGTTCATTGCCCATCGGATCACCAAGATCGGTGATCGCACTTTGGCCAAGAATGTCCACGAGCTCGTCGAAGATCGCCAGGTGTGTGTTCGCCATCGCGCGGCCGAGAGCACGGCCAGCAAACAGTCGATTGTGGACAAGCTGGCCGCCGCGGGGCTGTACGCGGCGACCGACGCAGCCGCTTTTCCAGGCGGCGCGCTCGCGGGCGTACTCCCTCCTGTGCTCGACGCGGGCAGCACCTGCCCACACTTGCCGCAACCGTTTTTCTCGGCGCCTGGAAGCGTGTTTGGCGGTCACCACTCGTACCCGGGCGGACTTCCCATCCACGAGAGCTTCAACGATCTCAGCGACACCAGCTTTGCCGCTAACTATCGCCACGTCTATGGGCACCCCGGTCCGCATGGACTGCCGGTGATTGCGTCTCCCGATGCGGATCACGATGCCGACGATGACGTGGACGTCGATATCGACCAGGACATCATCATCGCGGCGCCGATTCTGCACGACTGGGCCAAGCCGCTCGTCTTTCAATGGAACGCCGACGGCACCGAGTTCGCCGAATTCAATTTCGGTGGCAACGGCGCCACTGACAACTACGGCTCGGCGGGTGATTCGCGAACCGGCGCCCACCACATCATTGGCATCGCCGAATCCATGGCCCGCGGGCTATCGCCGAAATTCGTAATCACGCAGGCTTCCGCGCACTCGAACCCCACCTCGGGCAGCGAGTACAAGGTGGTGAACTGGTTGCGTGCGGGCGCCATCATCGCCGGCCTCGATCCCGTGGCCAAGGGGTATCTCCGCGTGGATGGCGCCGGTCGCCTGCGGCTGCCGGCCGTGCAGCGGCTGGGCGAGGTCGACCTCAACGCCGCGACGCCGACCCAGGTCAATGCCCCCGTCGAATACCAACTGCACAACCTGTCCGACGCCGACTTCACGCAGACCGGCCCTGCCGTCTCGGTCGCGCAGATCTTGCTCGCGACCCTCGCCCCCGCGTTTGGCTTTGACCCAAGCGACACCGCCCGTTACAACACGAGCTACCGCAATCCCGCACTCTCGCACCTCAGTGCCGAGCGACTCTACATGCTCTACACCAGCGGCGGACTCGAGGCGGTCCGCGCCCAACTGGCGAAGTTGCGGGCGAGGGGAATTCTCTGAAAGCCGGCGGGCATAATCATGGGAAGTCTGGTTGCAAAACACTCGGCGCCATACGACCCGAAGAATCCTAACGGACTCCACAACTTCATGCACGACAAGGTCATGGTCGCCGGCTCAATGGTGGTCACTACCGACGCTCGATCTTAATTTTAGTAGCCGCAGCCGGGCGGGATGGATCGTCTGCAGACTGCCTAGTGCTGTCTAATTTTCGCAAACGGGGAATGATATTAGGTATTCTAGCTCCCGTTTTGTGAAAGGCGAAGGGACCACCATGACGAAGACGAGACTAATCGCAGCGCTCTCCTGCTCCTTGGGCTTGATCTCCTGTGGGAGCAGCTCGACCACCAGCAGCATCGATACTGGAACCACCATCAACGTCATCGACGCCAGCTCCACCGTCAACGGCATCGACGCCAGCCTCACCGTCAACGGCATCGACGCCAGCTCCACCGTCAACGGCATCGACGCCAGCTCCACCGTCAACGTTATCGACGCCAGCCTCACCACCAACGACATCGACGCCAGCCTCACCACCAACGACATCGACGGCGGCCCCAACTATAGCTGTCCGGATCTTGCGGGAGCGTACATCCTCACTACTCAAATCGTGAGCACGACCTGCAAGGTGGGCTTGAACGTGGTCACGCAGCCCATTACCTATACCTTCAAGCAAACTGCGCCGAGCTGCAATTTCACGATGACTGCCAGTCTCTATTCAGGTTCGGCCTACAGCGGGCACTTTGTCATGGCAGGGGGCAAGGCGAAGGTCCTCTGGGATTCCGTCAATCCGGCTCCCACCATTCTCGGCTCCGCGCTCTCATACACCGGCGAGGATCTGTCCATCACGCCGGGCGCGACGGCGGCGACCTCGACGATCGTCGGCAGCTTCACCTGGCACAGCGCCGCCAGTTGTGATGGCACCACGAACGTGTGCAACGGTTCTATTCCTGCTGGTTGCCCCACGCCGAAGTAGGCTCGCGAGAATCTGGGCTTCGCCCGAAGCGAGGGTACTTTGTGAGTGGCACGTGACACCATCTTTCGCAACGCCACTTCGGAAGAATCGCAACGCGGAATGCGCGCTCAATTGTGGTCGATTGGACCCTTGCCGTCTTCGCGGCTCGACAGATGGCGCACGTCGCGGCCGTCGACCATGAAGATCACCATCTCGGCCAGATTGATCGTGTGGTCGGCCATTCGCTCCAGGTATTTGGCGATGGATTGCAGCCGCGTGGCTCGGTACACGTTGTGGGCGTTTTCCATCATGAAGGTAAGCAATTCGCGGAAGACCTGCGCGTAAAGCGCATCCACGATTTCGTCGCGGCCGATGATTTTGCGTGCGCGCTCGGCATCCTTGGCCACGAAGGCGTCCAGCACTTCGCGCAGCATGGACTGGACCTCGGCGCCCATGCGGGGAATGTCCACGTACGGCTTAAGCTGTGGCTCGGCGTCGAGTTCGAGCACCCGCTCGCAGACGTTCACGCCGAGATCGGCGATGCGTTCAAGGTCGGTGACCACTTTGAGCACCAGCGTGATGAACCGCAGGTCCGACGCCACCGGTTGCCTTCGGGCGAGGATTTGCAGACAAAGGCCATCCAGCTCGACTTCCATTCGATCGACGATCGTGTCCCCTGCGATGGTCCGTTCCGCGAGCTTGCTGTCGCGTTCCAGCAGGGCTTTGATGGCATCCCCGATGATGGCCTCGACGTGGCTACCCATGACCAGCAACTGCTCACGCAACTGCCTTAGCTCGTGCTCGTACTCGCGGTCGGTGTGCTCGCGTGAAAACATGATGGGAGTCCTTGTCACTTATCCGAAGCGGCCGGTGATGTAGTCTTCCGTGCGGGATTGACTAGGCTTAGTAAAGATGACCCTCGTCGAGTCGAATTCAATCAGATCGCCCATGTAAAAGAACGCCGTGTGGTGCGACACGCGGGCTGCTTGCTGCATGTTGTGCGTGACGATCACGACGGTGTAGTCGCTAGCCAGCTCGTGAATCAGCTCTTCGATGTGGGCCGTGGCGATGGGGTCGAGAGCCGACGCCGGCTCGTCCATCAAGATGACGTCCGGCTCGACAGCCAGCGCGCGGGCGATACACAGCCGCTGCTGCTGACCGCCGGACAGGCCGAGGGCGCTTTCCTGCAGGCGATCCTTGACCTCCTCCCAAAGGGCCGAGTGACGGAGCGCCGATTCAACGCGATTGCCGATGTCGCCATGGTCCTTCATGCCACCGATGCGAAGACCGTAGGCCACGTTTTCGAAAATCGATTTGGGAAACGGGTTCGATTTCTGAAAGACCATGCCGATACGGCGACGCACGGTCACGGCGTCGACGCCGGAGCCATAGATGGCTTCGCCGTCTAGCTTCACCTCACCCTCGACGCGGCAATTGGGAATCATCTCGTTCATCCGATTGAGCGAGCGCAGAAATGTCGACTTGCCGCAGCCCGACGGCCCGATCAGCGCGGTCACTTTACGCCCGGGAATGCTCAGCGTGACCGGCCCCATGGCGCGCTTGCCGCCGTAGTAGACCGAGAGATCCTTGACGTCGAGACTGCCTGGGGACGAATCGCTTTGTACTGCCATGGAAATCATCCGTGCGACTTCGAGAAACGTTGGCGCATGCGTGAGCGAACCACGATAGCGGAAGCGTTGAGGGCGAAGGTGAGGAGCAGTAGCACCAAGACCGTCGAGTAGAGCAGGGGCTTTGTCGCGTCGACGTCGGGCGACTGCGTGGCAAGAACATAGACGTGATAGCCGAGCTGCATGAACTGGTCGTGCAGCGAATGTGGCAGCTTGGGCAAGAAGTACGCTGCGCCGGTAAACAGGATGGGCGCGACTTCGCCTGCGCCACGGCTCACGGCCAAAATGGCGCCGGTCAGGATTCCGGGAACGGCCTGTGGCAACACGACGCGTGTGATGGTCTGGAATTGGGTCGCGCCGAGCGCCGCCGACGCGAGTCGCACGTCCCCGGACACGTTCGACAGCGCCTCCTCGGTGGCGACGATGACCACGGGCAGGGTGAGCACGGCCATGGTGAGCGCAGCCCAAAGGAGGGCCGGCTGGCCAAACACCTTGGCGCCGCCATAGAAAACTTTGTCGATGCCTCCGCCCAGGAACTGCACGAAAAAGCCGAGACCAAACAGGCCGAAGACAATCGAGGGAACGCCGGCGAGGTTATTGACTGCGACGCGAACGATGCGCGTGCCAAGCGCGTCAGGACGCGCATATTCGTGCAGATAGATCGCCGTTGCGACGCCAGCGGGTAGGGCGGCCAAGGTCATCAGCAATACCAAGGCGACGGTGCCGAAGATGGCTGGGAAGATGCCCCCCGCGGTCATTCCGTCTTTCGGCGCTTGCGTAAGGAAGGTCAGCGTCAAACCGCGGGCGCCGTTGCGAACCACATCGCCGACGATGATGACCAGCAGGATTAGTACGATGACGGTCGCAGCGCCGGTAGTCAGCCACAGCAGCACGTCGCCCAAACGCGGCCAGCGTCGCGGTTTGAGGGACGTGCTCACGAGGACACTCCCATGCGACGCTTCATGCGCGAGATGGTCTGATCGCCCACGAAATTGATGCCGAACGTGACAATGAAGAGCAGCACGGCCAGGGCAAACAGAACCGTGTAGTGCGGGCCACCGAAGACGACCTCGGCCAATTCGGCGGCGATGGTTGCCGATAGCGTGCGCACCGATTCGGCCGGATTGGCAGAGAGAATAGCGGCGTTGCCAGAAGCCATGAGAACGATCATGGTTTCGCCAAATGCGCGGCCAAGACCAAGCGCAATGCTCGCCGCGATACCGGGTGCCGCGGCTGGTAACATCACCCGGAGGATGGTCTGCCAACGCGCGGCTCCGAGGGCCGCCGAAGCTTCCACATAGCTGCGCGGGACGGCGCCCAGCGCTTCTTCGCAGACGGTAAAGATGACAGGGATGACGGCGATGGAAAGGGCGACGCCAGCCACCAGGGCATTGAGCCGCGAGTCGAAGCCGAAGAAGTCCTGGAACCAGGATGCCATGACCATCAGGGCGAAAAAGCCGAGCACGACTGAGGGAATGCCCGCCAGGAATTCGATGGCAGGCTTGACGATCTCTCGCGTCCGGCGGCTTGCGTACTGCGAGACGAACACGGCGGCGCTGATCGCGAGCGGAACTGCCACTAGCATCGAGATTGCGGTCACTTTGACGGTTCCCACGATGAGTGGCCATACGCCGAACTTGGGCACCTCCGAGACCGGCTGCCACACATGCTCGGGCGTATCGTAGCCCGGCCATTGCTGGGCGAACCACATTTTAGCAAGCGTGACTTCGCGATGGATGGCCGAGCTGGTGAGCAGAGGCCACGCCTCTTTCGCGATGAAGATGAGAATCAGCACCATCGCCGCCACGGCTGAGTAGGCCAGGACGTGAATGAGCATTTCCGTCAGTCGCTCCGAAAGCGGCGGCCGGTGGCGTTCCAGGGTGCGTTTACGGGACGACGATTGAGAGCTGCGCAGGACAAGTTGACCGGGCTTGGTTGGCCCCGCGGGATCGGCATCGGCCTGGGCAAACAGCGACGCATCCCTGGCGAAGCGGGCGGGCTCGGTGTCGTGGCCGTTCATTCGACGATAATCGTGTCACCCCAACGTGGCAACGCCGCCTCGCCTATGTGACAGTTCGGTGACGACTCATCGTCCTAGGGGGCCGCGCCTACGCGCGGGCGACGGTGAACGAGAATGTTGCGCCTTTGCCGAAAGCGCTTTCGACGCGCACCTCGCCGTGCATGGCTTCGACCAAATGCTTGACGATGGAGAGGCCGAGGCCGGTACCGCCCATGTCGCGCGAACGGCCAGTGTCGACGCGGTAGAAGCGCTCGAAGAGGCGCGGCTGGTGCTGCAGCTCGATACCGGGGCCGTTGTCCGAAACGCTGACCTGAAGCTTGCTGCCGGCCTCCGCCGCTGTAATGCGAATGCGGGCCCCATCGGCGCAATATTTAAGTGCGTTATCGATTAAGTTGGTGAGGATGCGCTCGAACGCGAGCGGATCCACGAGCGCCAAAGGGACGTTCTGGGAAATGTCGACACTGACCTGCATCGAGCGGGTCGCGGCGCGCTCGGTGAAGGCGAGCACGGCCTTTTCGCAAAGCTGCTGCAGATGGCTGGGCTCAGCCTTCAAACGATATTCTTTGGCCTCGATACGCGACAAATCGAGCAGATCGCTTATCAGCTCACCCAGCCGGCGCCCATTGCGTTCGATGATGTCGAGGAATTGCATGGCCGCCTTCGGATCGTTGTCGAGCGCCATGCGCAGCGTTTCCGCCGCCGAGCGAATGGATGCGACGGGCGTGCGCAGCTCGTGTGAGACGTTGGCGACGAAATCGCGTCGCACGGTTTCGAGTCGGCGCATTTCGGTGACGTCGAACAGGACGAGAACCAGCGCCCGCGGCTCGCCGGAGAGGCGGGCAGCATGGACGAGCAGATGGCGCGGCTTGATACCTCCGAGCTCGATCTCGCCCATCACGGGCTCGACGCTGCTGATGGCCTTCTCGACGATAGACTGCAGCTCGGCGTTGCGGATGACCTCGATGGTCGAGCGTCCGGTTACGTCCGAGTCGAAGAGCAGCATCTCACGCAGGGACGGATTGGCGAGAAGGATGCGGTGCTCGCCGTCCATGACCAAGACGCCTTCGCGCATGGATTCGAGGATGCGGCCCAAAAGGTCGCGGTCATCGCGCAGTTCGTGCAGGGAGCGCGAAAGGTTGGTGGCTAGGTGATCGAGCGTCCGGCCAAGCTGGCCGATCTCGTCGCTGGAATCGATCCGGCTGCGTGCATCGAGATCGCCAGCGGCCATGCGTCGAGCGACGGTGGTCAGCTCGCGCAAGCCGCGCGATAGAAGAATTGCCGCCGCCGAAGACATCAAGGTCGCCGCCACTAATGCAACCAAGGCGCCGCCAAAAAGTACCGCCCGCGTGTCCCCTTTCACGCGGTCGACCCAAGACAGTGGCAGGCTTACGCGCGCTACCATGGGGATTGCTCCCGACAACCGAGTGGCGGCATAAAGCATGCGCTGTTGTGTGGTGGCGGAATACCGAATGTTGTCCGTGACGGTGCCGGCGAAGGCGGCGGCGACCTCGGGACGCTGGCGGTGGTTTTCAAGGGTTGCCAGGTGGGCCGCGTCTACGTCCGAATCGCCGACGACGCGCCCGTCTTCTTCAACGAAGGTCACGCGTGCGTGAGCGATTTCGCCCAGCTTACCCGCCAAGGTCTCCCAGTCGGGATTGGGTTCGCTCGAGTTTGCGAGGGAGGCGGCGCGTTCGGCCACCAACTGAAGGCGAACGTTTAGGTCCTCGCGGATGCGATCGGTGAGGTTTTGTTCGACGGACGGAAGAAGGTAAAGCTCTGCCACTCCCAACGAAACGACGATGAGGGCGAGTGTCACCAGAAATATTTTCGCGCGCGAGCCCACGTCTCGTAACTCATTACGTATCACCGCGCGGGCATTCGGCAAGACAATTGTCACGCGCACGACAATTAGCTGTGACGGGCGAGCCGGTGCCCGGGGAACCTTCGCCGGCGGGAAAAGTTTCTTCGCTGTCACATGACTGCCACGTGGGTCGTGCAGGCTAGCTGGCGGCTCGGTGGAACAAGCCGTGACCGCACTTCACATCAAGGAAGGACGACGCATGAGAATTTCTTTGGGAGCTATCTGTTTCGCGACGGCAGTGACCGCCTCGACGGCTGCTGCGGCCGGGACTATCACGGTCAAAGGATCGGACACGATGGTCTTGCTGGGCCAGCGCTGGGCCGAGCAGTACATGGCGAAGGCGCCTGCGACGACGATTCAGGTCACGGGTGGTGGCTCGGGAACCGGTATCAGCGCCCTCATCAATGGAACGACCGATGTTTGCGAAGCGTCGCGCCCGATGAGCGAGGCTGAAAAGAACAATCTGAAGGACCGCTACCAGACTACAGGGGTGGAGATTCCCGTGGCGCGCGACGGTCTGTCGGTCTACGTGAACGCCGCCAATCCGGTGAAGGAGCTCGACATGGATCAGCTGCGCTTGATCTTCACGGGCAAGATCACCAACTGGAAGGAAGTGGGCGGGAAAGACGGCAAGATCATTCTCTACTCGCGCGAGAACAGCTCGGGCACCTACGTCTTTTTCAAGGAGCATGTGCTGAAGAACGCAGACTATTCGTCGCGCGCTCAGAGTATGCCGGGAACGGCTGCGGTGGTGAACGCCGTGGCGAAGGAAAAGAACAGCATCGGCTACGGCGGCGCTGCCTACGCCAAGGGGATTCGCGTACTGAACGTCAAGAAGACGCCTGACAGCCCCGCTGTTTCGCCCGACTTGACGCACGTTCAGGACGGCAGCTATCCGCTTTCACGACCGCTTTACTTCTACGTTCGCAACCAGCCGACAGGCGAGATGAAGGCCTTCGTCGAGTGGGTTCTGTCACCGGATGGCCAGGCGATCGTCAGCAAGGTGGGTTACTTTCCTATCAAGTAGCTTCGCCGCCTCTCGCACACGCGCTGCGGGCTAGCGCCGGGGTACCTCGCTCGGCGGCCGCACGCCATAGGCCCGCGGCGAGCTGGGCCTGAAGGGCCGAGCGCTGCTTTCCCGAATGCCACCTTGCCTAGCTCGTGCTTAGCTTTGGGCCTGCCTTCTGCGCTGGTCGTGCGCATTCAAACCGATATTCCCGCCCGTTTGGATCGGCTGCCGTGGTCACGCTGGCATTGGCGCGTTGTCATCGCCCTCGGCATTACGTGGATGCTCGACGGCCTCGAGGTGACCCTGGTGGGCGCGGTGGCACCGGTGCTCAAAGAGGCGGATACTCTCGGCCTCACGGACACGCAAATCGGCGCCAGTGCCAGTTTTTACCTGGGGGGCGCCATTGTCGGCGCCCTGGTGTTCGGCCGACTCACGGATCTGCTTGGTCGCAAACGCCTCTTCTTGGTGACGCTGGTGGTTTATCTGAGCGCGACCCTGGCCACGGCGCTTTCCTGGAACTTTGCCACGTTCGCCTTCTGTCGCCTGGTGACCGGCGCAGGTATCGGCGGTGAATACTCAGCGGTCAACTCGACCATCGACGAGCTATTGCCAGCGCGGGTTCGCGGTCGCGCCGACCTGGCTATCAACAGCACGTACTGGCTTGGCACCGCTCTTGGCGCCGCCGCTTCGCTGCTGCTGCTCAACCCGAATGTCGTTCCTCACGTCATCGGGTGGCGAGTCATCTTTGGGCTGGGCGCGGTCATCGGCATTGCGGTCTGAGGCCTCAGAAGTAGGCGCGCACGCCCAACCCGACGTCGATGGTAAGGCCCAGCGGTGGCGCCACGACCAGAGCGGGTGCGATTTCCAAGTAGACTTCGAGCCACTCGGGCCGCCGAAAGGCAAGATCGAGCCCGAGCGGAACGCGCGCAAGCAGGGTAGCGCCATGGTCGCCATTGTTGTCGGCGTAGCCCCAAAAAATGGCGCGGCCGCCGACCCCCACGTGCCAGTCGAGGCGAACCTTGCTTTCTACAATCGGCTGCTCGAACAAGTAATCGACGTGAAGACTGAAGTTCGTGGCGGTGTTGCCACAGTAATAGGTCGATCCGTTACCGCGGTAACACGTGCCGTATCCCCAAAAGCCAAACCCAAAGTCGAGTGCGTCGTAGCGGTCGAGGAACAGTTTGCCGATAATCGCGGTGGGATCGAAAAGCTGGACGCCGAGACCAAACGTCCGGGCGGTGCCTACCTCCGTCGCGCCTGCGTTGGCGGAAAACACGGTGGCAGCGAGCATAAGGACGAGTGCGACCCTCCGGGGCAACTTGCCGAACGGGAGAAACTTCATGCGGGTGTCCTTTCGTGAGTTGGACGTCGCCCGAAGCCGGTTGATTTGCGGGGACATCAAGGATGTGCCGTAGCAAGGCAAACCCGGTGCCAGCACCCCTCGGGGCATGCAAGCGCGACCGCTGGAAAAGCGCCACCCGCAAAAGCGGGTACGAGCGCATGCTTGACAAGCGCAGTCTGTCAGCAGGGACAGTAAGGGGGGACAGTCAAGTCCTCGATAAGACGGAGAAAATTGTCCGGATCGATGGGCTTCGACAAATGGGCATCGATATTCAGCTCTTGTGCAATCTCTGCGGCATTGTCGTAGGCAGAAATGAGAATGACGGGAATTGCCCCCAATTTTGGCGAGGTCAATTGCGCTTCGCGGAACATCCGGCCGTCCATGATGGGCATCATTAGGTCGAGCACAATCAAGGACGGCTGTTCGGACGGGTCGGAAAGAATATCGAGCGCGTGCTTGCCGTTCACGGCGCCGGTCGTGGCATAGCCGTGGTCTTCCAGATACGCGATCAGGCTCTCGCGAAGATCTTCGTCATCGTCAATTACCAAAATCTTGTGTTCCACTTCAGTTCTCCGCCGGGGCTGCCAGCTCGGCCGGTGATGGCCGGTCCGCGGGAAGCCGAACGGCGAACATCGCGCCGCCGCCTGGTCGATTGCCTGCAGTAATCGAGCCACCGTGTGCCTCGACAATCTCGCGGGAAACATAGAGGCCGAGCCCCAGGCCGCCGTAGTGACGAATCGAGGACGCACGTTCGAAACGCTGAAAAATGCGCACCAGATCCGCCTCGGCCACGCCGGGTCCGTGATCGGAAACTTCGATCACCGCGGTCGCGTCGGCGTAGCGCACCTCGATTTCGATGGCTCCGCCCGCACCGTACTTGATGGCATTGACCAAAAGATTGACGACGACTTGTTCGATGCGCAGGCGATCCCAGTTGCCCAGGAGCGGCGCGGCCGCGTGGACGGCCAAATCGCATCCGGCTTTGCCGGCCTGCTCGCGCATCCCATCCACGACTTGTATCACTGTCTCCGCCAAATCCATGGATGCGGGATCGAGGGTCAGCTTGCCCTGTGCCAGCCGCGAAACGCTCAGCAACGATTCCACGAGCGCCGAGAGGCGCGCTACGCTGCGATTGGCGCGATCGAGCTTTCGGCTGACCCTTGACCAATCACCGTTGAGATCTTTCTGAATGCCGCAAAGATCGAGCTGAAGGGTCGTAAGCGGCGTTTTGAGCTCGTGCGAGGCTATGAGCAAGAACTCCTCACGCAAGCGCACGGCCTCCTCGGCGCGAGCCCGCTGCAGGCGTTCCTCCTCCAAGGCACGGCGCTGGGTCAGGTCGCGCGTGATCTTGGCGAACCCTATCAGGATGCCAGCATTGTCGCGAATGGCAGTCAGTACGACGTTGGCCCAGAACTGCGAGCCATCCTTTCGTACGCGCCAGCCTTCTTCTTCCATCTTGCCGTTTTGCGCAGCCAAAGACAATTCGTGTTCGCACTCGCCCGAGCGAACATCCTCGTCCCTACGAAAGATGGAGAAATGGCGGCCCAAAACCTCACCGGCCGTGTAGCCCTTGATGCGTTCTGCGCCGATGTTCCATGTGGAGACAATCCCGTAGGGATCCAACATGAAAATGGCGTACTCCTCGACACTCTCGACAAGGAGGCGAAATCGCTCCTCGAGGCGAAGCAAGTCTTCGCGCCGCCGGGACCGCTCTGTTTCGATAAGTCTCCGTTCAGTTAGGTCCCGGGTGATGTTGGCATAGCCGAGACAATTGCCTTGATCGTCGGTCAGACAAGTAATGGCCACATCGGCCCAAAAGCGCGTTCCGTTCTTGCGCAGTCGCCAGCCTTCCTGTTCCACGCGCCCTCGTTCTCTCGCTTGCTTGAGAAGAATTCTCGGCAGACCTTTGGCAACGGCATCGGGCGTGTAAATCAAATCAACCGGGCGGCCGATAATCTCGTCGCTTCCATAGCCGGTAATCAGCTGAGCGCCCGCGTTCCAAGTGACAACTCGGCCCTCATCGTCGAGCAGGAAGATCCCGTATTCCTGAATGCCTTCGACGAGTGCGCGGAAGCGATCGTCCCCGGCGGGGGCCTGACTTAGTACTGTCCTGGCACGCGTCTTCATCGTCCATTCCGGGCGAGCGGTTGTCGTTAAAGAGTATGCCATGCGATCGGCATTCGTCCCCGATTTATGAGTTCGTATTCTGGCATGCGAAACGAGGAGGGCCTGAATTTAACGCGTGTTACCACATCGTTACTGTGCAAGGCGGGTGTGGCACGCGTTGTCGAGGCCGACGGTCTATTCTAGGTTCTGCGTACAGCATCCTTCATACCCGATCGAGCTGGTGGCCGGAACACTGGTGTCACCGCGGACGTTTCGGGATCGTGACATCGGACGCTATCACCCCGCCTGCGAACCGCAGACGTGTCAGTTGGCACGTGGGATGCTCGCTCCTAGTCGCGAGTCCGGAGCAACGATGCCAATGAACACAAGGGTCCCGCAAAGAAGTGACGACGGAAACGCCTTCATCCCCGAATCCGACCAGCGGACCGGCACGCGCGATGAGTTGGCCGAGCATTTGGCTGAAGAGCACCAGCGGGCAGTCACCACTGGCGAGTCGAACGACGACGACGTGGAGGACACCCTGGCCGAGGAGATGGGTGGCTCGTACATTCTGAGCGGCGCCGAGGCGGAGTTCGGTGATACCGCCACGGAACCCAACGTAGCACCCGATGTCGAAAGGAACCCGCTTCCCCAAGCGGTGGGGCCGTTGGCCATCGCCTCGCTTGAGGAAGGGCGAGACGCGGTCGAGGCACTGGAAGAGCAGACGGGCGACGCGGATCTGCCAGATCCCGAAGCCGAAGAGGCGTCGCGAATGGTGCCCGAACCGCCCGAGGTGAGGCCGAAGACCAAACACTCGGCTGCTCGCTGACGGGGGCGCCGCCGCATCACACGCGCGGTGTATGCGGCGGCGCCAGTTGAGCTTCCCCGACGGTGACAGCGTTACGTCGGGGGAATTGGGCGTCCGGGGAACGTGACCTGCAAGATCGCAAAGAGGGGGAGCGCGAGCATGGATGACGAAAAGGTCGAGGCAAACCGAGACGGCACCGTCGTGTCGTCCTTGGACGATGGCAGGATTGCCTTCGACACCGCGGATGGAAAGCAAAGCGATATTCGCGATCCGGTCTGCGGAACGGGCTTGCCCGGCGCCACCGGGCCGAGCACCGTTTATCGGGGCGTGACGTACTACTTCTGTGGCGAGACTTGCCGACAGGATTTCATCCGCGATCCTGCCGGCTATCTCCAAATACCCTAGGAGCAAATAATGTTGGTACTCGTAGCAATTCTATTGGCGTTAGCGTGGATCATAGGCATCGCCGTGGTGAAGGTGAGTTCTTTTGCCATTCACGTGCTTTTGGCTTTGGCCTTGGTAAGCGTCGTGGCGCATCTGCTGCGCTGGCGCGGCCGGCACACCTGAGGAAGCGAAATGGCAGGATGGTTGTTGCTGCTCGAAGAAGAGCCGGAAGAGCGTGAGAACTTGGCAGAGCTGATGAAGGTCAGTGGCTTGGAAATTACAGCATGCGCGAACGTTGAAGAAGCGAATGCCGCAATTGAAAGCCACGGACGGCCGAACTTCATCGTAACGGACTTGGCCATGCCTGAGATTTCGGGTCTGAGTTTTGTTGCAGAGGTTCGCCGTCGGCCGGGATGCGAAACGGTTCCCGTCGCATTCCTGACTGACGCCGAGCCTGCAGTTTGGGCCGACATTGCCGATCCGGTTGTCAGGAAACCTGTCGATGCCGAGCATTTGCTAGATCTTGTAGCCGAACACTGCACTCGAACGAAGGACATGCAAGCTGTCTGAACGTCGAGCTGGCACGGGGCTTGTATTGATCGGGTTTCAATTCAACTCTGCAGCTAGGAGGAGATCGTCATGAGTGCCCCCAACAGTTACGCTTTTTCCGACATCGAGACCCTGCGAAGACGCGCTCGTGAGCACATCGAGGAAGGCGCTGTCACCGCCACATATGCCCTCGATCGGGACCTTGCTAACAAGCTTCTCAATGAAGCGCTAGCCACCGAGCTGGTCTGTGTTCTGCGCTACCGCCGCCACTATTTCATGGCGTCTGGGATGCACGCCGAAAGTGTTAAGGCCGAGTTCCTTGCGCATGCGCAAGAAGAACTGGGGCATGCTGACGAACTTGCGGAGCGTATCATCCAGCTGGGCGGCGAGCCCAATTTCAATCCGGAAGGAATGGCCACGCGCAGTCACGCGCAATACGTGGAAGGGCAGGACCTGGTCGACATGATCAAGGAAAATCTGGTCGCCGAACGCATCGCGATTGATAGCTATCGCGAGATGGTGGGATTTTTCGGCGCCTACGACCCGACCACCCGAACGATGCTTGAGCGGATTTTGGCCGTCGAGGAGGAACATGCCGAGGACATGTCAAGCCTTCTCGAAGAGCTCTCCGGCGGTAAGCGGGCAGGCGAGCTGCCCAAGACGGCAAAGAAGGAGCGAACATGAACCTCAAGAGCATCCGTAACCTGAACAAGAAGCAAATTCTGGCGACTTTGGGCCTGCAGACGGCGCCATCCGCTATTTCAGCCACTGCTAGGATCCTCGGTTTCATCGGTATCGGTGTCGTGGCCGGCGCCACGCTCGCGCTTTTGGGCACGCCAAAGACGGGCCGGGAGGTCAGGCACTCACTCCGGCGGACCTTGCGAAATGGAATTGACGAGGTGCTGGACGTGCTTCCCGATAAGCTGGAAGTTCGTCTTCCGCGTGGAGCGTAGGGCATGCTTTGGACGATCGCAGTCCTTCTCCTGCTACTGTGGGCGGCGGGTATGCTGACGTCGTACACAGTCGGCGGCCTGATTCATATCCTGCTAGTCGTAATTGTCGTTCTGGTGGTCGTTCGCCTTATTCAGGGCAGAGGTGTCGATTAGCTGCCCCTTTGGTGACGGCGAAAGCGGGTGCCAAAAGGACCGTTGCAGCGGCCGGGACGAGCCAGCCCTCGCCGGCGCTGCACGGCTCCGCGCAGCCATGGCCACCGTAAGACGGATCTTCACTGCACCACAGTGTCCGCCAGGCGTCGAGGCCAGACTCAATCGGCGGCGCTAGCAGCGGCTCGGCAACTCGTTCGATTTCGAAGTCTTGCCCCAAGTTTACCAACAAGAGGCGGTCATACCCCTGCGTCTCTTGGCGGCCATGGTCGAAATAGTAGCGAACGGCTACGCATCGCGAATTCAATAGCGCGGCGACCAGCCGAACCGTGACGGCGGCGCCCTTTCCAAGCGCCGGGTCATGTTCGCGAAGATGGAGCAGATCCCGATGCAGGCGCAACGCGCGAGCATGATCGGGTAGCGACCGCTCGGACCAGCGCAGGCGCGATTCTTCAAAGCTTTGGGCATCGGCAGGATCTCGAATGATTTCCGGATGGGCAGCACAGCCAGGAAATTGCGACAGGAATTCCGTGCGGCCACGTCGCACCAGCGCAGCGAGCTCGCCTGAGAAGCCGGCCACATAGCGAAACGGCGCCGACGAGTTCCATTCTTGACCTTGAAACAGCATCGGTGTCCAGGGACCGAGGAGCAGGAGCGCCGTCATGGCTCGATGCTGGGCTGGCA
>Ga0066789_10000367_pt1 | contig 17561 bp, 14 predicted proteins | sample OrgsoiDNA2013049_FD_70960 | JGI IMG/M metagenome (GOLD analysis project Ga0066789, IMG submission 70960) | Permafrost soil microbial communities from the Arctic, to analyse light accelerated degradation of dissolved organic matter (DOM) -... | ecosystem: Environmental > Terrestrial > Soil >...
CCCAGTTATAGCCCGAGACGAAATTGCCGCCCGGATAGCGCACGATCGTAGGCGCGAGCTCGCGCACCAGCTCGAGCACGTCTTTGCGAAATCCCTTCTTGTCTGCCTTCGGGTGGCCGGGCTCATAGATGCCGCCATAGACGCAGCGGCCCAGATGCTCGATGAAGGCTCCGAACAGCCGCGCGTCCGTCGCTCCGATCACGGAATCGCGGTCCAGCCTGACTTCTACATTGCGCATTGTGTTCACCCCGCATTGAAAATCTAAATTACCGATGAATTTTGTGCCGCGCCGACAGGCGTCATTGACTTGCCTGCATCTTCAGGTGACAGAACGGCGTTCTTCAACAGGATCGAATATGGATGCTGCGGATTGTCGAGCACCGCACGCGCGTTGCCGCTTTCCACCGCCTTGCCGCGCTGCATGATCAGAACGCGGTCGCTGATGTAGTAGGCGGTTGCAAGATCGTGCGTGATATAGACGATCGAGACCTTCAGCTCGTCGCGCAACGACTTGAACAGATTGACGATCGACATCCGCAGCGACGCATCCACCATCGACACCGGCTCATCAGCGACGATCAGCGAGGGCGCCGAGATCAGTGCGCGCGCGATGGCGATCCGCTGCAATTGCCCGCCCGACAGCTCATGTGGGAAGCGGCCTTTGACTTCGGCCAGCGACAGCCCGACCTGATGCAGCGCCTTGTCGGCCTTGGCCTCGATGTCAATGCGCCCGCGTGCGCCGGCGAAACGCCTGGCGCTAATGAATAGATAGCGGTCGATTCGCTTGAGTGGATTGAAGGCTTCGAACGGATTCTGGAAGATCGGCTGAACCTGCCGCATGAAGGCCATGCGCTCGCGGTTCGTTCGGATGCGCGTCACGTCGGCACCGAGGAAATGGATCGCGCCTCCTGTCGGCTTCACCAGATTCAGGATCATGCGGGCGAGCGTGGTCTTGCCGGACCCCGATTCGCCGATGATGGCGAGGATCTCCGGCTTGCCAGCTTCGAGCCGGAGGCTGACGTCGTCGACCGCTCGGAGTGTGCGGCGGCGCAAAAGTCCGCCGAGCCCATAGATCATGCCGACATGATCGACATCAAGAAGCGGGGCGGTCATTGCACGGCCACCGGTTGTTTGGGTGGCGCCGTCACCCAGCAGGCCACGCGGTGCCCGGGCGTGACATCGACCATCGGTGGATGCTCGGCCCGGCAAGTTTCCATCGCCAGCGGGCAGCGCGGATGGAAACGGCAGCCGAGCGGTGGATTGGCGAGATTGGGCGGCGCGCCTTCGAGGCCTCGCTTCTGCGTCACGTCGCCGATCCGCGGCAGGCTCGAGACGAGATGCGACGTATAGGGGTGGCGTGGATTGCGGATCACATCGACGGTGCGGCCCTCTTCCACAAGGCGCCCCGCATACATGATGCCGAGACGGTCGGTGACGTTGGCGTGCACGCCGATATCATGCGTGACCAGGATCATCGAGGAGCGGATTTCCCGCTGGACCTCGCGCAGCATGGTGAGCACGTCCTTCTGCACCACTACGTCGAGCGCGGTCGTCGGTTCGTCCGCAATGATGAAATCGGGGCGGCAGATGCTTGCGAGCGCAATCGTGACGCGTTGCCGCATTCCGCCCGACAGCTCGTGCGGATAGGCATCGAGCACCGTCGATTCGAGCCGTACACGGTCGAGATGGCTCTCGATCAGTTGCAGGAATTCCGGCATTGGCTTCTTCATGTGGCGATAGGCGAAGTCGACGAAGGAATGCCGAACCCGCCGCACCGGGTTGAGCACGTTCATCGAGCCTTGCAGGATGTACGACAGATGCCGCCAGCGGATATTCTCGAGCTCACGTCGGTTAAGTGCATAGATGTCGCGGTCGCGGCCGGTGAAATTGAATGTGACCGAACCGCCGACGACAGTGAGCGGTGGGCGGATCGCGCGCACGATGGTCTTGATGAGTGTGGTCTTGCCGCAGCTCGATTCGCCTGCCAGCCCGTAAATCTCGTTGCGGTCGACATGCAGGCTGACGCCATCGACGGCGCGGACCTCGCGGCTGATGCCGAAATATCGGGTCTGGTAGTAGGCGCGCAGGTTCCGGACCGTGAGCACGCGCTCCGCCGCCGGCTCGGCGTTGGCTGCAAAGGATGGTGCGGCGGAGATCATTCGCGCATCGCGCCCATGCGAGCAAGCCGGCTGCGCGGATCGATGTATTCGTTCATCGAGATCGCGAGCAGGAACAGCCCGATGAACAGGATGACGACGAACAATACGGGGAAGAAAAACCACCACCAGATTCCCGCCACCATCGCGGTGTGCTGGTTGGCCCAATAGATCATCACGCCGATGGTCGGCGTGTCGATATTGGTGAAGCCCAGCACCGATAATGTCACTTCGAGGCCGATCGACCAGTTCATGTTGTTCATCGTGGTGTAGAACACGATCGGCAGGACGTAGGGCAGGTGCTCCTGCAGCACGATCTCCGACGTGCGCATGCCGGAGAACACGCTTTGCTGCGTAAATTCTCGGCTCTTGAGACTCATCGCGACAGAGCGGATCAGGCGCGCGTCGTAGGACCAGCCGAGGCACGCCATGGCGAGCGCCAGGAGTGGCCACGACATCTTGTCGCGCATCACGAAATAGAAGAGCACGAGCAGCGGGAAGAGAGGGATGACGATGAAGGTATCGTTGATCGACATCAGCACGCGGTCGACGAAGCCGCCCTTGTAGCCCGACCACATCCCGATCGCGATCGAAAACAGCCGGCTCAGGATCGCGACCGAGAAGCCAAACAACATAGTGTTGCGGATCGCAAAGGTGAGCTGCCAGAACACGTCTTGGCCGCGCGAGGTGGTGCCGAACCAGTAGGTCAGGGACGGCGGCAGATCGGGCGGGACGACCCACACGTCCTGCGGTGGATAGGGCGAGACGAAAGAGAGCGTCGCGAAGGCGACGATGAATCCGGTCAGCAAGGCACCGATGCGGAATTCGCGGTTGTAGCGGAAGAGGTCGCGGAAAATGGTCAGCATTGTCAACTGACCTTCACGCGCGGATCGAGCAGCGGATAGAGCAGGTCGATCACCAGCACGCAGACCGACACCGCGATGATCGAGACCGACGCGATGCCGATGACGAGGCTGTAATCGCCGGTATGCACCGCGGAAATCAGCAGCGTGCCGATGCCCGGATAGCCGAAAACCTGCTCGGTGATGATGGCGCCGTTGAAGATCGATCCGAGCGACATCGCCAGCCCGGTCACCTGCGGCACCAGAGCGTTGCGCATCACATAGGCGCCGAGGATGCGCCGGCGGCTCACGCCCGCAAGCTCGGCATAGGTGACGTAATCCTCGGTCACGACATTGGAGACGAGCGAGCGCATGCCCATGAACCAGCCGCCGATGCCGACCAGTACCAGCGAAATGACCGGCAGGATCGAGTGCCGCAGCACGCTGAGGATGAACGTCGCGTTCCAGCCCCATTGCACGTTCATCTGCGAGCCGCCGGTGATCGGCAGCACCGGCCAGAGGTAGCCGAACACGACGAGGAGTACGAAGGCCACGATGTAATAAGGGATCGGATGGATGCCCATCGCGACAATGCCGGCGATTTTCAGGATTTTGCTGTCACGGTAATAGCCGGCAAGCCCGCCCAGCAGGTTTCCCAGTATCCAGGCCAGAATGGTCGAGACCGTCAGGAGCCCGATCGTCCACGGCAAAGCGCGATTGATCAGGACCGAGACCGGCGTCGGGAACGCCGACAGCGAAGGACCGAAATCGCCGACCACGATCCGCTTCCAGAACACCGCATACTGGCCCCACAGGCTGCCGCCGAGCCCGTAAAGTTCGCGCAAGGATTGCCGCATCATCTCGACCGCTTCCGGACTCGTGCTGCCGAAGGCGGTTGCGGTCGCGACCGTCTGTTCGACCGGATCGATCGGCGTCGAATGCGTGATGATGAACGCCAGATTGATGCCGATGAAGACGACGAGCGCGAACTGGAGGAGCCGCTTCCCCGCGTAGATCGCGTAAGCGTTCATCGGCGCGCAAGTCTCACTGGATCCGACTCACCAAAGAAAACGGCGGAGGGCCCGCCTCCGCCGCGCATTGCTATTGCTTTGTGGGCTTGAGCTTGACCATCATGGCCCGCGAGTTTCCCCAGTTCGGCACCGGGTCGGTATAGGGGTCGGTCTCCGCGCTCGGATAGCCCGTCCAGTACGTCTCGTCCATCACCGTAAAGACGTTGTAGGCCATCAGCGGAATGACGGGCATTTCCTGCACCATGAGCTTGACGTATTCGCGCCCCAATTCGAGGCTCTTCGGATCGTCGAATCCGACCGTGCGGATCTGTTCGATGATCTTGTCGAGCTGAGGCGAGGACCAGCGCTGCCAATTGCGCGGCGTCTGCGACTTGCCAGGCAGCGACACGAATTGCGAATGCCAGCTGTCGAGGAAGAACGACAGGTCGGGATGGCCGCCCCACGTCTCGACGCTCCACGAAATGATGGTGTCGAAATCCCCGGAAGCCCGGCGGTCGTTCATCGTGCCTTGCGCAACGTCGGTCTTGGCGTCGATGCCGAATTGACGCCATTGCTGCGCGATCATCGAGCCGGCACGCGTCATCACCGGCCGCGCCTCGCCTTCGACCACGATCTTTACGGTGAAGACCTTGCCGTCGGGCGTGTACCAGTCACCGCCACGCTTGCTGAAGCCGGCGGCTTGCAGCAATTCGGTCGCAGCCTGCGGATTGGGCCTCCACCAGCCCGTGCCGAAGGATTTCGCGATTTCCTTGGGATCCTTCGGGATCTGGTCGCCGAGCGAGGGCCGCAGCATCTCGGCGATCTCCTTGCCGACCTCCGGATTGTACGGCTTGATCTTGCGCTTGCCGGTATCGAGCTCGAAAGCCTTCAGCCAGGCCTCCATTGGGGCATGGTAGCTTTCGGTATGCGTGCCGGTCGGCGGAATCGCGATCGCCGAGATGGTGGCGGCGCCGCGATAGGACGCCATTGACACCGCCTTGATGTCAATCACCAAGGCGAGCGCCCAGCGCACGCGGCGATCCTTGAACAACTCGTTCTGGTCGTTGAATATCACGGACGGCAGTGTCGGATCAGGATGCGCATAGGGGAAGCCCTTGAACCATCCGCGCGACGTCTTCGACTGTTTCGCCAGCGTGAACATGCCTTCCGCCGACGTGTCGTGAATGATGTCGAGCTCGTGGTTCATCTGCGCGATCACGCGTTTGTCGGGTGGGCCCGGATCCACATAGGCCACGTATTTCGGGCCCGGCTGGCCGTAGCGGCCGAGCGTCGTGCGCTGCCAGTCCTCGCGCATCTGCCAGATGAACCATTTGCCGTTCGGGTCGTAGCTGTGCAGAACATAAGCACCGAGCGAGACCGGCTTGTTGAAATCGAACTTCAGCGGATCGGCGACCTTCTCGAAGATGTGCTTGGGCATCATCCAGACCGCGTTCCAGCGCACCGTGAACAGCGCATGGAAGCGCGAATTCGGCTTCTTAAGCTTGAACACGACGGTGTTGCGATCGGGTGCCGACACCGAGGCGACGTTGATCTGGAACGGCGCGCTCCAACGCATACCGTTGGTCTTCATGTGCAACTCGGCGGTATAGACCACATCGGCCGAGGTGAACTCGACGCCATCGCTCCAGAAGATGCCGGGGCGCAGCTTCACCGTCATTTCGGTGAAGTCGGCGTTGTAGATCGGCTTGTCGGACGCGAGCGAATTCATCCAGACGCCGTCGAGGCCGCGTTGCGGATCGATGTACCAGAAGGTATCCATCGCCAGCTGGTGCAGCCCGGTGGACTGGCCGCCTGCATTGACGGCCCAGATGTTGAACCAGCCCGCATTCTTGATCGTACCTTCCGGATTCTCGACGATCAGCGTCTGGTTGCGGGGCAGATTCGAGATCGGCTCCTGCGCCAATGCCGGAACGCCGGCGCTTGCAAGAACCAGAGCTAACGCAAGTGAACCCAGCGTGCGCATTGTTTTCTCTCCTTGATAATGTCTTTGTTTTTGTTGCCGCAAGTAAGCGCGCGCGGAGATTTTCTGTCAACCGAAATCTCGGTATATTCATTGTGTCTGATATAAAGACGTTTCATTCCGCGTTCCGCGTGTGCGTTCATGATCAAGTCCGCCAACGCCTTTCACACCCTGATGCCGGATGGTCAATCGCTTCAATCGCATGTTGGACCGACCAACCGAAAACAGCCCGATGCAATGAATAGCTTATCGCACCGTCTGTGTGTGGCGCCTATGATGGATCGGTGGGATTCACACTCAACATCAAACGCTTGCGGAGCGGCGTATGCAAATCGTGTGCACGCACGCGCTTAGGCGTTGCTACATGCGCGAGGAGCCACCCTACCAGGTCGACCCCGCGCGCGTCGCCACGCTGCAACCGGTGCTGAGGGTGCTGGTGCGAACGATGCTCAATTGGAGGCCGCATGGCTGACGCAAAGCTCTGGGCGCCCCGTGCATGGATCGCTGGCCGCTGGCAGGACGCTGTGCTGCTGAGTGTGGACGGGAGCGGGCACTGGAGGGAGATCACTTCGGGCGTCGACACTCTGCAGCCCGACACGACCGTGCTGCCCGGCCCGGTCCTGCCAGGCATCGTCAACGCGCACAGCCACGCCTTTCAGCGTGCATTTGCAGGTCTCTCGGAACGCCGTGACAATGACGCAGACGACTTTTGGTCTTGGCGCGACCGAATGTATGGCGTGGCCTTGCGCATCACGCCGCAGCAGTTGCGCGCGGTTGCTGCTCAGCTCTACGTCGAACTGCTGCGCGGCGGCTACACGCAGGTTTGCGAGTTTCACTATCTGCAGCATGCCGAGGACGGCCGCCCCTACGGCGACCCCGCGGCGCTCAGTTGGGCGATGGCAGATGCGGCCGCCAACGCTGGCATCGGCCTCACGGTGCTTCCGGTGCTGTACGAACGCGCTGGGTTCACGCGGCCCGCGTTGCGCGACGACCAGCGCCGCTTTGCCGGCTCCGTGGCGCTGGTGCAAAAGATTGTCCAGGCAGTTGGCGATGCACGACGCCCACTGGTGAACGCTGGTGTGGCAATCCATTCGTTGCGCGCCGCATCTCGGGCTTCCATCATCGAATTGATGCAATGCGTCGGCCATGACGCGGTGCCGGTGCATATCCATATCGCCGAGCAGACCGGCGAGGTGGATGATTGCGTCGCCGCCACAGGTGCACGGCCCATCGAATGGCTGTGTCGAGAACTCCGACCCGATACGCGCTGGCAGCTTGTGCACGCGACGCACGCGACGCAGGCAGAAATCGATGCGGTCGCCACCAGCGGCGCGGGCATCGTGATTTGTCCGAGCACCGAAGCAAACCTTGGCGACGGACTGACGGACGTGCCGCGCTGGCTGGCGAGGGGAGTGCCGATCGCGCTGGGGTCGGACAGCCAGGTTTCACGCTGTTGGCCTGCTGAGTTGCGTTTGCTGGAATACGGGCAACGACTCGTGCGGCGCAAACGCAATGTGGCTGCCGCGCCGAAACAGGGCCAGCCGGCAACTGCGGCACATCTGTTCGACACCGTCCTCGCGGGTGACGGGCGCACCGCCGGCCTGACCCGTTGGGGCTTGGTCCCGGGCGCACGCGCCGACGCGCTAGTGCTCGACTTGCGTGCCTCCGGCCTCCTGGGCGTACCTCCGTTGCATGCACTCGACGCGCTCGTCTTCGCCACCGATGCGCCTGCATTTCGCGAAGTGTACGTCGGCGGGCGCCGAGTGATAACCGAAGGCCGGCACATGGAGGAAGCCGCCATCTCGGAGCGCTTTTCTGAGGTTATGGTCGAGCTTTGGGGTGGCTCGAACGGCGTCTGAATGCTTTGCATGATTGCGCGCTGACCAGACGAGACGTATGCGGCTCAGCAAGGCGCCTCCATCAAATGGTCGATCAACGGACGCAGCGCAGCTGGATCAACATGCAGCGCATCGACCAGTCGTTCGATCCGCGCTGCCCGTCCGACACCGAGCACCGGCTCGGCGAGCGAACGATATTTGGCGCGCAGTTCATTGTCGGTGAGAGGATTCTCAGGATTGCCGCGCGCGATCGCGGGTTCTGAAGCGAGCATGCGGCCGTCCTTGAGCGTGATCCGTACGCGCGCCCAGCGCTCCGCTGGAAAGCGGCGCGAGAATTCGGCGTCTTCGATCACCTTCATCGCAGCGAGCAGACGGCGGATGCGTGGATCGGCGAGCCTGGGCAACTCGATTTCTTCGGCGCCGACTTGGCCGTACACCAGTGCAGCCGCGACCGGATGCGACAGGCTGTACTGCGCCTCGTCCGTCGCGTTCGGGATGGCGCAGCCGGCGCCGAGCGCAGCCGCTTCGGCGAACGTTTCGATCGCGATCTCTTCTATGTCGTCGGCCGAAAAGTTTGCCGCTCTCTGCAAGGTTAACGCCGCTTCGATCGCCGGTTGCGCCCAACGGCATACGGGGTACGCCTTGAAGTATTGCTCGCGAATTCGCCAGCGCGCGCCCAGGTCATTCCAGTATGGCGTTGCATCGTCGCGTTCGACCGTCAATGCCGGCGCGCCGGTGAATCCCGCGCGCGCGAGCAGCGCAGCGGTCACGCCGGCGTGGGCGCCCCAGCCGGAACCGTCCTTGATCATCGTCGGCGAATCGCAGACACGTGCCAGTTGACCGCGCGGGCCAAAATATTCAGCGATGCCCAGCGCGTGCCGGATTTGCCCATTGCCTAAGCCCAGAAGCCTCGCGCCGATCGCCGCGCAGGCGATGGCGTTCCAGGTGCCCGAACAATGCGTTTCGGCGACGCTGGCGTGCAGCGCAATGCCGGCTCGCGTCGCAACCTCGTAGCCCTGCACCAGCGCGGTGATGAATTCGCGGTTGTCGCAGGCAGCGCCGGAATCGACCATCGCCAGCAGCGTGGGCAGCACGACGACGCCCGCGTGACCCTTGATCAGCGCATGTCCGTCGTGCGCGTCCAACGAATCGATCGTCGTCGCGCCCGCGAATGCGGCGCCAGGGGGGCTTGCACGCCGGCCGCTGAACAACATCCGCGCTTCCGCTTCGCTGCTGCGGAGCTGCGTTGCCGCGTAGTGGTTGACGATTTGCGCGGCGCGGGTCCGGCTGCCTGCGGCGGCGACGCCGATCAGGTCGAGCAGGCAGCGCCGTTCCTGTGCGACGACATCCGCGGGCAGGTCGGTAAACGACAAACCTTGAACAAATGCCGGAACATCCGCGAAGATCCCGGCATTTGGCATTACGCGTCGAACGCCTGCACAACGTGTCCCGGACCGATATCGCGATAAAGTCGTGGCGCCGGAACGTAGTTCGTCTGATGCACCGGGTTGGGAATCTCGGTCGTCGAAAGCCCGCGCCGGAGCCTGCGGCGACCTGCTTCCGGCACTGGCACTGCCTCCATCAGCCGCTTCGTGTACGGATGCTGCGGATTTTCCATGACCGCCGCGCGCGGCCCGATCTCGACGATCTCGCCCAGATACATTACCGCAATGCGATGACTGACTCGCTCGACGACTGCAATGTCGTGTGAGATGAACAGATAGGCCAGGCCCATCTCCGCCTGCAGGTCCATCAGCAGATTGATGACCTGCGCCTTGATCGAGACGTCAAGCGCCGATACGGCTTCATCGGCGACCAGCAGCTTCGGCGCCAGCGCGAGCGCCCGAGCGATGCACAACCGCTGGCGCTGGCCGCCGGAGAATTCATGCGGAAAACGGCTCGCCATGTCGGGCGACAGGCCGACCTTGCGGAGAAGTTCGCTAACGCGGTCGCGCGCATCCACACGACTGAGAAGGCCATGCACGATCATCGGTTCGGCGATCGCGCCGCCAACGGTCTTGCGCGGATTGAGGCTCGCGAACGGATCCTGGAAGATCATCTGCATGCGTCGGCGGGCTGCGCGCAGGCCTGCGCGGTCGAGCGCGCGGACATCCTCTCCCTCGAACAAAACCGTTCCGGAATCGGGCTCGACCAGCCGCAGGATCGAGCGGCCCGTGGTCGATTTGCCGCAACCACTCTCGCCGACCAGCGCCAGCGTTTCGCCGGCGTGCAGCGAAAATGAAATATCCTCGACAGCGTGCACCCGCGCACTGACGCGACTCAGCACGCCGGAGCGAATGTCGAACCGGGTCACGAGGTTGGCGACTTCGAGCACCGGCCGCTCGGCTACTGCCGCGGTCGATGTGGTTTCGGGTACGACCTCGGTCGCGCCTGTGACCGGATCGACGATTGCGAAGCGCTGCGGATCGGGACGGCCCCGCATCGAGCCGAGGCGCGGAACCGCGGCGAGCAGCGCGCGAGTGTAGGGCTCGCGCGGCGATGCGAAAAGCTCTGCGGTGGTTGCTTGCTCGACGGCGTTGCCATTCAGCATGACGACCGTGCGATCCGCGATCTCGGCCACCACACCCATGTCATGGGTGATGAAGGCGACCGACATGCCCTCCTCGTCCTGCAGCAGTTTGATCAGCTCGAGGATTTCGGCCTGGATCGTGACGTCGAGTGCGGTCGTTGGTTCGTCCGCGATCAGCAGCTTCGGCTTGCAGGCGAGCGCCATCGCGATCATCACGCGCTGACGCATGCCTCCAGAGAGCCGGTGCGGATACTCGTGCAGGCGCGACGCCGCGGACGGGATGCGCACGCGCTCCAGGATGCGCAGCGTTTCGACCTCCGCCTGCGCGCGATCGAGGCCGCGATGGTAGATCAGGGCTTCGGCGATCTGGAAGCCGAGGGTCAACACCGGGTTGAGGCTGGTCATCGGCTCCTGAAAGATCATCGAGATCAGGTTGCCGCGTACTTGGCGCATCTGGTTTTCGGGTAACTTCAGCAGGTCGCGTCCTTCGAGCAGAACCTCTCCGGTCGCCCGGCTGTTGGCCGCTGGCAGCAGCCCCATGATCGACAGCGCGGTAACGCTCTTGCCTGAACCCGATTCGCCGACGATCGCCACCGTCTCGCGCTGCCCGATCTCGAACGAAATCCCCTTCACCACCGTCGTCCACTCGCCGTCGACCCGGAACGCGGTCGTCAGGTTGCGTACGGCAAGAACCGGCACCTGAGCCGGCGTTGCGGCGGGCACTATGTTTCGCCTTTCAGTTTCGGATCGATCGCGTCGCGCAAGCCGTCGCCAAGCAGATTGAGCGCGAAGATCACGATCAGAATCGCAACGCTCGGTACCAGCGCCAGCCAGTAGCTGTCGAGAATGTTCTCGAACCCTTCGCGGATCATGCCGCCCCAAGTCGCGATCGGTGGTTTGACGCCAAGGCCGACGAAGGCAAGCGAGGCTTCCGTGCGAATTGCGTTGGCGAGCCAGAGGGAGCCCATCACCAGGATTTCGGGCAGGATGTTCGGTAGGATATGGACGATAAGAATCCGGGTGTCGGAGTAGCCGAGCGCGCGGCCCGCGTCGACGAACTCGCGCTCCTTGATCGCGATAGTCGGCGCGCGGGCGATGCGGGCAAAAGGCGGGATCGAAGTCAACGCGATGGCAATAATGATGTTCACCACTGAGGGGCCGAGCATCGCCACCAGGATCAGGCCCAGGATCAGCGACGGGAACGCCAGCAAGACGTCCATTGCCTGCATCGTGACGGTATCGAGCCGGCCCCCGCGCCACCCTGCCAACATGCCGATCGCTGACCCGATGACCATCGCGGCGATTGTCGAAACGACACCGATAATCAGCGAAATGCGCGCTCCATAGATTAGGCGCGACAACGTGTCGCGGCCGAAACTGTCGGTACCGAGCCAGTGCTCGAGGGTCGGCGCGCGCAGCTTATCGAGGATGTTCTGATCGTTCGGATCGAACGGCGCGAGCACCGGCGCGAGGATTGCCGCGACGACCACGATCAGAAAGACCACCAGCCCGATCCACGACGTCTTGTTGGTATTGAATGCCTTCAGCGTTGCCTTCGCGAAATAGGCGAATGGCGACGGCGCCGCGTTACCAAGAGCGGCGCTCATTGCAGCCTCACTGTAGTTTCACCCGCGGGTCGGCGAACCCGTACGCGAGGTCGGTCAGCAGGTTCACCAGTACCACGATCAGCGTGTAGATCACCATCATTCCCTGCAGCATCGGATAGTCGCGCTGGTTGAGGGCGCCGATGAGCAGCTTGCCCAGGCCCGGGCGGCTGAAAACGATCTCGGTCAGCACCGAATTACCGATCAGGATGCTGAGATAGAGTCCGACCACGGTGATGATCGGGATCAACGCATTGCGCAGCGCGTGTCGCCAGATCACAACATTCCACGGCACGCCTTTGGCTCGCGCCGTCCGCACGTAGTCTTCAGATAGGACCTCGAGCATCGCCGAGCGCGTGACGCGGGTCACGTACGCAGCCGAGATCAGGCCGAGGCTGATCGCGGGCAGCGTGATCGACTGGTACCAGGCCATGACGCTCCCGGAGCGCGCGCTGATCACCGGAAACCAGGGCAGGGCGATCGCGAAGACGAGCAGCAGGATGATGGCGGAGACAAACGGCGGGAACGACAACCCGAGCAGCGAGGAAATTCGCACTGCGTAGTCGGCGAAGCGGTTGCGATGGATCGCCGCGTAGACGCCAGCCGGGACGCCCAGGAGGGCGCCGATGATCAGCGAGACCAGCGTCAACTCGAGCGTCCACGGCAACACGCGCAGCACCTCGCCGATGACAGGCTGACCGGAGACCATCGAGACGCCCCAGTCGCCGCGCAGCGCGCCCAGCAGGAACACCGTGTACTGCTTGAACAGTGGCAGGTCGAGACCGAGCCGCTGCCGGAGCGCGTCGATCGCCTCGCGGCTCGCCTGGTCGCCGAGGATGAGTTGCGCCGGATCTCCGGGGACGATCCGGACCAGCACGAAGACCAGCGTCAGCACGGCGAACAGCGTGACGCATGCAAACGCCAGACGGCGGATCAGGAAGGTGGTCACATCCCGATCTGCTTAGCGCACACTATGCTGCTGCAGGCGCGTCCGATCACGCCCGTGATCGTTTGCTCATTTGGTGAAGTGGGCCTTTTCGGTGACCGGCGGCGACAGGTTGAGCGAACCCTGCACCTCGTAGCCCAAGTCGAGCGTATCCTTCCACGCCCATAGCTGGAGCTGCTCGTAGACCGGCACGGCGCAGACGGCCTTGATGATCTTGTCCTGCGCGGTCTTCCAGAGCGCCAACTGCTTGGCCGGATCCGTTGCGATGCGCGCCGCGCGTATCTCGTCATCCGCGACGTTGCAGTGGCTGAAATTGGTCACTGCCGTCGGCGTGCCGACGATCGATTTCGAATCGAAAAACTGCGTCAGGTACACGTCAGCCACAGGAAAACGCCCCGCTTGGTAATGCACGAGCGGTGACAGGTCCTTGCGAATCTGCGCATGAAACGTCGCGTGCTCCACGAGTTCGATGTCGAGATTGATGCCCGCCTTTTTCAGTTGCGCCTGCACCGCCTCGATAAGGGTCTGCATGCCCGTCAGCGTCGTATGGATGGTCTTGATCGTCACGCCGTTCGGGTACCCGGCTTCGGCCAGTAACGCTTTGGCCTTGGCCAGGTCGTACGGGAACAGCGCCGCCTTCTGGTCGGTACCGAGATAGCCTGACGGGACGACCGAAACCGCTTCGCGCGAGGTGCCGGCGCCCTTGAACGTGACGATTGCCTTGCGGTCGATCGCATAGGCGATGGCCTGGCGGACGCGGATGTCGTCGAGCGGCTTGACCGTGACGTTGAGGAACAGCTCCGACAATTCGCTCGGCTCCATCGCCACCACCTTTACGCCGGGCAGCTTGGACATCCGGTCGACCCAGGTCTGATCCTGTTTGCCATAGATCATGTCGAGCTCGCCCGATTGGAACGCGAGGTCGCGGCTCGAATCCGCAGGGATATAGCGATACGTGATTTCTTCGAGTTGCGGCGCGCCACGGAAATACTGCTTGTTGGCGACGAGCTTCACGAACTGCTGCGGCTGGTATTCCGCGAACATGAACGGTCCCGTGCCGATGGGTCTCTTCGAGAAATTCTCGCCCATTTCCTCCGCGGCCTTCTTGCAGATCATGTTGCCGCCATTGACATTGGCGACGTAGCCCAGGAATCCGGCGACCGGATTCTTCAACGTGATCTTCAGCGTCGATTTGTCGAGCGCTTCGACCTTGTCGACGGCCGAGTAATCGTTGGAATACGAGGAGGTCGCCTTGTTGCTCGCGCGCTTGAGCGAATACGCGGCGTCCTCGGCCGTGAATTCGCCGTAACCGTAGTGGCATTGCACGCCGGGGCGGATCTTGAACGTCCATTCGGTGCCGGCCGCGTTCGAGGTCCAACTCTCGGCCAGATCGGGCTCGATATATTCCGGGCTGATCCTGCCGGGCCGCACGCGGACGAGACCGTTGAACATCCAGCTGAGCACGCCCTTGTCCGGCGTGGTCGAAGCGATGTGCGGATCGAGCTTGCCCGCATCGGCGGAACCCATGCCGACGACCAGACTCTTCTTTTGCGCAAAAGCCGGCGGCACGAACAACAGCGCTGCGCATACGATCCCCAAAACGATCTTCTTCATCGATCGATCCTCCTGTAAGTAATCCAATTGTAGACGGTAATGCGCAATACGACGCGCCCGGTTGGACGAAGAATCTGTTATCCGTGCAAAGTGGGTTTGGCCGGCGTCGTCACGCCTCGCGCGAAACGAGCCAGCCTGAACGCCGAAATATCATGCCTCGGAGCGCGTCCGAGCGCGAGATCAGCGCATAGCAATCCGCTGACGGGGCCCAAGCAAAATCCGTGGCCCGAAAAGCCGGCGGCAATCACCAGGCCGGACGGATTTTCGGGCGCATCGATCACCGGCAGCGCATCAGGCGTGAGATCGATAAGGCCGCCCCAAGCGCGTGCAATCGGCGCCTTAGCCGCGATCGGAAGCACCTGGGCTACACGATCCACGACGCTGCGGATATCGGATGCCGACGGCGCAAGCGAACTCTCCGTCCAATCCGACGGATCGCCTGGCCACGCGCCCGCGCCGCTGCTAAAGCGAAAGCGACCGTCGGCCTCCTGCCGTCCCGCGCAATTGGCATTGGCCACGCCGAACACGGGCAGAAGACAACTCGGCAGCGGCTCGGACTGAACGACGTGTGTGATCCTGATGGATAGCGGCAGATCCGTGCCGAGCGGTGAGAGTAACGACCGCGCATTCACGCCCGCAGCGACGATTACGCGGTCGGCGGGAATGAACGCCGCGGACGTGTCGACACCCGTCACTCGATCGCCTTCAACCGTTATCGCGAGTGCGGCTACGCCTTCGCGGATCGCGGCGCCGTGCGACCGGGCAAACCGCGCGAATGCTTGCGTCGCCTTGACCGGATTGGCGTGTCCATCGGTTGGACAATACGAAGCGGCGAGAACATTGCGCGATATTTCCGGTGCGACGTCCCGGATCGCAGCGTGGTCGGACAGGAAGTGGAGCTCAAGACCCAGCGTCTGCTGGGCCAAGACGAGTGCGCGGATGACTTCGGCCTCGGCCGGTGTCCGGGCGAGGCGCAGATTGCCGCCCCGACGATACTCGACATCGGCGCCCAACGTTTCGGACAGCTTCCCCCATATTGCGACCGCGGCGCGCGCCAGCGGCAGCTCGGCAGGGTCGCGTCCCGACTGGCGTATGCCGCCAAGAGTCCAGCCCGACGCCATCGCCGCAATGCCGCGTTTCTCGATCAGCGTGACGGACTGGCCTTCACGCGCCAGTTCAGCGGCTGCGGCGGCGCCGGTAATTCCACCGCCGATGATGACGATGCGAAGCATTGCGCTATATGCGGTTGCGTGTCATTGACAACCCGGCAGGCAGTTGCGCGTTGTTGCCCAGGATCGAGGTAAAGCGACCCGCGCCCTGTGATCATACAATTGCCGGACCAAGACAAAAAGGTAGACAACATGCCGACCGAATTTGGGTCACTTTCCCACGACCCGTACTGGTGGGACGCCGCGCCGCGCGAAGCGCCGACCGAAGTCGCGCTGCCGAAAAATTGCGATGTCGCGATCATCGGCGCAGGGTACGCGGGATTGTCGGCGGCATTGACGCTTGCCCGGGCCGGCCGGTCGGTTGTGGTGCTCGACGCTCTTGCGCCGGGTGAGGGCGCTTCGAGCCGATCGGGAGGCATGATCGGCCATGGCCACCGGCTGTCGTACACCAAACTCATCGAGCGATTCGGCGCGCAGAAGGCCAGGGATCTGATTCGCGAGGGTGTGGCGTCGCTCGAATTTGCGAAAGCGCTGATCGTCGACGAAAAGATCGACGCCCAATTGCAGGTGAACGGGCGGATGCGCGGCGCATGGACGGCGGCGGATTACGCGACGATGACGCGCGATGCGCAAGCGCTGCAGCGCGATCTCGGCATGGCGGTCGACGTGTTGAGCAAGGCCGACGTCCAGCGCGAGATTGCAGCGGATTGCTATCAAGGCGGCCTGCTGTTTCATGCGCACGGCGGCGTGCATCCGGCATTGTTCCACCTGGGGCTGCTGCAACGGGCGCGGACCGCCGGAGCGTTCGTCGCGGGCCACGCGCCGGTGACTGCGGTCAGACGCGAAGCGACCCGATTCATCGTTGAGACGGCACGCGGAAACATCGACGCGACTGCGGTCATCGCCACCACCAACGGTTATACGGGCCGAACCACACCGTCACTCGCGCGCCGCCTCGTCGCGATACCGAGCTTTATCATCGCCACCGAATCGGTGGGAACGGATCGCGTTCGCAGCCTGATCCCGAATGGCAGAATGATCGTCGAGACCCGGGAAAAGCACCTGTACTATCGCTCGTCACCCGACGGCTCGCGCATCGTGCTGGGCGGCCGCGCCGCCCTGCATCCGATTCCGCTTGACGATGCCGCCAAACGGCTGATGAAGGAATTGCGCGCAATTTTCCCCACGCTAGCCGGTACTCGCGTTAGTCATGTCTGGACCGGCAATGTCGCAATGACGCGCAGCGATTTGCCGGGGATCGGCCAGCGGGACGGCATCTGGTTCGCGCTCGGTTGCAACGGGTCGGGGGTAGCGCTGATGCCTTACCTCGGCCACAAGGTCGCGCTGAAAGTGCTGGGCCGGCAGGATGGAAAGACGGCATTTGATGACATAGCTTTGACCGCAGTGCCCTTCTACAACGGCACGGCCTGGTTCCGGCCACTAATGACGTGGTGGTTCCGTGCTCGCGATCGGCTGCGCGGCAACTGAAACCAAGAATAGGTTGAACCGGTCGTTGCGGAGTGTGCACGCACCCGCTTAGCTGTACCACCCTCGACTACTTTTGGAATGCGGTGTGGCGATGGCGCAGCACGATAATCGTTTGTGCAAGCGTGCGGGACAACCAAAGCGAATTTCGCGTGTCGGCACGGGCCTGTCGCCAATCCCGAAGGCAGACGCTCGTCGGAACGTCCGTTACCAGGGAGCAGCATCGGCCGGAGTCGGCCCAAAACCGGTCGTAGAACTTCAGTCTCCAAAGATACTATGAAGGGCTGCTCGTGGTTTGCCCCCTTGAGTTAAAACGAGAGTTCGACAACTCGATTTAACGGAAGGAGAACGAAATGAATGCGACTGGAACAGCCCTTCAAGGAAAG
>Ga0066789_10000368_pt1 | contig 17551 bp, 16 predicted proteins | sample OrgsoiDNA2013049_FD_70960 | JGI IMG/M metagenome (GOLD analysis project Ga0066789, IMG submission 70960) | Permafrost soil microbial communities from the Arctic, to analyse light accelerated degradation of dissolved organic matter (DOM) -... | ecosystem: Environmental > Terrestrial > Soil >...
GAAATCCTGCAACATCGGTTCGAGCAGATGCGTGCCAGATGTTGCAAGCTGTCGATAGCAGTTCACGAGGGCCACAGCACCGCGGCGCTCCGCATCAGACGCACGTTTCGCTGTCCGCATAGGCCGAACCGCGTTTGAGTTTGCTGCTTTCATGACTAAATCCATTTCCGATCTGTGCCGGCCGAGGGCTGGTGGCCCTCGACCCGCACGGCGTTGGAGCCTCCGAGGGCCGAGTTAGTTCTTAGGAGCACATTTCGGCGCACACTTCGGTGCACACTTGGCGCTCTTGGCACTGCACTTGGCCTTGCATTTGCCCTTGCATTTAGCAGCACACTTGGCCTTGGCAGCACACTTCTTCATTGCGGTTTTGGGTGCGCATTTCGCGGCACTGTCCTGGGCGCTCACGATGGCGGCGGGGAGCGCCAGGGTGGCAGCGGTGAGCGCAGCGATTGCAACGCGTGAATATCTCGACTTCATACATCTCTCCTGGTGATTGAATAAAGCAATTGTAGAAAATTAATTGTGTTTGGGCAGTTGGGAAATCGGCCCGACCAAATACTCACGCACGAGTTCGCGCGCGCGATGCAGTCGGCTCTTGACCCCGGGTACTTGCGTGCCCAGCTTCTGGCTCATTTCCGAGACCGTCAGTTCGGCAAAATCGCGCAGCAGGATCACCTCCAAATAATGGGCCGGGAGGGATCCCAGGGCCGCAATCAGGTCCAGGTGCAGTCCCTCGTCGGACCGCGTCGCCAGCTTTTCGTCTGCCAAGTCTTCGATGGACAAATCCTGGCCAAACATCCGGCGGGAGAGCCGTTGCCATTCGCGGCGCACGATCGTGAACAGCCAACCTGAGAAAGCAGAAGCGGCCTTGAGCCCTTTCACCTTCCGCGACAGGATCAGCAATTCTTGGACCGCGTCATCCACGTCGCTGGCGGCACAATGCCGACGGGCGTACCGTCGAGCGTCCGTTTGGCACGCCGTTCGCTGGTGGGGGCTCGCAGGTCGATCGCAACAATCAATCGAGGCCGAGAACCTGTTTCTGCGTCGCCAGCTCGCGCGCCATATCGAGCGTGGTGTTAAGCCGCGACGAATTGCTTCGGTCACGCGGATCACGCTGGCGCTTCTTTCAAGATTCTGCAACTGGCGGGACGCGCTCGTTGTGGTGCGCCCCGAGACGATGATCCGTTGGCACCGAGCGGGCACATGACTGAATTGTTGCGGACCACAGCCTCGTCCGGTCCGGGCTGGGAGCAGCTCAAGGAAGTTCCTCCCGAGTAGCCGGACACTGGGGAATGACGGGTCGGGGCAGATGGACGGGATGCGTGGGAATTTCCATACAAGCGACTCCTGATGAATGACCGATCAATTTTGCGAGTGTGGGCGCGGCTGCAGCAATTTGGCGACCAATCCGGTCCACCCCGTCTGGTGCGCGGCGCCCACACCGCGGCCGGTGTCGCCGTGAAAATACTCGTAGAACAGCACATGATCGCGGAAGTGCTCGTCGTTCTGCTGGCGTGGATACTGCGAGAAGACGGGACGCTTTCCATGCTCGTCTTTCAGGAAAATTCTGCTCAAACGCGCCGCAAGCTCGCGTGCCACGTCGTCGATCGAAACGAATTTTCCGGAGCCCGTCGGACATTCGATCTTGAAATCATCGCCGTAGTAGTGATGGAATTTCTGCAGCGATTCGATCAGCAGATAGTTGACGGGAAACCAGATCGGACCGCGCCAATTCGAATTGCCGCCAAACAGCCCAGAGTCCGATTCCGCGGGCAAATAGTGCACGCTCAAGTCCATGCCGTTGACGTTGAAAACGTATGGATGCTGATCGTGATATTTGGAAAGCGCGCGGATGCCGTAGTCGGACAGAAATTCCGTTTCATCGAGCATACGCACGAGCAAGCGCTTCATGCGATGACCGCGCAACAGCGACAGCAGTCGCCGGTGACCGCGGCCCTCTTCGTTCCAATGCGATACCAAGGACGCAAGATCCGGGCGGTATTTCAGGAACCACTTCAGCCGCCGTTTGAACTCGGGAACCTTGTCGAGAAGTTCCGGTTCCAGCGTTTCGACGGCGAACAGCGGAATCAATCCGACCATCGAGCGCACCTTGAGCGGCACCATCGCGCCGTCGGGCAGGTGCAGCACGTCATAGAAGAATTTGTCCTCGTCGTCCCAAAGCCCAATCCCGGCTTCGCCGACGTTGCTCATGGCTTCGGCGATGTGCAGGAAGTGTTCCAAGAATTTCGTGGCCACGTCCTGATACACCGGATTGTGCTGCGCCAGCTCCAGCGCAATCCGCATGAGATTCAAGGAATACATGGCCATCCAGCTCGTGCCATCGGCTTGATCGATGTGACCTCCGGTCGGCAGCTGCGCGCTGCGGTCGAATACACCGATGTTGTCGAGACCGAGGAAACCGCCTTGAAATACGTTGCGTCCCTCCGCGTCCTTGCGGTTCACCCACCACGTGAAGTTCAGCATCAACTTGTGAAACACGCGCTCGAGAAACGCGTGATCGCCCTTGCCATCACGGTGATTGCGATCCATTTGATAGACGCGCCAGGTCGCCCAGGCGTGCACCGGCGGATTCACATCCCCAAATGCCCACTCGTACGCCGGGATCTGCCCGTTCGGGTGCATATACCATTCGCGCGTGAGCAGCACGAGTTGTTCCTTGGCGAACTCGCCATCGACCAGTGCGAGCGCGAGCGTGTGAAACGCGAGATCCCAGGCCGCGTACCAGGGATATTCCCATTTGTCCGGCATGGAGATGATGTCGGCATTGTTCAAATGCATCCACTCGCGGTTGCGGCCGCGCCGGCGTTCGGTGGGCGGCGGGACTTGACCCGGATCGCCATTGATCCATTCGGGAATGTCGAAATAGAAGTACTGCTTGCTCCAAATCATCCCGGCGAGAGCTTGGCGCTGCACGTGCCTCGCGTCGGCGTGTTCGATATCGTGCTGCAGCTCCGCGTAGAACTCGTCGGCTTCGGCGATGCGTTGGTCGAGAATGCGCTTGAAATCCTCCAGCGGCGCGGACCGCGCCACGCGTGACAGCCGCAAGTTAACGCTGACGGATAGATGCGCGGGTACGTCGACGCGAAAATGTGCGGCGGCCTTCGTCCCTTCACCATTCGCCGAGACGGCCTCCTTTCGGCCAGCGATGAGATACTCGTGGAAGCCGTCTTTGAAAGGCCCCTCGGCAGCCGCTGAATACAGTCTCCTGCTGTTGGTCGCATTCTCGGTCGTCAACCAGTGCAAGTTGGGACCGCTCGGACTGCCGGCGCAGCAATGATAGGTGCCCAGGGTTTCGTGCTCAGCGACGATCCCGTTGCCGTCGATGCGCAATGTCGGTTTGTGCCGGCCCGGCTTCCAACTCCAGGTATTGCGGAAGGCGAGCTGCGGCAACAGATGCAGGGGCGCGGGCGCGTTGCCGCGGTTGTACGCCGTGACGCGCATCAACACATCGTCGATGCCGGCTTGGGCGTATTCGACGAACACGTCGAAATACCGATCTTCGTCGAAAATCCCCGTATCCAGCAGTTCGTATTCCGGGGCGCCGCTACCGCGACGCCGATTCTCGGCAACCATATCGGCATAGGGGAACGCCGCCTGCGGATACTTGTAGAGCATCTTCAGATAGGAATGCGTCGGCGTTGCATCCAGATAGTAGTAGAGTTCCTTGACGTCTTCGCCGTGATTCCCCTCGCCGTTGGTCAGGCCGAACAGACGCTCCTTGAGGATCGGGTCGCGCTCATTCCACAGCGCCAGCGACAGGCACAGAGTTTGGTTGTTGTCGGAAAATCCGGCGATGCCGTCCTCGCCCCATCGATACGCGCGGCTGCGGGCATGGTCGTGCGGAAAATAGTCCCAGGCATTGCCATGCGGGCTGTAGTCCTCGCGAACCGTACCCCACTGCCGTTCGCTTAAATACGGTCCCCACTTCTTCCATGCGGGCGGAGCGGATGCGCACTCGACCAGCCGTTGTTGTTCAGTGTTCATCGGCTACCTTTGGCGACGCGGCCGGCCGGCGTCGCGATTGTATAGCTGCCTATCTTACGGACCGATCCGCGCAATCCGCAAATGCTGCAGGCGTTTTCAGCGGCGCCAATTCGAGCGGGAACACACATCATCGGATCCGATGCTCCTCCCCCGCAACGAGAGCTATGATCGAATTCGATAAAGCCGTAAGCTGTGACCGGAATTCTGATGGGGAGTGCCAATCAATCAAAGAATTGCCTAACACCCGTGTCCGGATCGTCGGATTGGGACGGTTTCGCGCAGGCTGCAGGAGGCGCGATCCGGCGTGCCGCTAGTTACCCCAGACGAAGCCTGTACGCATGACGGTCCTGCATCTGCGGCATGTGCTGCGAGGGATCGGGCAGAACTCGCCCGGCGCGATCTTTCGGCCAAAACGTGTGCGCGGCTTTTCCCCAACGCGGAGGTCATGCAAACCGCTTGCATATCGAGCTGCCGCAGCTATACGTCCGGGGACGGCCAAGATTGCGCCTTCCATTACTCTCGCTCTCTGCATGAGGTAGCTGCCGAAAAACCAGGCTCGGGTGCTTTCGTCGGGTCCCTCGTTCTAGTCAGCGCATTCGTGTGTGGCGCGTGCTGGGCACTGCTGCGCGCCCGCCGCAAGGCCCGGATCTAGCCCGGCAATACGAGTCGGTCAGAACAGGCGGAATACGCCAAGCTCGAAACCGCGTGCCGTGCTCGAGCGGCCGACTCAACTGTCCAGCCTCCGGACTTCGAGGATTTGCCGTATTCGTGTTGCAAGGGCCTCCATTGCGAACGGCTTCGTGATCATCGACATACCGGGCTCAAGAAACCCTGACGCCAACGCCGCGTTTTCCGCATAGCCCGTCATGAACAGGACTTTCAAGTTGGGTCGAAATTGCCGAGCGGCTTCGGCTAACTGGCGCCCATTTAAACCCGGCAGCCCGACATCCGTGACCAATAGATCGATCAGCCGCTCGGACCGCAGCATCTCGAGCCCGGATGGGCCGTCAGCCGCTTCCAGTGAGCGGTAGCCGAGGTCGTTTAGGACTTCGACAATCAAGGTGCGCACCACAAGCTCGTCTTCGACCACCATGACGGTCTCGTGTGCGTTGGAGTTATGTGCCGCGGTGAGGTCGGGCAATGGGGTGTCGTCCTCGACCCTGCCGCGGTGCCGTGGCAAATAGAGCTTCACCGTCGTGCCCTTGCCGAGTTCGCTATAGATCTTCGCGTAGCCATTCGATTGTCTGGCGAAGCCATAAATCATTGACAAGCCTAATCCTGTCCCCTGCCCAATCGGCTTCGTGGTAAAGAAGGGCTCAAACGCTTTGTCGATCGTGTCGGCGCTCATACCGGTTCCCGTGTCGGTGACGCTGATGCACACGTAGCTTCCCGGCCCGACCTCGCGCGGTATCGAGGCGAACCTCGTATCGAGCTGCGCGTTACCGGTCTCGATCGTCAACCGCCCACCGTCCGGCATCGCGTCGCGCGCGTTGATCACCAGGTTTAATATCGCGCTTTCCAGTTGATTGGGATCGCACTTAGTCAACCACAATCCGCCGGCGAGCACGATTTCCAACAGCACGCTCTCACCGAGCGTGCGACGTAGGAGATCCTCCATCGAAGACACCAGGGGATTGGCGCGCACAGGTCGCGGATCCAGCGGCTGGCGGCGCGAAAATGCCAGCAGCCGGTGCGTGAGGGCCGCTGCGCGGTTCGCCGATGCCATCGCGCCCCGAATGAACTGATCGAGTTCGTTCAGCCGCCCGTCCGCGATCCGCTTTTGCAGAAGATTCAGACTGCCGCTGATGCCCTGGAGAAGATTGTTGAAGTCGTGTGCGATGCCACCCGTCAGCTGTCCGACGGCCTCCATTTTCTGTGATTGACGAAGGGCTTCTTCCGCGGCGCGCTGCTCGGTCACATCGCGACCTACGATGTAGAAAATATTGCCCACAGGCTCTGCGGACCAAGCAATCAGCGATCGCCGGCCATCCTTGTGGACCAGGCGGTCCTCAAGATCGCGTACAGACTCTCCAGCACCCGGACGCTCGAAAATCTTAGTGCGTTTGGCTCGCTCCTCCTCGGCAACAAAATCGACCAATGGTCGGGATAGAAGCTCCTGCTCATCGTATCCAAGCAGCCGATGCCATGCCGGATTGACCGATTTCAAATAGCCGTCTACGCCCGCAGTACCCATGAGATCGTTGGTCGAGCTCCAAATCCGTTCTCGCTCGGCGGCACTGGTACGCTCTTGGGTGATGTCTCTGGCAATCGCGTGGATATGCCCCCCGTCCGGCACGGCGGCCCAATCCAGCAATCGATAAGCACCGGCTTTTGTGCGGTAGCGGCTTTCGAACGTGCGGGTGGTGACGCCTCGCGACAGGCGAGATACCTCTGCCGCCGTGGAATTGCGATCATCAGGATGTACGAATTCTGCGATTGTCCGCCCGATCATCTCATCTTCGCTCCACCCGAGGAGTCGCGTCGCAGACGGATTTACGGCGCTAATGACTCCCTCAAAATCGCACACGAGCATCAGTTCTTGCGACAACGTCCAAATGCGATCGCGGTCACGAGTGCTCTGCGCCTCGGCCAACTTGCGTTGATGGATGTCGGTATTGGTCCCGATCCAGCGACTGATGGTTCCGTCAGCGCTCAGAATGGGCACCGCACGCGCAAGATGCCAGCGGTAGGCGCCGTCGCGCCGGCGAACCCGAAACTCCATGTCGTAGATCTCACCGGAGCTTAGCGCCGCGCTCCACCGCTCACCGGCGGATGAGCGGTCTTCAGGGTGGACAATCTGAGCCCACCCTTGGCCGTCGAGTTCGCCCGGTTTTGCGCCGCTGTACTCATACACTCGATCGTTGAACCAGTCGAGCTGGCCATCGGGCGGCGATGTCCACACATGGTTCGGCAGGGTCTGGGCAAAGGTGTGAAACTGCGCAGCACTTTCCTCGGCCGCGCGTTGCGCGATGCGCCGCTCGGTCACGTCTTGCACCACGCCCACCATGCGAGGCCCGTCCGCACAGCCATCGCAACGGGTGAACGCAGTACCAGCGCGATCATGGATTTCAGGCTTAGCGGCCATTCTGAAATGGCGCCCAGCGACGTGGACGACCAGTCGTACGCGGCGATGATCCGTGCCACCTCGCCAGCTTGCTCAAGAAACTTGAGATCAGCTGCGCACTCGCGTATCCCTTCGGACATTTAGCTCACGTTTCTGTCGTAGTTGTACGGGTCTCGATTTGCGGCCTGTCATGTTCAGGCGGCGCTGTTCTCCGACCAACTATTCAAGCATTTTTTTTGTTTCGGGTCGCTGGCAAATGCTTACCATTTCTTGGCGAACCGCTGTCAGAGGAGTCCGACACTTTCAAGGAGGGCCGTTCCGTCCGTACATGCGAAACGCCGGACGTGTGCTGAGACGTTCGTAGTAGGCGTAGACCGCGGGTAGATTGGCTCGAGCGATGGGCGCCAAGAACCATCGACTCACCGACAGGCCGATGACGATGTCGGCAAGCGTAAAGGTATCCCCCGCGACATAGGCACGGGTCTTCGACAGTTGCCCGTCCAATATTTCCATATTGCGGTTCCAGCTGCGCACGCTGTCGTCGGTCGCCTTCGAATTGCCGTGTTGCGGACTCTTGCGAACCAGCGCCATAAACGCGTATTGCCATGAGTCATTCAACTCCGTGGCTTGCCAGTCCATCCACTGTTCGACCCGCGCCCGTCCGCGTGCATCCGTGGGAAGCAAATCAGGACGAAGATAGCGATGCGCTAAATACCGGCAGATCGTGTTGGACTCCCACAGGACCACGGAACCATCTCGAAGAACCGGTACCAGGGCATTCGGGTTCAGCGCTTTGAATTCGAGGGTGTCGGTGGTCCGAAAGCCTTCGCCCCACTGCACGTGCTCGAATTTGAGGGCCATTTCGGCGCAAAGCCACAGCACTTTGCGCACATTGATGGAACTCGTTTTCCCGAGGATTTTGAGCATGGCGCCGAACTTTTCGACTGCGCTTAGGTTTTCGGTTGCAGGAGCGCGATGCCGACCGATGTCATCGCCGCAAGCACCCATGCCAGCGACCAAACGCACGCGAAATTCTTCATGAATACTCCCGTTCTTCACCGAGCGGCCGACTTCCGGCGGTCATTCTAAGCGTTCCTGCGCGGGTTTAGTCGGAATGTCCAGTTGCCGCCTCCAGCACCGCCCAATAGCTCGGCTTGGGGCGTCGCTTCGCATCGAACAGCAGGGGTTGATCGTTACGCCAAAAATCCCACCCGGAGTTCAGATACGTATGCGCGTCGGACAGCCCCCACCAGGTGACTGCGGTGACTTCCGGATGGGCCAGAAACACGGTCATCAGCGCTCGATAGCGTGCGCCTTGCGCCGCCAGTAGCCGGTCCTGAGTGTCCGACAAGAGATAGGCGCGATGCTGATACATCGTCATGTCGAACTCCGTGATTTGATTTTCGAGGCCGAGCTTGGCAAACACCGTGAGGGCTTTATCGACGTCGCTGACGGCGGGCTCGAACACCGACACATGCATCTGGTGCCCGACGCCGTGCACCGGAACGCCACGAGCCAGCAGGCCTTTCACGATGCGCTCCAAGCAATCCCGCTTAGCGGGCTGAGTGGTCGAGTATTCGTTGATGAACAAGCGTGCGGCAGAGTCGACCGCATGCGCGTAGCGGAACGCCCAGTCGATATAGTCGGGGCCGACCGTCCTAAACCACTCGTCATTGCGCAGACAGTTGGGTTGAGTCTCATCGATGACCTCGTTCACCACGTCCCAGGCATACACGCGCGACTTGTATCGGCCCATCACGACTTCGATGTGTCGCCGCAAACGTGCAAGGACCACGTCACGTGCGGCGGGCTTTTCGTGATCGACCCAGAACCAATCCGGCGTGCGTCGGTACCACAGCAGCGTGTGACCTCGCATGAACATTCCATGGCGTTGCGCAAAGGCAGCGATGGCATCGGCCGGCGCGAACACAAATTCTCCCTCGCGCGGCTGAATCCGCGATGCTTTCATCACGTTCTCCGCCACGACGCTGTTGAATTGACTCACCAGCAGCGCGCCATCCTCGCCATCCAATTCGAATGGCTCCACCGCCGCGCCAATTTTCAATCTGCCTCGATACGCATCCGCGAGCGACGGATTTGTCGCGGTCGCTGCCGATCGATAAAACGCCGCAAAGCCGACGGCGATCAGAATGCCGGTGATTAGCAGCCGTGACACACCTACCAACTCCGCTTTCACCATAACTCCCTCGCCAAGTCATGACTGCCGTTTAACCATGTCTGCGATCAGCGACGCTCGTGAACGTCAACGCGGATGCTACTCGATCGTTGGGCCGTACAGTGAATGCGCATGGCAGCGCTGGTCGCGCAGAGCATCGACGTCGAAACCGCGGAATATGACGGCGTGATTTCGGCGCCCAACATGACGGGCTGCACCTACACCCGCAATTTCGCCACCGCGTCGGATGACTATGTTTACACGATCGATTACATCGCCAACGCGACGCCCAATGGTAGCGATGATTCGGGCAACCCGATCACCGGCTACAAGTGGTGGAACTTCGCTTACCCCACCTTGCTCACCAGTGGTACGAGCGCCATCACGGGGTTGACGATGACAATGCCGTCGCTGCGATCAACTTGGTAGACCAGAGTCGCGGAACCCCATGTGGTGCTGACATCCACGGTGGCCGCGGCGCTGCCGCCGGCGACAGTCATGGTGAACGCGTTGTTGACCAAGCCAGTGGCCGCCGCGCCCAGCGGCAGCAGGGAAGGCGACACGATGCTCGCCGCGGCTGACCAGCCGGTGGCATTCGCCGGATCGGCCCAAATGGCGAAACTCGTGCCGCGCGTGGGCACTGCGCCCACGGTGCCGCCGAAGTTCACGCTGCCGTCGGTCGCCGCGATAGGGACTTTCGGCAAACGCGGCCGAACACAGGCAAAACGCCATCAGCGTAAGCAGAATTTTCACAATTTTCATGAGCACTCCTGAGGTGCAGTAGGTGGAATTATTAGTCACTGCAGCAGCGATTATCGCTCGACGTTCGGGCGCGAGGCAATTCTAAAGGGAACGCTCGCGCCACCAGGCAACGGTATCCGCGATCCCATCAGACAAGCTGACATGGGGTCGCCAACCCACTTCACGGCGTAAGCGCTCCACGTCCGGGACCAGCAATGGCGGCTCCGAGGGCGGAGCATCACGCGCGCCTAGCCTCACCAGTTCCGGCCGACCGATCTGCCACGCGATCTGGTCGACTAACTGCGCGAGGGACAGGCGCTCGCCGGAGCCGATGTTCACCGGCCCTTGCACAGCGCTGTCCAGCAGTGCGGCAAATGCGGAACCGACATCGGCAACGTGCAGAAAGCTGCGTATCTGCCGCCCGTGGGTGCACAGCGCTTCGCGCCCGCGCAACAGGTTGATGATGACGGATGCGACCAACCGTTCGGGCTGCTCGTCGGGACCGTATTGGAAAAAAATTCGCCCCCAGGCGGTCGATACGCGGTGCGCGCTGCCGAAGCGCGCGAGCGTCGCCTGCATCGCGATCTTGCATTCCGCATACGGCGTGATGGCAGCGCCGTATGCGTCGGCGAGAGGACTGGTACGCTCGTCGCAGACGGCCACGCGCGACCAGTCATACTCCGCGCAGCTGCCCGCCATCACCGCCCGCACCCCGCCCGCGGCGTGAAAGCTCTGCAGCAGATGCTCGCCGGCGGCAACCCAGCGGTAGTTCTCGGGGCTGGTCCAATACACGCCGGGCGTCGCCAGCCATGCAAAGTGCAGCAAGTGGCTGGGCTGGACACTCTTCATCAGGGCGCCGACCGACGCAGCGTCGAGCAGATCGGTGCGATGCAGGTGCGCACCGCGAAGCTGTGCCGGCACGTCGCGGTCGGCCGTGCGTCCGACGACGGCGTGAACCTCGTAGCCGCCGGCGATCAGGCGCGGCACGCTCCAACGGCCGATAAATCCGCCCGCTCCGGTGACCAGGGCTTTTTTTTGCGTCATCAGACGGCGCGGGGCGTATCGAGCAGCGGATACTCGGCGTCGCGCGCGGAAATGACCGCCGGCTGCAGAGGCCAGCGAATGCCGAGCGCCGGATCGTTCCAACGCAGTCCGCGCGCGAACCCGGCCGCGTACGGTATGGAAATCATGTACAGCACCTCGGCGCGGTCCACCAAGCTGATGAAGCCATGCGCAAATCCCTTCGGAATGTACAAGGCGCGATGGTTGAGGGCGGTCAATTCCGCGCCGAACCATTGTCGATGGGTGGGAGATTCCGGCCGCACGTCGACGATCACATCGAAGATTGCGCCGTTCGTGCAGCGTACCAGTTTGTCCTCAGCGTGCGGTGCGGCTTGGAAGTGCAGTCCGCGCAACGTGGCTGTTTTTGCATTGAATGACACGCTGCATTGACTCACGGGCGCGGCCAAGCCGTGGGCCGCGAATTCCTCGACGCAAAATGAACGCGCGAAAAAACCTCGCTGGTCTTCGGCGCGGTTCATGTCGACGATGTACGCGCCGCTCAGGGGCGTTTCCGTGAAGATCATGGATGGACGCGCACCAAGGGCACCGGCGTCACGAACTTCCCGCCCCAAGCGGTGACGCCGTGAAGCTGGCGGCGAATCTCGTCCTGCAAGTTCCACGGTAGGATCAGCACATAGTCCGGCTTGGCGCGCATCAACTCCTCGGGCGACACCACCGGGATATGGGTGCCGGGCAACAGCTTGGCTTGCTTATGCGGATTCCTGTCGGCGACCATCGAGATGTCCGCGCGCGTCACGCCGCAAAAATTAAGGAGTGTGTTGCCCTTCGCCGCGGCGCCGTACGCGGCGACGGTCTTACCCTCCCGTTTCGCGGCGGCAAAGAACGTGAGCAGCGATCGCCGACAATCCTCGACGCGCTCGGCGAACCGTGAATAGGTGTGAAGATCGGGCAGGCCGGCCGCGGATTCCTGGCGACGCACCGCGACCAATGCGGCGCTGTCGTCGATATGCGCACGGCCGGCGTGCGATGCGAAAATACGCAGCGACCCGCCGTGCGTCGGTAGTTCCTCGACGTCGTAGATTCGCAGGCCATGTCGGGCGAACACCTGTTCGCTCGCGAACAGGGAAAAGTAGGAATAATGCTCGTGATAAATGGTGTCGAATTCGACGTGTTCGATCAGCGTCAGCAAATGCGGAAACTCGATCGTGACGGTGCCCTCGGGCTTCAACAGCACGGCAATTCCGGCCACGAAGTCGTTCAACAGCGGAACGTGGGCCATGACGTTGTTGCCGATGATGAGATCGGCGCGCCCGCTCTCGACGGCCAACTTGTTGGCCAGCGCCTCGCCGAAGAATTCGACCAAGGTGGGCACGCCGACCTCGCTCGCCGCCAACGCGACGGTATCCGACGGATCGATGCCGAGTACCGGGATGCCCATTTGCAAGAAATTCTTCAGCAGATACCCATCATTGCTCGCCAATTCGACCACCAAACTCGTCTCGTCGAGCGAGAAACGCCGCCGCGCCATCTCGCAGTAGACCTTGGCATGCGCCAGCCACTCGTCCGAGTACGACGAGAAGTACACGTAATTGCCGAAGAGTTCTTCGGGCGCCACGTCGTAGTCCACCTGCACTAATTTGCACGATTCGCACACCTTCGCGCGCAGCGGATAGCGTTTCTCATGGGCAGCTTCGCTCGAGGACGTGAGAAACGCATTCGACGGCGGCTGTAATCCCAAATCGGCCATCGTGACGGAGAGACGGCCGCCGCAGGCGCGACATTCGGTGACGAGTCCTACCATCGCGGGTTCAACCTTCCCACAATTTCCAAGGCGCGCTGCCGCCCTCCCACAGCGCGTTCAAATGCTGCTTGTCGCGCAAGGTGTCCATGGGCTGCCAAAATCCGCGGTGCACCCAAGCCGCCAGCTGACCGCTCGCCGCCAAACTTTCCATGGGTTCATTTTCCCAGACCGTGTGCAGACCCTCGATCAGTTCGAGCACGCTGGGCTCGAGCACGAAGAAGCCGCCGTTGATGAGGCCGCCCTCGGTCTGCGGTTTCTCTTCGAATGAAATCGCCTGGGTGCCTTCGATCAAGATTCGGCCGAATCGCGCCGGCGGTCGCACGCAGGCCACGGTGGCTTTGCAGCCGCGCGCGCGATGAAAGGCAATCTCCGCGCCGATATCGATATTCGCCAAGCCGTCGCCGTAGGTCATGCAAAAGGATTCGCCCGCGGTCAGATACTTGCCCACCTGCAGCAGACGGCCGCCGGTCATGGTCTCCTCGCCGGTATCGACCAATGTGACCTTCCAGGGCTCGCTGCGGACATCGTGATACTCGACGCGATTACCGGCCATGTCGAAGGTTACGTCGGCCTCATGCAGGAAGTAGTTGGCGAAATACTCCTTTACCATGTACCCCTTGTAGCCGAGGCAGACGATGAATTCTCGAACGCCGAATGCCGCGTATGATTTCATGATGTGCCACAGGATGGGCCGCGAACCGATTTCCACCATCGGCTTCGGGCGGGTGTTCGATTCCTCCGCGATGCGCGTGCCTTTGCCGCCGGCGAGAATGACGCACTTCATCGGCAGGGCGCCCCCTGCGGCATCGACCGTTCTTGATACGTCGCGAGCTGTGCTTCAGTGAAGTCGAGCATGTTTTTCCCCGCTGCATAGGCCTGATACCAATCCGCCGTCCAGCCTAAGGATTCCTTGAGGCTCAAGGCGGGACGCCACCCGAGCGAGCGCTCCGCCAAGGTCGATGACAGAGTCAAGACGCCGGCCTCGGCGGGATGCGAGGATCCATCGCGCTCCCAACCCGGTTTCCCCGCGAACCGGGCACTGAACGCATCGACCACGCCGTGCACGGCGCAAAAGGACTTAGGGTCGGGGCCGAAATTCACGGCGCGCGGCGCCGCTGCCGGCGTTTCCACCAGCGCTTTTGCGAGCGCCAGGTAACCGGATAAGGGTTCGAGCACATGCTGCCAAGGTCTGATGGCGTCCGGATAGCGGAGCCGCACCGGCAGACCCGCTCGCAGGGCTCTCACGCAATCCGGAATGAGCCGGTCTCCCGACCAGTCGCCGCCGCCGATGACGTTACCCGCGCGCGCCGACGCGATGGGCGGCCCATCTCTGAAGAAGCTGTCCCGAAAGCTGCTGGTGACCAGTTCGGCACACGCTTTACTGTTGCTGTACGGGTCGTGACCGCCCAGGCGATCATCCTCGGCGAAGGGGCGGCCTCGCCCGAGGTTCTCATACACTTTGTCGCTGGTGACGACGATGACACAACCCAGATTGCGCACGCCACGGCACGCCTCGAGCACGCTGGCCGTGCCCATCACGTTGGTGCCATACGTGCCGAGGGGATCGCGGTACGACTCCGGCACCAAAGCCTGGGCGGCCATATGAATGACGACTTGCGGATCCGCAGCGGCCATCACCTCACGTACCCTGCTCGGGTCGCGGACGTCGCCGATGCTGGAGCGAGCGCCGTGACCCACCAGGTCCCAGAGGTTGGGCTCCGAGGCCGGCTTCAAGGCATAACCCGTGACCTCGGCGCCCAACGTGCGCAGCCACAGTTGCAGCCACGCGCCCTTGAATCCCGTATGGCCGGTCAGCAGGACTCTTCGGCCTCGCCAAAACGCGACGTGGTTTTGATGTTCTAGCAATCGCATTCCTTGGGGCAACGGTCACCCGCGCCAATACGCCTTCAACGCCCGCAACGTCGGCTGCACGTGTCCCCAACCGGCGCGACCGCCGATTCGAATCTGCAGATTGAGGAATTTTCGCAGATTTCGCACCAGCAAAAACACGTCTTTGTATTGCCCTCGTTCCTGCGTGACGTAGGCGATCTTCAAGGCGTCGCACGCGATCGCGACCGGCAGCTTGTAGAACCGCGAGCGTGCGGCGAACGGATCGCGAGCGCGCGCCACGAAGCTCTTGTCGGTGACTAGAATCCACGTGGCGATGCGTTCCATGACGAATATTTTCATCTGCACGTGTTGGCGCCCGCGGTAGTTGGTGGGCGTGCACAGCTCCCTTCCCAAAGGATCGTCCGGTGATTCAGCGATTGCGAACAGTTGTTCCGTGACGTCGAGCCATGCCCGCCAGAACCGCGGTTTCGCGATGAAATAATTGGAGTGCACCGTATTGCGCGAATCGGAGATGAATCCCTGCAGATCGAGCGGTCGACGGATGCGTTCGAACAGCTTCACGGACACGCCGGCGAGGCCGGGATGCTCCGCCTCACCGTGCTCGAACACGCTGAGGAAATACGCACTGTTGTGAATGCTGGGACTGAACAGCACCACGTCGGTCGCGCTATCCGATGCCACAATGAAATCGCGCGCCTGCGCCGCGCTCAAATTCGTTTTGTGCTTGAATTTAGGCGACAAGAAGCCGTAAAAGGCATTTTCGTCCAGCGTCTCGTTCAGTAGATAATTTCTAATCGGCCAATACTCGTACCAATCAGGTCGTGCATTCGCCGAGTTGTCCATCACGGCGAAGCCAGGGTCCAAGGCTTGCGGCGCCGTATAGTGATTGAGGATTTGGAAGAGATGCATGGCAGGCATCGGCGCATTGTACCGAAGCCGCCGTCAGCGTGCCGCCAGCCGGGTCAACAGCGCGACATAGTTCTCCTGATAAGCCCGCAGGGAGTAGCGCTCCTCGACGTGGGAGTGTCCGCCGGCGCCGCAGCGCGCTCGCAACTCCGGGGACTGGATCAAGCGCTCCAAGGCTCGCTCCCACTCGTCGTTGTCTCTGGCGTGAAAGCCGTTGACGCCGTCGATCACGGCCTCCGCATTGGCGCCGACGGGCGAGGCGACGCAGGGCAGCGCGACGGCCATGTATTGCAACAGCTTGAAGGCACACTTGCCGCGAGCCCACTCATCGTCGGTGAGCGGCATGACGCCGATGTGGGCTGCGGCGAGCGCCGCCGCTTCGGTTTGCGAACTCCAGGCGACGCGCTCGATCTTGATCTCCGGCCAGTCGGGAAATTCCGAGCAGATGACGCGCAATCGAAGGCTAGGATGCCGCGCCGCGAGCCGCGCCAAGGCGGGCCGAATCAGTTCCAGATAAATGAGATTCTCGGGGCTGCCGATCCAGACGATGGTGGGCGGGTCCGCCGCCGACGCGGTGCTCGCGCGGTACGCCGCTGTGTCGATCGATGTCGGCAGAACGACGACGTCCGGCGCCGTGCGTCGCGCCACACGAGCCAACACGTCGTTGCCCACGGCGACCACATCCGCCCAGCGGCAGGTCGCGTCGAATTTCCTGCGGCGCCAGATAGAATCATTCACGGGTTCGCCGAGGCGCCGCGGCTTGCGGACGTAGATGGCGTCGTCGACGTCGAATACCCGGCGCCGGCTCAAGGACGCGATCAACCGCGCTTCGAGCGCGCTCAGCTTGATCTGGTGCAAGACGACGACGTCGGCCCAGCGCAGCAGACCGCGCCGCTCCCAGGTGCGAAGTCCATAGCGCCCGCTCGGGAAACGTTCCGTGCGTACCTGCCATCCGGCTGTTTCCAACGGACCGATGAGGCTGCGCATCCGGTGCCGAAATGATGGTTGATCGAGACCGTAACCCAACAATAGTACATTCGACATACCTAGGCGTTCACCGTTACTTCGATTCCAACAAGCGCGTCATCGCGCGCAATGCCACAGCGACTCCGTCGGCCAGCCCGAGGCCGATCGCACGGCCGGCCAAGGCGTTCAATGTCTGCGCATTTTGCAGCAAATCGCTGGCGCTCTTGCGGATCGCGGCGGCATCGAGAGGCGCAGCAACCGCGACGCCGGCGGTGACGCAGCGGCGGATGCGCTCGCTCTGGTCGCCCGCGATGGGCACGGCAATGCACGGTTTGCCGCACGCGATGGATTGCAGCAGCGTCGAACCCCCATTCGCAATGATGAGACGGGCGCCGCGCATCAACGCGGCGAGATCGCTTTGCGGCAGGGGACCCGTCATCCGCAGCCGAGAGTCCGCAGCCGTCGCACCGCGGGCCGGCGATTCAGCGGGCGGCGATCCGGCAAACGCAGGTACGGCCGGGCCCACGAATACCGTATCGACGCCGGCGGCCGCCAGTTCGCCCGCCGCTTGCAGAAACCGTGCAACCGCGTCGCTCGCTCGCGGGTGACCCGTACCGCCTCCCGGCACCACCAAGGTGTACTGATCGGGCACACAGTGGAGCCTCGCCAGGATGGACTCGCGCGCCTCGTGCGCGCCGCCGTCGCGCGCGAGGATGACGTCCAGAAAACGAACCTGCGGGCGGCGCATGACCTTGAGCTTGAAACGCTCGAGAAACTTCAAGTCGCCCGCGATGAACCGCGGATAGGCAATCCAATGTTCATCGATGAGGCGCATCCACCTAAGCCGAAATGCCTTGTGTCGTTGCCGTCGCCGCGCGCTGATGTAGACCACGCGTGCGCCGCAGCGCTTGGCCGCCCGAAGTTGCGCCGTGCGTCCCGCGTTGTCGAAGATCACCACATCGGGCCGCCAACTCTGCATCACGTCGATGACGGCGGCGGAATGAAACGTGGGCGACGA
>Ga0066789_10000369_pt1 | contig 17548 bp, 14 predicted proteins | sample OrgsoiDNA2013049_FD_70960 | JGI IMG/M metagenome (GOLD analysis project Ga0066789, IMG submission 70960) | Permafrost soil microbial communities from the Arctic, to analyse light accelerated degradation of dissolved organic matter (DOM) -... | ecosystem: Environmental > Terrestrial > Soil >...
GTGCGGTAAGAGCGCACCGCGGGTCCGGCAACGGAAACGGCATGGCAAACCACACCGGGAGCAAGACCGAATAGGGACGGCAACGCGGGCTCGTTCGCGAAAGCGAAAACACCGCAGGGCGATGGTCAGGCTCGCCGTCCGGGTAGGTTGCTCGAGGCAACGTGCAAACGTTGTCCCAGAGGAATGGCCGTCACGTATCGTTTGCGCAAGCAAGCGGTGCCCTACAAAACCCGGCTTACAGGCTGGCTGATATCTTTGAGAATGAGGGGTTCGGCGCAACACGCCGGACCCTTCGCCATTTCGGCAATCGTCGTTTCGGGGCGTAAAGGGTGAATAGCGAATGGCGAGTAGCGAATAGAAAAGCATCGATAGGGAGCGGTTTACCATTCGCTATTCGCTATTCGCCACCTAACAGCGCCATCAGCGCTTCCGGCGCGGTGACGTTCGGCGAATGGCTGGCATCGATTTCGTGATAACGCCAGCCGGGCTCGCTCTTGGCACGCGCGGCAAATGGTCCGAAGGTGTCCGCGGGTGTGATGCGCGTGGCGTAGATATAGCTGCGAGGCAAGGTCAGTTCGCCGCCGCGCAGCGCAAGCTTCATCTCAAAACATTTGATCGGCATGTCAACGCGGCGTTCGGTCAGCCATTCGACATCGGCTTGCGGGGTATCGGGCGGCGTCGGATTGGGCGGCACCCGCCAGCCGTCGCCCGATTTCGTCAGTTCTTGCATGCGCTGCCGCGCCGGCTCGTTCAGATCGAGCAGGGATTGTCCGTCCCTGGGAACGAACGCATCGATGTAGATCAACTGCGAAATACGGTCCCGTGCGCGGTCAGCCACGCCGGTCGCGACCATGCCGCCATAGCTGTGGCCGACCAGCACGATGTCGCGCAGGTCCTCGTATTTGACGACATTGAGGATGTCCTGGATGTGGGTTTCGAGATCGATCGACGGGTTCGCCAGATGCGCCCGCTCGCCGAGCCCGGTATAGGTCGGCGTGACCAGCCGATGTCCAGCCGCGGCCATCAGCGGATGCATCTTCTTCCACGCCCATCCTGCCGACCATGCGCCGTGGCAGACGAGAAAGATTTTTTTCAAAGACGGCATGCTGATCGGGTGATCCCCATTCGCGTGGCAGGTGTTGTACCTCGATCGCGATAGTACCTGCCTGAAGCGCCGTGTAAACGTTCGCTCCTTCGACAAGAACAGTCATTCCGGGGTGGCCCGCCGGCGGCTTCGTATCCGGCGTTGCCGGCTTCGGGACCGCGCTGATGGCGCTCGGAATTTGGCTCTACGTGGCGCCGCCTTCGATCGCGGTGCCGCTGATCCTGATCTGTTCCATCATCGGCGGCGCCTGGCTCGGCGCGCGGACCTATTGCGAGTTAAGCAATCGGAATTTCCACGACATCGTGCTCGGCCTGTTGTCCCTGTCAGGCGCCGGTCTGGTCTGGAGTGGCCTCGGGTTGCGGTAGCCTTGTATGGCAGCCAGGGAGAGTGCGTGAACACTTTACGCGCGCGAGCGAACCCGCTACCTCAGACGTCATGTCTCTCCCTAAATTGTCTCCTGAGCACCTCGGTCTGCTGCTGGGCTTCATCGGCATGGCCATCTTCGGCGGCACGCTGCCCGCGACGCGCCTTGCGGTTTCGGCATTCGATCCGTTTGCGCTCACGGCGCTCCGGACTGCGATCGCCGGGCTGTGCGCGTTGATCTTGCTGCTGGCGCTGCGCCGGCCGCTGCCGCCGCGCCGACTCTGGTTCCAGCTCGCGATCGCGATGCTGTGCCTGAGCATCCTGTTTCCGTTCCTGATGGTGCTGGCGGTGCAGACCGTCGATGCCTCGCATGGCGGCGTGGTGCTGGGGATTCTCCCGATCGCCACCGCGCTGGTCGCCCTTGCCATTACCCATGAGCGGCCAAAACCGCTGTTCTGGGTCGCGTCCGTCGCCGGCGCGTCGCTGGTGATCGCGTTCGCGCTGCGCCAGGGCGGCGGCACGCTCTCCGCCGGCGATCTGCAGCTGTTCGCCGCGGTCGCCATCGCGGCGATTGGTTTCACCTTCTCCGGACGGCTCACCGCTCAGATGCCGGGATGGGAGGTCATCAGCTGGGCGCTGGTGTTCGCGCTGCCGATCTCACTGCCCGCGGCTGCGCTGACCATGCCGCCGGATTTGACGCATATCGCCTTGAAGCCGTGGCTGGCGCTGCTTTACGTCGCGATGTTCTCGCAATGGATCGGATTTTTCGCGTGGAACGCCGGCATGGCGATGGGCGGCATCGCGCGGGTATCGCAAATGCAACTGCTGCAGCCCTTCATCACTTTTGCGCTCGCGGCATTGTTCAATGACGAGACGATTACGCTGCAAATCCTGTTGTTCGCCGCGGCCGTCGTCGCCACCGTGGCGATCGGCACAGGCACGCGGGTTCGGGAAAAGCCGTTCCTTCAGGGTTCACCTTTACCGCCGGCGGCCTGATGAGTCAGCCCGCCAACGGACTGGAAAATCCGGCGGCGAGCTTGACGAGATCGGCCTGGCGACGGGTCCCTGTCTTGGCGAACACGCGGTGCAAATGGGTTTTGACGGTCGTTTCGGCGACACCCAAAGCTGCCGCCGTCTCTGGAACGCCGCCGACCTCGACGATGGCCAGCAGCACGCGCAGTTCCGCCGGTGTCAGTTCAAACATCCGTGCGACCAGTTCGCCACAGGGGGTTTCCAGCTCGGCCTTTCGAACGAACAGGGCGGCAACGGCTTTGTAGGCCATTCCGGTAAGGCGGCGCGCCGCCGATGTCAGCGGCAACACATGCATCAGGCAGCGCTCGCCGTCATGCGCGGTGAGAGGCAAGGCCGTCCCCTTGACGCCCAGCGCGTCGACATGATCGGCGAAGACTTTGCGCAAAGCCTGATTGGATCCCACATCGCGAGCGACGAGCTGCCCGTTGACGGAGCGCAGAAAATCGCCTGCGCGCAGCATTTCGTCACCGGCCGCGTTCGCATGGACGATCCGGCAGCTCGCATCGACCAGAAACAGTCCGGCGCTGAGGCCATTGAGCGTTTCGGCGAATGTCGCGGCTTCGGATTGCTTGAGGTCGATCGTCTTGTTGATGAGCAGCGCCCGGCGCAGATGCGGCACGATTTGCGCGATACGCCGCCGCCTTTCGTCGTCGATCATGCGCGCGCCCGAGAGCACGGTGAGCAGAACCGCGGAATTCGGGCCCGACTGTTCGAGCACGACGTTGGCGGCGTCGACACAGCCCTGGGGTCGCAGCCATTCCTGATAGAACCGTCCCTGGCGGTACTCGTCATAGTCGACGAGATCGGGAATGCTCACGACTTGTCCCGGGGGCGGCAAGGCCGAGAGCGGATCGAATCTGGAATGGGTTTCCGCATAAAGCTGAATGTAATGAGGATCGGCGCCGCAGTAATAATGCGTCAATCCGGATCGGTTCGCCGAATCCTTCGAGAAAATTCCGCAGGCCTGGCCGCCGACATATTCGTTGATGCTGACGACGACATCATTCCATAATGCGGGTGCGAGCGCCGCATCGTAGATTTCCTCGATGAGATCGGGAAGTTTTCGGGTTCCGTGCATAGGGCTGATCCGTCGTGCAGCTGGCCAGGTAACGTTGCAACGAGCCAACTGCATCCTCCGATCGGAGGATACAGTGTTCGACTCGTCCCGGTACATTGGTCTGCGGACGGCGATTGAGGTTCATCGCCGTCCGCTGGGTATTTGCTGCGTCCCGTCATTCCGGGGCGCACCTGGCACGCGAAGAGAGAGACGTGCCGCCCTACCCCGCCGCCGAAACGCGGTCGAATTCCGTCGCCTGCCGCTCGAACAGCCCGCGATAGATTCCCCCGGTCCGGGTGGCGAGCGAGGCATGGGTGCCCTGCTCGACGATCTCGCCGCGATCGAACACCAGGATGCGGTCGAGGCTGCGTACCGTCGACAGCCGATGCGCGATCACGATCGAGGTGCGGCCCTTCATCAAGCGTTCCATTGCCTGCTGGATCAACGCCTCCGATTCGGAATCGAGGCTCGACGTTGCCTCGTCGAGGATCAGCACCGGCGCGTCGGCGAGAAACGCCCGCGCCAGCGCCACGCGCTGCCGCTCGCCGCCTGACAGCTTCACGCCGCGTTCGCCGACCAGCGTGCCGTAGCCTTTCGGCAGGCGCAGGATGAACTCATGCGCATTGGCCAGCCGCGCGGCCTGCTCGACCGCCGCCATGCTGGCGCCGGGCCGGCCGTAGGCGATGTTCTCGGCCAGCGAGCGGTGAAACAGGATCGGATCCTGCTGCACGATGGCGATCTGGCTGCGCAGCGAATGCTGCGTCGCCCGCGCAATGTCCTGACCGTCGATCAGGATTCGCCCGCCGCTGACATCGTAAAGCCGCTGCACCAGCTTGACGAAGGTGGTCTTGCCGGAGCCGGAGCGGCCGACCAGGCCAACGCGTTCGCCGGCGCGGATGCCCACCGACAGGCCGTCGTACAGCGGAATGCGATGACCGCCATAATGGAACGTCACGTCCTCGAACACGATGCGTCCGCCATGGACATTGATCGGCAGCGCGTCGGCTGCATCGGCAATGCCGATCGCCTCGTCGTGGATCGCGACCAGTTCCTCCATGTCGTTGACCGAACGCTGCAGGTTGTTGATGTGCATGCCGACATCGCGCAGATAGGCGTGGATGATGTAGTAGCTGGTCAGCACATAGGTGACGTCGCCCGGCGAGGCGCGACCTGCGATCCACAGCAACAATGCGCCGCCGACCACGGAGCCGCGGACGCAGAGCAGCACCGCAAGCTGTGCCGTACTTGTGTAGTTGTAGCGCAGCCAGGTCCGGCGCACGCGCGTGCGCCATCGGCTGATGACGCGCGCCAGCCGCGCGTCCTCGCGCGCTTCGGCGCCGAACGATTTCACCACGGCGTTACAGGTCAAGGCATCGGCCAGTGTGCCGCCGACCTTGGTGTCCCAGGCGTTGGAGATGCGCGCCGCCGGCGCGATATAGTGCGTCGAAAATACCACCGTCATCGACACATAGATCAGCGCGCCCACCGCAATCACGAGGCCGAGCGATGACCAGTGCAGGCCGAGCAGGATCATCGAGCCCAGCAGCACCGCCAGCGACGGCAACAGCGCCATCAGGATGGTGTCGTTGAGCAGATCGAGCGCCCACATGCCGCGGGTGATCTTGCGCACGGTCGAGCCGGCAAAGCTGTTGGCGTGCCAGTCGGTCGAGAACCGCTGCACGCGCATGAAGGCGTCGCGCGACACGTCGGACATGATCCGCAGCGTGAACGGCACGATGGCCTGCAGCCCGACCAGGCGCAGGATCATCGACGCCAGACCCAGCGCCACGATGGCGCCGAAGGCAGTGAACGCGGCGCCGCGCGCGCCCGGATCGGATGCGCCCAGCGTCACCGCGTCGACCAGGTGTCCCGAGAACAGCGGCATGAACAGGTCGGCGACGGTCGCGCCGAGCAGGCCGCCGGCGATGGCCGCGGCAGCAGCCGGCTGATTGAGCCAGTGGCGAAACACGAACGGGATCACCACGCGGATCGCGGCGGGGCGCTTGTCGACAGAAGCGGTCATGGCGTCATCCGGCTACGCTCGCGCGCGGACCGGCTCCGTTGGTTGACGAGCGACGGCATGGCCGACGCAAGCGCCGTTGAGAAATGGCGGTGACTTACCGGGAGCTTATGGAAGATCGGACGTCAGGCCCGACCAATGCTGGCGGAAACGGCCCTCAAAGGGCCACGCGGGCATCCGATACCGGCTTCGGACGCGAGGGCGCAATCTGCGAATACATCGAAATCATGCAAATCCTCCCCGGTTCGAGCAACGATCCGCCGCTTATAAATGCATCACGGCCGTTTTGCAATATGCCGGGGCGTCTGCGAGCCCGTTTGTGATCGCTTTGGTGCCGCGGGCTTCATGGCACAAGCGGCACCAGCCGCTTTCTGAACTCCAGACGCAGCAGCCAAAGGCTGAACGCCGCTTGCAGCGTGGTCGTCGCAATCGATAAATACCAGACCTGCTCGATGCGAAAACCAGGCCTGGCCGAAAGCCAGAGCAACGGCAGACTGTACATGATCAGGCGCGCGCCGGAGCTTAACAGCGCCGGCCTGGTGTTACCCAATCCCTGAAACATGCTTGAACACACGAAGATCAATCCCTGCGCGACGAGATTCAGGGAGACCATCCGCAGGAACAGCGCGCCGACGGCGATCGTTTCGGGGTCCTTGGTAAAGGCTCCGAGCCACAACTCCGGCCTCCATTGTGCCAGCACCGTGAAAGCCAACATCACGGCGGTGCCGAGCAGCAGAACGCTTCTGAAGGTCTCCTTCACCCGCTCGCCATTGCCGGCGCCGAAATTTTGCCCGGCGATGGCCCCGGCCGCGAATGCAATGGACATCGCCGGCATATGAACGACGCCCAGCAGGCGGGTGCCAATGCCGAAGCCGGCCTGAGCCGCCGCGCCGAAATCGCTGAGCGCATAATATATGACGGCCATCGAGACGAACAGAATGGCGAGCTCGCCTCCGGCAGGCAGCCCGATGTTCAATATGCGCTTCCATTGCGCCATTTGCGGACGCCACAATTCGCGATCGATGGCGACATAGTGTTCATAGCTGTGAAAATAGATCCACATCATCACCCCGCCGACTGCAATCGCAATCGAGCTCGCAAGCCCGGCGCCGGCAACGCCCAAAGCTCGGCCTGTGCCCCAGCCCGCGATCAGAACCGGCGCAAGAATGATGTTGAGGATCACCGTGCTGGTCTGGACGATCATGGTGGGCCGCACGATGCCGGTGCCGCGCAAGGCAGAGGCCATGACCAGGATAGCGAACTGCAGCGCCAATGCCGGCATGAACCAAAGCAGATACGTTGTGCCCGCCTCAATGACGACATGGTCTGCCGCAACCGAGCGCATGTAGGTGCGCGCGAGTACAGACCCGGCAATCAGCGTGAACAACCCGCACGCCGCCGACAGGCCGAGCGACTGATTGAATACCAGATTGGCATCGGCTTGATCCTTGCGCCCCGCGGCATGCGAGATCAGCGCAACCGTGCCTACGCTCAGCACCTGCATGAGCGCGTTGATGAGAAAGCCGGCATTGCCCGCCGCGCCTACGCCCGCGATCGCCGCGTCGCCGAGATCGGAAACAAAATACAAATCAATCAGTTGGCAGAGCATGATCATGATCATGCCGGCAAAAATCTGGGGAGCCATGGTGGAGATATGGCTGACGATCGAGCCTTGCGTGAGATCCTTCATATCTGCACATCCGATCACGCTTGCGCGGCGACCGGCTCCGTTGCGTGACGCGCGCTGGCACTGGGCCGAACGCAAGCGCCGTTGAAAAAATGTCGGTAGCTGAGGGCTGGGACCGGGACGTCAGGCCCGATCGATGCGGATGGAAACGGCCCCTATCGGGCCACTCGGGCATCTCGCCAAATCATCGAACGCGGATGCGAGGGCTGCGAATCAATTGAAATCATGCAGATCCTCCCCAGGTTCGAACGACGACCGGCGGCTTATAAATCCATCAGGGGCGTTTTGCAACGGCCGCCAGCTAATGCGCCGGCTCGGCGGACGCCGAGGCCGGCTTTTTCAACAGCATCACCAGCAGGCTGAGGCCGAAATAGAACATCGTCAGCATGAAGAAGGCGTCGCCATATCCCATCACCACCGCCTGGCGGTGAACGATCTGGGACAATTGCTTCATCGCCATCAGCGCGGCGTCGCCCATGCCCTGCAGGCGCTGGGTGAACATATTGAGGGTTTCGACCGCGGTGGCGTTGCCCCAGTTCACCCTCTCCTGCAACCGCGAGATATGCAGGTCGGTGCGTTCGTTCAGCACCTGGTTGATGACCGCAAGCCCGACCGCACCGCCGAGATTGCGCGTCAGGTTGAACAGCCCCGAGGCGTTCTTCACCCGATCCGGCCGCAGGGTACCAAGAGCGATGTTGTTGGTCGGCACCATCGCAAACATCATGCCGATGCCGCGCAGGATCTGAGGCACCAGCAATTCGTAAAAATCGTAGTCGCGCGTGATCCACGTCATTTGCCAGGAGCCGAGCGCAAAGATGATGAGGCCGGCGGCGATAATGTAACGCATGTCGAACTTCACCATCAACCGCCCGACGAGCGGCGCGGTGAGGAACATGGTGACGCCGGAGACGAACATTGTCTCGCCGATCATCAGCGCGCTGTAGCCGCGCACTTCGGCGAGATAACGCGGATACATATAGGTCAGGCCGTAAAGGCCGATGCCCACGCAGAACGAGATCAGGCAACCGATGCCGAAATTGCGGTCGGTGAACGCCCTGATGTCGACGATCGGCTCTTCCACCGTCAGCACGCGATAGAAGAACGCGATCGCGGAAACCGCGCAAACCGCGGCGCAGACCGCGACGGGCGTATCCTGCAGCCACTCATATTGCGGCCCTTCCTCGAGCACATATTCGAGCGAGCCCAGAAATCCTCCCATCCAGATCAGGCCCCACCAGTCGAAACGGTCGAGCAGCTTGAAGTTCGGCTGATCGAAATCGACCAGCGCCAGCACGCCGACGGTGATGCCGATGCCCGGGACGATGTTGATGAAGAACAGCCAGTGCCAGGACAGCGCGTCGGTGATGTATCCGCCCACCGTCGGGCCGATGGTCGGCGCCAGGGTCGCGACCAGACCGATGATCGGGCCGACGATGTGGAATTTCGAGCGCGGGAACACCGTGTAGGCCGACGCGAACACCGTCGGAATCATGCCCGCGCCCAGAAATCCCTGGATCGCGCGCCAGAGGATCATCTGCTCGATCGACGTGGCGAATCCGCACAGGAAACTGGCGATGGTGAAGCCGGAAGCCGAAATCGCAAACAGCAACCGGGTGCCGAGCGCCCGCGACAGGAATCCGGACAATGGAATCGCGATCACTTCCGCGATCAGATATGCGGTCTGGACCCACGACACCTCGCTCGAACTTGCCGATAGGCCGGCCTGGATATCGGTGAGCGACGCCGAGACGATCTGGATGTCCAGGATCGACATGAACATGCCGAACACCATGATCAGAAACGCAATCAGCCGTCGCGGCGAGATGTGTTCGGACGGCGTCGCGGGCGCGCTCATCATCGACGGTGGGACGGTGGTGGCATCAGCCATAATCTGCTCGGGTCAGGACTTGCACTCGACAGCAATTGCATTGTGAACCGGACGCGCCGCCCGATGCGCTAACTTATTGCGGATGGATCATGACCGGCGAATCGAGGTCGGCTTCGCTATCGGCATCGTTGGCGCCGTTGGCGGTATCGACGGTGGCGTAGACCGACATGCCCGCGCGCAGCAGGTTCTGTTTCGCGACGTCCTTCGGCACGCGCACGCGAACCGGAAGCCGCTGCACGATCTTGGTGAAGTTGCCGGTGGCGTTATCCGGCGGCAGCAGCGTGAATACCGAACCGGCGGCGGGCGAGATGCTGTCGACGACGCCCGCGAACTTGCGATGGCCATAGGCGTCCACCGAGATCGTCACCGGCTGGCCCGGACGGATGCGCTTGAGCTGCGTCTCCTTGAAGTTGGCATCGATGAAAACGTCGTTGAGCGGCACGACATTGCCGAGCCGTTGCCCGACCACGATGAAGTCGCCGGTGTTGACCAGACGGTTGGAGAACGTTCCCTCGACCGGCGCGCGCACCGTGGTGAAGTCGAGATCGCGCTCGGCCTTGGCGAGGGAGGTCTGCAGTTCCGCAAGCTGGGCACGGGCCTCGGCCTGCTGCGCCCTGGTGACTTCGACGTTGTCGCGCGCCGCATCATAGGCCGCCTGCGCCGACTTCACCGCCGCCATGCCCTGGTCGCGTCCGGCTTCGGACACCTCAAACGTCGCGCGCGAGGCAAATCCCTTGGTGCTCAGCGCCTGCTGACGGTCGAAATCCAGGCCGGCCCGCTTCAAGCCGGCATCGGCGGACGCCGACTGCGCCTTGGCCTGCTCGACCGCGCTTTCGAGCGCGGTGACCTGGCGGCCGATGCGATCGATGGTGGCCTGCTGGGTGGCGATCTTGGTGCGCGCGGCGTCGACCGCGATGCGATAATCGCCGTCGTCGATCTTGAAGATGACATCGCCGGCCCGGACCACGGCGTTATCGCCGGGAAGGATTGCCGCGATGTGACCGGATACCCGCGCGCCGAGCGTGGTGCTGTTGGCGCGCACATAGGCGTCGTCGGTGGAGACGAGAAAGCGTCCAACCAGGAAATAGTGAACCCCGTAGGCTGCGGCAGCGAGCGCGAGCAGCGTGCCGATGCCCGTCAAAACCAGTTTGCGCTTGCCCGATTTCGGCGCGGCCGGATTGGCGGCAGCTGCCGGTGCGGCGGGTGCGGCCGGTTTGTCGATGGCCGGCCTGTCCGGCGTCTCCGCGGGACGGCGCGCAACCGTTTCCTGGGAAGGATGCGAATGAGACTGGTCAACCGGAGCCGCGGAAGTGTCGCGCGCGAAGGAGCCTTCGGCCTCCGGTTCGGGACGAAGGATGCGGGCTGCCTGGTCTCTCGCTGCGGCCATCCGGCCCTCCCCATTACGATGTCGCGACGTGAACGCAGCCGAAAACGGGCCCCGCGACGTCGCCAATTTTGAGATTAGCATTGACCGAACGGTTCGGTCAAGATATGATCCTACGATCGGACGATAGATCGCAAGTTCCTTCCGGGGCATTTCAAAATCCGGAATCTTTCGAGAGAACCTAAACCAATGGTTGCAGCCGATTCCACCACTCTCCATTTGGTCGGCGACGAGGACAGTTCCAAGCGCCGCCAGATTCTGGCCGGCGCCCGCAAGGTTTTCATGGATCTGGGGTTTGACGGCGCCAGCATGGGCGAGATCGCCCGCTCCGCCGGCGTCTCCAAGGGAACCCTGTATGTCTATTTCGCTGACAAGAACCGGCTGTTCGAAGCCATCGTCGAGGAGGAAATGCTCGACCAGCAGAAGGTGGCTTTCAACTTCGACCCCGAACGCGACGTCGCCGCGACGCTTCGGGAGTTCGGCCAGGCCTATATCGAATTGCTATGCCGGCCGGGCGGCGGATCGGCGATCCGCACCGTGATGGCGATTGCCGAGCGGATGCCGGAAGTCGGCCGCCGCTATTACGAGCAGGTGCTGGAGAAGACCATCAACCGCCTCGCCTGCTATCTCGAGGTGCATGTGCAGGCGAAGGATCTTGGCATCGACGACTGCCAGCTGGCGGCGTCGCAGTTCATGCAGATATGCCAGGCCTCGCTGTTTCTGCGCTTTATTTTTCAGGCAGCGCCGGCGCCTTCGGCGGAGCGCATCGCCCAGGTGGTCGAAAGCGCGACGCAAATGTTTCTCGCGGCGTATCAGACCAAATCCGCCTGACCGGCAACCGCCGGCGTCCTCAACGGCGCTGTGGTTTGACGTTTCGTCGTCTCTTGTCAAAATCGCCAAATGAGGGCGCGGACCCGCCGCCATGGCCTGACGCGACAGGCGCTCTGCCACCATTTCGATTCCAGGCAAGCGCTGTTGCGAGCCGATCGGCGCAGTCGCCGACCGGTCGAATGCAGTGGCCGCAAAGGATCGAGCTACGCCTTACGCCAGTCGGCCCGCGTTACGATTCAATGCCCCATGCCGGGCATTACGGTGCCGTTGTAGATATCCGGATCCGGCGCACCCTCGACGATCAAAAGACCGGCAAGCCCTCGCTCCACGCGGGCCAGTGCGTGATCCACGATCGTGTAATTTCCCGGCACATGCAGCTTGAATTCGGTGATCACGGCGCCGCCGGGCGCCACCGTGACGGTCTGGATACCTTCAAGGGGTGGGTTTGTCAGACCTCCCAGGTTGTAAACCCTGTCGAAAATTTCTCCGATGACGTGGAAAGACGACGTAAAATTAGGACCGCCCACGCCGAAGAAAAGTCTCACGGTTTCGCCCACCTTGGCATGCAGGGGATGCAGTTTCGAAATCGCGCCCACCGAGCCATTAAAGACAAAATACTCGGGTCGCTCATTCAACAGCTTCTCGACGCTGAACTCCTGACTCCCGTGCTGACCGAACGCGGCCTCGGTATAGATTTCGCCTTGCATGACGTAAAATTCGTGGTCGACCGGAGCAAGGCCTGCTTCGGGCTCGACCAGGATCAATCCATACATGCCGTTGGCGATATGTTCGGCGACCATCGGCGTCGCACAATGGTAGACGTAAAGCCCGGGAATAAGAGCCTTGAACGTCATCGATTTTTCGGCGCCCGGATCGACCTGCAAAGCCGCGGCACCTCCGCCGGGTCCGGTTGCCGCATGAAAATCCACCGAGTGGATCATATTGCTGTCGGCCGAATTTTTCAGATGGACGTCAACGGTATCGCCAACCCGAACGCGAACGAACGGCCCCGGTACTTTGCCATTAAAAGTCCAGTAGCCGAATGTGGTCGCTTCCGCGAGGCGACCTTCCTGTTCGACAGTGAACAGATCGAGCCTGACGGTCTTTGGATCTCGCTTCCTGATCGGTGCGGGAAGATCGGTGGGTTCGCGGGAAATATCGGCTTCGACGAGCGTCTGTGCCGCGGGCATCGAGGTCACCAGCAACTGACCCTGCATACCCGCTAATTGGTGACCGGGAACGCTGCAGAAATAAATGAAGTCGCCGGATTTCGTCGCACGAAAAACGATCGTCGTGCTGGCGCCCTTGCCGTTCACCCGTGGCGATTTCGCATCCTGGTTGGGAAACACGATGTCATGTTCGGTGCCCTCTCCATTGATCAGCGTAAGCTGGACGATTTGCCCTTCGGCTGCGGTCAGGATCGGGTTCGCTTTCCCATCGATCGAACCGCCCACACCCAGAAACACCATTTTTCCTTCCGCGATTCCCGTGCGCAAGGTGTACTTCGCGTCCGCCAAATAGGCGGCGTCGGTGCCTGATTTGGCTTGCGGCGCTGCCGCCGTGGCAGCGGACTGCGCAGCGGCTTTCGGGGAAGCCGTGTCGGCTGCGGGCGGGTTCGCGGCGGTCGGCGCAACAGGCGGGGAAGCGGGCGCTGCCAGGAATGCGATCACGTCCTTGCGGTCATGATCGGTCTTGAGACCCGGAAACGGCATTCGGTTGCCGGGCACGATCTTCTGGGGATCCAGCAAATAGCTGTCAAGTGTGGCCGCATCTCAGGTCAAGGCTGCCTGCTTCAGAGCCGGCGAATAACTGAAATTGGGTTCGGCGCCCGACTTGCGACCGACGATCCCGGCCAGGCTTGGACCCAGGATGGTCTTTCCGGCGTCCAGAGAATGGCACGCCTGACATTTCTTGAAGACCTGACGTCCGGCGATGGCGTCGCCTTGCGGGCTTGTGGCATCAGCGACGGCTTTCTGCGGTTCTTTATCCGGCGTTGCAGCGCCTTGAACTGGCGGCGGCGCAGCAACGACCTCGGCCTTGACGACGGCGTGATCGTGCGGCGGCGGCTTGGCAGCTTCGCCTGTGGTAGCGGCCGGAGACGCCGGTGGCCCCGCGGCTTTCACTATCTTGTCGGTGACAGCGGATGTTTGAGGCGCAGCCGGTTGAGAAGGCGCTGGTGCAGTGCCTGTTTGACCTGTGGTTGCCAGCGCCGCGGATTGCGACGACGGTACCTCAGCTGGCTTTGAATTGGTCTGTGTCGGGGAATTCGCGGCAACAACGACCAGCAGAATAGCCACGGAGACTCCGAGAACTCCGGGTACCCAGTTTTGCAAATGCTCCCAATCGAGACGTGGACCCCACCGGTGCATGCCGAATTCCCATCATTTCAAGTGGCGGCCGCTTGCGAGGTAGCCGCGCGTGTCCGTCACAAGTGGCTTTCGCGACCCGCGCTCGAACAAATACAAGCGTTCTGAAGTTGGGGAGCTGTGCAACCGGCATGGTTGGCGGGCCCGCGTCGTTGCGGCCCATCACATCCCTCGATATGGAAGCTGCTACACCCGATACCAGGCACGGTCTGTATAGAATTGACCACACTCCGCGTTTGGCGCGACATGATCGGCTATCGGGCTGTAGAAGCGCTGGCCGGGCGCGTTGTGGACGGCGATGGCGACCGCAACCATCAAAGGCGCGCGCGGCATTTCGCCGACAGCCATCACCCGGCGCGCGGGATGTCCCCTTCCCCAGCCCTATTCGTCCTCAAACTCGTCTTCTTCGTTGACCTTGCGGCTGGACCCGCGCCGCTGCGGCACGGCCTTGCCGCCGAGCGATGCCGTCACCAGCGGCGCGCGCGTCGCATAGGGATTGCGCTGGCCGGCCCGCGCGGCGATCTCTGCGCCGGAGACGGCTGCCGGCTCGCAGATACTGCGCCGGCTCGAGCGGCGCATCAGGTCGACGTGGATGTGATCGTAGTGATAGACGTTGGAGCCCGGCGCCAGCACGGTGTTGAACTGCTGGCAGGCGGCGGCCTGCACGTCGCGCAGAAAACCCTGCTCTTCCGGCATACCTTTCCAGCCGTCCTTTACCGAAACATGCCGTCCGTCGGCGAGCGTGAAGCCCGCGATATCCAGCGCATTGCCAAACGCGTGTTCGGAAATATGGGCGCGCGAATCGCCGTTCATGCCGCGGCAGGAATAGGCCGAGATCTGCTTGATTTCGACGACGCGCGCACCGAACCAGCGCGAAGCTGCGGGCTGCACGGAATCGGCGAGCCAGCGCTCGAGCACCGAGACGATCGGGCACGCCAGCGTCGCCGCCGGTTTCACGGCGACCGGCCCGAATGCCGTGACGGAATTGTCCTGCTCGGGGCCGAGCCGCGGCAAAGGCGGCATGGCGCTGGGGCGTTCCGAATAGGGAGCCGCAGAGGTGCGGTCGCGCGGCGGATAGGCTTGCGGGCCCGGATACGGCGCCCGGATGTTTGACTGACCAGACCCCGGCGCGCCCTCGGGCGGCAGATCGATGTCGTCCTCCTCGGGCGCGACGCCGGGCGCGGTCAATGAAATCGGACTGCCTGGCGCGGCGCCATAACCCGGCTGGCGCATCGAGGTGTCGGAGTAAGGCTGCGCCTGGGGCGATGGTGCAGGCGGCCGCGACATCGGCCAACGCGGCTGATTGGCGACGTCCCTTGGCGGACGCGGATCGTCGGCAAATCCAAAGCTGCCGCTGCTTTCGCCGAGCGCCGCGACCTTGAGCGGAAACTCCGCGCCGCAAACTCCGGGACCCGAAATCGGGCTGATCCGGACCAGCTCGGCGCTCTCCTTGACCGCGCCGGACTTCAGGCACGCGATTTCGGCCTCGGCCCGCCACGGTTCGCGCTCCGCGGACTGAAAAAATCCGCGACCGCAACCCGCCAACGAGACAAGGACAAAGGAGCCAACAAGATACAAACGAACTCCGCGCGTCATCCGCGCAGGTTCGGCCAATTTATTTAAGGACTGATCAACGCCCTGTTTTCACGAATCTTTAACCACGCCGCCGGCGGTTCGCGGCGGGGATTTCGCGATAGTGCAGCAGGGCTGACTTTATCCGGCCGGAACCGTTTGCTATTTTGCGCGTTAGCGGGCAGCGACGTGAACCAGGGAGATTTCCCGATGGCCTTCTTAGGTCCTTTGGTCAGCAGTCTGATCGTTGTAACCGCGTATCTGGCAATCGCCTTTGTCGGCGCCATCGTACTCGGCGTGTTCTAGGGCCTCGCAACACAACCTCGATTTTGGCGCCCGGCGGCTTGGACCATTCCAGCCGCCGGGCGTTTTTGTGCATGGCGGTCGCCGCGCGACGGCTGCAGCACGTCGCCGCCGCGCGGATGTCAAGGATACTGACCTCATCCCTGCGTAACGGCTTCGCCGTTATCGCTGGAGGAGCTTGCGAAGCAAGCGTCTCGAAGGATGGACGCAACGTGCGGACTTGCGGCCATCCTTCGAGACGCGCGCACCGGACGGCGCAAGTGCGCTGCCGGGAGGGCGCGCTCCTCAGGATGAGGTCGGAGATATATTCACAACCCCGTTCGCAGGGATGACTTGTTGAAACATCAAGCCTCAACAAATTCTACATGCGTTTCCTTGCGCGAATACCAGGCTCGGGCGCTTGATCGTTTGGCGTTGGCGGGGCAACAATGCGGTCCACATTCATTCGGCATTCAGCCGGCCGGGCCCTCAATCGCAAAACTGTCATCGCCCATTCGATTCCTTCCTGGGGGACTCCATCGTGACGCGGCATCGGTTTTCGTTGGCGGTCCGGCTTGCGGCCTATTTCATGCTGGCCGGAACGGCGAATGTTTTCGCGATGCCCTCTCCATTCGAAGCAGGACACGCGCCAATCTCCGCGGGCGCGATCTCAGGCTCGATCAGGCTGGCGCAGAGCCAACCGGCACAGGCGCCGGCGGCTGCGCCCTCGCCCGCCGCGCCAGCGGCCGATGCGACCACCGATGCGCAGGCCCCGGGCGATGAACCCGTCGGCAACGTCGCAACCGTGGCCGGCATCGCGACCGTCATCCGCAACAAGAATTCAATTCCGCTCAAGCTCAAGGACGACATCTTTCTCAACGACGTACTGCAGACCTCGGCGAACTCGTCGCTCGGCGTCACCTTCAATGACGCCACCACCTTTCATCTCTCCGCCAATGCGCGGATCACCGTCGACACTTATCTCTATGAGGATGGCGGCAAACAGAACGCCGCGCTGTTCGACGTCGCCAAGGGCACGGTCGCCTTCGTGGCCGCCGCCGTCGCCAAGACCGGCGACATGAAGATCTCGACGCCGACGGCGACGCTGGGCATTCGCGGCACCACCGGGCTTGTCGAGGTGCCGGAAGGTGCGGCCGCCAACAGCCCCAACAACGTTGCGATCAAGCTGTATCCCGATGCCGACGGCAAGGTCGGGCGGATCGAGGTCAATGACCGCGCCGGCGTGCGGCTCGGCTTTCTCACCCAGGGCGCCAGCGGCTTCACCATTCGGCCCGGCGCAGGCGGCGGCATGCGGGTCGCCGCGGTGCCGCTGACGATCTCGCCGCAGCAGGCGTTGCGCGATCAGGGTTTTGTGCGTCAGGTCCACTCCACGCAAAATCTCGGCCGGCAGGTGGTCACCCAGCAACGCGCCTTGCGTCGCGCCAATCCCGCATTGAACAATCCGAACCGCGGCAACCAGCCGCGTCAGCCCGGCTCGCAGCAGCAAAATGGCTTGCCGCAGCGGCCGGGTTCGCAGCAGCCGGGACAGCCGAACCGGCCGGGACAACAACCGCCGGGCGTTCCAAATCGGCAGGGGCTGCCGCAGCGGCCGGGGTCGCCGTCGCAACCGGGACTGCCACCGCAGCCGGGTGCGCCGCCGCGAGCAGGCCAACCGCAACCCGGCGTGCAAGGACAACCGGGATCTCAGAGCAGGCCGGGCGTTCAGCAACCGCCAAATCTGCAGCGGCCACCCGGCGTCCGGCAAGGTGCGCCCGGATTGCAGCGGCCCGGATTGCAAAACAGGCCTGCGCTGCCGCGGCGTCCCGTCGGTCCGCCGCCAAAGGGCAAGCGCCCGAAGGAGGCCCGCTAGCTAGTTTCTGTCGCGAAACGCCTGCATTTTTGTTGGGACGTGTCAGTTATCCAATAAAACCGGGGCAAACTGACGGCGGATCCCGGCATTC
>Ga0066789_10000370_pt1 | contig 17508 bp, 15 predicted proteins | sample OrgsoiDNA2013049_FD_70960 | JGI IMG/M metagenome (GOLD analysis project Ga0066789, IMG submission 70960) | Permafrost soil microbial communities from the Arctic, to analyse light accelerated degradation of dissolved organic matter (DOM) -... | ecosystem: Environmental > Terrestrial > Soil >...
AGATCGCAACCATGTGGGAGTGGTTTTCAAACTTCTTTGAAAACGCATTTGTGAGCCGCGTGACCCGCCGGACGCCCATTCGCAGGTTCAGATTCTGCCGTTCGACGTAGCTAGTAGAGATGTACTGAGGATCTGGCGAACCGCTGAGAACGCCCGTGCGGATGCCGATGCACTGGGCGGGACTGTAGCGCGTATCAGGACGATCGGAAGGTGCACCGTACAGCTTTATCAGCATCGCATAGTCCACGTTCATTCCGAAGGCACCTTCGACAGCTTCCGCGTATGCGCGGTGACCATCCGTTGTGATCTGAATGCGCGTGGTTGGGAATCCAGTCCTTTGGGAATTCAAACATGAAGTCGAAGAATCTATATTGTATGGACATTTCCTGATATCGAACCCTCATCGGGACGAGGTTGCGCCGGCGGCGAGACTTGCGGTGACGAGGAACCCTGCTGCGCAAAGCAGGAGGCGGAAACAATCAGAACGAGTAGCGTAGCGCGAAGAGGGGACATTTCAAAAAAGGAAATCTATCTCGAGTCCTCAGATCCGCATAGGCATTACGATGTACCGGTACTTATAATCCTCGCCCTCGGCGGGGCGCAGTTGGCCGGCGGATTGGGAATCTTTCAGTTCCAGCCTTACGTCGGCGGAACCCGCAGCCTTGAGAAAGTCGATGATGTACTGGGCGTTGAAGCCGATGGTCAGCGGCTCGCCGTTGTAGTCGGTTTCAATCGAGTCTTCCGATTCGCCGGTCTCGGCCGACGACGCGGAGAGTTTCAACTCGCCTTTTTCCACCTTCAGCCGCACCGCGCGCGAACGCTCGTCCGCAAACTGCGCTACTCGGGCAATCGCCGCGCCCAGGTCGTCGCCGTGCAGCAGGATGCTCTTGCTGTTGTCTTTGGGCAGGACCGCTTCGAAGTTCGGGAATTGTCCCGTAAGCTGTCGCGACGTCAAAAGTCGCGGTCCGATGCGGAAGAAGAGCGTCGAATCATCTTTCGCAAATTCAATCGTCTCGACATCGCTTCCCGCCGAATCCACCAGCGACCTTAGTTCATCCATAGCTTTCTTCGGGACCAGGGTTTTCATCTCGCCGGAAACGCCTTCAAATTTTTCGCCGCTGCGCTCCACGTGCGCCAGGCGGTGTCCGTCGGTCGCAACCATGGTGATAGATTCCGGCTTCAGCACCATCAGCGCGCCGTTCAGCGTATAGCGTGATTCTTCGTTGGCGATGGCAAATCCGGTGCGCGCAATCATTGCTCGCAAAACCTGCGACGGAATCTTCACCACGCCCGCGGTCGGAAACACGGGCAAGCTGGGGAAATTCGAGCGCGCCATGCCGACCATCTTCGTGTTGGACCGCCCACAGCGAATACTGACCCAGTGATTTTCCAACAGCTTAATCGTGATGTCAGCTTCGGGAAGCAGTTTTACGTAGTCATGAAGTTTGCGCGCGGGGATGGTACACGAGCCTTCTTTTTTCACTTTCGCGTTACATGAAGTCCGCAGGCTCAGGTCGAGGTCGGTAGCCGTCAACGAAAGCCGGTCGGCGCCAGCTTCAAATAAATAATTGGAAAGAATGGGAATCGTTGTCTTGCGTTCGACCACGCCCTGGGTCGCCGAAAGCTCTTTCAGTAGTTCCGATCTGCTGACCGTAATTTCCATCGTGGCCGTTCCCGCTGCGGAGGCGATCGCTTCAACCGGCATAGATCTGAGAACCTCTTAACTTTTATTACTTCCCTATATTAAATCAGAAACCATAATACCCAGCAGTAGCAGTAGGGCGCTCGGAAAAGTGGAAAATTAACCCAACTACAGCCGTTGCATCACTTCCGGCCGCTACCTTCGTGTCCAAGATCAGCCCCGATTATCGTGCCTGTTGCCCTACAACCTGGACCAATCAAGAATTCAATCCCAACTCTTTCACAGCTTCCACAACCAACTCACAGGACGCCTCTCGCAAAACCAAGCTCTAAGCCGGAAATCACGTCCGCAATCGCTACTTATGCGCCTAACTGCTCGGTCATTTTATTGAGCAGCCTGTTCAAATCCTTGTCGTTCTTTCGCGTCTCTTCAATCTTCTCGACCGAATGCAAAACAGTGGTGTGATGCTTGCCGCCAAACTGGCGTCCGATTTCGGGTAGCGACGCCTCAGTCAAATGTTTGGATAAGTACATCGCAATCTGCCGTGGATAAACAATCGCACGCGAATTATTCTTGGCCTTGATCTCAATCAGCCGCAGACCGAATTGCTCCGCCACCGCTTTCTGAATGGATTCGATCGTGACCTTGCGCGCTTGCGAATCAATAAAATTCTTCAGGACTTGTTGAGTGTAGGGAAGAGTGATCTCCGCGCCGATCAGAGAAGAATGCGCGACTAGCCGGATCAGCGCGCCTTCGAGCTCGCGCACATTCGATCGGATATTCGACGCTATGAACAAAGCCACATCCGTCGGCAGCGTGATCCGCTCCTGCTCTGACTTCTTTTGCAGGATCGCGACCTTCGTTTCCAGATCCGGCGGTTGAATGTCCGCAATCAATCCCCACTCGAAGCGGCTGCGCAACCGGTCCTCAATCTCCGGCAACTCCTTCGGCGGACGGTCGCTGGCAATCACGATCTGCTTCATGGTCTCGTGCAGCGCATTAAAGGTATGAAAAAATTCTTCCTGGGTGCGCTCTTTTTGCGCCAGGAACTGAATGTCGTCGATCAGCAGCACGTCCATGTTGCGATACTTGTCGCGGAAGCTGGTCATCTTGTCATAGCGCAGCGAGTTGATCATCTCATTTGTAAACTTCTCGCTCGATATGTAGCAGATGGCCGCCTGCGGTTGCAGCCGCTTCACTTCGTGCCCGATTGCCTGCATCAGATGCGTCTTGCCCATGCCGACTCCGCCGTAAAGGAACAGCGGGTTGTAGGCCTTCGAAGGACGCTGCGAAACTGCCTGGCACGCGGCATGAGCGAACTGGTTGCCGCTGCCGATCACAAACGCGTCGAATGTGTAGCGCGCGTTTAATTGCGCCGCGCCGTCCCAGTCAAAGCGCGCCTGCGAAATAGGATGTGCCGGAGAAGCAGCCGATGATGATGCAGCCGAAAGGCCGCCATCGTGCCGCACGGGAGTCGCCGCCGGATCAGCGTCGGGTGTGACGAATTCCACGTCCTGATAATCCATGTTCAGATTGTCCAGCGCTTCCTGGATCAGGTCGGCGTACTTGTCGCCCACGTGGCGGAACTCCGCCGTGGGCACGCGCACGTACATGATCCCGTTGCTGGAGTGACTGTAGCGGGTGGGTTTCAGCCAGGTGTCATAGGAATGGCGGTTGATTTTCTTTTCGAGCGCATCCAGGATGCGCAGCCACGGGTTCGCGCTGAGTGTCGGAGTCGGTACGGACATAAAATATAAATGGGGGCCGCGGCTGAGGCAGCGCCTTGTATAAACCAGCTTTCACAACCGTGTCGTTTGCCAGCAGAGAAGCCTGATTCAAGAACTGGCGCGGCAAAATCAAATCAGCTTCAACAGAGCGTCATGCTAGCACAAAATATTTCTGTATGTGGAAATCTTTTCGGCGAAAATTCGCGCTGCATTTTTTTCTTAACTGCTTAGAAAAACTTCTGTCAAGTGGCGAAAATATAACTGTCGCGAGAGTGGTGCAGGAATCAGCTATCAGCTTTCAGCCGTCAGCTCTCAGCTAAAAACCTGATAACCATTCGCCTCTCCGTTGACTTAAATCGCGCTTCCGCCTAACATCCTCGTCCATTGGGGCTGGCCACGTGGAAAGCAGCAAGATCTCTCATTATCGCATCATCGAGAAGCTGGGCGGCGGCGGAATGGGTGTGGTGTACAAGGCCGAAGACACCCGGCTGCATCGCTTCGTCGCGCTGAAGTTTCTTCCTCCCGACATGGCGCATGATCCGCAAAGCCTCGCGCGTTTCCAGCGCGAAGCCCAGGCTGCCTCGGCGCTCAATCATCCCAACATCTGCACCATTCACGACGTAGGCGAGGACGCAGGCCGCGCTTTCATCGCCATGGAATTTCTCGACGGCGTCACCCTGCGCCACATGATTGCCGGACGCCCGCTCGAAACCGATCGCCTGCTTGCACTTTCCATCGAAATCTCCGACGCGCTCGACGCCGCCCACTCGCAGCGCATTGTCCATCGAGACATCAAGCCGGCAAACATTTTCGTCACCAAGCGCGGGCACGCCAAGGTCCTCGATTTCGGATTGGCAAAAGTGGATCGCGCCGCCGGCGGCGACGAAGCCCTCGAAGCGACCATGGAAGACCTCCAGCTCACCAGCCCCGGCACCGCGCTGGGGACCGTGGCCTACATGTCTCCCGAGCAGGCGCTGGGCAAACCGCTCGACTCCCGCACCGATCTTTTTTCCCTCGGCATCGTGCTCTACGAAATGGCGACCGGTCGCCAGGCGTTCCAGGGCACCACCTCAGCAGCTCTGTTCGACGCCATCCTGCACACTACCCCAACCGCCCCCGGACGCGTGAATCCGTCAATCCCGCCCGAGCTCGACCACATCATCAGCAAACTGCTGGAAAAAGATACGGACTTGCGCTACCAGACTGCCGGCGACCTGCGCGCGGATCTGAAGCGCCTGCACCGCGATACCAGTTCCGGGCACGCTGTCGCTGCGGTGTCCGCTGGGCCGAGTGCTGCAGTAGTCGGCGCAACCGTCGCGACCGTCGGAGCATCACCCGCCGGACCAGCAAGTGTCGGAACAGCGTCTGCAGGAACAACAGCTGCAGGGACAACGCCCGCCGTTGTCGCCGCTTCTTTGGCGGCGCAGAAAAAAAATTCGTATTGGCCCGCGATCTTTGTCGTGATCGCTGCGCTTGCTTTAGCCGGAGCCGCAGGGTTCTACTTCGCTTCCCGCGAAAAGCAACCGGCTCCCGCCGCAGTCAGTGCACCCAGTAGCCAGCTCGCCCCGGCCGTCAGCGCGCCGGCGACTCCAGTCCCGACCGCAGAAGGAACCACAGCGCCCAGCGTCGCCGCACCGCCGCTTTCCCCCCAACCAACGTCGGCGAAACCCTCACCCGCCGCGATCAAGAAGCCCAGCCCGATTCCGAGTGCGTCCGCTCCGGTCACGTCCGCCGCAAGCACACCAGCTTCCGGCCAGCCGGCGGTGACCGCAGCCCCATCGCCGAGTCCCAATCCCGCACCGCCTACGCAGGCCAAGACCATGCCGGACACAGGTTCCGCCCTCAACAAACGCCCCTGCGAGCAAATCGCAGCGGCTTGTAGCAGCGCCGGGTTTGTCAACCGCGGCGCCGCCACCGGCAATGGCATGGGCTACGACTGTCTCTATCCGATCATGCAGGGAAAACCCCAGCCTAAGAATGCTTCCCGGCCTCTGCCCTACGTGGATCCCCAGGCCGTGGCTGCCTGCAAACTCAGGAATCCGACCTTTGGGCAGCCCAAGAATGGTTCCACGACCTCCGATTCCGACACGTCAGCCCCTTCCAACTGAGCAGCAGTGGCCAGGGCTCCGGCAGTAGGTTTTTTCTGGCCACTAGCCACTAATCACTCGCCACTGCCCTCCACCCCGGTTTACCTCCTGCCCATCGTCATTTATACTTTCCATTCACCAATCGCAGCTTCGAATCCAGATGCTGACATCAGGAGCGCAGGACTTTTCATGCCGAAACGCACATTCCAGCCGAACCGTCGTCACCGCTCGAAGACGCACGGCTTTCGCACCCGTATGAAGACCAAGAGCGGACGCGCGGTCATCTCCCGGCGCCGGGCCAAGGGCCGCAAGCGAGTTTCCGTGAAACCCGGATTCCGTGAATAAGACCGGCTTCAGGCTTTAGGCGCTAGGCTTTAGGAAAAGCTAGAGTTGCGACACGAAGAGCCAAGAACCTGGTGCCAAGAGCCGAATGACCGAACTAGCTCCGCAAAAGCCGAAGAGTAGGTTTCCGAAGAAACGGCGGCTCTTGCGGCATGCGGATTTTGAACAGGTTTACAAACAGGGACGCCGCCATTTCGCGGCGCACATGACCGTTTTTTATTTGTGGCGCGAAGAAAATAGTAGTAACGACAAAAACGGCCCGCAAGGCCTTCGCGTCGGCTTTACCGTGGGGCGCGTGTTGGGAGGCTCCGTACAACGCAACCGCATGAAGCGCCGCCTTCGCGAGGCGGTCCGGCTAAGCGGTTTTCCGCCGCAGGTTTCGGCGGACGTTGTCATCAATCCCAAACGCTCGCTGCTCGGCGCGGATTTTGCCGATGTGCGGAATGAAGTGGCCCGGGCTTTTCAGGTGATCGAAAAAACGATCGAAAAGGCCGCAAAATCCGCACAAAACGAAGAGCAGATAGAATCTCGATTTTTATGACTCACTTCCCGAAGACATTGCTTTTGACTCTGCTGTGCGGATACAAGCGGGCGCTCTCGCCGTTCCTTCCCCCGGCCTGCCGCTATGTTCCGACCTGTTCCGATTACGCGGCTGAGGCCATCGAACGCTATGGAGCGTTTCGAGGATCAGCGATGGCGATCTGGCGCGTGCTGCGTTGCCATCCCTTTGTGCGCGGCGGCTACGATCCGGTGCCGTGGGATGGTGCAACCGCCGCCGCACCAACCGATTGCGGGACAGCCGGGGGCGGCTGTCGCCACGTGACCCAATAACTTCAAATGCCCGAATATAAAAGTCCGCAAAACGAATCCGGCAACGAGCGTAACTTTCTCCTCGTCTTCCTGGTGATGGCCGTCGTCATCTTCGGCTCCCAGTTCTTCTTCAAGAAGTTCATGCCGCAGCCGCCCGCGAAGACTGCGCAATCGGCCTCACAACAACAAACTCCGACTCCGTCCGTTGCCCAACCTCCCACGGTGGTTTCTGCGCCTGCCTCTGGAAAACAGAAGTCAGGCAAACAGACCCAGCCGACCGCGCAAACATCCAAGCAAGCGACGGCCGAATCCGAGCTCGTGGTCGAGAACGGTCTTTACCGCATCACCTTCACCAACCGCGGCGCTCAGGTGAAGAGCTGGGTGCTGAAGAAATTCCAGGACGACTCGGGCAAGCCGCTGGACCTGGTCAACTCATCGGCGGCAGCCCGCTATGGCTTCCCGCTTTCGCTGTGGACGTATGACCCAGCCCTGCGCGACAAGCTGAATTCAGTGCTCTACATGCCGAGCGTCAGTGCGTCGGCGGTGAGCGCTCCCGCAGTTTTGTCCTTCGAGTACTCCGAATCCGGCCTCAGCATACGCAAGACATTTCATTTTGACGACAGCTACGTCCTCAGCCTGGATGTTTCGGTTACTCAGAACGGGTATCCCCTTTCCGCGTTTCCTGCGTGGCCTTCCGGATTTGGCGATCAGGCAACGATTCCCGCCTACGCCGCCAGCCAAATCGAATTTCAGTTCAATAGCGACATCCAGCACCTGGCGCCCAAGAAAGTCCCCGGCGGCGATACCCGCCATGGCTCCTTTAACTGGGCTGGCGTAAGCGGATCCTACTTCGGCGCGATTTTCATTCCCGATAATCCCGACAACCTCAGCGTAGTGACCCTGCGCAATCCCATCGAAGTCGTCCCTGATCAAAGCAAGCCCACTGAAACCAAGCCTACAGAGGTGTTGGGGATCGCAGTCGGCCGGCCGGGAGAGACCAGCGAGCGCTTGTTCGTCGGGCCTAAATCACTCGACGCCGCAGAGTCCGTTCCCGTGCCCACAATCATCGGCGCGGACAAAGATCTTCGCGGCCTGGTGAACTTCGGTTCGCTCGGCTCAATTGCGCGGCCGCTGTTTGCCTGGCGCTACATCGGCCTGCGGTGGATTTTCGGCTTCGTCCACAACTGGGGCTGGGCCATCGTCCTGCAAACCATTCTCATCACCATCATCCTGCTGCCGCTGCGTATTTTCCAGATGAAGTCGGCGCTCAAAATGCAGAAGGCCGCGCCCCAGATCAAAGCCATCCAGGAAAAGTACAAGAAGTACAAGATGAGCGATCCGCGCAAAGCGGACATGAACAAGGAAATCGCCGACCTGTACAAGCGCGAGAACGTGAACCCGATCAGCGGATGCCTGCCCCTGATCGTGCAGCTGCCGTTCCTGTTTGCGTACTATCGCATGCTGAGCACGGCGATTGATTTGCGCCAGGCTCACTGGCTATGGATCCACGATCTTTCTTCGGCCGATCCTTACTACATATTGCCTTTGACCATGGTGGTCAGCATGTTCCTGATCCAGAAGGCGACGCCGCAGGCCGGCATGGATCCGGCGCAGCAACGCATGATGACCGTGATGATGCCGCTGATGATGGGTTTCATCTTTTTCAAACTCGCCGCCGGATTGAACCTCTACTACGCCGAGAGCAACTTGATTATGTTTCTCCAGCAGGCGATCATGAATCGCACCAGCCTCGGCCGCGAGATGAAAGAACTGGCCGCGAAACGGGCGAGGAAGAAAGACAAATAGCTTTCAGCCATCAGCTATCAGTAAGACCACCGGCGTCCGCGTCTTAGACTGAAGGTTGTGTATTCCGTAGTTCTGAAGAAGAGCCGCAAAGGATTAGCAAACCAGCAGAAGCCGAGAGATCTTACTGATGGCTGATAGCTGACGGCTGACAGCTTCCTTATGAATAAAATCGAATCCGCAAACCAGCTCAATGCGTTCCTCGGCGGCGTGATCAAACACGCCGGCCTCAAGCTCAAATATCGCATCACCGTCGATCCTCCGCTGGGCGAGGACCGCGACTGGGAACGACCCGAAGTTCTCGTCGAATTCGCCGGCCCCGATTCCGGCCTGCTGCTGGAACGCGGCGCCGAACTATTGCGCTCGATGGAACTGCTGGCTATGGAAATGCTCCACCTGCCCGGCAACGAACACGAAAAAATCAACTTCGATTGCATGGGGCACAGAAAAGCGCGGCTCGAAGAATTGCGATTGTCCGCCGGCGTTGCCGCCGAGCGAGTCCGCCAGAGCGGCGTCCCATACGAGTTTGCGTCGATGTCGTCCCGCGAACGCCGCATCGTCCACCTGGCCTTACGCGACGAACAAGATCTCCGCACCGAAAGCTCCGGAGAAGGATTGCGCCGCTCGGTCGTGCTCTATCCCAAGGACTACAAGTCTGCCCCGCAGCCCGAATTCCGCCGCCGGCGATAACGTTTTGACGGGCGCTGTTCTAATTGTGCGAATCGCCTTGCGCGGATTTCTCCGCGCCCCAGCCCCGAAGGAGCGGCATAATGCAGCCCAGGGCGTAAGCCCTGGGTACGCAGGCAAAGCCGATCCTAGTCCCGAAGGGACGAAAGAAACCATCCGGTTGGTCGTGGTTCTTCCGCTCGTTCCGGGCTGGGCCACTTCCCGCAACCTACGCGGGGCTTGCGCCCTGAGCTGCATTCTGTCGCCCCTTCGGGGCTACGGGTTCACGACTATCGCCGTATTCGCGCCAACAAATACAACACCGCCGACAACACCACACTCACCAAAATCGATGTCGCCAACGGGAAATAAAACGTCGTATTCTTTCCGCGATAAAGGAAGTCCCCCGGAAGCCGGCCGAGCGGGAGGTTAGTCTTGCCCAGCAGCATCAACACAACTCCGGCGGCGGCAATCAGCACACCGATAAAGACGAGCGTCTTCCCCAGGTCGGTCACAATCAGATTGTAAAAGGAAAAGCCCTCGCCGAAGCGAGGGCCCTGAAAGGTCGTGTGGGGCTGGCGCCCTCGCCCGCCTTCCCTTAGATACTTACTTCTTCTCTGCGACCGGCTGTGCCCCTGGTTTCGCTTCGCCCGGCCTGCCGTACTTCCGCCGGAAGCGTTCCACGCGTCCCGCCGTATCCATCAGCTTCTGCTTGCCGGTGAAAAACGGATGGCAACTGGAGCAGATTTCCACGTGAATATCGCCCTTATGAGTTGACCGAGTGGTAAACGCATTGCCGCACGCGCACTGCACGCGAATTTCGTTGTATGCCGGATGAATTGCTGCCTTCATAGAATCTCCCAATCCTTAGCGAATCATTTGATTCTAAAGGATAGGCGAAGGATTCAGCAAACCGGGATTCGGCAAACAACGCTCGTGTGGGGACGGACGCCCTCGTCCGTCCCCGGGCCGCAGGCCCGGTTTGTTTTTGACCGTCCGCGCAAACAAAACGGCAGGGCCGACCCCCTGCCGTTCTCCTGATTCCGACTCTAAATCTACTTGCCGCGGTTCACGGCCTTGCGCAGCTCTGCGCCGGCCGAGAACTTCGCTACCCGGCGGGCGGGAATTTTAATCGTCGCCCCGGTCTGCGGATTGCGTCCGTTGCGCGCCTTCCGCTGCGAAATGGAAAATGTCCCAAACCCGATCAGCGCGACCCGGTCTCCCTTTTTCAACGCGCTGGTGATGCTCTCTACGCTAGTGTCAATGGCGCTCGCGGCCTGAGTCTTGCTGATGCCGGCGCCGGCAGCGATGCGGTCAATCAAATCTGCTTTATTCATCGTAGCTCCTGGCGGGTCTCGTCTTGTTTCGGCGATTGCCCGCTTAGGGGAGTCACCTTCGCCGATCTAGAAACCCAACGCAAGCTATTTAGCTCCCGCGCTCTGCGAAAGTCAACTGTGGAAATCCGCGCCAGATGCCGGATTCGGCACCTCCGTGCCACAAAACCCGCGAGTGCAGCCGGAAGCCAACCCCGTTTCACCACAAGACACCGAGACACGGAGGAAAACCGTTCCAGAAAAGCAGTTCCGACGCCCGATCGCCGAATGTTGTGAAGAGCCTTCGCGTTCTCTGTGGCTCTGCGGTGAAAAAGGAGTTTCCCCCGCGTTCTCCACAACCATGTCCTCCCCTTCACAGGATGTACACAGAGCTTCCCCCGCGATCACTTGCGCGAACGCGCTCCGCAGTGCACATTGGAAGGAGAAGAAGTTTATGAAAACGGTCGCTGAAGTTTGCCCGATGTGTGGTGGAAGTGGATGGAAGTCCGCCGGCTCAGAGAATCGCGTAACCCGCTGCGAGTGCCGGCTGAAGCTCCGCGGAGAAACGCTGCTCTCAGCCGCCCGAATCCCCAAGCGCTACGAGCATTGTGAGCTATCCAATTTCGAATTCGACGGCCCCCACCGCAACTTGGCTGCCGCGCGCATGGCCGCCTGCAAGTTTGTCGAAGAGTATCCGCTCGACAATACCGGCCTGCTGCTGATCGGCAGCATCGGCACTGGGAAGACCCATCTGGCTGTTGGAATCATCAAGGAGCTGGTAGTCAGCAAGGGGATACCCTGCCTCTTCTACGATTATCGCGAGCTGCTGAAGCAAATCCAGAATTCCTACAACGATTCCGTAAGAGCAACCGAGTTGGAGGTGCTTCGCCCCGTGTTCGAAGCCGAGGTGCTGGTGCTCGACGAACTGGGTGCCGTCAAACCGACGGAATGGGTTTGGGACACCGTCAGCCTGATCCTGAACAGCCGCTACAACGACAACCGCACCACAATCATTACAACGAACTATCCGGATGACGCCGCCCGCGATTCAAACGGAACCTCCGAATTCGCTCGCGCCCAGCGCGCCGTCCGCAGCGAAACCCTCGGAGACCGAATCGGCGAGCGCATGCGCTCCCGCCTCCACGAAATGTGCAGAATCATAAAAATGGAAGGCCAGGATTTCCGCCAGACGCTTAAGAGCGCCAGCTTCAGGTAGCAGCGATCAATACAACCTGAAGTTCACCTCAACGTTCACCCCAACCGCGACGGGATTGCCATCTTTCACACCCGGTTCGAATTTCCATTTCTTGACTGCCTCAATCGCCTTCTCGTCCAGCCCCAGACCCACTGAACGGGCGACGCGAATGTCCCGGGCCTGTCCCGTTTGATCAACGACGATCGAGAGCACAACCATTCCCTGAAAATGAACTCTCCGGGCCTCCTCCGAATATTCTGGCTCGGGATCGTAGATCGCTCGCGGAGCAGTTACCCCGCGTCCGGCCGTAAACGTCCCACGTCCATAGCCTCTGTCGAATCCGTCGCCGACACCCAGGCCCGTCCCACTGCCAAGTCCGTCATGGGATCCGCTCCCCGCTCCTCCGTTGCTGCCGGTTCCGTTGGAGGGCAGGATTACATTCGACGACATCAGATCGCCAATCTGGTTTGACTGCGGCAACTTCAACTGCGGTGCGCCCACCACAGTCGGATCAACTGGCAGCGCCGGATTCGGATTGCGCACCACAATCGCCGGCGGCGCCAGTTGCTGATCGCTGAACTTAGGGGGCGTCCCCTTGGTGACAGGAATCGAGCTGCGATCGCCGCCGCCCCCGCCGCCGGACCCGAAATAGGTCAATTTCGAACTTAGGAGCTCCGTCGTCCTGAGGATTGGACGTTGCCCCACCCAGATTCCCGACGCGATCAGAAGCACCAGCGCTGCATGAGAAGCGAACGAAACCAGGAAGCTGCGATGGTCGGCAGGAAAGACGCTAAATCGTTTTCCGGTCAGCGTGGGCATGATCGCAGCGAGGGTGGCAGCGCGAGGCTGACTGGGCTGCGGCGGGACGAACGAGGCCTCCCGCGCAGCGGGCTGATCAACCAGATCCGCCACAAGACGCCGCCTGAAATCAGGATCGGGGAGGAATTGCAACTCGCTGGCTATTGCTAACAGCGGGGAGGCGTCAGCCGCCTCGGCGATTTTGCGCGCGACCAAATTTTCGATTTGCCGATCTAGTTCCTCAGCGGGGACATGCGAGTTCATTTTGGCCTCCCAAGTTGTTCGCGCAAATTCTCCAGCGCGCGAAATTGAAGCTGCTTTACGGCTCCTTCGCTCCGGCCCAAGTCGTGCGCGATTTCGCGAATGCTCTGCTGCTTCACAAACCGTTGCAGGACCACGCGACGCTGGTCTGGGGGAAGCAATTCAACCAATTCGGCCAGCATCAGGCTGCGCTCAATTTCGCCTCCCGCACCGGACAGCTCCATTTCCTCCGCCGCGGGACTTCTGCCCAGCTTCTGCCAATGGCTCGAAAGAACATTCGCCGCAATGCCATACAACCAGGCCACGAATGGCGCTCCCTGCCACTTGAAACTGCGTAGGGAACCGAGCGCCTGGTGAAAAACCTCTGACGTCAGGTCCTGCGCTTCTTCGCGCGCCGCCACCCGCCGGGCGAAGAAGGCGTAGATGCGCACGAAATTCTGCTCATACAGCTCGGCAAATCGGGCAGGCTCGTTCTGCGCCGCCTCGATCAGCAGACGTTCATCCGGTTCCCTTGCAAGGGTTTTCAATGGGTTCTCCGCGCGGCTCGTCTTTCTGTGTAGTTAATGGTCCCGGAAGCGCGAAAAGTTACGCGGGCGAGTGCTTTTTATGGGATGCAGGAAAAATGCGGGGGGGGTAGGGAGTGGTTAGACGTTCTTTCGGCCTGAGTATCTCTATCGGGAGCTGCCCCACCGCCGAAGCGGTGGGCCATTATCGGGCTCCCTCAGGGACGCGCTCAAAGCTGGGCGCGCCCTACTCTCGCTGTAACGCTTCCGCCCGGCTCAACGCAATCACCACCGTCTGCGCCAGCCGCTCCACCACCGCCAAATCCCCATCGTCAAACGCAAAGGGGCGAGTGGAGAAAACCTCGAGCAGCCCCACCAGATCGCTCTCATACAAAACCGGCGCCGCTAGGATGGACCGGATCCCCATCTGCCGGCACGCTTCCGCGTCAGCCCATTCGTTCGATTCGGCGTCGTCGCAACGCGACGGCCGCGCGGTGCGGACACATTCGCCGCTGAATCCGGCGCTGAGGTCAACCCGCGCGCCGAGCTCCGGCACTGCGGTTCCGGCGACGGCCCGGCAAGTCATCCCATTCTCGCCGATGAGGGCCACCGCCGCTCCGTTGCCCCGCGTTATGGAACATGCTCGGCTCGCGATCAGCGTCAGCGACGCATTCATGTCCATGTTCAGCGACTGGAATTCGTATTGCACTGTGGTTGAACGGGAAGGAGGAGGCGTGCCGTCGTCGGAGACCTCCGTTTCAGCTTCTAAACTGAGAGCCACACCAGCAGGCGCGCCAGAATTCACCGACTGCGCGAAGACCGAATCGTTCACCACCCATCGCGGAGCTTTCCAACTGAGCGCGCCGGCATTCACCGTCAGCCACTCGCGCAACCGGACGCGGGATTCATCCGGCAAATCGGAAAACCGCACCCCGGCACGGCCCAGCGCATCGGCCCACGCAACATATCCCGTGGTCTCGAGATAAGCGGTCGGTTCACCCAGCGACAAATGCAGCGGCACCAAACTGTGCGATTCGAGCGGAGCCAGCGCCTGCATGGCCATCCCCTCTTCGCTGAGGTCGAGGATCATGCCTCCGGTGACGCCATCAAAGCTGGCGAACGCCGGCGTGTTGACCTTCTGGCGAAGCGCATGGCGCCTCTCTGGATCCATTTCCTGATTCAACGCAGACCTGCCTGACTGTTCCCTTACCGGATGTGACGGGCGGCTGGCCGGACGAGGGAAGAATGATTGCGTATCAACTGATGGGTTTCATCATCGAGGGGAATTGTCGAAATGAGAAGTACATGGAAGGGTACATGTGATTGTTTTCGCGACTGTCATCCCGAGCCGTTTTGCGGAGTCGAGGGACCTTGTGTTTCGTTGTGGATCATCGCGCGTCTTCCGTTGTCGCTTGCGGGAGCCCGAACACTCCACATGAACGCAGGTCTTTCGACTCCGCATGAGGATTGCATTCGCGATCCTCACGCTGCGCTCAAGATCACAGAGTTTTTACCAGCCGACCTTCATCCCCTTGTTCTGCTCATCCAGCCATTTCTGCAGCGGCGCAAAATATTCAAGGATAGCGCCCGCATCCATCTCTCTCTGGCCGGTCAGAGCTTCCATCGCGTCAGGCCAGGGCTTGCTCTGGCCCATGGCGAGCATCTTGTTGAACTTCGCGCCCGCCTCCTTCGATCCAAAAAACGTGCAGCGGTTCAGCGGACCTTGGTATCCCGACTCGCGGCAGAGCGCGCGATAGAACTGGAATTCGTAAATGTCGGCGAGGAAATAGCGCATGTAAGGAACATTCCCGGCCACGTGATACTTCGCGCCGGGATCAAAATCCGCCTCGCTGCGTTCCACCGGAGGCACGATCCCCTGATACTTCAGCCGCAGCGCCCACCACGCTTTGTTGTAATCACCCGGCTTGATTTCACCGGAGAAAACCTTCCACCGCCACTGATCAATCAGCAATCCAAATGGAAGAAACGCAACTTTATCCAGCGCCTGTCGCAGCAGGATCGGAATGTCGGCTTCCGGCGGAGGAAGCTTGTCGAGCAAGCGAATCTTCTTCAAATACTCCGGCGTAATCGCCAAAGCAATGGTGTCGCCGATGGCCTCATGAAATCCATCATTAGCGCCATTCTCAAACAAAAACGGCTGGTCCTTATACGCACGCTGATACATGTTGTGTCCCAGTTCGTGATGGATGGTCACAAAATCCACATCCCGAATCTGAATGCACATCTTGATGCGGACATCATCTTTATTGTCGATGTCCCACGCGCTGGCGTGGCAGACGACATCGCGGTCCTTGGGCTTGACAAACAACGACCGCTCCCAGAAAGTCTGCGGCAGCGGAGCAAATCCCAGCGACTTGTAGAAATTCTCCCCGTACTTCACCATGCCCTGGGCATCAAGCTTCTGCGCTTGCAGCAATGCTGTTAGATCGAAGCCGCTGCTGTTTTCCGGCAGCCCCAGAATTGGAAAAATATCCCCCCAGGCCTGTGCCCACGGATTTCCCAGCAGGTGCGCCGGCATCGGCCCGTCCGGAGACACAATCTGCGGCCCATATTTCTGGGACAGTCGCGCCCGCACAAACGTATAGAGCGAAAGATACAGCGGGCGCACCCGCTCCCACTGCCGGTCCATCTCGGCGGCGAATTCCTCGGGAGGCATGTCGTACCCCGCACGCCACAAAACGCCCGTATCCTTGAATCCCAAATCGCGCGCGCCCTGGTTCGAAAGGTCAACAAACCGCGCATACTTCTTGCGCATCGGCGCCCCCACCGCATGCCATCCCACCCACAGATCTTTCAACTCCTTAGGATCGCGGCTCTCGCCCATCATCGTTTCAATCTCAGTAATGTCGAGACATTTATCCGGCGTCGGACAATATTTCCCTTTCCCATAATCCGATTCCAGCGACGCCGCAATTTCCGACATCTCTTTGCGCAGCGCCGGATCCTTCGGCCCCGGCGCCGTCAACGACAGTTTCAGCAGCAGAAATTTCCGCGACAGATCGGCCGGCATTGTCAATCCGTCGAACCGCTTGCTCTCCTCAACCAACTCCGTCGTGACCGCCGTGATTTCATCGTTGGCGTCGGCAGCCAGGGCCTCGGTGTCATCGGTGATGAAGTTGTCGTGCACCCAGTTCGCCTGATTCACCTTGACGCTGAGCTCCGCCAGCCGCGCCTCCGCCTTCGTCATGAAGGCCTCGGCTTCCGCGACCGTAGGAGGATGAGAAGCTTGAGCTTCGAGGACCATGCTAAGAGTGAAACACAAAATTACGATCGCAATGATTTTCATACCGCCTCCGCCGCAAGGATTATGCACAAGAGAGGTGGAGTTCTTCAAATCGGGCTCGGCTAAGAGAATCAGGCGAGCCTAAGCTCGCCTGTTGTGTCCCGCTAAAACCTCTGCGAGGGTTGAACCCTTGCCCGCGCTGCGCACCGGCGGGCAGGTGAGGACACCCGCCCCTACACCAGCCTGTCCCGAGGAACCCGCTGCCTCGCCTCGCCCCAATCCAGCGGCAGATCCGACCCCTTCACGCTCCAAGTCGTATAAAACGTCTTTCCCATATGCGGAGCCAGCTCCCGCATAATTTCCGAATGCGGCGCGTGGACAAACTCCATCAATGCTGCTTCGCTCTCCCACAGCGAAAGCGTCCAGAAGCGCCGCCGCAAAATCTCAGCCTGCAGCGAATACCCAATCACCCCCGGAGTAGTCCCGAGCTGCCGCTGTACCTGCCGTGAAAGCTGCACCAAGGCGGGATCTTGCGGTATCTCTGAAGCGGCAAATAGGAAATCAACGCCAGGTATTCGCGACCAGCTTCAGTCGGCCGCAGGGATTTCCAGGGTCCGGGCAGCATCTTCCTTCAACCTCTTTGGTAATTCATCCGCTCCAACTCGCTCTGCACCTTCGCCGACAGCGTCTCCATATCCCGCAGGGTCAGCCCGTCCGTCGAGATAGGCTCCCCCACCCGCATCTCCAGGGGACGCGGTTTGATGTGATACGTGTTCATCGGCAGCAGCTCATAAGTTCCCACCAGCGCGATCGGAACAATATCCACCTCGGCCTTGATCGCCATAAAAAACGCGCCAGGGAGAAAAGGCTGAATGCGCCCGTCGGCCGTGCGCCCTCCCTCGGGGAAAATCACCAGCGGCATTCCCTTCTTCAGCGTCCTGACCGCCGACTTGATCTGCCCCACCGACCGCGACGGATGCTGCTGGTCCACGCACACCTGCCTCGACCGCTTCAAGTGCCATCCCACAATCGGATACGCCAGCAACTCTTTCTTATGCAAAATGCGAAACTGAAACGGCAGATACGCATACAGCACCGGGATGTCGAGCGCCGAAGC
>Ga0066789_10000371_pt1 | contig 17503 bp, 15 predicted proteins | sample OrgsoiDNA2013049_FD_70960 | JGI IMG/M metagenome (GOLD analysis project Ga0066789, IMG submission 70960) | Permafrost soil microbial communities from the Arctic, to analyse light accelerated degradation of dissolved organic matter (DOM) -... | ecosystem: Environmental > Terrestrial > Soil >...
GTTGGGTACCATCCAATGAGGAGGCGACAACGACGAATGAAGGCAAATCCGTTAGGGTACGAAGGGTTGGCTCTGCAAGGGGCGTCTGCGGCGTTGCGCGGCTCACGTGGAATACTCAGACAGGCTCCAGGTGCGAACCAAGGTCGAATGCGTTCAACATACGAGTACCCATGATGCCGAATCCAACCCAACCGCAGAGCCAGCCCCGCGCCGCCATTGTCGTGGCGCTCGCCGCGGCTTTGCTCGTGTCAGCGACGCTGTGGGCGGCGGCGCCCCCGGCCCGGCCGCAACAGGACGGCCCGACTATCACGCCGAACTACAAGGATGCGGATCTCAGCCAGATCATCCAAGCCGTCGCCGAAGTCACCGGCAAGAATTTCATCATCGATCCGCGCGTCAACGCCAAGGTCACCATGTTGTCGGCGACCCCCATGTCTCCGGCCGCGTTTTACGAGGCATTCTTGTCCGTGCTGCAGGTTTACGGATACGTGGCGGTACCTGCCGGCAAGGTCATCAAAATCGTACCGAACACGGATGCGCGCCAATTACCCGCGAACGACCTGCCGGATCGAGTGAGCTCGACCTCGGATGAAATCGTGACCCAGGTCATCACCCTGAAAAATGTCAGCGCCGCACAGCTCGTGCCCATGCTACGGCCCCTCATGCCCCAGTATGCGCAGTTGGCCGCGTACGCCGCGGGCAACATGCTGATCCTGTCGGATCGCGCGAGTAACGTGAGCCGCCTGGTGCGCATCATCCAGCGAATGGACGAAAGCGGCGATGAACCCATCGAGGTGATCGCGCTGCACAACGCCAGCGCCGCTGACGTGGTGCGCATCGTCAATTCGTTGAATCAGGGCCAGGGCGCCGAGGGGGCCGGCGCAGCCGTCAAAATCGTCGCCGACGACCGCACCAACAGCGTCTTGCTGACCGGCGAGAAGTCGCAGCGCATGAGGCTCAAGGCGCTCATCATCAATATGGACACGCCCCTCGCGACCGGCGGGGATACGCAAGTCCGGTACCTGCGCTATGCCGACGCCGAAAAGATCGCCGACAAGCTCAAAGGCCAAGCCACCGCCTCGGCGAAGGCGCAAGGGGGCCCGCCCGTGGCACCGGCCGCCGGCGGCACGTCCAATGTCGATGCCAGCGTCACCATCTGGGCGGACGTCGCGACGAACGCACTGATTATCACCGCGCCGCCCAAGATCATGAGGTCGCTGATGGCGGTAGTCGACAAGCTCGATATCCGCCGCGCGCAAGTTCAGGTGGAAGCCGTTATCGTCGAAGTCGACGTCAATAAGAGCGCCAATCTCGGTGTGCAATGGCTCCTCGACGGCGGCAACAACTATGGCTACGGTGTGACGAATCTGCCCGGCAGCGGCACCAGCATCGTCAACTTGGCCGCTGCCGTCCTGGGCGCCACGGGCAGTACTGCCACTTCCTCCGTCGCGACCGGCACCACGGCTACAGGCATCAGCAGTTCGACGGTGGGCACCGGCGCCACATTTGCGCTCGGCAAGTACAACTCGAACACCGGCAGGGGTTTCGCCGCCCTCATTCAGGCGCTGCGCAGCGACGGCAGCAGCAACATCATCTCCACGCCCTCACTGGTTACGATGAACAACGAGGAAGCCGAGGTCAAAGTCACGCAAGAGATCCCATTGATCACCGGCTCTTACAGCAGTTCGACCGCGGCCGTCGGCGGTACCACGAGCCCATTCACCACGATTCAGCGCGAGGAAGTGGGCACGATTTTGAAGGTCACGCCGCACATCAATGAAGGCAATTCAGTGCAGCTCAAAATCGAACAGGAAGACTCCTCCCCGGGTGCAAAGCTCACCGATTCGGCCGACATCTCGACCAATAAGCGTTCCATCAAGACCACCGTGCTGATCGAGGACGGCGGCATCATCGTGTTGGGCGGCCTGATGTCGGACACGGTCAATCAGAGCGAGGATCGCGTGCCGGGATTGGGCGCCATCCCGCTGCTCGGCAACCTGTTCAAGTCGCGCAGCGCGTCGCGCCAGAAGAAGAACCTGCTGGTGTTCATCCGCCCGAAAATATTGCGCGACGCAGAGGCCACCGAGAGCGTTAGCGAGACGAAGTACAATGAAGTTCGCCAGGACGAGCGATCGTTGAACAACGGGCACATCATGCTGTTGCCGGGCCAAAAACAGCCTGTCGCGCCGCCGGTGCCGCCGGGGTCGGGTTTGCCGGTGCCCCCGCCCGCCGGTGCGAATCCCCAAGGTGCCACGCCGAACGCGCCGCCGCCGCAGTCGACGCCTCTGCCCCCGCCCACGGGCACGGCGCCGCCCGAGCCGTCGCCGAAACCATGAACGCCGAACTCACCGAGCCTAAGGAGCAGAGGAGACTGTCGTTTCCCTTCGCGAAGCGTCACGGGGTCTTGGTGCGGGGCATTGCCAACGGCATGGCCGATACGGTGTGCCGTCCCGGCGTGACGCCGCAAACCCTGGCGGAGGTGCGCCGCTTCGTAGGCGTCCCCTTGAAGCTTGAGCGCGTATCCGTCGAGTCTTTCGATTCCATGCTGCGTGTCGCCTACGAAGCGGGCTCCGGCGCCGCGATGCAGATGCTGGAGGGCTTGGACGACAATACCGATTTGGCGCATCTGGCCGAGGACATTCCCGAATCCTCCGACCTGCTGGAAAGCGACGATGAAGCGCCGATCATCCGCTTGATCAACGCATTGCTCACGCAAGCGGTCAAGGAAAACGCATCCGATATTCACATCGAACCCTATGAGAATCGCCTGGTGATCCGTTTTCGCGTCGACGGCGTGCTGCGCGAAGTGCTGCAGACCAAGCGGGCCGTGGCGCCGCTGGTGGTCTCGCGAATCAAGGTCATGTCCAAACTGGACATCGCGGAACGCCGCCTGCCCCAGGACGGCAGAATTTCCCTGCGCATCGCCGGCCGCGCGGTAGATGTGCGGGTCTCCACCCTGCCTTCGGGGCACGGCGAGCGGGTCGTGCTGCGCTTGCTGGACAAGCAGGCCGGGCGCATCGAACTCACCTCGTTGGGGATGGACCCGCGCACCCAGGAGATCATGGATGAAATCATCCACAAGCCGCACGGCATCATCCTGGTGACCGGACCCACTGGTTCGGGAAAGACCACCACGCTGTACGCCGCTCTCGAGCGCATCAACGACAATACCCGCAATGTCATGACCGTCGAAGACCCCATCGAGTACTACATCGACGGCATCGGCCAGACCCAGGTGAACACCAAGGTCGAAATGACCTTCGCGCGCGGTCTGCGGGCGATCTTAAGACAGGATCCCGACGTGGTGATGGTCGGCGAGATTCGCGATCTGGAAACGGCGCAAATCGCGGTGCAGGCGAGTTTGACCGGACACTTGGTGCTCTCCACGCTTCACACCAACACCGCCGTGGGCGCCGTCACGCGCCTGCGCGACATGGGTATCGAGCCGTTCCTGCTGTCGTCGAGTTTGATCGGGGTGCTGGCGCAGCGCCTGGTGCGCGTGCTCAACCCGGAGACGCGCGACCCGTTCATGGCCGGCGAATATGAGCGCCGCCTCTTGAACCTCGAATCGGGCGGCAGCCCGGTCAAGCTTTACCGCCCAAGCATCGAGCCGGGAAACGGCTACCGTGGACGAACCGGCATCTACGAACTCATCGCGGTCGACGATCACATGCGAACGATGATTCATGACGGCTCCTCCGAACAAGACTTGGAGCGGTATGCGCGCACGGCGAGCCCCGGCATTCGTGACGACGGCCGCAGAAAGGTGATGGCGGGCGAAACCACGCTCGAAGAAGTGCTGCGCGTCACCCGCGAGGACTAGGCATGCGGAATACTCAGACTCGCGCCTGATGGGGGAGTTCGAATACACGGCTCTCGATGCCCAAGGCCGGGAACGCAAGGGCCTGATCGAGGGCGACACGTCCAAGCACGTTCGCCAGCTGCTGCGCGACAAGCACCTGCTGCCGATGGAAATTCAGGAGACGGCGCAGCGCGAGCTGAAGAAGAGCCGTGCCCGCGGATTTCTGCGCCGCGGCCTGTCGACGCTTGATCTGGCTATGCTGACGCGTCAACTGGCGACTTTGCTGCACTCCGGTCTGCCCCTCGAGGAGTCGTTGCAGGCCGTCGCCGAACAGACCGAAAAACCCCGTGTCCAGCGCATCATATTGGGCGTGCGCAGCAAAGTCATCGAGGGCCACCCTCTGGCCGACGGTTTGCGCGATTTCCCGCAGGCATTCCCCGAAATCTATCGGGCGACAGTGTCCGCCGGCGAGCAATCGGGCAAGCTCGATCAGGTGCTGGAGCGGCTCTCGGATTACACCGAATCGCGCCAGGTCATGGGCCAGCAAGTCAGCAATGCGCTGGTGTACCCCATCGTTTTGATGGTCCTGTCCTTCGCCATCGTGTCATTTTTGCTCGCCTACGTGGTGCCGCAGGTCGTCGCGGTGTTCGAATCCGGCCACCAAGAGCTGCCGCTCGCCACGCGAATCCTCATCGGCATGAGCGACCTCATCCGCCACTATTGGTTTTACGGCCTGATCGTGATCGCGGCCGGCACCTGGGGATTCTTGCGCTGGCTCAAGTCGCCGGACGCGCGCCTGGCGTTCGATCGGTTCCTGCTGAGGATGCCGCTGGTGGGAAAGCTCATCCGCGGCCTCAACACCGCCCGCTTTTCCCGCACATTCAGCATTCTGACCGCAAGCGCAGTACCCGTGCTCGAGGCGCTGCGAATATCCGCCGAGGTGGTCAACAGCCTGCCGATGAAAAGGGCCGTCGAGGATGCGGCATTGCGCGTTCGCGAGGGAGCGCCGATCGGCAAGTCGCTCGCCGCGCGCAAGCTATTCCCGCCCATGATGATCCACCTCATCAGCAGCGGCGAGAGCAGCGGCGAGCTGGAGAAGATGCTCGAGCGCGCGGCGACGAATCAGGAACGCGAGATGGACGGCTTGCTCTCGACCATGACCAATCTTTTAGGGCCATTCATGGTCGTCTTCATGGGCGCAGTCGTCATGTTCATCGTGATTGCGCTCCTGCTGCCGATTTTTCAACTCAACGACCTCGTCAAGTAACGGACTGTGCGCTAGTGTGGGTTCCTTGCGCCAGGGTATTGCGCCCGGGCCGCCTTTCCGTTTATAAACCGCGCGTGTCGGATCAATTAGTACCGCAAGCTTCAGTAGCATGAGCGAAAAACCTGAATCGGACGAATTCGAGGAAGAGGACGCCGAAGATGTGGCGCCCGGCGGCGACGACGTCGACGTCGATCACATCATGCGCGACGTCGAGTCGCAGCGCCGGCGCGCGCCAAAGGGTGCGGAACCTGCCTGGCGCCGCCTGGAACGCGTCATGGAAGAACGACGCACTGCGGAACTCATGAGCGACTTCGACGATTACGAGATCGGGGATGCGCGCGACGGCGGCTCAGCGGAATCCGCCGAACTGGACGGCTCCGTCGCGCCGGCGCATTCTGAAAAGACGGCGCGTAAGAAAAAGAAATCCCGCTGATCGTGCTTTAGGCGGTCTCTAGAATTCGTTGCGCTTGGCGAATCGGCCGATATGGCGCGTCAAGCGTGTCCGTCGAATAGGGCACGAAGCCGGAATGTTGCGCCGCATGCACAAACTCGGGGCGTGCGCTGAAATCTTTCGCACTATTTCGGAGCCGCCGCTTGTAGCGCAGTCTTTGCCGCGGGCTTCAATGAAAATTCCGCGACGCCACGGTGAGATCCCCCAGCATCGCCGAGAGATTGATCAGCCGCTGCGCGATGACATGCTGCACATCGCCCTCGCGCTGCAATGTGCCGTGCACTTCGAGCAGACGCGACTCCAGGAGGGCGGCGCGCTGCTCGAGGGCGACGCGGTTCCACACGATCAAATTCACATAGCCCGTTTCATCTTCCATGGTGACGAAGGTGACGCCGCCCGCACTGCCCGGCCGCTGGCGCGTGATGACCAGGCCCGCGGTGATCACCTTCGTTCCATTCGGGCGTTCCCAGAGATCCTGCGTGGGCAGCACGCCGCGGCGTTGCAGCTTCTCGCGCAGCAGGCACAGCGGATGACGGCGCAGTGTCAGGCCGGTGCTGCCATAGTCGGCGACGATGTCCTGACCCTCGCGCGGCGCGCGCAGCAGCGGGATCCCTTCCCCCTGCGCCGTCGAGGCGGGCAGCAGGGGTAAGGCACGTTCCACCCCGCTGACTTGCCACACCGCACGATGCCGATGTCCGGCGAGGCCCGCGAGCGCATCGGCGGCGGCGAGCGCGGTAAGGTCGCGCCTGTCCAGTTCTCCCCGCTCCGCAAGATCGGCGATGGTGTCAAAGGCTCGCAGGGCGCGCGCCGCGAGCAATCGGGCCGCTCCCTCGCTCGATAAATGCTTCACCAAGCGCAACCCCAAGCGCAGCGCCGGCCGGCCGTCGGTTCGCCGTTCGAGCGTGCAATCCCAGTCGCTGCTCGCCACATCGATTGCGCGCACCTCCACGCCGTGCGAGCGCGCATCGCGCACCAATTGCGCCGGTGCATAAAAACCCATCGGCTGACTGTTGATGAGAGCCGCGCAAAATGCCGCGGGCTCGTAGTGTTTCAGCCAGGCGGAGGTGTACACGAGGAGTGCGAAGCTCGCCGCATGCGAATTGTGAACAACGAAGTGGTTGGCCAAAAAATTGTGATCGCCTTCGATCTGCAAATCGTATGTTTCCCGATTCCCGACTGCCTCGATCTCCACAATTCTGTCCCAATAGACATCGGAGCCCGGCACCACGCAACGCGCGGTCGCGATGGTTTCGCCAACCTTGAGCTTTCCCAGTTGCAGCCAGCCCTCCATGGTCATGAATGGGTGTTCAGCTGTCGCGACAATCTCATGGCCAAGAACCGTGCGTAAACGCAATACGGGCTTCATGCCACTTCGCATTACCTGCAGCACTTTGCGCTTCCTCAAACGCAGCTCAGCATCGCACGCCAGTGTGCTATCGAGGCACGCCTGCCCGCTGATCACCTCATCGATGGTCAACCATCTTCCGGTATCGGCATCCACTACACGCGTCTCGCCAACGACACATTCCGGAAATCCGTATTCTCCGAACCCCAATATCTGATTGAATATCTGGTGCGCGAAGCTCTCGGGATACCCCCGCTCGCGCATGCCGTCGATCAATTGGCGCTGGAAAGGCTCCAAGCCGCCCTTGCGCTTCCAGGCCGCCATCGCGCGGCGCAGCCGGTCCGCCTCGCCCGGTGAAAAGCCGGCCGCGACGATGGCCAACTGCATGACTTGCTCCTGAAAAATCGGCACGCCCAACGTGCGCTTGAGCACCGCCTCGACCGCCGCGCTGGGATACGTCACCGCTTCCTCGCCGTTGCGGCGGCGCAAATACGGATGCACCATCTCGCCCTGAATCGGGCCGGGACGCACGATGGCCACCTCGATCACCAGATCGTAGTAATTTTGCGGCCGCAAGCGCGGCAGCATGGCCATTTGTGCCCGTGATTCGATTTGAAACACGCCCGTGGTGTCGGCGCGGCAAATCATCTCGTACACGGCCTTGTCCTCGCTCGGCACCGCCGCCAGATCGAGTTCGCCGGCAACCGCGGATGAACCGCCGAATTCGTTGATCAGTTGAAACGCCCGGCGTATCGCGCTCAGCATGCCAAGCCCGAGCACATCCACTTTCAGCAGCCCCAGCGCATCGAGATCGTCCTTGTCCCACTCGATCACCGTACGATCGGGCATCGCCGCGTTCTCGATGGGCACGAGTTCATCCAAACGCCCGCGTGCGATGACGAAGCCGCCCACATGCTGCGAGAGATGGCGAGGGAAGCCCAGGATTTCCGCCGCGAGCGCGATGAGGCGCGCAATCACGGGGTCTTCGGGGTCGAAACCGGAGGCTCGGATGCGATCGGGATCGATGTGCTGGCCGTCCCACCATTGCATGCCGCGCGCGAGCTTGTCGACTTGCGCGAGATCCAATCCCAACGCCTTGCCGACGTCCCGCAGAGCGCTGCGCGGACGGTAACAGATGACGGTGGCCGCCAACGCCGCGCGCTCTCGGCCGTACTTTCCATAGATATACTGAATCACCTCTTCGCGCCGCTCGTGCTCGAAATCCACGTCGATATCGGGCGGTTCGTTGCGCTCCTTGGAAATGAAGCGCTCGAACAGCATGGCCATGCGCGAGGGATCCACCTCGGTTATCCCTAAGCAATAGCAGACGGCGGAGTTGGCCGCGGAGCCGCGGCCCTGACAGAGTATTCCTTGTGAGCGCGCATACTGGACGATATCGTGCACGGTCAGAAAGAAGGGCTCGAATTTGAGCTCGGCGATCAAACGCAATTCGTGTTCGATGCTCTCGCGCAGGGCGGGCGGCACGCCGGCGGGCCAGCGCTGCGCGCAGCCGCGCATCGTCAGAGCGCGCAAATGACTTGCGGGAGTGGCGCCGGCGGGTACTATTTCCTCGGGATACTCATAGCGCAGCTCGTCGAGTTTGAAAGTGCAGCGCTCGGCGATCTCCAGCGTTTGCTTAAGCATCGGCGCGGGGTATAGCTCACGCAAGCGCTGCAAGGGCCGCAAACAGCGCTCGCCGTTCGGATATAAGGCGTAGCCCGCGGCTTGCAGCGGCTTACCATGGCTGATCGCCGTCAACACATCTTGGAGGGCACGGCGGCTGCGGCGGTGCATGTGCACATCGCCCGCGGCCACTCGCGGCACATCCAAAGTCTCGCCCAGCGCGTCGAGCAGCTCCAAACGACGCAGGTCGAAGCCGCCGGTCAGCAATTCCACGCCCAGCCATAAACGGCCCGGGAATCGTTCGCGCAGCCACCGGCCGTCCGCCTCCTGCCGCTGCGCCGACGCCTTGTCGGAACGCGGTAGCCAGATGATCGCGCATCCCGCGAGAGCATCCTCGAGATCGATGCGCGCCAGCGTGTACCTGCCCTTGGGACTTGCGCGGCGTGCCCGGCTGATCAAGCGGCTCATGGCGCCGTAGCTCGCGCGATCGGTGGCGAGCACCACGAGTTTGAGACCGTCGATGCAAGTGAGTTCCGTGCCGATGATCAGCGGTAACCCATGCTGCTTGGCGGCGATATGGGCGCGTACCACGCCCGCCAGTGAACATTCGTCGGTGAGTGCCAGTCCGCGATAATTCAAATGTTTGGCTTGGGCGATCAATTCCTGAGGGCTGGAAGCGCCGCGCAGAAAAGAAAAATTACTCAAGGTATGGAGCTCGACGTACACGACTTAAGCCTTCGCGGTCAGGCGAACATCCCGTGCAAATACCAACGCTTGGATTGACGTTCCTGAAACACCCACAGCCTTGCGCCATGAGAGTGACGTGTGCCTCGAGCTTGGCGCGCAATATAGTAATCGCGTGCCACGCCCTTGCCGTCCCACCAGCCGCTCTCGATGCGCTCAGGGCCTTGTTCCAGAATCAAGCCGCTCTCCAACGGCAGCGGTGCGGCAAGTAACCAGAGGGGACGCGGCATGCCCCGATCGGTCATCATTGGATCCGCCATTTTTTCGCCAGCGCGCAAGGTCGAGGCCGGTCGCAATTCTTGGACGCGCCGCCAGGCCGCTTCGGGCCGATGTTCCGCGATCGAAACGACCCCATATACCGCTTCTTCGCCCAAGCGCGCGCGCAAACGCTCCACCAATTGCGGCAAGCTGTCGCGCCCACCCGCGCCGGCGCTTAGCCGTCCTGCAAAGGCATCAAGCGAGCCGGCCGAAAGCGGCTGTAATGCACCTGAGATCAATTCCATGTCCCGGACCGGTGCTTCAAGCTCGAGCCTTGTTAATTTTTGGGCAAGCACATCCCTCAAGCGACGATGTTCACTCGTGATGCTCGCCAATCCCAAATCCACACAGGTGGCGGGACCGGCACGGTGGCGTAGCTTCAGCCGCAGCGTCTGCACACCGGCCTGACGCTCGCGCAGGAACTCTGCACAGCGCGCGATCAGCGGTTCGAGCGCCTTTTCCAGATAAGCAACATTCTCGATCTCGGTCTCGAAATCACATCGCGCCCGAAATCGTTCACGCGGTACGAACGCTCTGCGCGGCGCGAATTGCCGCGCCAGTGCAATGTCGAGATCCTGCACCGTTGCCGCACCCAAACGGCGCGCGAGACCGGCGCGCGGCAGGCGCAGCAATTCACCCACCCGCGTCACACCCATGGCGCGCAACGTCTGCAATCGTTCGATATCCCACGCCGTGCAAGCGATTGGCAACTCCGCCAGGCTTCCGGGCAGCCTCCCGAGATTTTCGATGTGTGCCGGGGTGCTCACCGGGTCGCCGGTTGCGCCCCGCGCGAGCCAGAGCGCCGCCAAAGTCGATGGGGCCGTGGCGCTGTACGCTTGCAGCTCGAGCCGCCGCCAACGGGCATCGATGCCGGCATGCAAACGCTTGAGAGGGCCGAACAGCTTCAGGCTGCCCTTGATTTCCAGCAATAGAGCGTTGGGCGGCTCGATGCTGACGAACGAAGTAAATTGTTGCGCATGCATGCAAAGTCGCTGCAATAAGACGGCGGAATGTCCTTCGGCCAACTCCGGAAACACCGCGGCATACCACAGCTGCTTTGAACGCGGCCGGCCGTCCGTCTGCGGCGTCGGCGGCACGCCGCCAGCCCTCCATGATCCGGGTGATGCGTCCTCTGCGGCAAATAAGTCTGCCGTCCGTGATTTCGCGGTCCGCGACTTCACGGGACATCCAGCGGGATGCCGCCCAGATTGACAGGACCGGGCCGGCCGCCTTGCACCTTGAGTAGATCGAGACGCATCTCATGCTCACCCTTAGTCACAGCCAAACGCAGGGTAGCGGGCGAAGATTCGAAACGATGCCGCTCGGGGCGAAACAGCACACCGAGTGCACCGCCCGCCTCGGCCGCGAGCTTCAGACGCCGCAGCCAGCGATCATCGGTCCCCTTCAACCAGAGAAACACGGCGGCGCAGACACCCGAACCCAACGCTTGTTCAGCAGCCCACAATGCCTCCGTGGCGCTGGCGGGCTGCACTACCAAGAAGCGCTCCAGCTCGATTCCCTGCTGCGCTAAGGCAGGCGCATAGGGTTCATGGGGCGGTGCAATCCAGACGAGCCAGGGAGCCTCGCCGGTCCTTCCTTGGCTCGCCCTGCGTTGACATTCCACCAGAGCCGGTAAGAAGAGCTGCACCTCGCCCAAGCCGGTATCGTCCAGCAACACCTCGATGAGCGACGCCGTCGGCCACCCTCCCCCGGGCAAGCGCGCATCAAGCGAGCTACAACCGGTGGACCAAACCGGACGAGTGGGGGCAGCCGAGGCGTCTTTTAACCTCCAGACGCGTGCATCGGCCAATATGTCCGCGAGTGCTGATACTTCACGCGGCATCCACGTCTTTACCGCGACGAAGCACCCCGACGACCACACCCTCGATAATCATGGGCTGTTCTTTGAGATCGACACGAATGGGTTCGAAATCGGCATTTTCGGGCAGCAACCATACAATCGTGCCTTCTTGCCGATAGCGCTTGACGGTGACTTCGTTTTCCAGACGCGCAACCACAATTTGACGATTACGCACCTCGGGCGTGCGATGCACGGCAACCAGATCACCATCCAAGATGCCGGCATTTTTCATACTCATGCCTTTTACTTTCAGCAGGTAATGCGGCTGAGGTTGGAATAACTGCGGGTCGATCTGATAACGCGTTTCGATATGCTCTTCGGCCAGGATCGGACGGCCGGCAGCGACACGCCCAATGAGCGGCAGCCCCAATTGCTCACGCAGAATGTCCTTGAGTTGGATGCCGCGCGATGCGCCGGGAATCAGATCGATGACGCCCTTGCGTTGCAACGCGCGTAAGTGCTCCTCGGCGGCATTCGGCGACTTGAAGCCGAGAGTGCGCGCGATTTCCGCGCGCGTGGGCGGCATCCCGTTTTCCATGATCGCATCCTGAATGAGCCTTAAAATCTGGGTTTGACGGGGGGTAAGGTCCGACATGGATCACCTGTATATGTAGCCAGTGACTGGTATTATATACAGTCTCGGGATGCTGGCAAGTCCATCTCATGGCTGCGCGACGGCCGCACCTCGCCGCCGCCGCTCTAACGAATCCACGAATCCAATTGCGCCGCCACCTGAATTATTGAACGGCGGGCACATCGTTGATGGATAGTCCGCGCGCATCAACGCGACGGCCGCACACCATTTGATGAAGAGATCTCATACCGCGCGCAGTGCCCGCAACGGCGCCGAAGAAATGGTCGCCGCGCAAGTGAAATTGCGCAACTCGATCGCAGAGAAGCGATCCGCCTGCGATTGAATTTCGAAAAAAACGCCGGCCTCGCCTGTAAAATTTACATTGACACACGTCATTCTTAATGATGATTTAATTTCCGCGAAATGGATTTGGCGAAAATAGTCGCCGACTACCGACAAATAGCGCATTTCAGTTGCAATCGACGCGCGAATTTGGCTTTATGAGCGACTGTGTTGCGACGCAGACGGGCCCGACACCGTGACAGGGCAGGCCTGCGGCAATACTTTCGGACTTTCCGATACGAACGAATTAACCCTAGGGGAATATTTTTATGACATTGACCACCACACTTAAGGCCTCTCTCGCCGTGGCTTGCGTTGTTGCCTTCGCAGGTTGCACGGATCTGAAGCCGATCCAAGCCCAGATCGATGAACTGAAATCAGAAATCAGCAAAAACACGAGCGATGATCAAAAGGCGGCGGCCGCAGCGGCCTCGGCGCAAAGCGCTGCCGCGAGTGCCCAGTCTGCCGCTTCGGGCGCGCAGAGCACGGCGAATCAGGCGTTGTCGACTGCGCAGTCGAATTCAACGGCCATTGAAGCGATCAACGAGAAGATCGATCGCATGTTCAAGAAGTCAGTGTCGAAGTAAATCGATCATTTGCTTGAGCTCGAGCGCCGCGGGTAGACCGCGGCGTTTTTTTTGGCGAACGCGCGTCAGTAGCGAAGCAGAGCCGACCCCCAGGTAAATCCGCCGCCGAACGCCTCGAGCAGCAGTAGCTGGCCGCGCTTGACGCGGCCGTCGCGAATACCCGTATCGAGGGCGAGCGGCACCGACGCGGCAGACGTGTTGCCCTGGGTGTTGATCGTTACGATGACCCGTTCCATCGGCAATTCGAGCCGCTTGGCGATGGCCTCGATGATTCGAATGTTGGCCTGATGAGGAATCAACCAATCGAGCTGGTCCTTGCTCATTCCATTGGCATTGAGCGTCTCTGTGACCAAGTGCCCCAGCGTGTTGACGGCCACCTTGTAGACCTCGTTGCCCTTCATCTGCACGCCGGCCTTGCCTTCGCGCACCAGCTTGAAGCCCTTGGATACGCCATCCGGATATAGCAGCAAATCCTTGTACTTTCCATCGGAATGCAGGCGGGTGCTGATGATTCCCGGCTCGGCGGAAGGCGTAAGGATCACGGCGCCCGCACCGTCCGCGAACAACACGCAGGTGCCCCGGTCGTTCCAATCGACGATTCGCGTCAGCGTCTCCGCGCCCACGACGAGCGCGCATTTCGATTCGCCCAGTCGAACGAATTTGTCCGCCACGCTCAGCGCATAGACGAAGCCGGTGCAGGCCGCTTCCAAGCTGAATGCCGGACAGCCGTGAATTCCCAAGCGGTCCTGCAGCAAGGTGCCGACGTTCGGAAAGACCAGATCCGGCGTCGTCGTCCCGACGCAGATCAGATCGATGTCCGTCGCGGTGACCCCGGCGTCTTGAATCGCGCGGCGCGACGCGTGTTCCGCAAGGTCGGTCGTGGTTTCGTCCTCAGCAGCCACGTGGCGCTGCTCGATTCCGGTGCGGGTGCGAATCCACTCGTCGCTGGTGTCGACGAGCGTTTCAAGTTCCGCGTTGGTCAGTATTTTTTTGGGCAAGTAGCTGCCGGTGCCCGCGATTCGTGCGTACATTGAAGTCCTTCAGGCTTCGCGTGAAGCGCCTAACCGTTCCGCGATGCGCGCCGTCACACCATTGCGCGCCTCCGTCACCGCGACTTCAATGGCGCGCTGAAATCCGAAAAGATCGGTGCCGCCATGACTTTTGATCACGATCCCGTTCAAACCGATCATGCTTGCGCCATTGTAGCGGCGCGGGTCTATCCGTGCGCGCAAGGCCTTGAGCGCCGGCCGCGCGCCCAGATAGCCCAGCTTGCGCAGCGTCGTGCGGCTGAATTCCTCGCGCATGGCATCAGCGATCAGGCGCGCCGCGCCCTCCATCGTCTTTAGCGCCACATTGCCGGTAAATCCGTCGGTGACCACGACGTCGACTTTGTCCGAAAAAATATCGTCGCCCTCGACGAAGCCGACGTAGTTGATGTCGACGGCCGCCAACAAATCATGTGTCGCCTGCACCACATCGTTGCCTTTGATGTCTTCGGTTCCTATATTGAGCAAGCCCACCCGCGGCCTCGGGTGTGCTCCTTCCAAATCGGCTGCGAGCACCGAGCCCATCACCGCGAACTGCGACAACTGCACCGGCGTGCATGAGGCGTTTGCGCCAAGGTCCAACATATAAGTGTGCCCGCCGCGCGAAGGGATCAGCGAGATGATTGCCGGCCGTTCCACTCCCGGCAACATCTTCAGTACGAAGTGCGCCGTTGCCATCAATGCACCGGTGTTACCCGCGCTGACGCAGGCATGCGCATCATTCGCCTTCACGAGATCGATGGCACGGCGCATCGAGGAGTCTTTCTTGCGCCGTAGTGCCTCGCGCGGATGATCGGTCATCTCGACGACGTCGGCCGCAAACAGGCAGGAAACATTGGCGGGGAATGTACTCCCCAGCTCTCGCTCCAAGTCGCTCTGCCGCCCGATCAGGGTAAACCGAACATTGCCGAATTCACGCGCCGCGGCCACCGCCGCCGGTATGGATACCGAGGGCCCGCGGTCGCCGCTCATGGCGTCGATGGCAATATGGAGCAGCGCAGACACTGTGCGTCAAAAAAGCCCGGGCCGCGCGCGAACCGCCGGCAAGTTGAGGCTTATTCTTCGGCCGCTGCCGCGTCCGCCTTGGTCTGAAGCACCTTGCGGCCACGGTAGAACCCCTCGCGGGAAATTCGATGGCGCGAATGAGTCTCCCCGCTCTTGGCGTCGATCGACACCGCGGGTAGAGGCAGCGCGGAGTGGGAGCGATGCATGCCGCGCTTGGATGGGGTTTTTCTGCTTTTCTGTACTGCCATGAGTGCTTTGTCCTATCAAGTTTTCTTTAACAAATCCCGCAACGCGGTAAACGGCCGTGTTCGATCGCCCGACATATCTTGAATCTCGCCGCCCGCCTCGTAAACCGGCGCGCGACCGCAGGTTTGCGGTGTGTGCATCGCGACGGGCGGCAACGCCAACAACATTTCTTCTTCGGCCAGTTCGCGCAAGCTCACCCGGCCTTCCTCCATCACATAAATCTCGCGCTGTGAGTCTGCCGCGGCACCGTCGGTGCTGCTCGCGAACTCAATCTCACTCCTGCCGGCGGCGGCGAACTCGAATCCTTGCAGACAGCGCTGGCATAACAAATGCGGTATCGCCTCAACCGCGACCCTGGCGCCGGCCCGTCCTGCACCCAAGTTCTCAAACGCGAAACTCGCTCGCACGGACCCTCGCGCGTCCGCCAGTAAATCCTTTAAGCGGGGCATCTCACCGAGCGGGTAGACGCGTTCCAGCACCACTGCATTGTCCGCCAGGTGCGCGCATTCGACTCGGTCAGGCAAGCCCGGTGCCATGGGCCGCGTATAATAGGGCCGGTTTCCAGCCCTGTCAAAATCAATCGGGTGCAAGTCGTTGTTTTTGCAGTCTCCGCCTTCCCTCATTCTGGCTTCGACCTCGATCTACCGGCGCGAACTCCTGGCGCGGCTCCGCCTGCCCTTTTCCTGCCTCGCCCCGGGGATAGACGAGACCCGGCGCGCCGGCGAGCGCCCGCTCGCCCTGACGCAGAGATTGGCAAGAGCCAAAGCATCCGCCGTGGCGCTCCAACATCCCGATGCGTGGGTGGTTGGATCGGATCAAGTCGCGGTACGGATAGGTGCATCCTCCGAAGAATCAATCCTCGGCAAGCCCGGCACGGAGGCGGCGTGCATCGAGCAATTGCGCGGCAGCTCGGGCCGCACCTTGTCGTTTTTGACCGCGGTGGCCGTGGTGCGGCACAACGGCCGCTCGGCCCACGAGTTCGTCGATACCACGCGCGTGATTTTCCGCACGCTCGAGTATGCCGCCATCGCGCGCTACGTGGCCCTTGAGGCGCCTTTCGATTGCGCCGGCGGGTTCAAAAGCGAAGGGCTCGGGATCACGCTGTGCGAATCGATCGACAGCGTGGACCCGAGCGCTCTCATCGGGTTGCCGTTGATTCACTTGAGCAAGGTGCTGCGCAGCGTAGGGTTCGAATTGCCTTAGCGGCGAAGCCGATCAGACCATAACGGGCCGAGCCTCCCCCCGCTTAAGCACGCTTAAGTCAACGCCGCTTTAGCGGCGTGCCGGACGCTTGGGCGCCTTGCGCGGCGGCGCCCGGCGCTTCACCGGGGTAATCGCATCGAGTACAGCGGCCAACTCGCTGGGTAGCGGGGCGCTGGCGTGAAACGGGACACCGGAACCCGGCCACTCGAACGCAACGGATTGCGCATGCAGGAACGTGCGCCTTAAGCCGTGCCGTTTGAGTTCGGCATTGCGCTCACGGTCACCATACTTGTCGTCACCCAGCAGCGGATGGCCGGCGAAGGACGCATGGACGCGGATTTGATGCGTCCGCCCGGTAGGGATGTCCACCTCCATCAAGGTGGCGAGTGGACCGAAGAATTGCACCGGCTTGAATACGCTCACCGAGTCCTTGCCGGCGGCGGCCACCCGCACATGTCGCTCGCCGTGCTGACGGTTGTCGGTCGCGAGCGGCGCATCGATGCGCTTCGTTCCCAATTGCCAGCTGCCGGCAACCAATCCCAGATAAGTCTTGTGCATGCCGCCGTTGCGAATCAAGGCATGCAGCGCGGTCAAAGTGCTGCGATCGCGTGCTACCAGCAAACAGCCGCTGGTATCGCGGTCGAGGCGGTGCACCAGCTCCAGCGTTTCGCGCGGCCGGGACGCGCGCAGGGCTTCGATGACGCCAAAACTCATGCCGCTGCCGCCGTGTACCGCGACGCCGGCGGGCTTGTCGATCACCAGCAGATGCCTGTCTTGATAAATGACCGCCCGTTCGATCAATTCCAGCAGGCTGCTCGAGGGCAGCCGAGGGCTGATGCGCCCCTGTTCATCGACAGCGTCGATGCGTACCGGGGGCAGGCGCACTTCGTCGCCCTCCTGAATGCGGTATTCCGCATCGACGCGCTTGCGGTTGACGCGCACTTCGCCCTTGCGCAGCAGACGGTAGACCCGGCTGCGGGGCACCGTCTTGAAGTGCCGCATGAGGAAATTGTCGATCCGTTGACCGGCCTCATCGGGGGTTACCGTGCGCAAGATGACGGGACTCTTTGGCCCGTGATAGCGCTCCGGCACAGCCACATCATTGTTCATGGTTCACGATCTTGCCAAGCGATCATCTAAGGTATTGAT
>Ga0066789_10000372_pt1 | contig 17474 bp, 11 predicted proteins | sample OrgsoiDNA2013049_FD_70960 | JGI IMG/M metagenome (GOLD analysis project Ga0066789, IMG submission 70960) | Permafrost soil microbial communities from the Arctic, to analyse light accelerated degradation of dissolved organic matter (DOM) -... | ecosystem: Environmental > Terrestrial > Soil >...
GCCATGTCGAGCCCGGCAAACGCACACTTGTCGAGACACGGAGGATAATCGAAAGCGGTTGGCGAACTCTTGCCGACAAACTTGCCAAGGTTGGCCACCAGGACCTCGCCCGTGAAGTTCAACTATTTGTCGAGCGAATGCCGCCGCCACGGACTGAGAAAGAGTTGATCGCCGCGAGAATGTTGGAACGCACTCGCGCGCTCGCTCGCGAACATGAGATTTCTCGCTGAAGAACTCTTCGAATAAGACGCGTGCCGCTTAACGAGACTTCCAAGGCGTCTCAGTAGGCACTAAGCGCTCTGACTATTACCTCACCGGTGATAATGCAATTTATCGGCGCCCGGATGCCTGCGGTCATCGGCCAGAGAACCTGATTTTACCTAGAGGACATCCTTAAGGTAAAAAATGACATCTTCGAGGAAAACTTACAGCCGCCAAATCGGTTAAGTGATCATGATCGGTGACAGCGTCACCGTCAAGAGTTTAGAAATCAAGCAGGGTCAGGTACGCATCGGTATCGACGCGCCGAGAGATATTTCCGTGCATCGCGAAGAAGTGTTTCGAAGAATTCAAGAAGAGCGGTTCAAAAATGTAAACCGCACTGCATTAAATTCCTTTAATCCGATCCTGCGCTTGAAGTCGTAGATTACTTCTCTAGTTTGGCGGTGCAACCGGGGACGCCTCCGCTCGCTGTGTCTACTTGAAGGCTCTTGAATATTGGATGCAGCCTGCGGCCTCTATTTCGCTCTCTACTCGCCGCTTGCGGCTATCGCCAATGAGAGAGCGCCCTTGATCCCAGAGGACCCTCCCAGCCCGGGTGGTGATATGTATTGGGAACTCTGCAGTTCTATTGCCGCCACATAGTCATGTAGCCAATGAAGCATCCGCTCGTGCACTCCGGCGTACAGACGCTCTTGCATCACGCCGCCGCCGAGCAAGATGCGTTGCGGGGAGTGGGTCAGAACCAGCTGCGCGCACAGTTGGCCAAGATAATCCGCTTCAATAGCCCAAATGGGATCTGTCGGTGGCGCATCCTTAAGTGAGCGTCCGGTACGCGCAACGACCGCAGCCCCGCACGCAATTCCTTCCAGGCAATCGGTGTGAAACGGGCAAATACCTACAAAGGTCGAGTCGGCTGGATGTCGTCGAACAAAAATATGCCCGACTTCTGGATGCATTAGGCCATGTACCGCTCGCCCATGGTGAACGACGCCAACACCAATGCCCGTTCCCACCGTGATGTATGCAAGGCTTTCCAGATTCTGTCCGGCGCCCCAGCGCAACTCGCCGAGCGCCGCGCCGTTGACGTCGGTATCGAGGTAAACCGGTCGATTGATGCCGTGCTTGAGCGCACCCACGAGGTCCGTGTTCTTCCACCCCGGTTTGGGCGTACTGGTGATGAAGCCGTAAGTAGAAGAGGTTGGCTTGAGGTCCAGAGGCCCGAAGGCGCCTATACCGAGTGCCGTCAAGATCCCAAACTTGTGTCCGGCAGCACCGAAATAGCGGCACACATCAGTGAGGGTCGTCGTCGGATCACGGGTCTCGATGCGGGCTTCATCAAGAATAAGTCCGTCTTCGTTCCCTATGGCGCAAATAAATTTGGTACCGCCGGCCTCGACCGCACCGAAAAGCCGTTTTGCGTTGTTCTGATTCATGGCGGACCTCCCTCGCTCCTTGCAAACGATTGGAAGATACCATAAATTATTTTTCGCGGTAACGCGGAGTGGCGAAGGGTGCCGTATGCACGATTTGCAAGGCGGGATGTCCTACCTCGTGCTTCCACTAGCGCGCCGTACGCGTAAATTGATAAAGCCGCGACACCGCAAGGGGCGCCGTCATGAGGGAATCGGGGCAGCAACGCATCGCCGTCATTCGGTGGCTTACGTTCTTGATGTTCATGATGTTCGCGATGACGACCGATTCGGTGGGCGTCATCATTCCCCAAATCGTCAAGGAGTTCGGGCTTAGCCTGACCGCGGCGGGCGCCTTTCATTATGCGACGATGGCGGCGATAGCGGCGGCCGCACTACTGCTGGGATTTCTGGCCGATCGCATCGGCCGTAAACAGACCATCGTGCTCGGTCTGACACTGTTCGCGCTGAATTCCTATTTGTTCTTGATCGGCAATACTTTCGCGTATTTTCTGTGCCTGCTGATTATATCCGGGACCTCCATCGGCATTTTCAAGACCGGCGCGCTGGCGTTGATCGGTGATATTTCGTTGTCCACGAAACAACACACCGCGACGATGAACCTTGTAGAAGGATTCTTCGGCGTCGGCGCTATCATCGGACCGGCGATCGTGACCGCGCTAATCAACGACGGCATCTCGTGGAAATGGCTGTATTTCATCGCTGGCACCTTGTGCGTATGCTTGATCCTGATTGCGCTATTGGTGCGTTATCCAAAGACGATGAAAGTATCCGTAGAACCGGCGGACTTGCGCCGCACGTTGCGCATGATGCGCAATCCCTATGCGCTCGCGTTTGGGCTTGGCGTGTTGTTGTACGTCGCGATCGAAGCGTCCGTTTATGTCTGGGCGCCCCTTTATCTTGCTGACTACCATGGCGGGTGGAAGATTTTGGCAAGCTACGCAATCTCGGTATTCTTCATATTGCGCGCGGCCGGGCGATTTCTCGGCGGCTGGATGCTGGCTAAGCTCGATTGGACTCTCTTACTTGCCATCTTTAGTTTGGCAATCTTTCTTTGTTTGGCTGGCAGTGTGTATGGCGGGGTGCGTACGGCCGTGGTGCTATTACCGGTGTCAGGCCTCTTCATGTCTGTGATCTATCCGACGCTCAATTCGAAGGGTATCAGTTGCTTCAGCAAGTCCGAACATGGCGCCGTCGCTGGCGTTATCTTGTTCTTTACCTGCGTAGGCGCGGTGCTCGGGCCGCTTGCCATGGCTGCCTTGATAGACGCCGTCGGCGCACCGAAATATGCGTTTGTACTGGCGACCGGGTTCGCAGGTGTGCTCTTCGCCGGTCTGCTTTACAATTGGCTGCGCCAGCCTACGCGAAGCATTTTGTTGAAGTTGGACGCCGGGGAGTACGGGGTCACAGCGCCCTTACAGCTTTAGTCAATATGAAACGGGCTGCAACCTTCAGCGGCTGCTTTCTCGAACGATCAGTTCGGTCGGCAATATTTGGGATTTAGGGCGCTTTTTGTCGACGATTTTGAGCAACGCGTCGACTAATGCCTCGCCGCCGCTGATGACGGGCTGCCGTATGGTCGTAAGAGACGGGTGGAAATAGCGAGACAGGACGATATCATCGTAGCCCACCACGGCCACGTCGTCGGGTACTCGAAGACTGCGTTCCCGAAGTGCGCCGATGGCTTCCATGGCCAGCAAGTCACTGCTCGCAAATATGGCGTCGAAACGAATCGTTTTATTGAGCAGCTTGTCGATCGCTGCGCGAGCGCTACCCTCGATGAACGGCGTCTGAAGTACGAGTTCTGGTATTGCGGTGACTTTACGCTCGGCGAGCGCCCGTTGATAGCCTTCGAAGCGATGACCGATCTCCGGCAATTCGACGTCGCCGAAGAAAGCGATTCGACGGCGTCGTTTATCGAGCAAATGCTCGGTCGCTAGCATGCCTCCCGCAATGTTGTCACCGCCAATGGTGCAGTAGAGCTGGTTCGTCAACTGGGCGCCCCACACCACCATTGGCGAATGATGTGCCGCGAGCTCATTGAGTTGGTCATGGTGATGCCATTGGCCAATCAAAATCACGCCGATAGCTCGTCCCGATGCTGCAAGATCACCGGCAAGATCCAGCCGGTCCGCATCGATCCGCGACAGTAGCATGTCATATCCGCGAGCAGTGAGTGCATCAGCCAATCCGCCCAATAAGCTCACGAAAAAGGGATCTGAGACATGCTGGCGAGTCGTCGAATCGAACGGCAGTACCACCGCGACCGTCCGATTTCGCTGCATCCGAAGATTACTCGCGCTGACATTGATCGAATATTTGAGCTTTCGCGCGAGTTGTGCGATGCGCTCGCGCGTTTCGACATTGACGAGTGAACTTTGGTTGAGCGCTCGGGACACGGTTGAAGTCGAGACACCAGCCAAGTGTGCGATGTCCTGCATCTGCAGCTTTCCGTCGTCGAGCCGCACTGGTTTCCTGCGTTTCGGAGCAGGCCTTAAGGGTTGAGCGCTGCGGAGCTTTCTTTTCATTATGTCAGGCACGATTTTCAAAAAATTGATTGCCATCATAACAACCCTGTCCCAATCGGCAGGGGGAATCAAGCGGCCGGCGCGATTAGCAATCGTTTGTATTGAATGATACCTTTGGCTTTCAGGAAGGTCCATCACCAAGTTATGAAAAAGAAGGCCCACCTTATTGCGTACGTAGATCGGTTTGGCGGCGGGGGCCTCGCCGAGTTTCGAGCATTGCTTTGCGGGCCTTTGAAAGATGTCTTCGGCACCGTTCACTTATTGCCTTTTTTCAATCCAATCGACGGTGCGGACGCCGGGTTCGACCCCATCGACCATACACAGGTGGATCCGCGCCTGGGGGATTGGGGGGACATCAAGGAATTGTCGAGGGAGGTAGGTGTGATGGCGGACGTCATCGTCAATCATATCTCGGATCGCTCGGGCCAATTCTTGGACTATTTCCGGCATGGGTCGGCATCGAGATTTAGTGGGATGTTTCTGACTTGCGAGTCTGTCTTCCCTTGCGGAATGACTCCCGATGACTTGGCTGCCATCTATCGTCCGCGGCCCGGAAAACCGTTCATCGACGTAACGCTGCAGAACGGTGAACGCGTGACGCTCTGGGCGACTTTCACAGAGCATCAGCTGGATATCGATGTGCGTCATCCACTTGGGAAAAGTTACCTGAAGCGGGTACTCGCGACACTGGCCGATAACGGCGTGACAATGGTGCGCCTCGATGCCATCGGCTATGCTGTCAAAAAACCTGGAACCAGCTGTTTTATGCTTCCAGAGACATTTGATTGTATAAGGGAAATCGCGACCAATGGACGCGAACTTGGTATCGAAGTGCTGATCGAAGTGCATTCATATTTCGGGCGCCAGATCGAGATCGCAACCCATGTCGATTGGGTCTACGACTTTGCGCTGCCACCCCTGGTGTTGCACGCCTTTGCGTTCGGTAATAGCCAGTATCTGAAGGACTGGATTCGGATCAGGCCCAACAATGCCTTTACTGTGCTGGATACTCACGACGGCATCGGCATAATCGACATAAGTGCGGATGCTAGTGCTCGCGTGAGCAATCCCGGTTTAGTGCCGCAGGATCAGATCGATGTACTGGTTGAACATATACATGCCGCCAGTGGCGGGCAGAGTCGCTTGGCAACCGGAGTGGCCGCGACCAATCTCGATCTTTATCAAGTGAATTGCACATTTTTCGATGCCATGGCTCGAGATGAACGCCGCTATTTGCTTGCGCGAGCCATTCAGCTCTTCCTGCCGGGCATTCCTCAGGTTTACTACGTTGGGCTCTTGGCCGGGCACAACGACATGGAACTGCTTGGCAGCACGGGCGTGGGGCGGGACATCAATCGTCACCGCTATAGCCAAGCTGAGATTGCAGCGGAGCTATGCCGGCCCGTGGTAAGGGACCTCTTAGTTCTGATCCGTCTGCACAACGACCATCCAGCCTTTTCCGGAATTTTTCGACTCCAGGACTCGGACGATAGCAGCGTGGCCATGCGCTGGGACGCCGACGAGCACTTCGCGGAGCTGAGGGTGCAGTTAAACACCGCCACCTCGGAATTGAGCTACTCCACCGCTGGTGGTGTAGAGCGGCTGCTATTTACTTCGCAGCCGGCACGAAATCACGGCTGAGGCCCTCGGGTGCGAGGCGCAGCAGAAGGCTCGCCACCTCGTGGCCTCCTTACCGGTCGCACTCCCTCCCTTGTCGCGCAATCGCGGGCTCTACCACTATCTTAGGTGGCGTTTCTACAAACGATTGTTGCAATCGTTTGCTATTCATGCTAGCTTTTTGTTCACGGTCCGCTAGAGACTACGAGCAAGACGCTTAGGGGAAGGCCATAATGACGACAAATATCGACCACCACCTCGTCATTTCGCGTCGTCTTGTCCTCAATGGCAATCGTTTGCTGACCGTCGAAAAGCGCGACTGAATCGAATTCTAATGCATGCCGGTCGCTAGAAACTGTGCTTGGGGGGAATTGGATGCAATCGTTGACTAAAGCCTCTGTCGCGGTTTCGCACTGCCCACAGCATTTCCAACCCATTCAAGTTTTGCCGTATCCGCATGAAGTTTGCAGCTCATGCGGGTTCTTGGCGTCGCGTTGGCATATCGCCCAGCGGACCTAATTCGTCGTCTTGCACTGGTTTCGTCATCAGCCAAATCTAATTCTGCAGGGGAGATGAGAACTTGAATTACCAAGCATGGTTCCTAAAAGTGCCCACGTTGCTGACCGCTCTATCCGGCGCGATATTTGGTGGTTTGGTTCAAGCCGAAGAAGCGCCTGCTCAGGGCGTGCAGGCCGCGCAGGAGACCTCGCTTGAAGAAATAATCGTCACCGGATATTCGACGGAAAAGAAGAAAGACGTCGTCGGCGCGATCTCATCTGCCGACTTAGTCGAAATCCAGGATCGGCCGTCTGGCAGCATCATCCAGAATCTTCAGGGCCAGATTCCCGGAGTGCTAATCCAAACCGACGGAAACCCCAGCGCCAACACCTCCGTGAGAATCCGCGGCCAGGGCTTGGGGCCGCTCGGTTTCAACGATCCGCTGTACATCGTCGACGGGGTGCCCCTCAATGTCACGACGGGCCTGCAGGAACTGAACTCAAAAGATATAGCGTCGGTCGAAGTGCTGCGCGATGCTGCAAGCGCCGCCATCTATGGTGCGCGCGCCGCCAACGGTGTCATCGTCATTACGACGAAGAAGGGCAGCGGCCACATGGAGCTCAATGTAACCGCCTCGCAGACGCGCGAATATTTTTCATACAATTTGAACATGTTGACCACCACGCAGCGAGCAGCGGCGCTATACCAGGCGGCCATCAACTCGGGTACCGATCCGAACACCGTCAGTGCTCAGTACCAATACAATTGTACGACGACCCCGTGCGGAGCCGGCGGTTATAGCAGCGTCGTCATCGGTAAGTACGCTGACGCCGCGGGTAATCGATACCTCGACCCCGGTCTTACTCAGCGCGTGTCTAACACTAACTGGTTCAAGGCGGTGACCGAAGACTCGAAGATTACCGAGAGCAGCATTTCGCTGTCGAACGCCACCGAGGATTCGCGCTTTTTCTCGTCGGTCGGATTCTATGATGCTCACGGCATCGTGAAAGACTCGCAATTCCGGCGCCTGACGTTTCGTCTCAATGCCGATCACACGTTGTTCGACGGGAAACTCACGCTGGGTGACAACCTCATCTTGACCGATCAAAAGGAAAACGCAGTCGATTACAACGCATCCTTCATTTTGGCCCAAGCGTTGGAAACGCAGTCCATCATTCCGATCTACACGACCACCGGCGGCTATGGCGGCCCTGCGGCCGGAACGACGGATCATCGTCAGCCTTATGAAATCCTTCAAGATACCAAGAGCAACACCAGCGATCTCAACAAGGCGCTCGGCAACATCTACGCCGAACTCAAACCCATCGACGGGCTGACGGTGCGATCCAGCATCGGCACCGACTACAGCCAGAAGTACTACCGGAATTACACCCCTGGGGGCTTTACCGGCAATGTACTGCTGGTCGACAACCTGAACACGTCCTACGGTTGGAACCGGTCGATCACGGTCACTGACACGGTAGACTACAAGTTCGCGCTTTGGTCAAAAAACCATTTCGACGTGTTGGGTGGTTATGAAAACATCGACTATCACACTGAGAATTTCTTTGGCGCAGGGACGGGATTCGCTTCTGCGGCAGACACGTATACGTTCCTGAATCAAGCCACTCAAAACGTGACAGCGGGCGGCGGCGGCGACTCTTGGACATTGCGGTCCTACTTCGGGAAGTTGAACTATGATTTTGACGGGAAATACTTGGCCTCCGCGACAATACGTCGCGACGGCTCCTCTCGATTCGGCGCGAACAATCGGTGGGGACTTTTCCCTTCCGCGGCGATCGGCTGGCGTCTGTCGCAGGAGGAATTCTTCAAGGTCAAATGGATCGATGATCTGAAGTTTCGACTGAGCGACGGCACCAACGGCAACCAGGAAATCAGCACCGCGGCTGGCGCGACGATCTATTCGCCGCGCTACTCGACAACCTCGCTCTTTGCCAATCCAGTGAATACTAGCACTTGCCCCGGCCCAAACTGCCAACAAGAAGTCGGTACCGCTTACGATCTCAACGGGGTTAACACCGGCACCTTGCCGTCCGGCTTTGCGAAAACCGCCACGGGAAATCCCAATTTGAAATGGGAAACATCGAAGCAGTTGAACTTTGGCGTGGATTTCGCGATGTTCCACAATCAACTGGACGGGGCTTTCGACATCTATCGCAAGCGCACGTCGGACATTCTCACCATTACCTCGCCGCTGGCAACCGCCGGCGAAGGAGCGCAACAAGTGGTGAACGGAGGGACAGTCGACAATCGGGGTTGGGAATTCGAACTGGGTCACCGTATCGAATTCAATGTTCCACATTTCTCTCCGCCCATCAAGCTTCATATCTCCGGTAACATCTCGCATGCCACCAATAAAGTGATCAGCTTGCCGGCAAGCGTCGTCAACTCCTATCCTGGCAACGGCACTACTCAAACCATTCTCGGTCGCTCCATCAACAGCATCTTCGGCTATTCAGCGGGCGGTATCTTTCAGAGCGCGGCGGAAGTGGCGGCCTCGGGGCAACCGGGTGCCTATGTAGGGGGGTTGCGCATTGTCGATGTGAATCACGACGGCAAGATAGATTCCAACGACGAGCGGTTCCTAGGGACGACGGACCCCAAGTACATTTACGGCCTCAATTTCGATGCCAACATCCAGGATTGGGCATTCAATATGTCGTGGCAGGCTGTGAAAGGGGGCCTGGTCTACAACTACTTCAAGGGCCTCACGGACTTCACGGCCAACCCAGGTGCGAATTACGGCGGCCGCGTTTTGAACGCGTGGACGCCATCCAACACGGGGTCGAGCATTCCAGCAGTGGCGTTGAGCTATGGTCAGATTCCGGACAGCTACTTTCTCGAATCGGCGTCCTACATCAAGCTGCGCAATGTGGCGGTCTCTTACAGCCTGCCGCCAGCGTTGGGATCGAAGGTTTACGTCAAGAAGCTTCGCGTGTACGTGCAGGGTGAAAATCTCCTCACCCTCAAGCCCAAAGGCACGGTACTGCAGGATAACGAGCAGCCCAACATTGGCGGTGGTATTCCGCCCTTCCCGATTCCCAAGCGCTTTACGGTCGGCTTCGAGGGTGCCTTCTAGGCGCCACAAGCACCGAAATTCAATTCGCGCGTACCGATTGACAAGATATTAGGGGACACACAGATGAACAACATAGAACGAGTGAGATGGCCGGTAAAGGCGCTGCTCTTGGCGGTATCAGCTTGCATGGTGGTCGCCTGCGGCAGCGGATCACTGAATAAGACCCCCGACGGCTCGCTCTCGCAGAGTCAAGTCCAGACACCCGCCAATCTCGACGGCCTCGTGACCGCGGCCTATTCGTGGCTAGGCAACGATCATTACACCGATCCGAACTTTTTCTGGCCCACCGGCAACATTCGTGGCGGCGACGCGCACAAAGGCGGAAACGGGCCCGGAGACGTTTATTACTATCACCTCCTGACGCTGTTCAACATTGTTACTGCGGCGCCGCAGGACATCGATGCGGCTAATCGGTACTGGATCCGATGGTTCGACGGGATCTCGCGCGTGAATACCGCGCTAACGGCCATCAATCCGCTGTCCACGTCGGACTACCCGGACAAAACCAGCCGCGTCGGTGAGCTGCATTTTCTGCGCGGCGTGTTCTATTTCTGGTTGAAAACCCATTTTGATCGGGTCCCGTATTATGACGAAACAGTGTTGCCAACGGCCGTCATTTCGAACCAGGCAATGACTTCTCAACAGCTATGGGATGCCATCGCCAAGGATTTCACGACCGCGATGACTAATCTGCCGAAGACCCAGTCGCAGGTGGGCAGGGCGAACTTCTACGCAGCAGAGGCCTATCTGGCCAAGACCTTGCTGTATCAGGCGTACGTCCAGGATCCCACCAGCCATGCGCTGGTATCGATCGATCAGGCGAAGCTCGCGCAGGTAGTCACGCTGGTAACCGACGTTGAGAACGCGAAAGCCGCGGACGGGGTGACGCCACTGTATGGACTGCTGGCGGACTACTCACAAAATTTCCTGCCGCAGTACGATAATAATATTGAGTCTATCTTTGCCATCCAGAGGTCGGTCAATGACGGATCAGCTCAAGGTAATGGCGGTCGCGGTACGTTCAGCTCCGCGTTGAACTATCCGGTGGGCGATAGCGGCTTCGGTTGCTGCGGGTTTCACATCCCGTCGGCGGATTTCATCAATTCCTTCAAGACGCTAAACGGATTGCCGTTCGACGGTTACAACGGCGCCGGCCCCGCGGCCGACTATTCGCTTGCCAACAACAACTATGGCACCCAGCCCGTCGATCCAAGACTGGATCATTCGGTCAATAGCCAGGGCAAGCCGTTCAAGTATTGCACAATAGCGGGACCCACTTGCATTCATGACGGAGCCAACTGGGCGCGTGACCCAGGATTTTACGGCAGCAATATCGGCATGAAGGATCTGGTCGCCCGTGACAGTTCAGCGCTCGTGCTGAACGGTCCCTTCTTCATCTCCTCGATGAATACCGCGCTGATACGCTTCGCCGATTTGGAGTTGTTCAAGGCCGAGGCGCTGGTGGAATTGAATCAAGGCGACCTAGGTCTCTCCATTATCAATAAACTCCGGGCGAGAGCCGCCGCAAGCACGACCAACCTCAACACCAATCCGAACGCTGCGGCCGTGTTCCTTTACAATGTTCAGCCGTACCCGGCATTTGCGGACCAAGCCACGGCTCGCAAGGCACTGCGTCGCGAGCGCCGTCTCGAGATGGGTTTGGAAGGCTTTCGATTCTTCGACCTCGTGCGCTGGGGCGTGGCCAAGCCGACTCTAGATCAGTACTTCGTCGACGAGAGTCTCCGTCGATCGTATCTGACCGCCGGAGCGTTCACTGCCGGCCGGGACGAGTATCTGCCAATACCTCAGGTGCAGATCAATCTCAGCGGCGGATTGTACGTACAGAATCCGGGTTATTAATCTTGCATGCACTGCCGGCGCATTAATGCCGGCAGTGCTCCACGAGACGCATTTATGAAGAGGCTTTGTCTGGCGCTCATTGGGATTGCCAATGTATGTCTGGCCGTCGAATCGGCGCAGGGAGCAGGTCTGCAATATAACGAGCAGTACCGGCCTCAATATCATTTCTCGCCGCCCAGCAAGTGGATGAATGACCCCAACGGTCTGGTTTTCTTGGACGGCGAATACCATCTTTTCTATCAATATCACCCGTACAGCACCGTATGGGGTCCCATGCACTGGGGGCATGCGGTCAGCAAGGATATGGTGAATTGGGAGAACCTGCCCATCGCGCTTTATCCAGACGAGCATGGGGCGATCTTTTCGGGTAGCGCGGTTTACGATCAGAACAATACGTCGGGACTCGGAACCGCTGCGCATCCACCGCTCGTGGCCATCTATACCAATCACAATGTTGCTGCCGAAAAATCCGGCAGCATCGATTTCCAGAATCAAAGCATGGCGTACAGTCTCGATAAGGGTCGGAGCTGGATCAAGTACTCGGCCAATCCGGTGCTTAAGAATCCTGGCAGCAGGGATTTTCGAGATCCCAAGGTGTCATGGTTCGAAGCCGGAAAAAAATGGATTATGACGTTGGCGGTCGGGGATCACGTGGCTTTCTATTCCTCGACAGACCTCAAAAACTGGGTCCATGAAAGTGATTTCGGGCGTGACCTTGGGGCCCATGAAGGGGTCTGGGAGTGCCCCGATCTGATTGCGATGACGATCGAAGGAGAGGGTGTTCACAAGTATGTACTGCTGGTCAGCGTCAATCCGGGCGGCCCAAACGGAGGAAGCGCGACTCAGTATTTCATAGGTGACTTCGACGGTCACGAATTTGTGCTCGATAGCAACCTGCGGTCGCGCTTACAACGAACTCCTTCCCATGACGCGGTCACGTCGGCGTTGTGGGTCGACTACGGGACTGACGACTATGCAGGCGTTACCTGGTCGGGGGTACCCGACTCGGATGGACGACGCTTATTTCTGGGCTGGATGAGCAATTGGGCTTATGCACGGAAGGTTCCCAGCGAGCAATGGCGCGGCGCTATGACGCTGCCCAGGGAGATAAATCTCGTCCGAACGCCCCGCGGGTTGGAGTTGCATTCGGCGCCCGTTGCAGAACTCGCAAGCTTGCGCTCTTCGATGACCCACATCGGCAAGCAAATCGTTAAAAGCGAGATTGATTTGACCAAGGCTGCGCAGCGCGGTTCTGGATTGCTTGAGTTGGAACTCAATCTCGATACCAAAAGTGCAGATTTGACCACGCTGGAGTTCGCCAATTCGGACGGTCAAAAGACTGTGTTCAGAATAAACAAAGCGCTACAGCGCTATGAGCTGGACCGGTCGAAATCTGGAGCTGTCGACTTCCATGAACGCTTTGCCGGCGAACAGTTTGCGCCCACGCCAACAGCCGCCACGACGTCGACTTTGCGAGTATTTGTGGACCGATCGTCGATCGAAATATTCATCAATCAAGGCGAGACCGTGATGACCGCCATCGAATTTCCGTCGGCGCCGTACAATAAAATCAGCTTGAAAGCAAATAAGCCGATTGAATTGAAGGCCGGCGCTATTTACGACCTTCGCCCCATTTGGAACAACAAGTAACACCATGCATGTCCAGCAGCAACTGATTCGGAAGCGTCACAGCGGAAGCTCTCTTTTCGCGGACGCGTAATTAGCATAGGGGCTATTTTGAATAACCGTATCTTGATCTGGTCAATCACTTCCGCACTAGCGGGTTTCTTGTTTGGGTTCGACACCGTTGTGATCTCCGGCGCCGAGCAGAAGATTCAAGCGCTGTGGCATTTGAGTGCTACATTGCACGGAATTGCTATCGCCTCAGCGCTTTACGGAACTGTAGTCGGAGCAATGGGCGGTGGCTATCTCTGCGATCGCTTCGGCCGTCGAGCGACTCTTTTGCTAATTGGCATGCTCTATTTGGTGGGCGCTGTCTGGTCGGCGCTCGCCGCGGATGTCTACAGCTTCGCCATCGCGAGGGTCATCGGTGGCATTGGGATCGGCATTTCTACCGTGGCAGCTCCATTATATATATCGGAAATCGCGCCGCCCGGGTACCGGGGGCGCCTGGCGGGGATGTTTCAGTTCAACATCGTGTTCGGCATTCTCGTCGCCTATCTTTCCAACGCGTTGCTGTCGGGAACGGGAGAACACGCCTGGCGCTGGATGCTCGGAGTGGCGGCTTTTCCTTCGTTTGTTTACACATTGCTCGCGGTCAGTTTGCCTGAGAGCCCCCGATGGCTGCTCGTCTATAAAAGCAATGTCGCGGAGGCGCAGCGAGTCCTGCGCTTGATCAACCCAGCGGCGAGTGATGCAGAGATCATGTCTCAGGCGCATGAGATCCGAGCGGCGGCTTCCGCTCAAAGTTCCTCTAAGAACTTCTGGAATTGGGGATTGCGCCGTCCGATTGCATTGGCAATCCTGATAGCCGTCTTCAACCAGCTGTCGGGCATTAATGCCATTCTCTACTTTGCGCCGCGGATTTTCGAACTCGCGGGCCTCGGGGCGAAGGCCGCCCTTCTACAGTCGGTAGGGATCGGCGTGACCAATCTGATCTTTACATTTGTCGGGCTGTGGCTCATTGATCGGCGCGGTCGCCGGACGCTTCTGTTCATCGGATCGTTCGGATACATCGCATCGCTCGGACTGGTCTCTTGGGCGTTCTTTACGGGGCATTACGGATTGGTGCCTATATGTATTTTCGCGTTCATTGCCGCACACGCCATCGGGCAGGGCGCCGTTATATGGGTTTTTATCTCCGAAATTTTCCCGAATCGTCAGCGAGCCGAAGGACAAGCGCTGGGCTGCTCGACGCACTGGATATTCGCCGCCCTGATAACCTCATTCTTCCCGAAGCTAGTGGCGGACTTTGCTCCGGCGTACGTCTTTTTGTTCTTCACTCTTATGATGGTCTTGCAACTCATCTGGGTGAAAACAATGGTGATCGAGACCAAGGGTGTACCTCTAGAGCGGATTCAGGCGCGATTGCAGGCGGCGTAAAAGGGAAGCGCTCGCGATGTGGATCCCTGCAAGAGCCGAAGCAGCAGCCCGCACCGAATTTAAACCTAGGGAAGCCTCCGCACAGGGTTCATTAAATGACCGATACTGCGTGCAGTGAGCACCAGCGGTCGAGCTGAAGGAACGATGCAACAAACGATGTTTGCCTCGGTTGCTTGGGAGAAGAAGGGCAAGATCACGCGCCGCGAGCGTTTTCTGGCTGAGATGGACGCGGTGATCCCTTGGGCCAGACTTCTGGCACTGATCGAACCGCCTTACCCAATGGCGGGTAATGGGACTCAGCCGAAGCCTATGGAGCAAATGCTGCGCAGCTACTTAATGCAAAACCGGTTCAATCTATTGGATCCACAGGCCGAGGATTCTTTGTTCGACATCGAGTCGATGCGCCGCTTTGCCGGCATTGAGCTGCCCGGACACGACATTCGGGACAAGTCGACCTGCGGCTTCAACAAGGTGCGCTACCGCGGACTGGCGAAGAATACCGCACGGTTGTTCACGCCTTTGCACTGGTGAACTTGTATCTGTTGAGGCGACGCTTGCTGCCAGCGCAGTGGACCGACGCCTTGTGAGGGCGATGCTCGACGAAAGGGCCGAGAAAGGCAGTCAAAAACCGCTGCCATACCCTCCTGCGCAAACGTTGCCATGACTCTTCTCGTTCCAATCATTTCAATTCCAGCTTGCGCGGCCCGCCTGTGCAGAGCTTCACTAGCTTAATTGGCGGACGACGAATTTCGCACAGGGTGAACTTTAGTGAGCCAATCGGCGTGACCCTTTAGAATATAGGAACCCATCAATCCCGGCCAAATCGTCACGGTATCACCCACAGCGACACCCGCCTTGCTTTCTGCGACAAATTGCGCCCACACCTGACCGTTGTCCAGCGTGGCGACGAATGCCCCATGCTTAAGAAAGCGCAGCGCAGTAATCTTTGCGCTAAATCTTTTCAAAGGTGGTGCCGAAGTGACCAGCGGTTGATCGTCGGAAACCTGCGATTTCGACTGAGGCAGTTCAGATCGTTGTCCCGACACGGGTGTTGGACTGCCAAACTCGCGGTCATAACATTGTAGCCGGCGCATATCATCCAGCTCAGCGCGACAACTTTCACTACCAGGCGGCGATGACTGAGGCGCAGATCCAGCAGCCATTTGCCACAGAATCGCTCCTAGGCCTATAAAAGCAATTCGACGCGTATTTGGATTCATAGTTACTCTAGCCGCGGTCAACCCATCAGGATGCATTTGGATCCTACATGATTTGTAGGCCGCTGATCGGCAAGGGATCTGTCATTTCCTTAATCATGCCCGTTTCGTCCAGAAGATTAGTGTCCGGAACCACGGACGTGTATATGCGAAATCGCCAATTTTCATAGGACGATGGCAATTGTGGCTTCATCGCGCAGCCCGGTCGTCGCCGGGTGAGTAGGCCGGTGGAATCTCACCACCGGCCTCTCGTAGAACCGAGCGTGAAGCTCTCACTTCACTCGGCTCCCATCAGGAAAACACGCCGGTCATACCAATCTTCCAGTGAGCAAAGAGATCCGCTCGATCCTTGGAGAGTGCTCTAAGGGCACGTCGAGTGTTCTCCTGTACGTGTCGGACGGGAAGGCGGAGTAGGTGCAAATAGGCAATGGCCGTGGACTACCAGTGAAACGGCGACGCGGTAGGTGGAAGCTGGAGGCGAACTCCATCCGTCCTATCGATTCTGCCGATCCATTGCACAGGATAGTTCGATGCGTAGTTCCGTAGGAACGCGATATCTTGATCCAGGTGAATGCTCGAGATAGCAATCCGGTGCTGGTCAGGGCGCCACGGCGGGCTCGCGTCGGCCGACGCACACTCCCTAAGGGTACGGCGCCCGCCAGCGACCGCAGAGATCAATAACGGGCAAATTACCCATATTCCGGGCGAACTCGGCGTCTGGGTTTTCATCCTCGGTGACATGGGGGTGTTTACCGAAACCTGCCAAAAGTAGCGGTTTCCTGTGGATAACTTTCATGTGGAGTCAAGACAGATGGCAGCGGAGGTCGATATTCTGCGCGGCTCTCTTCGTGAGGGCTCCCCGTGCGCGCATTTCAATCGACGTATGTCGGCCGGCATGATTTTCCGAAATCACTACCCGATTTCTTGTTGCAACAGTGGTTCACCCTCAATGATCGCGATCGGCGCGCGATCCGCAAGGCCTTCCGATCACGTCACCGGATCGGTGCCGCCCTGCAACTCGGATTCATTGGCATGACCGGCACCACATTGAGATCGTTGGAGTATGTGCCGGCCGCCGTCTTGCGACATCTCGGCCGTCAATTCAAACAGCCAGTTCCAGACATCGCGACGCTGAGAACGCTGTATCGGCGCCGACGGACACGGTTTGAACATCAGCGGTGGGCCATCCAGCAATGGGGACTGCGCGAGTTTGATTCGGCTATCGAACGGCGGCTTACCGAACACCTTCATGCACGCACCGATGCGACCCTATCTCGGCGCCGGTTGGAGCAAGCCGCGCGCGAGTGGTTGTATCGAGCCTACGTGGCGATTCCGCGCGCGCGCACGGTCACGGTGCTGGTTCGCGGCGTCGTACAAGGCGTTGCGCTCCAAGATCATCGCGATATGCGACGATACGTGACCGAATGGACCGTGCAAGGTTTCATCAAGGAACTTCTGTCCCACCGCCCCGGCGAAGCCATGACTTACCTGGAATGGCTGCGACGGCCACCCCGTCGGCGATCGATGAAGACGCTGCTCGAGTTGTTCGTGAAGTACAAATGGCTGGAGGGGCGCATTGGGCGTGGGCTTCCGATCCCGATTTCGAGGGAGCGCCAGCACGTCTATGCCCGCCGTCTGCGTCGTCGGCGCTCTGCGCAGCTCGCCGAGCTACCGCCCTATCGCCAAGAACTCGAGGCGATGTGTTTCGCAGCGGTCTGTCTCGGAACGCTGGTCGACGACATGTTGCGCCTCGTGGAGATCCGTATCACATCGATTTGGAACTGGGGCCATAAGGTTGTCGCCGATCGGTTGATTCCGGCCCGCGTGCGCAAGAAATCAGAGATATTGGCCGAACTGCGCCGCCTCGTCGTGGACCAGGGCCTGACGGATAAGGCTTTTCGAACCAAGGCCAACACTCTGCTGATCACCGACCAGCCGA
>Ga0066789_10000373_pt1 | contig 17446 bp, 12 predicted proteins | sample OrgsoiDNA2013049_FD_70960 | JGI IMG/M metagenome (GOLD analysis project Ga0066789, IMG submission 70960) | Permafrost soil microbial communities from the Arctic, to analyse light accelerated degradation of dissolved organic matter (DOM) -... | ecosystem: Environmental > Terrestrial > Soil >...
TCACCGGCTCGCTACATCGGGCTGGCGTGGAGATTTCCAGCTTGGTGTAGCGCGCGCGTGGATACACGACAATCGGCTGCTCGGTGCTGCCGAACGCGCGGCGAGCCGCCGTGGTCCCTTGCACGTAGACCCAGATGCGATGCGCGCCGCTGACGACGCCGCGAACGTCGGTCCGAGCCACTGGCTCGGACGTGGCAACGTCGATGGTGACCGCCGAGGCCGTGCTTTCGGCACGCACGTCCTGAATGAGAACCGCGGTCAAGGGCAAGAAACTTAGAGCTAGCAACATGGTGACCTCCGGCTAACGTAGACGTGCGATGCGCTCGGATGGACTGATGATGTCGGTAATGCGAACGCCGAACTTGTCGTTCACCACCACGGCTTCCCCGCGCGCGACGAGGCGGCCGTTGACCATGAAATCGAGCGGCTCGCCGGCTATTTTGTCGAGCTCGATGACCGATCCCGGACTGAGATTCAGCAAGTCCTGGATCGACATCCGCGCACGCCCCAGCTCGACTGATAGATCGAGCGGTACATCGAGCAGGAGATCCAGCTTGCGCGGGTTTCCCGATTCGCCACTCGTGCCGACTTCTTCTGCCATGGTTTTCCTCGTCGCTTGGAATGCGGGTCAGGTGGATGGAACAAACGCTTGCCCTGCCGCACGTACGGCTCGGCTCGGCTGCGTCGGTGGTGCAATTGCTTTCAGAATCTCGACGGCCATGCTGCCGCCGACCACGCGAGGTGATGCCGTCATCTTTTGTCGGCCCTGGACGAACACCGGCAAGGGCGAACCCTCGCTCGTGTTGAGGGTGATGATGTCGCCCATCTTCAGCTCCATGAGCTCGCCCAGCGCAAGCGAGCGATGGCCGATCTCGACCTTCAGCTCCACCTCGACGGCCTCGATCTCGCGCGATAGCGCTTGCGAAAAGCGAGCGTCGCGCTGGCCGCCCAGCCGTGGCGGCGAGGTGAGCAACTTCTTGGCCGTCTCTACCGCGGAATACGGAATCGCCAGCATAAGCTTGCCGTCGAGCGTGCCGCTAACCTCGAACGAGCACAAAATGGCAACGTCCGACGGCGTGGCAATGATGGCCAAGCGCGGATCGGTTTCAAAGCGCAAGACCTCGGGCTTGAACGCGAGAACACCTTCCCACGAGGCGGCCATGCCGTCGCACAAGATGCCCAGCAGATGCTTGAGCACGAGCTTCTCGACATTGGTCAGCTCGGCTCGCTGCTCGGAATTCTGCGCTGCCGTGGCGACACTGCGATCGCCCAGCGCGGCGCCCAAAAGGGCCCGCGAGAGAGAGCCTTCGACGATGGCGAGAGCAAGACCGTGACCCGCGCCCAAGCTCAGCACGCCCGTGACGGTTTGGTCGGCGACGCTTCCGATGACTTCAGCGAACTTCATGAGCACCGCGGGCGACGATGACACGCGCAGTTCCAGCCGCAGCCGACCGCCCATGGCTTTGGCAAACGTCGAGGCGATCCGCTCGTTGATCGAATCGAGCGTCGGCATCTGCCCGCGGATAATGCGGTCCTGGCTCGTCAGGTCGTATTGGATGACCGAGCTGTCTTTGGGCTCACCGCCGGCGCTCGGCTCGGGCCCCACGCGACCCTCTTGGATCGCCTGCATCAGGGCTTCAAGTTCTTGCGCGTCGAGAGGGGATGCCATCGCTGTTGACTCCGATAAAGGCCGTCTTTGCCAGCCTATTGAATGACCAACTCCGTGATGAAGACCGAACGCACGCGGTGCGCGGCCAAGATATCGTCGAGCTTCTTCGAGACGGCTTGCTTGATGCGATCCATGCCTTCGCTGCCTCGCAACTCGTCGAGCGCGCGGTCGGAAAAGTACGAAATGATGGCGTCGCGAATATGCGGCATGCGCGCCTGGACGGCCGCCCGGTCGGCCTCGCCGCCAAGCTCGAGATCGAAGGCCACGCGCACGTAGCGATCGGTGTCGGTGCCACGCAATTGAATGATGAAGTTCTCCAATTTAAGAATCGGCCCTGGCGTCCCGTTGGGATCCGCCGCAGCGGCTGGCTCGCCCTTTTCGTGGCCATCGCCGTGACCCTCGCCCTTCGCCGCGCTTTCTTCGCCCGGCTTGCCGGCGAGCGTGGAAACCTGCGGTGCTGCTGCCGCTGCGCCCGCGGCGGGCGGCTTGCGGAGAAGGACCACGCCCAGTACCACGCCCATGAGCACGGTATTGGCGACGAGGATCATCGGCACCAGCTTGTTTCCCTTTTCCACTGGCTTAGCGACGGGCTGTTCTTCTTCCTTGGTGTTCTCCGCCATAACGGAATTCCTCCACCAGGCTGCCTCAGCAAAGACCGTACCGGCGCCGATCGCCCCATTTTTCGCGGCTATCGAGCGCCACACCGATGACACCGGTCCGGGTACGCGTCAGGTTGTTGGCTTTGCGGCTGACCGGAATCTGGCGCAGCTTGCGCACGCTCAAGCGCCGTGGTCGAGCCGTCGATACTCTGTAAGTTTTCGGCCACCTGCCGATGGCGACTGACTTGTCAACTCCCACGCACATTCATGGAGAAGCGCCCATGACATCCGCCTGTGGACGACTGCACGTGCTCATGGTCGAAGACTCGCCGTCGGATGCCGATGTGGTCCTGCGCCAGCTTCGCCACCATGGCCTCGAAGTCGAGGCCGTTCGCGTGGACAGCCTAAGCGCCCTCGAGCAAGCCCTGAGCGAACAGCGATGGGACGCCATTCTCTGTGATGACTGCTTGCCCGCTTTCAATGCCGAGCAGGTGCTTGCCGCCCTTACCGCGAGCCGGCGACAGATCCCGCTCATCGTCGTGTCGGGCACGGTCCCCGCCGAGCGCGCCATCGAGCTCATGCGCCGGGGTGCCTGCGACTACGTCCCCAAGAGCAACCTGGCTCGCCTCGAACCGTGCGTCCGGCGCGAGCTCGGAGAAGCACGCGTGCGGGCCGAATGCGCACGCAGCGAGACCGAACGACTGCGACTCGAAAGCGAGCTGCGCTCATCCGAGCGCCGCTACAAAATGCTGTTCGACAGCTTCGCCGACGCGCTCCTGATTCTCGATCTCGATGGGCGCATCGTGAACGTCAACGAGACAGCTTGCAGCCAACTGCACCATAGCCGAAGCGAGCTTCTGCATCGACAGCTCGCCGACCTCGACATGTCGGGCGTCCATCCCGACGTGCAGGCCGCCCGTCTCAAGGCGGTCCGCGGGTTCGGCCATGTCTCGTTCGAGCTTCTCTGCATTTGCCCGAACCAGACCCGTTTGGTCTTCGATACCAGCCTGCGCATGATCGAATACGGCAGCGGAGCCGCCATCTTGGTCGTCGCTCGCGAGGTCAGTGAGCACAAGCGCATCGGCGACGAGCTTCGGGAACTTACTGCCGAGCTCGAACAGCGGGTCGCGATACGCACCCACGAGCTCAAGCGCTCCAATACCGCACTCGAAGAAGCCAAGGCCGAGGCCGAACGCGCCAACTGGGCGAAGAGCCTTTTTCTGGCGCGCATGTCCCACGAGATTCGCACTCCGCTCAACGCGATTCTCGGCTATTCGCAATTGCTCTTGCGCGACGCCGTCATGGCACCGCAAGACCGCGAACAGCTGCGCACCATCAATCGCTCGGGCGAGCATTTGCTAGCGCTTATCAATGACATCCTCGTAATGTCCAAAATCGAGGCGGGCGGCGCCCAGCTCAACGCGACGACCTTCGATCTCGGCGCGCTCGTGCAAGACATCGCCGCGATGTTCAAGCTGCGTGCGCGAAACAAAGGACTCTCCCTTTCCGTTCGCCTGGACAACGCATTGCCGCCCGCCGTGGTGGCCGACGAGAGCAAGCTCCGGCAGATCTTCATCAACCTGCTCGGCAACGCGGTGAAGTTCACCCAGCGCGGACAGATCACCTGGCACGTCCGCGCCGAGCCCGGCCGACTCATCACCACGGTCGAGGACACCGGCCCCGGCATCGATCCTGCCGACATGCAACGGCTGTTCGAAAAGTTCACCCAAACTTCGCTCGGTGTGCGAGCTGGCGGCACCGGTCTTGGGCTCGCCATCAGTCGCGAGTTCGCGCGCCTCATGGGCGGCGAGATCACCGTCGACAGCCAACCCGGCAAGGGCAGCTGTTTTCACGTCGACGTACCCTTGGTCGAGGGCCGAGCGGCCGAGCTGGCGGCTCGCACCAGCTGTCGGAGCGTTGCCGCCATCCAACCCGGCTCGGGGCCGTGGCGCGTGCTGGTCGTCGACGATCAAGAGGACAGCCGCGCCTTGCTGGTGAAGATTCTTTCGTCGGTCGGATTCGAGGCGTACGAAGCCACCGATGGGGCGCAAGCGGTGGCCTGTTTCGAGGATATCCGGCCGCACGCCGTCTTGATGGACCTGCGCATGCCGGCGATGGATGGATTCGAGACTACGCGCAGGATCAAGCAGAGTCCCCGCGGTGCGATCACACCCATCATTGCGGTCACTGCCAGCACCTTCGAGGACGACCGCCGACGCGCGCTTGATGGCAACATGGACGACTTCGTCGCCAAGCCCTTTCACGACACGGAAGTTCTGGAAGCTCTCGGCGCCCGCCTCGGCATCGAATACCTTTACATGGACGAGGTCCGCACGCCAACGCCGACCATGCTGCCAATCGCCGCGGAGCCAAGCAGCAGCGAGAGTCTGTCCGACGTTCCTTCTCAGTTGCTCGACGAGCTTCGATCCGCGACGGTTGCCGCAGAATACGACCGCGCACTGGAGCTGGTCGGCGATTTGGCCGCCACCGTGCCGGCAACCGCCGAAGAGTTGCGACGATTGGTTCGCAGCTTCGACTACCAGGGCGTCATCGACCGTCTCGGGACCTAGAAGCACCATGCGCGAAAATCCATCACCCGATCTTGTGTGCCCCAGCATTCTGGTTGTCGACGACACGACCGCCAATCTACACATGCTTGCCGACATGCTGAAACGCCGGGGCTTCCGCGCACGTCCGGTTCCAAGCGGACGTTTGGCGTTGCAGGCCGTTCGTGCCGATCCGCCGGACCTTATTCTTCTCGACGTCAACATGCCCGACATGGACGGTTACGAGGTTTGTGCCGAGCTCAAAAAGGATCCCGGACTGGCAGCCATCCCGGTGATCTTTATCAGTGCCTACGGCGAGATGGTCGACAAGATTCGTGCGTTTTCCGTCGGCGGCATCGACTACATCACGAAACCGTTTCAGGTCGAAGAAGTGGAAGCCCGCGTGTCTATCCACCTGCAGCTGCGTCGGCAGCAGCGCGATCTTGAAACCCTGCTCGCTCGCCAACGCCAGCTGGAGGGGACACGCGACAGCATGGTACATATGATTGTCCACGACCTTCGCGCGCCACTGACCGCAGTCTTCAACTACATCGATTTGGTGCGCGAGCACGAGGCCGGCTTCATCTCCGTCGAGTCAATGCAGAATCTCGACCTCGCCATGAAAGCATCGCGCTTCATGGTACAGATGGTGAACGTGCTGCTCGACACCAGCAAGATCGAGTCGGGCCACATGCAGCTGCGGCTTGCCGAGCACGACGTGGGCCAGGTCGTTGGCGAGGCGATCGACTCCATTCGGTCACTCGCGGACGAACGCAACGTTCTTTTCCGTCCGGTTCCGATTCGCGCCACCTTCGACCACGACGCTATTACCCGCGTGGTGCAAAATCTGGTTAGCAATGCCGTCAAGCTGACGCCCCCCGGTGGTGACGTCCGCATCGCCCTTTTGCCTCACGTCGATCACATCCGAGTCGAGGTCATCGATCACGGCCCTGGCATCGCCGCCGAGCACCACCCGAAGATTTTCCAGAAGTTTGCCCAACTCGACACCAACGTCCGGCAAAGCGTTCCCTCGTCGGGCCTCGGACTTTATTTCTGCAAGCTAGCCGTGGAAGCGCACGGCGGCAGCATCGGCGTCGACAGCGACATCGGCCGCGGCAGCACCTTCTGGTTCGATCTGCCGCTTGGCTCGCCGTCAAAGAGAGTGTAGACGCTCGCGATCCTTGCTGGTCGCTGCTGCTGCGCGAGCTAGGCCGACCTCCTCGGCCATGGCGCCAAGGAACGCGTCGATGGTCGCGTCGGGCAATTCGCCCATGTTGGCGATCTGGATGTGGTGCACGCCCAGCTCGCCCTTGCAGCGATAGATGATGAAGCCACGATCTTTCATGCGCGCGTAAAGCCCATCGATGGCGATAAACGATGGCACGCGCGCCGTCATGATCGTATGGGATTCACGCCCCGTGTTGGTAAATGACTGGAAGCCAAGGTCGGCAAGCACGCGGCGGATGAGCAAATTGCGACGCCGATAAGTCTGACGCCGGGCTTGCACCCCGCCCTGTTCAGAAAGCTCGTCCAGCGCCTTTTCCAAGGCGAAGAAGGACGACACGGCAGGTGTGAACGGCGTCTGGGCCACGTCGGTGAGGTAGCGCCGGTAGCGTTTCAAATCGAGGTAGTAAACCCGCGGCTTGATGTCTGCAATGCGCGGCCACACCGTGGGCGCCACGCACACGAAGGACACGCCCGAGACGGAATGCAGACACTTGTTGGCCGACGAGTAGCACACGTCGATGTTGTCGCGAACCACGTCGATTTCCTCGGCCCCCAGCGAAGAGACCGCGTCCACCACCAAAGTTACCGATCGCGCCCGGCAGATGCGCCCGACCGCGCCGACGGGATTCACGACGCCCACCGAGGTCTCGTGGTGAATCATGGCCACAACGGCGATCTCGGGATCGGCGTCGAGCATTGATTCGAGCACCGCCGGATCCGGCAGGGTGCCCCACGCGCAGTTGAGGGTGACGAGCGGCATGCGGTGCAGCCGGGCGATTTCGCCCAGCCGTTCGCCGAACGCCCCGTTGGAAATCGTGAGAAGCTTCTTCCCCTCGGGCACGACCGAGGCGACGGCCATTTCCATGGCGGCCGTGCCGGATCCCGTGAGCAGCAGCATCTCGTGCTCGGGCGAAGCGCCGAATACCGGACGCAGCTTCTGCTGCAGGCGGCGCACGACGCCAGAATAGTCCTCATCGCGGTGGCAGACGTCGTAGTGGACCAGCGCCGCTTTGACTCCAGCGGAAGTAACGACGGGCCCCGGATTGAAGAGCGTGTAGCGTGGCAAGTTCTTCTCGGCCAGCAGACACTCGATGAGAGCCAGCGTGTCCGGTCCGCTGGAGCGTGAAGCCGCCCAACTGCCGGGACGAAGCAACTCGTCCCGGTAGACCCGCAAAAGCCACTCGGCGTGAAGCCGCATGTCCGGCGAATCCACGTCCTGCCAAATGGCGCCCGCCACATCGTGGGCGACTACCAATCCGCGGCGGGCTGCCTCTGCCACACCTTCCGTCAGCGACGGGTCGCCCTGCCTGGCCAGCTCATCCAAACAGTCGACCAGGCTGGGCGACATCACGAAGAGGCCCGCGCTAACCGCATCGTGATCGGCCAAGCTCTTCCCGATGGCGGCCACCCTCTTGTCCCGACTCGGCATTTCGCGCAGCTTGACCTTCGTGGCGTCGTCGAAGTCGAACACGCGCGAAAGGTCCGGATCCACGGCCAAGACCGTCAGATCGCCTTCGCACGGCTGTTGCGCCATTTCTCGCACCAAGTGCGGCGCCGCAATCTGATCCGACATCACCAGCAGCGTGCGCTCAGTAATGAACTTGCGTGCAGCCAGCACCGATAAACCGTTGGGCCGCTCCCAGTCCGCGTTGGTGAGGAAGATCAGCTCGGGCAGGCTGCCTTCGCTTTTCTTCATCGCTTCGACTGCCGTGCGAACCCGCGCACCGTCGAAACCCAGGGTCACGCCCACGCGCCGAATCCCAGCGGCGGCCAAGCCGCGAAGCGTACGCAGGATCAGCGGAACGGAACCAACCTCGGCAAGGCAGTTCGACATGCCCGGCTCGGCAATCGGCCGGCCGCGCCCGGCGGCTAAAATCAACGCTTGACGAATGGTGCCCAAAACAGGGCGAGAGTAGCACGATGACGAGAGCATGCGTTCGCTTCGTGCAATCACCGTTCCTGCCGAGTAACGGCCGCGATTTCGATGGGTTATCGGAACGGCTCACGCACAGTCGACCTCCGGCGTTGGTTTTTCGTCGGAAGAAGGCAGAACGGCGGTAGAAAATCAACAGGCTGCAATAGCGCAGCCGTCGCTGCCTGCGCCGGCCCTACTTGATAGCGGCGCGCGCGCTTTCGGCAAGAGCAGCACCGGCGCGTACCCGAAGTCGGTACACCGAGTTCTCGGTCTCCACGTAAATGTCGGGCTCGCCGAATTCACCGAGTACCCGACGAACTGGTGTCGTCACCATGCGGTGCCCGCTCGGCTCACGGAAGATCACCATGCCCCGGCCGATGGTCGGATAGCTAATAAGGAACCCCTGAAACGCCCGGCCCAAACCCACAACGGAAGAAGGATCGCGCGAATTGTCGCGAATTTTGGTTGCCGTGATGCTGACCATTCGGAAGCCTTGATTCCAAGTTTAGCATAAACACCGCAAGCGCTATACTCTCGTGGAATATGGCGAGACCCGCCCGCAGCCCGCTCTTGGGATACAACCACAATGTCCGGTATGAAGGACGGATTTTTCACGTCCAAACTGAAGATTCGGGGCCGGGGAATCCTCATCTTTTCACGCACTTGTTCTTCCAGGGCAGCATTCTGGCGAGCAAGCGCAGCCAGTACGATCCCGACACGTTCGAAGACGAAGTGCGTAGCGCCATGCAGGGCCAGCACAAGGCCATCCTCAGGGAGCTGAAGCAGGGCGCGTTTGACGAACGCATTGCGCGCTTTTTCGAACGGCAAGGCGAGATATTCAAGCCCGACGCGCCGCCTGCGGTGGACGAAGCAACCCCCGACGCCGCGGCACCAGTAGAAGCTCTGGCAGAAGCTCTACTCGAAGCCACGGAAGCTGCGTTATCGGAAGCGGCGCCGCTCGAAGCAGCGTCACCAGAAGAGGCCACTTCGGCTTACGGTACCGCCGCACCGATGGAAGCTCCTCTCGAGGCCGAGGTGGCAGCAGTCGAGGCGCCCCTAGAAGGCGCGGCGGCCTTCGCGTCGACGGAAGCCACCCAAGAATTTTTTGCAGGCCCAGCAGAGATAGCACCTATCAGCGCAGGGGAGCAGGCGCCAGCAGTCGCAGCCGTCCTGGATCTCGATGCTCTGCCGACCCCGCCGATAGAACGAGCGCCGACGCCCGAGCCTTTGCCCATCCATGCAACTCAACCTGCCGTGCCCGGCCCGGGTACCTATACGTTACGTCGCCCGGTGCGCGAGGAGGTGTCGGAGCCAACTCCCAAGCCAAGACAAGTGCCTAGCGGGCGGCCGGGGCAGCCGCACCCCATCACGCCCGTCGTCGTGCAACGCCAGGTCATCGTCGGAGCCGGAGGCGATCCGGTCACAGCTCCGCGCAAGCCGTCGACTACGCCGGTCCGGCGCCGTCCGGTTTCGGGGGGACCCTACGTGGTCAAAGAAGGCAGCCATGCGGACATCGTCGGCGCAACAGCGAATCGCAAGGACGATCTGCCGCCGCGACCGATGGAGGCGTCCCCCGAAGCACCACGCACCGCCGAGCCGAAACGCCCGCCGTTGCAAGAGGGCACGCCCCACGTTGCAGTAACCGACCAAAGCCTCGACGAGGTCATCCTGGCGTACCTTTCGCAAGGCGAAAGGAAGAGCTAGGCTAGTGCGCCGGCAGCAGGTCGCTGCGGCAGGTCTGGCTCGCCTGCTTGCAATCGCGACGCTTACTGCCGCGACCGTCGCCTGCAGCAAGCGCAATAGCTCTCACGGCGACGCCGCACTGCCTGCGTCCGATGCTATGACCGATGCGACGACTGAAAGCGACGCATCCGCCGACGTAAGCGCCAAGAATGACGACGCCCGCACTGGGGTCGGCGGCGGGTTCCCCTGCGACGCTTCGGAGCAGTGCTTGACTGGAGCGTGCAACCTGGGCGTCTGCAGCGATTGGCAGCACGCCATGCGCATTCGCATCGACACGACGTCGACCGGAGCCGACGTGAGCGAGACGGTGACTGACTTTCCCTTGCTCGTCCGCTTAGGTGGCGCCGCCAACGCCTTCGACTTCAGCCAAGCCCGCGCAGACGGCGGCGACATTCGCTTCGTCGACGACAAGGGCCACAATCTGAACTATCAAATCGAGCGTTGGGACAACCAGCGACACCTGGCCGAGCTATGGGTGAGCGTGCCACGCATCGTGGGCAGTAGCGCTGCGAACGTCATCATCCTCTACTGGGGAAATGAATTCGCAGGCCCGCTTGCATCGGGCACAGCCGTCTTCGATAGCTACACTTGCGTGTACCACGTCGAAGACACCATAGTGGCGCCGCCTGGGGCCAAGCAAATCCACGACGACTCGGGCCACAACTACGTCGGATCGATCGACTCTCCTTCTTCCGCGAATACCCACGCCGACGGCGTCATCGGCTACGGCTTGGCGCTCGATGGACGACGCAATTTCCTTACGACGTCGTCAATTCCGCAAAATCCACAGTCGCTTTCCATTTCTTTGTGGTTCAACGCGCAGCTCGACGCTCCGAGCGGACTAGCTGCCTTCTACCTGCCGGGTCTCGCTTTGAGCGACGGGTCGACAAACCTAGCCCTCGCCATGGCCCCCGGCGGAACCCTATCGTTTTCGGTCTCGCACGAAAGTGCCATGGTTCCCGTCACCAGCCTAACAAGCTACGACGACCACGCCTGGCACTTCGTGACGGCGCGCCTTTCCGCTTCGGGGCAGTACCTCTTCGTCGACGGCGAATCGGTCGCTGAAAATCCCACGCTCACCTCGGCCGATCCGAGCCAAGACAGCGTCTGGCGCTTTGGCCAGCTTCCGGGCGTAGCGGCTGCAGGTGTCCCCTCCGCCTATTTTGGCGGCGTCCTTGACGAGATCCGCGTGAGCGGCAACGAGGAGAGCGCCGCTTGGATCAAGCTCGCCTACGCCACCCAGCGACCAGGAAGCTCGGCCGTGACGTACTTACCCGCCCAGTAGCGCGGGACCATCGCAATTTCCACAAGCATCCACGCTACTTGCCCAGCTGACCAGTATCGACCACCCGCACGCCCGCAGGTGGCGTCCACTTGAAGAGCGCATCGGAAACCTTGCCGTTGACTTCCAGGTCGTCGAAAATGAAGTGGTTCGTGTTGCCTTGGGAATCGACCAGGATGCTTTCGCGGACCAGGTATTCCTTGGGATCGACGATAAAAAGGATCGACTTGTAGGACGACTGCGGCTGCTTGGGTGAAAGCGCCAGGTGGCTATCGCCGGGACGGCCGTGCTTGTCGTCCTTTGCAAACGTCACCTCGAACTCGTCGACGAGCTTGCCCTTGCCCATCAGAAAGGCGAGCGCCGCCGGCAACTGCGAGCTCTTGAGATCCTGCTTGAAGGCCTGCTTTTCCGTGGGCTCGTAAAGCCACAGCACCTGTCCGTTGGATAGGAACATGCGCGGCTCTGGCTTTTCGTAGTCCCAGCGCATGCGCCCCGGCTTCTTGAAGGACAGCGTGCCGGTGGAGACCGTGGACCGTCCCACGACAGCGCGGCTGTACGTCTGTGAGAACTTGGCGCGAAAATCCTTCGCCTGGTCGTAGCGCTTCTGCATTTTCTCGAGGACCGAGCGCAACTCGGCCGCCTCGTTCGACGGCGCGGCCGGCTTGACCCCGGCGGCCGGTTTGGCAGGTGCGGTCGTGGTCGCGGCCGGACCTGCCGCCAGGAAGAGAGCAAGAACGAAGGTCGTCATCGCGGAAGCTTAGCGCAAACCGCGAGTTCCTACGCCCCCGGCTGGCTCAGATACTCGCCGCGCGGTGCGATTACTTCGCGCGGTTTGATGCCGTTCGACGGACCGACAAGCCCTTCGCGCTCCATCTGCTCGACCATTCGGGCCGCGCGGTTGTAGCCGATTTGCAGCCGGCGCTGAATGAACGAGACGCTCGCCTGGCGCGTGTCGCAGACGATGGCGATGGCCTGGTCGTAGAGCTCGTCGTGGAAATCGTCGAGCGCCGCACCGCCCTCGCCCTCTTCCTCTTCGCGGGCGGTGAGGATATTCATGTCGTAGACCGGCTTGGCCTGCTTCTTGAGGAAGTCGACCACCCTGTGAACTTCGTCGTCGGACAGGAAGGCGCCTTGGATGCGCCTGAGCTTGGTTCCGCGATCCGAGAACAGCATGTCGCCGTTGCCGAGCAAGGTTTCGGCGCCCGGCTGCCCCATGATGGTGCGCGAGTCGATCTGCGAGGCGACTTGCAAAGCGATCCGGCTCGGGAAGTTCGCCTTGATGACGCCCGTGATGACGTCCACCGATGGACGTTGCGTGGCAAGAATCAGATGCAGGCCGGCGGCTCGCGCCTTCTGCGCCAAACGTGCGACGGCGGTGTCGACCTCTTTCGAGGCAACCATCATCAGGTCGGCAAATTCATCGATGACGATGACGATGTACGGCAGTTTGCGCGCCGGCGGTTCGGCGTGGTCTTTGGCGAACTGAGCGGCCGCTGCAGCGTCGGAAATCGCCTCGGCCATTTCTTGGGTGATAGCGCCGCCTTCAGCCTCCATGGGCGCGCTGTCGGCGTCCACCTCGACCTCGTGCTCGGAGCCGTCGGCGTCGGCCATCACGACCTTCAGGCGCTTGCTGCGAGCCACGTGCTCCGCTTCGGCCTCTTCCTCGACGTGAACCCGGTTCTGGTCGGCCTCGACCCTGGCGTTGTAGCTGGCAATGTCGCGCACGCCGCTCTTGGCCAGCAGCTCGTACCGCCGCTCCATCTCGTCGACCGCCCAACGCAAAGCCAGCGAAGCCTTCTTCGGATCCGTCACCACCGGCAACAGAAGATGCGGAATCCCCTCGTAAATCGAGAGCTCGAGCATCTTCGGGTCGACCATGATGAAGCGAACCTCTTCAGCGGTGGCAGAATAGAGGATGCTGGTGATCATGCCGTTGACGGCGACGGACTTGCCGGAGCCGGTGGTACCGGCGACCAGCAAGTGCGGCATCTTGGACAAGTTCACGCTGACCGGCGCGCCCTTGGTGTCTTTGCCGAGGCAGATCTGCAGCTTCGAGGTCGATTTGCGGAAGCTATCGTCTTCGAGAATTTCTTTCAGATAGACGGTCTCACGTTTCTTGTTGGGGATTTCAATGCCGACCACGGCCTTGCCCGGAATGGGCGCCACGATACGCACCGACTGCGCTTCGAGAGCCATGGCCAAATCGTTTTCGAGCTGCACGATCTTGCCGGTGCGTGTTCCCGGCGCCGGCGCGAACTCGAAGGTAACGATGACCGGACCCATCTGGATCGCGGTCACCTTGCCGCGTACGCCGTAGTTAGCGAGCGCTTGCTCCAAGCGTTCGGCCATCGCCCGCAACGTGATCTCGTCCGTCTCGCCGCCCTTCGGTGGGATGTATTCCAGCAGATCCGGCGACGGCAACTGGAATGCGCCTTCGGACAGGCGAATGAAACCCGGGCCGTCTTCTTTCTCCTCCTTACCAGGCGCCGGCTTCTCCACTGGGCGCGCGACAGGCGGAACGATGAGAGGCCCAGCCTTGCCCCACGAGGGATCCGGAGCGGCGGCATTGGCCTCGGTCGGACCATCGTCAAGAGAGCTGGTGACCGGCGCCATGATGGCAATGGCGGGCGCAGCTGCGGCCTGCTTCTCTTCCCTGGCCTTCGCGCCAGCAACCTCGGCCATGGCGGCGCATTCGACGGCCGCGACCTCGGCAACCACGGCACCAACTGCCCGGCGTTCTTCGTTTTCCGCGGGGGCATCGTTGCCAGCGGACAATGGCTCGTCCATGGCGGCCAGGGCCTGCGCGGTTTCGGCAGTCTCGGTCTCGGCCGCGGCGGAAGCAGACTCGGCAAGCGCCGCCGAGGGAACCGGTTGATGGATGGGACACGAGTCCTCGGCATCGTCCCGTCCCGCCTCGATGGCCGGGCTGTCTTGCGACGTCGCCATCGCGTCGAGGGAGTCAAGATCGGTGGAGTCCTCCTCGGCCTCTGCCGATTCTTCGGCTGCCGATTTCTCGGGGAACATGGCCACGACGACGCGGCCAAGAGCGCGGCCAGCGGAGACGGCGGCACGACCGGCAACACCGGCACTGAAACGCGCGGCCGCGGTAACATGGCGACCGGCCCACGTCAGAGAATCGAGAACCTCGACCACGCGAATGTCCGTGAGAAGCAGAATCGCCGTGCAGAGGAAGGTGGTCCCGGCCAAGGCAGCGCCCACGCCACCGATGAAGCTGGCCAGGATTTGGCCGACGTATTGGCCAAACCATCCGCCCGGTCCGTGCAGCAGAACTCTTCCGTCGGAAAACGGCAGGTGGCATAGCACGGCCACCGACGAGACCAACGAGAGGAAACCAATCGCCTCGGCGAAGCTTGCGATGAGCGACTTGCCACGGCACAAGCGAACCGCGACCACCAAGCTGGCACCCATCAGAAGGTACGAGGCGACGCCTGCTAGCGAATAGATCAGCACCGCCGTCGCCGCTCCGCCCGGCCCCATCAACCGGCTGTTGCCGGCTTGCATGGAAATCACCGAAACCAGCGAGAAGAGTCCGATCCCGAGAAGTCCGATGCCGAGAATTTCCCGGCGCCGGCCGCTTCCTGCTCCCTTGCTCTTGGATGTGCCCATAATGTCCCTGGTGTGTGTCGGAGTATGTGTCTGTCTTACTACCTATACCTACATCACCACCGTAACCGCAGCCGTAGAACCGTCAAGTTTTCGGCCCAACCGTAGACTCGGGCCGCAGCGCATCGCGCCGTACGTTCAAGCCGGGCGTTGCGCTGGCGGTAAAGGAAAAGAGATGGCGAATTGGGTGCCGCGACCGGGTTCGCTCTCCACGTCGATGTGGCCCCCGTGCCGCTCGATGATGCCGTGAACGATCGAGAGCCCGAGGCCCGATCCTTCGCCCACGTCCTTTGTCGTGAAAAAGGGATCGAAGATGTGCGGCAGGACGTCCTTGGGAATGCCGGGGCCGTCGTCGGCGACCGTCAACAGAACCCGCGCGTCCTGGTTTTGCGCAGTCACACGGATTGTCCCCTCGCGGTCGCCGATGGCTTGGGCCGCATTGGTAAGCAAGTTCATGAGCACCTGGTCCACCTGGCCGGGAAAACCGCGAATCGTGGCGTTCGGCTCGACCTCTTTGACGACCTTCACTCCGCGCAATCGATGCTGGAGCAAGCCCAGCGTCTCGTCCACGCTGCGAGCCAGGTTGACCTCGCGCTGGACCGACTCGTCGCCTCGCGCGTAGCCGTGCAGGGCCTGCACGATGGCCTTGGTGCGAGCGGCGCCGCGCTGAACGACCGCCAGAATCTCCTCTGCCTCTTTCGCAATCTCGGCGGGCGGACCGCCTTCGCCAGCGCCGATTCGCTTCACCGCATCTTCAAGCGGCCCAAGCGAATTGATGACCGCGTTGACCGGGTTGTTGATCTCGTGGGCGATACCAGCAACCAGGCGACCCATCGACGCCAGCTTCTCGCTGCGCACCAGGTTGTCCTGGGCACGACGGAGCTTGTCCATCGCCTCGTGCAATTCCGCGTTCCGCTCTTCGAGGGCTTCCGTCCTTCGCCGTACCTCGCGTTCCAAATCGACGTTGATGGATTCGGTCGAGCGCAAGCGATCGCGCAGCGAGCGTCGCATTTCTTCGAAGATCATCGCAAGTCGACCGATTTCGTCCGCTTCGCCCCACGGCGGGACGGGCCTCGCCAGTTGGCCTTGGGCCATATCACTCGACCGCTCCTCCAAGGCACGCAAGGGCGCCACCACATCGTGGATCGCGAGCGCAACGACGCCCGCGCTAATGGCCAGTGCGACGGCCAGAACGATACCGCCGCAGGCAACGTTGGCCCGAACCGTCAGCCAGACGAATGAGCAAGCCGTCAGCAGCACGGCTGCGATGCTGCCGCCCAGCTTGGCATGCAGACCAAATGGCGCGCGAACCTGCTGCAGCGGAAGCGCGTGGCGAGACCCCAGGTGCTGAAGGAACGGCCGTAAAATACTTTGAAGCAAAAACGTCTGATAGATAGTGGCCAGAAGCGACACGAGCAGCGCGACCAAGAGCAGCCGCCCGGCCGTTACCAAATCCACGGCAGAGGTGAAACCCAGATACGCGACGGCAGCGAGGGCGGCAAGCAAGAACGCTAGCGACTGCACCATGGCCAACGAATACGGCGCTGTCTGCGCGGCGACAAAGGCACCGACCGCCGCCGGATCGTCCCGGGACGGCCCTTTGCCGCCCTTCGTGCGCAACGCCAGATCGAAGTAGTGTTCGATAGGCTGGGTTCGGCGCACGAGCAGCCGCCACCAGAAGAACACGCCAACGGTAAGCGCAGGCCATAGCGCGAACATACCCGTCGTAAGGACTGCGGCCGAGCCGCGCGCCAGCGTGGTGGCAAAAAGGCCGAGCGCCGTCTGCCACAGGCCGAGCACTGCCACTCCGACGGCGAGAAGCGCCCCCCGATAGCGGTCGGCGAACATGCGAATGCCCTGCAGATTGGGCAGCAGAATGGGTCGCGCTCTCGCCAAGATCCTCTCGAGCGCCAAGCTGCGAATGGCAGCCAGCCCCGCCGAGGTCAGGACCACCAGCTGAAACAGCGCCACCGCCGAGAGCAGATCGCGCTGTCCGCTGAACACGGCGTGGGCGGGCAGCGCGGTCGTCGCAAGCGCCCAGCCAAGCACGTGCACGACCGCCACGTCGCGCGGCGCCCGGGCCAAGGCAACGCGCGCCATTTCCGCTTCCGGCGCCTTCGGCTTGCCGCCCAGGCGAACCGCTGCCACCAACTGCAAGAGCGGCCGCAATTGCGAAGCCATGCGCAACCCCGCGGCTAGCCAAGCCGCCAGCACGAGCGGCAAAGCGAGCTTGAGCCCGAACCAGCCCCACGGCAGATTTCGCAGCCACAAGAACAGAGGCAAAGCGCAACAAACCAGCTCGCCAACGTCGAGAACGAGCCCGACGACGAGTAGTTGGCGCCCGAACCGTGGCAAGCTTGCGCCTTGTCCGCCCTGTGACATGGTTGGCATTGTAGCGGAGATGCTGGACAAAGCCTCGCTGAGCTAGCACCCTACGAAAATCCATGAGCTGGGAAACCATCCGCAACCTCCTCCACGACGAGTGGGCCATTCTTCTGCTTCTGCTCGCGTGGTCGGTGGCAGGCCTGTCGGTCATCTGTGAGCGTATCTATTCGCTGTGGAGGGTCCTGCCGAAGTCGGAGGCGTTCAAGAACCGCGTGATCGACGCCGTTGAAAAGGGAGATCTGGCGAAGGCCGTCGCGCTCTGCGAAACGTCGAACGATCCGCTGGGCGACGTTTTTGGTCGCGGCCTGCGTGTCTTTGCCAAAACACCGCACAAGACCACCGAGGCCGTGAACTCGCAGCGCACCGTTGCCCTGGCCGGATTCCGCCGCTATCTGTGGGCGCTCGGCACCGTCGGCTCGTCCGCGCCCTTCGTCGGACTGTTCGGAACCGTGGTCG
>Ga0066789_10000375_pt1 | contig 17375 bp, 14 predicted proteins | sample OrgsoiDNA2013049_FD_70960 | JGI IMG/M metagenome (GOLD analysis project Ga0066789, IMG submission 70960) | Permafrost soil microbial communities from the Arctic, to analyse light accelerated degradation of dissolved organic matter (DOM) -... | ecosystem: Environmental > Terrestrial > Soil >...
GGCGTCGAAAGAGCTTTCAAATATTTCGGATCATCGCCCTGCAGTCCGGTGACGTACGCCATCCCCATCTGCGCGGTCAGAAACGGATCTTCGCCGTAGGTTTCCTGGCCGCGTCCCCAGCGCGGATCGCGAAAAATATTGATGTTCGGCGACCATACGGTCAAGCCATGAAACCAGTCGCTATATCCCAGTACCTGAACCCGCTGTTCGTACTTCGCGCGAAACTCGCTGGCGGTGGCGTCGGCGTCTTTATGAAGCAGGTCAGGATCAAACGTTGCCGCCAGTCCGATCGCTTGCGGAAACACAGTCGCATAACCTTCGCGCGCGGCGCCGTGTAATCCTTCGCTCCACCAGTTGTACTGCGGAATCCCCAGCCGCGGAATGGCGGCGGCGGTGTGCACCATTTGCGAAACCTTTTCTTCCAGCGTCATGCGCGAGACCAGGTCATTGACGCGGTCTTCGATGGGCAGGGCCGGATTGCGAAATGGCGCATTGGCCAGATCAGCTGGGACCTGCGCGGGTGGCGCCGACGGCGGGGCTGCATGTGTACCCGCGCCACCCGCACCCTGCGCGTGACTCAAAGTGGAGAGAACGATGAAGGCAGCCAGAATTTTTTTCACCGGGAATTTCCTCCTGGATCAACCATGACCGGAGCTGAATCCATGACCGCGCACTAATTTAAACTAAAACGATACAGATGGGAATGTTATTCCTCGAGAGGAACAACGTTGTTCCTCGGTTCTACTTCGGTTTCCCAGCTTCTTCCTGAATTCTCCGCCATGCATTTTGCACGTGGCGCTCGGTGGTATTGGTCTGGCCGACGCACAGGCGCAGCGCCACCCGGTCATTCAGTTTAGTGTGGGTCAAATAAAGGTCACCGCTGCGGTTGAGCGCGTCCATCAGGCGATGGTTGGCCTGATCGCCGCTTTTCAGACGGAAGCAAATCAGATTCAGCGGAGCCGGCGCAGCCAGCTCAAAGCGATCGTCTTCGCCCACCCATGCGGCGAATTGCTGCGCCAGCCGGACGTGGTCCCGCACATGAAACTGCAGGCCTTCAATCCCATAATGGCGGAGCACAAACCACAGCTTAAGTGCGCGGAAGCGCCGTCCCAGCGGAATCTGCCAGTCGCGGTAGTCAATCACCGCGCCGGATTCCGTCGCTTGGTTCTTCAAGAACTCCGGCAAGATACTCATGGTTCGGATCAGCGCGGCGCGGTCGGCCACGTAAAAGCAATCACAATCAAAGTTGGTGAACATCCATTTGTGGGGATTGAAGCAGTAACTGTCCGCATGCTCAATGCCGTCGTGAATGAATCGAAACTCGGGGCAGAGCGCAGCGGTACCGGACATTGCGGAGTCCACGTGCAGCCAGGTTCTGAATTTCTGGCAGATCGGCCCAATCTTCGGCAAGGGATCAATCGCGTTGGAGGAAGTGGTGCCGACCGTGGCGCAAACGAAAAATGGCGTCAGCCCGGCGCTGCGGTCTTTCTCCATTGCTCTTGCCAGAGCGTCGGCATCCATTGCGAAATTTGCGTCGGTGGGAATCAGCCTGAGGTTGTCGCGGCCGATGCCTGCAATCCCGATGGCCTTTTCAGTGGCAGAATGCGCTTGGCTTGAGGTGTAGGCACAGAGTTTGCCCTGCACTCCTGCCTGATTGGATTGGAAATTGGTCGCTCGTTCACGAGCTGCTAGCAGCGCGCACAGGGTCGCGCTCGATGCGGTGTCTTGAATTACTCCGCCGCCTGTCTTCGTCGAAAGAAATTTCTCCGGAAGCCCCAGTGCGGGGACGAGCCAGTCGAGCACCAGCGTCTCCAGTTCCGTGCACGCCGGGCTGGTCGCCCATAGCATTCCTTGCGCTCCCAGGCCGGAAGACAGCAGATCGCCCAGAATTGAGGGGCCGGATGTATTGCTGGGGAAATACGCAAAAAAGTTCGGCGATTGCCAGTGTGTCACTCCAGGCAAAATAAGCTTTTCGAAATCGCCAAGAATCGTCTCAAAAGTCTCGCCCTGCTGCGGAGCTTCGGTCGGAAGCGAAGAGCGAGTCTCTCCCGGCTGCGCCTGCGAGAGAACCGGGAAAGACTCGATCCGTCTGTAGTAATCGGCAATCCAGTCAACGACCGCGTGGCCGCGCTCGCGGAACTCGTTGGGATCCATGTGGAAGGATTTCTTCTTGTCGAAACTGGAATTCGCCGCCATCGGTTTCTCTGCAGCTTTCTAATCGAGCCGCGCAAAGTAGAGCCTAGTATCGTACTCCATCCGCACCTTGTCGCCGGATTGGTGGGCGTCGAAAATTCTTCGCAGCTCCACCAGCATCGGTGCGTGCGAGGGATGCCCTGCCTGCGCCGTATACGAAGAAGAGAGCAGCCGTCCTTCCAGCCCGGCATAGTCGAACTCCTGAAAGTTCGGCAGCACGCGCAGCTCGCAGCGGAAGCCGCCAAAGAATTGATCTGCCGCCTTGCCGAAACGGTTGACGTCGGTGTAGTCGGTGCCATGTTGTAACACTAGCAGCTCATAGTCGCGATCGAATGCGGTCGCCTCCAGGCGGCGATCATTCCAGATCAGCGCAACATAACCAGCCGGCTTCAAGATTCGCTGAAATTCCCGCCGAGCCTTTTCTCGATCAAACCAGTGCGCAGCCTGTGCGGTGGTGACAAGATCTATCGAATGATCAGGCAAGCCGGTGGTTTCTGCGGTGCTGTCAACACTGGCGAAATTTCGGTACTCCGCCAGATATTCTTCGCCCGCCTGCCGCATGTCCGCATTCGGCTCAACCCCAAACACGCGGTTGCCGTTCTCCAGAAGCAGGCGGGTGAAAATTCCGGTGCCGGAAGCGATGTCAGCGACGACCGCATCGCGAGTCAGGCCACATTCGTTCTTCAGGACCTCGATAACTTCCGGTGGATAGCCGGGCCGAAAGCGCACATAGTTCTCAACCCGACTCGAAAAACGCTCCTTGGAATCAACCTTCAACATGACCTTCTCCTGCAAACCGCATGGCCGAAAACCGCGTGGACTTGTTACAGTATCTAGATTAGCTCATGCGCCTTGTCATCAAAGTCGGCACCAGCCTGATTGCCCCCGGCGGGCGGATCGACACCCGGCAACTGCGGTCGCTTGTGGACCAGCTCGATCTGCCGCATCACGAGTTCCTGATCGTCAGCTCGGGCGCGATCGCGTCGGGAATGGCGAATCTTGGACTCAAAGATCGGCCCACAAAGGTCCGCTTGATGCAGGCGTGCGCCGCCGTCGGCCAGAGCGCGCTGATGCACACCTACGAGCAGGTCTTTTTCGGCAAGAAAATTGTCGCCCAGCTTTTGCTCTCAAGTGACGACTTCACCACCGCAACGCGTTACAAGAATCTGCAAAACACGCTCGACCAATTGCTGCGCCTCGGCGTCGTCCCCATCGTCAATGAGAACGACAGCGTTTCGGTCCGCGAGCTGGAAGGCGCATTCGGCGACAACGACGAATTGAGTGCGCTGCTGGCGGCTGCTGTCGAGGCGGACTGGCTCCTGCTGCTCACCGACGTGGATGGTTTCTACGTTCCCAATGGAAAGCGTCCGAAAATGGTGCGGACGATTCGCAAGCTGACTGCCGAGATGGAAGCTGTTTGCAACGGCCACGGCAAGCTGGGGCGCGGAGGGATGCGCTCGAAACTGCGCGCCGCGAAAGCGGCCAGCGACGCGGGCGTGAATGTTGCGATTGTGAATGGGCGCGACCCTGATGCCGTTGCGAAAGCTATCGAGCGCAAAATCGGAACTTATTTTCCTCCGAAAGCGAAAGTCAAGGCGAAGAGGTCATAGGCCATGGTCACCGTCACTTCAATCGGGTCTTCAACTCGCGAGAAGCTGGAACGCGCCCGGGGGGCGGCCGCGCAGCTTGCGCAGTTCTCGACGGAAAAGAAGAACCGCCTGCTGCTTCTGATGGCGGACGCCATCGAGGTCCATGCCGGAGAAATCCTGCGCGCCAACGAGCAGGACATCACGGAGTCGAAACTGGCGGGGGCGATGCTCGATCGTTTGCTGCTGAATCCTAGGCGTGTGAGAGAAACCGCGGACGCAGTGCGCGCCGTCGCCGCACTTCCGGATCCGGTGAACGAAGTCCTCGCCGAGTGGACTCGCCCCAACGGGCTTCTGATCCGCAAAGTCCGCGTCCCGCTGGGCGTGGTCGGGATCGTTTACGAGTCCCGCCCTAACGTCACCGTGGACGCCGCGGTGCTCGCCTTCAAAACCGGCAACGCGGTCGTGCTGCGCGGCGGCAAAGAAGCCGCCCATAGCAATCAAGCGCTGGCGGAAACCCTCGCTGCCGTCCCCGGTGTGCCTGCGGGCGCGATCGAGCTGCTGGATTCCAGCACCCGCGAAACGGTGCAGGAACTCATCACTGCGCGCGGTCTGGTGGATGTCGTCATCCCTCGAGGCGGCCCCGGTCTGATCACGCACGTGATGGAGAATGCCGTTGTTCCGGTCATCGAGACAGGCGCCGGCAACTGCCACATTTTCGTGGACGAATCCGCTGACCTCGAAATGGCCAGCAGGATCGTGATCAATGCGAAAACGCAGCGGCCGTCGGTTTGTAATGCAGCCGAGAAACTGTTGGTGCATTCGGCGATCGCGGCGAAGTTCATCCCGCGAATAGTCGGCGAACTGATTAAAGCTGGCGTCGAAGTGCGAGGCGACGCCGAAACCTGCCGCCTTGCTCCGGAAGTGACGCCCGCAGTCGGAAACGACTGGGGCGAGGAATATCTCCGGCTCTGCATGGCTGTGCACGTTGTCTCCGGCGTGGATGAGGCGATCGAACACATCAACCGCTATTCCACCAAGCACTCGGAAACAATCGTCACTGCGAATGAAGCCAACGCACGCAAATTCCTTCGCCTTGTGGATTCGGCGGCGGTGTACTGGAATGCCTCCACCCGTTTCACGGACGGTGGCGAGTTCGGCTTTGGCGCTGAGATGGGAATCAGCACCCAAAAGCTGCACTGCCGTGGGCCGTTTGCGCTGGCGGAGCTTACGTCGTCGAAGTATCAGGTGATTGGAACCGGGCAGATACGGTAGGCATTCTCAAGCCACAGGTTGGGGCTGCTCGGTCGTCCATCCCGAGGGCTTAAGCACGCGGTTTATGGCATACGCGACGACCCCCGCCGCAACCACCGCAGCTCCCAGCGCAAATGAACTCATTCCCCAGACGGACTCGCTCTGGCTACGGACCAGAGCAAATCCGAGCAGCAGTGCGGGAGCGACGCCGATCGCGCATGCCCCAAACAGGCCTCCGGGAACGCGGAACGGACGCGCCAGTTCAGGCTCGCGGATTCGCAGGGCGACCAAGGCCACGAATTCAAGCGTCAGGCTCAAGCCGTATATAAGGATGTCAATAGTCACCAGCCGTTCGAAGCCCAGGTTCAGGCAACACGCCCAGCCGAGTGCCAGAGCGATAATCGTCACCCAGGGCGCGCGTCGACCATTCAGTTTGCCGAAAATCCTCGGGAGCATGCCGTCCTGCGCCATCGCCAGAGGCAGGCGCGAGTAGCTCATCACCAGCGCATTGAACATACCGAAGGCGCTGAACATGCCGCCGACTACCAACGCGATTCGAAGCCCTGGTCCGCCCAGCAATCCGGCAATGTCGGCCCACGATCCCGTTTCCCATGCGCCTGCGGGAAGCCGCGTCATCCACACTGCTGCAACCGGAAGGATGTAGCTGAACGCCACAATGCAGACCGCCACCAGCATCGCCCGCGGATACGTCCGCTGCGGACGCTCGACTTCGGTCGCAATCGTCGAAGCGTTGTCCCAACCCATGTAATTCCACATGCAGATGAGGAGGCCGCCGATCAAATCAACTTTGGAAGTTGTAGGCGCGGTCACCGCGTGAAACAGCGCGCCGTATTTCAGCGGCGCAAGAATCACCACCAGCGCGAACGGCGCGGACAGCGCGAAGAACAGCCACAGCGACGTCGTCGAAACCACTTTGACGCCCGCGATATTCAGCACCGCGCAGGCGATGACCACCGCCAGGCCAACCATCACGCCGCGATAGTTGATCGAGAACCACGGAAAGAGCCGCGTCAAATAGGCGACAAACAGCGTCGGATAAATCGCCATGTCGAAAATCGACGCCACCAGCGAGAGCCAGGCTTCCTGAAATCCCCAGAAGTTGCCCATGGCGCGGCGTACCCAGGCGTAGTAGCCGCCTTCAAAAGGCAGCGCACTCGAAAGCTCGCCAATCATGAACGCCGTCGGCAGACTCCACAGGACGGGCGTGAGCAACAAGAAAATGATGGCGCGGCCGTAGCCGGCGCCGTGCACGATGTCCTCTATGCCATAAGTGCCGCCCGAAACCATAAAGAAGGTGGCGGCGACCAGCGGCCACAAGGTGAGGCGGACGGATTTCTTTCGCTTGGGAGATGTGCTCTGGGCGGGAACTACGGCGGGAAATTCTTGACGAACGCGGCTAGCTGTTGCCAATTTCTATGTCTTCCTCCTCAAGCGACTCACTCTCAGCTACTCCTCCCAGGGCTCCCGTCCGGCGCGGTTTTCGCCGGATGGGATGGGCGCGTGCTGGGCGCTTCGGGGCTTCCGGTGATTGGATTCCGAAAATTCTGCTGAAGTTAGTTCGCAGTGTTGAGATTACGGCAAATTTCCACAGATGCAAGAAATATTTTGACAATTTTGTGACCGAAGGGAGGTACGAGGGGAACCGCCCGTTTATTTCGGAACCCGATGCAGCGCGCGCGAATCTAATCAGTCGGGAGAAAACCAGCGATGTTTCGGCAACTAACTGGTGAGGACTACGAAGAGTTTGTCCGAGAGAAACGAGCAGCTGCGGTTCACTTCGACGCCGAATGGGATGTTGGTTATCGCACAATTACGCGCCATAGAATGCACGAAGCCGAACCGGTACTGGCAGGTCAAGTGAACTGGCGAGATCGACTGTGATCGTGATATTCCACTCGCGAAATCTATCAGGCTCCTTGGCGTTCCAGCGGTGGCATACTACTTTAGATGGGCAACTCGTCGCCTTGCTACGAGGCATCCGGCAGGATATACGTGGGACGACTGGAACGGGCGTTACGCGGCGAACCGATTGGCCATAACGACGGCATGCACGGCCGATGATTCTTTCTGCAACGGGAAGTCGCAATGCTCCCAGCTAAACGTTCTTAAACAACTCTGCCCGCGGATCTTCCGGATTTAACTTCGCCAGTTCTCGCAACAGTTCTTTCGTCTTTTCATCCCGCGGCATGGGCACGGTGAGTTTCACTTCGACGATCTCGTCCCCGCGCGCACCTTCTTTTGTGGCCGAGGGCACGCCCTTCTCCCGCAGCCGCAGTTTCTGTCCAGACTGCGTCCCCGGAGGAACTTTCAGCAGCGCCCGACCATCAATCGTTGGGACCTCAATCTTCGCGCCCAGCGCAGCCTCGGTCGCAGTGACCGGGACTGTGATCTGAATGTCGTCGCCATCGCGGCGGAATACCGGATGCTCGCCTGCGCGGATGATCACATAAAGATCGCCCGCCGACCCGCCGTGCCCACCGGCATTTCCCTTGCCGGGGATACGAATACGCTGGCCGTCGCGCGTGCCGGCTTTGATCCGCACTTCCAGCGGCTCGGTGCGGCTGACCAAGCCTTCTCCGTGGCACGCTGCGCAGGGCGAAATGTTTTTGCCAGTTCCGCTGCAGCGCGGACACGGCGCATTAAACTTCATCCGGCCGCCGGTCTGCTCGATCGTCCCCTTGCCCTTACATTGCGGACACACGCCCGGCGCCTCGGTGTAGCCGTTGCCGTGGCAACTCTGGCAAGAGTCTTGGCGCGTGATGTTCAGTTTCATCACCCCGCCGCGAATCGCCGTCCAGAAGGGAACGTTGACTTGATATTCCAGATCGGACCCTGGCTCCGGGCCTTCCTGCTGCGCTGTGCCGCCGCGTCCGCCAAACATGCCAGAAAAGATGTCGCGAAATCCGCCCGCGCCAGTGTCGGTGCTGGAGGTGCGCTGACTTCCGCGCGCGCCCTCGAACATGTCAGAGAAATCGAATCCGCCAAAATCGAAGGGAGCACCCTGGCCCGTTGCTCCGGGGTGCCCGCCCGGGAATCCGCCGCCGGCGCTGCCGCCGCCTCCGGACTGACCTGCGCGCGCATAAGCCTCGGCGGTCGCAGGGTCAATGTTGTCGGAGTAATAGCCGACCTGGTCGTAAATTTTGCGTTTCTTGGGATCGCTGAGAACGTCGTTGGCCTCGGACATGGCCTTAAATTTTTCTTCGGCAGCCTTGTCAGGATTGACGTCGGGATGATATTTGCGCGCAAGTTTGCGGAAGGCCTTGCGGATTTCATCCGCCGAGGCGGACTTTTTTACGCCGAGGAGTTCGTAATAGTCTTTTTTCGGGGTAGTTGCCATGAGTTAGCAATCAGCGCTCAGCTTAAGCTACTCCGCTCAGGATGACAGAGATGTGTTGATATCCAAAATTCCTGCACGCTCATACTGTACCGCGTCCACGTACACCGGAATGCGAGTGATTCCCTGCGACGTGGGTGAGAAGACGTACCAGCGCTTCTCCTGTTCCACAAATGCCAGAAAAAAATCCTGCCCTTTGATCTGAAATTGCACTGCATTACTCCTTTGGATTCTAGAGCCAAAAAACAAGCCACGGATTACGCGGATTTTCACGGATTGCATTTGATCCGTGTCGATCCGTGCAAATCCGTGGCTAATTTCTTCTCAGTTAATTCTTCTGTTCAACGTCCTCGTACTCGGCGTCAATGACGCCTTCGTCTTTGGCTTTGCCGCCGGCCGCGCCATCGCCCGCTGGACCAGGCCCAGCGCCCGGAGCGCCACCCGCCGGAGGCTGTGCCGCCTTGTACATTTGCTCGGCCAGTTTGTGCGAGGCCTGGGTCAGGGTCTCGCGCGCCTTGTCCATTTGCGCTTTGTCGTTCGACTCCAGCGCTTTCTTGGCGTCGGCAATCGCGTTTTCCACGTCGCCGCGGTCGGAGCCGGAAATCTTGTCTCCCTGCTCCTTCAGCATCTTCTCCACGCTGTAGACCATCGAGTCGAGCTGGTTTTTCGAGTCGATGACCTCACGCTGCGCCTTGTCCTCGGCCGAATGCGCGTCGGCTTCTTTCGCCATGCGCTCGACTTCGTCCTTCGACAAGCCGGAAGACGACGTGATCGTGATCTTCTGGTCTTTCTGCGTGGCCGTATCTTTTGCGGTCACGTTCAGGATCCCGTTCGCGTCAATATCGAACGTGACCTCGATCTGCGGCACGCCGCGCGGCGCCGGTGGAATTCCGGTCAAATGGAATTTGCCCAGCGTCCGGTTCTGCGCCGCCAACGGGCGCTCCCCTTGCAGCACGTGCACTTCAACCGACGTCTGGCTGTCGGCCGCGGTCGAGAACGTTTCCGTCTTGCGCGTCGGAATCGTGGTGTTGCGCGGGATCATCCCCGTCGCCACGCCACCCAGTGTTTCAATCGCCAGCGTCAGCGGAGTCACGTCGAGCAGCAACAGGTCTTTCACTTCGCCGCCCAGCACGCCGCCCTGAATCGCCGCGCCAATCGCGACCACTTCGTCGGGGTTCACGCCCTTGTGGCCTTCTTTACCGAACAGGTCCTTCACCAGCGCCTGAATGCGAGGCATGCGCGTCTGTCCGCCGACCAGCACCACTTCGTTGATCTTGCTGGCGTCCACGCCTGCGTCTTTCATGCACTGTTTGCACGGGCCAACCGAGCGCTGAATGATGTCTTCAATCATCCCTTCGAGCTTCGCCCGGGTCAGCTTCTTCACCAGATGCTTCGGCCCGCTGGCGTCGGCCGTGATGAAGGGCAGATTGATCTCCGTCTCCATGGTGGTCGAAAGCTCAATCTTCGCCCGCTCCGCCGCGTCGCGCAGCCGCTGCAGCGCCATTTCGTTGCCCTTGCCCCGCAGGTCGAGGCCTTCGTCCTTCTTGAACTCGTCGATGAGCCAGTCCACCAGCCGCTGATCGATGTTGTCGCCGCCCAGGTGGGTATCGCCGTTCGTGGCTTTGACTTCGATCACGCCTTCGCCGACTTCGAGAATCGAAATATCAAAAGTCCCGCCGCCGAAGTCGTACACCGCGATGGTCTCGTCCTTACTCTTATCGAGACCGTAAGCCAGCGCCGCCGCCGTCGGCTCGTTGATGATTCGTTTCACGTCGAGCCCGGCAATCTGCCCGGCGTCTTTGGTCGCCTGGCGCTGCGCGTCGTTGAAGTACGCAGGCACCGTGATGACCGCCTCGGTCACTTTCTCGCCGAGATAGTCTTCCGCCGCCTTCTTCAGCTTCTGCAGAATCATCCCCGAAACCTGTGGCGGGGTGTATTCCTTTCCCTGCGCCACAATGGCGACGTTATCGCCCTGGCGCACCACTTTGTACGGGACCATCTTCATTTCTTCGTTGACTTCGTCAAAGCGCCGTCCCATAAAGCGCTTGATCGAATACACCGTGTTCTCCGGGTTGGTGATGGCCTGCCGCTTCGCCACCTGCCCCACCAGCCGCTCGCCGGTCTTGGTAAACGCCACGATCGACGGCGTAGTCCTGCCGCCCTCCTCGTTGGCAATGACTTTAGGCTCCCCGCCCTCCATAACCGCAACGCAGGAGTTGGTCGTCCCCAGGTCAATTCCGATAATCTTGGCCATAAAAAGCTCCTTGTAAGCGCCTCCGGGAGGCGTCGTTTCGAATATAAGTGCCTTATAATCAGTGCGCTATTGGATGCGCACTCAATCATTATGATAGTTGAGTGAGATGTTGTCAAGTTTTAGATGCGGGAAGGGAGGGGTGGGATGCGGAAGGTTTTGCCTGACATGCGCGATTAGCGTCAGGGCACGCCTTCAGGCGTGCCGTTAGGGCGCGGAAATGGATCGCCTTTAGGCGCTGGGGCGGCGGCTTAACGCCGCCGCTGTGGGTGGACCGGGAGGACGTTGACTACTCTTACCGTGACGAAGACGGTCGTGAAGGCGTAATGCCGCGTTATCCATTGCCGATGCGCCTCGATATTGCCATTGCGCACTGCCGCAAATGCCATCACTCCGGTCACCAGCCAGGTAAGCGCCAAAGCAAATACCCACACCCTGTCCTGCGGATCCTTTTGATGAATGCTGGAAACATACATGCCCATGACAGCGGCGATCGCGACACTCGAAAGATAGACGCGCCCCATGACGCGGTGCAGCTGCAGGTGGCGCTCACGAAAGCGTGACGTCAGCTGGAAAGGACCGATCAAGAGGGCGGTCAATCCCGCGAGTGCATGGATCAAGACCAGTCAGCGCACCGGAAAGTAATAGGTCCTTTTCTCGTCAGAATGGGGGAAGATGAAACGCTCGTCGTGCTACACAACAAAAAGGAACATCGGCACGAGCGCGGCAAACAGGACATGCCTGAGATGGATTCGACGAGACCAAGCAGGAACGCGGAGGTTGCCATTGGCTAGCTCCAAGCGAACTGGTTCGAATCAGTCGCGCGCAGAAGTGGCGCGAGTATAGCACGCGGCCGTGGACTATCTAGCTTGTGACCGCACACTTGCATCCCGTCACGACGACTCTACTCCGCTCAGGACGACAGGCTGAAGAAGTCAGAAGGATTAGACCTGCCCATACCGGAAGCACTTCACCCCATGATCATTCACCATTCCGACCGCTTGCATGAAGGCGTAGCAGATGGTTGAGCCGACGAAGGTGAATCCGCGCCGCTTCAGGTCTTTGCTCAGCGCATCCGATTCGGCGGTGCGGCTCGGTACGCCGCTCAGACTTTTCCTCGCGTTTGCCCGCGGCTTGCCACCGACGAATTGCCAGACGTAGCGGTCGAACGCTCCGAATTCGGATTGCACTTCCAGAAAGGCTTTCGCGTTCTTCACCACCGACAAAATTTTCAAGCGGTTGCGGACGATACCTTGGTTGCACATCAGCGAGTCCAGTTTGCGCTGGGTGTAGCGGGAGATTTTCTTCGGGTCAAAGTCATCCAACGCGGCGCGATAATGCTCACGCTTTCTGAGAATCGTGTCCCAGCTAAGCCCGGCCTGCGCGCCCTCGAGCACCAGGAATTCGAACAGCACGCGGTCGTCGTGCTGCGGGACGCCCCATTCGCGGTCATGGTAAGGAATGTTGAGATCATTCGTTGCCCATCCGCAACGGACCGGCTCTTTCGGAGTTTGCACGGAGCTCGGTCGCGGAGACATGCAGCGCATTGTAAATCTTCACTGTCATCCTGAGCGGAGTAGCGGCTTCGCGAACGCGAAGCAGATGCGGCGTCGAAGAGCCTGCTGTCCGCCTGGCGCTAGGATGAACTCGGAAAGGCAGTCCTGCGAGGTCGTGCGGCAGGACTCCCCCGAAGCGCCGCTCTGAGTCCAAAGGAAAGCAGGTCCTTCAACTTCGCTCAGGATCACAGAGCGGTGGAGGGGCCAACCCGTCCAGCTAGTTACCATCGTATTACCTCCCTGGGCCGCCGAGAGTGCCTTCTGCTATACTGTTGTTGACGCTTTTGAACGGTTTGCTCGTCACGCGGTGGTCCCTAGTTCCTCTGGACCAGATTCATCTCCGCATTTCCTGCCCGCCGTTGCGTAAATCTAAAAATCAATGTGAGCGGCAGCGATTCTGATCAACACGTGTATCTGTGTGTGTATGACAAACCAGCCTCTCCAGAAAGAACCAAATCGAATGACTACATTTACCGAACTGCCCCTGTCTGCGGCTTTGCAGCAGAATCTGGCGGCAGCTCAATTCATCACCTTAACCCCGATCCAGGCGGGCGCGATCACTCCTGCCCTTGAAGGCAAGGACGTAATCGGTACCTCGCAGACCGGCAGCGGCAAGACCCTCGCTTTTCTGATCCCAATTGTTGAGATGTTGCAGCGCGAAGCCTCTCCCGAGACTGCCCGCCAAACGCACGCTCTGATACTTTTGCCAACGCGCGAGCTGGCCATGCAAGTCCACGAACAATACGAAAAGCTGCGCAGCAAGACCACACCCAAGGCGGCGCTGGTGATTGGCAGTGTGTCTGAAAAGGCGCAGATTAGCGGCCTCCGCGCAGGCGCTGGATTGGTAATTGCCACTCCAGGACGGCTGCAGGATCTTATGTCCCGCAAGCTGGCGGACCTCCGTCACCTGAAGATTCTGGTGCTCGACGAAGCCGACCGCATGCTCGATATGGGCTTCCTGCCTGCTATCAAGCGGATTTTGGCGGTCCTTCCGGTGAAACGGCAGACACTTTGCTTTTCGGCAACCCTGGAACAGTCGGTTGCCGGACTGGTGCACGATTACATGCGCAATCCAGTACGCGTGGCGTTGGGTTCCGTCCTCAAGCCGGCGGAGAGTGTGCAACTGAAGGCTTACGAAGTGCGTCCCGGCGAAAAGCTGGATGTGCTCCGCGAATTGCTCTACGCAGAAAAGGGACAGACGTTAGTGTTCACGCGCACCAAGCGTGGCGCCCAGCGGCTGGCTCAAGAACTGGTTCGCGATGGCTTCACCGCAGCGATGATTCACGGCGACCGTACCCAAGCCCAGCGCAACGGCGCCTTGAACGGATTCCAGGAAGGCTGTTTTCAGGTGTTGGTCGCGACCGACATTGCCTCGCGCGGCTTGCACGTGGATGACGTAGCGCACGTGGTCAACTACGACCTGCCGAAGATGGCGGAGGATTTCATTCACCGCGTAGGACGAACCGGCCGGGCTGGGTTACAAGGTCACGCAACCACGCTGGTCGCGGGCGCTGAGATTCTGGAACTTCGCAGTATCGAGCGCAAGCTGCAGTTGCGCATCGAGCGCATGCAGTTAGACAAGTCAGGTCCCAAGCGCGCACGACGGGTGGTTGAAAACACCTTGGCTTCACGGACGTTGACTGCGCTGCCCGGCGAAGTTTTTGTGTAGAAGATAAGGGGCAAAGACCGTTTAGATCACATTCGCTACGCGCCCTTAAAGCGCCACGCCCGTGCCCCAATAGTTAACCGCTTCACATCAGCAGGCCCGAGAACTCACGGTAGGATGCGTATGTGAAGCGGATTCCATCGCTCGACGGCCTGCGGGCGATTTCGATTGTCTTCGTCGTACTCAGCCACATGTCCAAGAGCGGACATGCTCCCCGCATTTTTTACCAGTTCGCCGCCACCGGCGTGAGTATATTTTTCGTCATCTCCGGATACCTGATCACCAGTATTCTTTTGCGCGAGCGCGAGGAAACGGAGACGATTAATCTGCGCGAATTTTATATCCGGCGTGCGTACCGCATTTTTCCTGCGGCATTCGTTTTCATGGCGGTGGCTATCGTTGTGTTCTGGCCGCAAGTTCGCTGGTATCACATCGCTGCCGGGCTGCTGTACGTTGCGAATTACGATTTGACCCGGCCGTGGGTCTTCGGGCACTAGTGGTCGCTCAGCATTGAGGAGCAGTTCTACTTCCTATGGCCGGGAGTTTTAAAGCTGTGGTACCGGCATCGCGTCGCCATTGTAGTTGGAGTGTTGCTCGTGGCCCCGGTGTGGAAGGCGGCGATGCTCTATTTCAAAGTAGGTTGGGGCGCCTGGGCATTTCCTGCGCTTGCGGACAATTTAGCGATCGGCTGCCTGCTCGCCGTGTTTGCTCCCCGTTTGCCCCGGATCAAACCGTATTGGGCGCTCGCCATGTCATTGGCCGCGATGAGCGTGCAATTCTTCCCGGCTGAGACTATCGCGCGGACTCTGCTGCTGCTCATCGTGCTCAACCGATTTTCTATGTCTCCATCGCCGGCGTCCTGCTGCACGTTGTGCAGACGCCCTATCGCGTGCTCAACTGGGGCCCCGTGGTTTGGCTGGGGCAGATCAGCTACAGCCTGTATCTGTGGCAGGAGCCGTTTTGCGCCGATCGGCACATGCGCTCCGGCTATCTGGTATTCGCGGCGATTGCCTGCGCCACCCTTTCGTACTATTTCATCGAGCGGCCAATGCTGAGAGTTCGCGATCGGCGTAACCGCCAGACGGCAAGGGAAATCACCGATCCAGTTCTGGAAGCCCCGGCCGCAGCTGCCTGAGTCTGCTTCAGCGAAACCCCTGATTTGGCGCGCGCCAGCAGTCTGCTTTACCATCAATTCCCAAATGGCATCACGTCTGCGACGGCGCTTCCAGAATCCTATCTTCCTTCTCGCCCTGGTTGCTGCGCTGCTCGCGGTCTCGGTCCAATCTGGCGAACTCGGCACGGCCGACACCATGCACCGGCTGCAGACGGCGCATTCCTTCTGGACATCCGAGCCGGCAGTTTTCCCCAGCGAATATCCCGAGTTCGGTGTGCACGGACGCGGTCGCAAACTCTACGACTGGTACGGACTCGGCCAGCCGCTCTTGTTGCTGCCGCTGGACGTTATCGGTACCTATCTCGAAAAGCTGCCGATTTTCGATGACTACGCCGGCACCGATCCCAGCGTCCGGAATATTTTCGTTACCTATACCATCGGCGTCGTGATCAGCGTACTCACCGCGCTGGTGTGTTTCCGTCTGCTCGAACTGCTCGGATTTAATGTGGCGCAATCGGTCGCCGGAGTCCTCGCGTTGTTATTCTGCACCACCCACCTGCACTACACCCAGAACCTGATGGAAAACAACTACATCTTCCTGCTGACGCTCACCGGATTCGTCTTTCAGTACGAATGGCTGCGCAGCGGGAGCCGGCGCGCTCTTGTAATCGGTTCGGCGGCTCTGGGACTGAACCTGATTACCCGCCTCACCACCGGCCTCGACTTGATCGCGGCGGGGGTATTTCTGCTGAGTGTTCTGTGGTTCGAGCGGGCGGAGACATCTGAATTCTGGCGCCGGTTGACCACGTATATGAAAACCGCGCCGCCGATTTATTTGTTTTTTCTGTTTATTGACCGTTTGTATCAGTTCCACCGCTTCGGCACCTGGACGGACACTTACGTCCATTACTTCACCATCGAGCACCGGCTACAGGATCCAACGCTGCCAGCGAAATATCCCTGGGAGACGCCGTTCCACGTCGGATTTTTTGGCCCGCTGATCACTCCGGAGAAGTCCATTTTCATGTTCGATCCGCTGATCATTCTGACAATTCTGGTGGTGGCCTTCGGATGGAAGCGTTTCAGCCCGCCGGTGAAGGCGTACATCGCAGCTGCGTTCTTCCTGCTGATGGCCTACATCTGCCTCTACGCCCGCTACACCGTGTGGAGCGGAGATTTCGCCTGGGGAGACCGCTACGTATCCAGCGCGGTCGAGGGGCTGGTGTTCATTTCCGTTCCGCTGCTGCTGAAATTTAGAAATGAGCTCGGCCGATTGGTTTGGGTCACAGGCATGTTTCTGATCATCGCGAGTCTCGTGATCCAACTCGCCTCGTTGGCTTTCTGGCTTCCGCTGGAAATTTATCAGGCGGAAGACCTCGGTCATCCGCAATGGGTGATCTGGCTTCGCTTCAAGAACATCGTCGCGTTCGCCTTCGGCAAAATGGACGCCTGGGGCCTCAACACCGACGCCATGACCTACGACCCCTGGGATTATCAACACGTAACCACCTGGAATTTTCTACCTTTCGTGTTGCGACGGGTTGGTGAGGCTCCGAGATGGGCCGTGGACGTGGCATTCGGCTTTTGGTATGCCGAGATTGCCGCTCTGTTGGCCACGCTGGCGAAGCTGAGAGCTGCGCTTCGCGGAGCTGTCGAGGCGACGGAAGCGTGAGGCCCCGGAATTCGCAGGCCCACGAATAAGCGCGTCCTTTAGAATGGCAAACGTGGCCGAGAGTGTGCAGATCGGGATTTTCGGAGAGTACGACCCCGGCTCGCCTACGCTTCCCGCCGTCGAAAAATCCATTCAGCACGCTGCTGCCGAACTGAAAATCGCGGTCGCGGCGCAATGGCTCCCCACCGTCTCGTTGCTTGATCCTGCAATCGACAAGAAACTCGAGGCCTTTGACGGGCTGTGGGCCGCCCCGGGAAGTCCCTATAAGAGTTTTGATGGAATGCTGCGCGGCATCGAATTCGCGCGCCGTCGCGACTGGCCGTTTCTGGGGACCTGCGGAGGCTGTCAATACACGCTGATCGAATGTGCCCGCAATGTGTTGGGAATCAAGGACGCCGATTCCGCCGAAAACAATTCCAGCTCACAAAACGTTCTGATTTCGCCCGCCGCTTGCGCGGTTCCTGATCGCAAATCGGGAGCGCCAAAGCTCTCGGGGGCTATTTCGGGAATTCGCATCCGTCCGGGGTCCTATCTTCATTCGTTTTACAAGAAGGACGTTGTCAGCGAGGAGTTCTTTTGCAATTTTGAGTTGAATCCTGAGTTCGTTTGGGCGGTCATCGAGGCCGGATTTCCTATCGTAGCCCGCGGAGCGCAAGGCGAGGTCCGCGCCATCGAATCACCCGCACACCGGTTCTTCATCGCGACCTTATTTCAGCCACAGCTTTCGT
>Ga0066789_10000377_pt1 | contig 17291 bp, 16 predicted proteins | sample OrgsoiDNA2013049_FD_70960 | JGI IMG/M metagenome (GOLD analysis project Ga0066789, IMG submission 70960) | Permafrost soil microbial communities from the Arctic, to analyse light accelerated degradation of dissolved organic matter (DOM) -... | ecosystem: Environmental > Terrestrial > Soil >...
GAAGGAACTCTGGCGGCTGATCGGCAAACTCGTAAAATCATTTGCCCCCCACCAGTGCGCCAACTATTTTCGCCATGCGGGATATAGACGATGACCTACATCAGCCGGAATCTGCTCTAGGATCGCCGGTCGGCCAGCCAAGCCACGTTGTCGGATTTCACCGGATCGGTCGCGACAGTCACGATGTGGGCGTGACCGCAACTGCCGCAATCGAATGTCCGGATATCGAAGCCGGATGGTCCTCGCACGATGCGAACAAGCGTCATCGTGGCGCGGCATTTTGGGCAATCTCGACCCTCAAAGGCGGCGGGCGCAAGGCGTGGGGGCGGAACGGCCTCTGGCATCAGGCGTTCAACGTGTGTGCGTCCAGCCACTTTCGGTTCTTGAAGAGGCTGCGCAGGGACAAGGCGATCTGCCGTTGCTGATTGCGTTCCGGCCCGGGCAGAAAGGACCCGGCATGAAGGAGGGCGTCGCGCCGGATCGCTTTGAGATCGTCCACCCAGTAAAGCGGTTCAGGCCCTGGAATGCGATTGGCGGATGGCATGTCGTTTCACCTCGAGCAGGCGGCGGCGTTACCGAACTCTCAGTCGCCGATCGTTACCAATGGCCGACGGCGATTCGATCGATCATGCCGCACCGCACTCCCGACTGCCCGGTCAATATTGCTCAGTCGCGAGAATTTCAGGAAATTACCTCGGCAGGCCTGTTGATAAATCACGCCCGTGGCCGTCTTTTGTTGCGCGCCAATACGATCGTCGACAATGCCCGGACATTTCCGCCGCCATCGGGCTGCAGGTGCTCTCCGGGAGCGAGTTCCCGAAAGTGTGCAGCCGTTGGCGGCCCCATCCTCTCCATCGTGTCGCCTTGCTTTGGTCAAACCTGAGTGGATTGTCGGGCGGAACGTCGTCGACCTGGCGTAAATCCTCCGGCCGCCCATATGCGGGCGACATTGGACTGACAACGGAGCGACAATGCTTTCCACGATGAACCCGAAACCAACCGATCCGGACGGTATGCTTGAAATCGCGCCGGATGTCGTTCTGGTCGCGCATGCAAATAAAGAGCTTTCCGACCACGCGCACGACGCCGTGGGCGGTCCTTCGAATTCACCGACCCACATAGCATCCGACTTCTCCGTCGGCCCGTCAGTTCTGACGGCCGATAGGACGTTTCTCGCCGGCGGCGTCGACCCTCTCAAGGTCGCGGGCTCCCGGCCGTCGATTGGCGCGCGGGCGGTACGCGCCTGCATTGGCATTCTGCTGGCCGTGTGTATCGGCGTCGCTTCCATCGTCTGGCAATCCTACGGCGATGCGGCCAAACAGATCATCGCGAAGTGGGTCCCGCAGGGCGTCCTGACTTCGTGGCTGCCGCCGGGAAACCCGGGGCTCTCCGAGCCGCCGAACCCGCCTGCCGTTCAGGCATCCACAGCGAACGCAGCAGCCGCGCAACCGGTACCGCCAGCTCAGACCGCCTCGGAAGCCGCTGTACCGACCACCGCCACCTTCACGCCGGAATCGGCGCAGTTGCTCCAGTCGATGGCGGGCGAACTCGCCCGCGCGGAGCAGGAGATCGAGCAGCTCAAGTCCAGCGTCGCGCAGCTCAAGGCCAGCCAGCAACAAATGTCCCGCGACGCTCCCAGGACTTCCGAGGCCAGGACTTCCGAGGCCAGAACTTCCGAGGTGAGGCCTTCCGAGGTGAGGGCTCCACAGGCCAGGGCTCCCGAGCCGAACTTGCGGTCCAGGGTATCAGCGGCTTTGCGGCGGTCGGCCGTAGCGCCGGCGCGCGCGCCGATGTCACCACTTCCGCCCCCGCAAGCCGCCGCACCGCGGCAACCTGAAGCACAACCGCAAATCACGCCTCAGCCGCAGGCCGAAGAACTGGTGCTGCGGCCGCCGATGCCCGTGCGCTAGCACCGTCACCGTAACGTTGGAAATTGGCTCGCAGGGAAATCGGCTTGCGAGCATCGGCAGACGACAAATGACCCGAAGGCCCCGGGTTCTTTCGCAGGAACCAATCGGACCACCGCAGCTTATTCGCTTTTCCAAAAACCGGGAGACTGCCATGAAAATCGCAAAGATCATGCTGGCTGGCACTGCGGCGCTCACCATCATCAGCTCAGCGGCTTTGGCCCAGCAAGCGCTGACGGGAACGGTGACCAAAGTTGACCGGATCAATGGCAGCGTCGCAATCAAACAGACGCAAAGCGGTACCGTCGGAGCCAATACCGGCGGTGCTGCCGAAGAGTTCAAGGCACAAGACGGCTTGTCGCTGGACACGTTGCATGCCGGCGATACCGTCACCTTTTCCGCTGCGGAAAAGGATGGCATCAAGACCATCACGAAACTTCAGAAACAGTAAATTTTCAAAAAGAGCCGAGCCGGACGGCCCGATGCGAACTGGAATCGTCACTTGCATTTCAGCCGAAATAGCAACGGCTCGGACACGGCCTTCGCGATCCGAACAATTCGCATCCCGGTCTTGCAGCGATGTGGCCGGCTGGCGGCTTTGAGAATGCCCACCGGCTACCCAGGCTGAAACCTGAAGCGGACGTCGCGACATCGGACCGCACCACGGTTTTAGCCGCCGGTGACGCTCGGACGGGCGCAGGCACGGCGCCATCATTACCGAAACCTTAACAGCAATGCCGGGATTCAAGATAAATGCCTAAGTAGATGCATAATCGTTTTTGCTAGATTGGGTCATGCGCTTAACGCGTCGCACCGATTGACCAGAGACGATCATGACTCAAATCTACAATTCGGTACCTTCCCGGAGTCACGAGCTTGCGGTCGCGCCATCCGTTATCTCCGACGTTAACGGCTCTCCGGCATCGGACCCGCGACGGCCAGCCAAACTTACAGGGCCCTTTTGACGTGCGGAGCGATCGTCCTGCTTACGGCTGTCGTTGCTCCGATCGCAGGGGCGCAGTGGCCTCGTATTCCCGCGTTCCTGCCCACCTACCAAACGGCAGTCATCATCGCTTACGTGATCACCGGCTATCTCATCTTTGCCCAATATCGAGTGACCCGCTCCCTCGCGCTGCTTTATCTCAGCGGCGGTTGCCTTTACACCGCGGCGATCCTTCTCGCCCAATTCCTGTCATTCCCGGAAATGTTCGTGCCGCAAGGGCCGATCTTCGGCGGATCCCAGACCACCATATGGCTGTGGTGCTTTTGGCATGTCGGGCCATCTGCCGGCATCCTTCTCTACATATTCACCGAGTGGCTTAAGCCGGATTGCCTGGTCGACAACCCGAAGCAGGCTGCTCGCCTGTTCGGCGGCGTCCTGGTCCTGATTTTCAGCGCAAGTATCGCGTCCGTGACGATCTTCCATGGCTTTCTTCCGGTACTGGATGTCAGTGGGGATTTTCATCGCATCACAACCACCGGAGTTGCGCCCGCCATCCAGGCGCTGACAGCGCTGGCACTGGTGCTGCTCTGGAGGGTAACGCGATTTCGCACCGCTCTGCAGGTCTGGCTGGGCGTGGCGCTGTTCGCGTTGCTTTGCGACCATCTCATCACGATGCTCGGGGGCGATAGGCTCTCGGCCGGATGCCGATTCAACGCCTTGATCTCCGCAGCGGTAATCTTGCTGGTGTATTTGGCGGAGATAAACCGCGCGTACATCAAGAGCACGAGCGACGCGAGGCAGATGGCAGCATCTTGCGCCGAACTCGAAGTCAAGGCCGACAACGCTCGCATCGATCATCTGACCGGCCTGGCCAGCCGCGCCCTGTTCCTCGAACAGGTCGAGATGTCCCGTGCGCGAAATACGGCACGTGACCTGTCAGCTGCGGTCTTATTCGTCGACCTCGACGGTTTCAAGGAGATCAACGATCGTTTCGGCCACGATCACGGCGACGTTGTGCTGGCAAAAACGGCGGAGGTATTGCGCGCTTCACTGCGAGAAACCGATATCGCCGGTCGCCTTGGAGGAGACGAATTCGTCATTTGCCTGACCGCGCCTTCCGCAGTCATCGATGCCACGGCCAACAGGATTGCAGAACACATCGTCAACAAGATTTCGGAGATCGGCGACGGCGTCAGGGCCAGCGTTGGCGTAACATTGTGCAGCGTGGATACTTTAGAGATTGAAGTCGCGATCCGGCAAGCCGACGAAGCCATGTACACGGCGAAAAGACGCGGCAAGAACCGATTTGCGTTTCATGGACGGCCGCGCCTGATGGCCGTGTCCTAGGATTACGTTACCGCTCGCTGGCAGGAAAGCGGACGCTCGCCCTCGGCCGCCGATAGATGATCGCAAGAACCGGTCACGGTCCCCATACCGTTTCTTCGGTCCAACCAAGACTGTCGAACTCGACGGCCCTGAGCGGCGCTTCCGCGATCGAAAAGAACTCGTCGAGTTGAGGATCTGGTGCTGGAACAGATGCATCAGCAGGCGGTCGCGCCGTTCGGTCTGTACCCGCGTATCGCGATTGACCTGCACGATGCCGCCAAGTAGGTCAGGCGTCAGCGCATTGCAGACTGCGATCAAGCGCTTGTCGACAGCAGCCTGGGCATGCCTGAGTTCATCGCATGAGGGACAGGGAACGTGGTTCTCCCAGGCGTTTGGCCCAAGCGATCCACCCTCAAGCGCGTCGACGTAGAATAAGTCGACGACGTAAATGTGGTTCAAAGTCATCTGCAGGCTGGGGAAGAAGCCCGTCCGCTCGGCTTCAAACGCCTGCTGGTCCAGCTTTGCGCAAGCCGTGAGCAGCCGGTGGTTCGCCCAGGCGTTGTTGTAGGCGAAAGCGCGGTAAGTCTGAACAAAACCGGCGGACATGTCTGTGCCGTCTTTCAGGGTCATTGCGGGCAGGCGTCGAAGTGCGCTTCAACGCTATCCTATTGGAGTTTCGGCTTCCGAGTCGATGCTGGCAATATCTGACATCGACCTCCGTCACAAGTGTTTCGCTCGACGAAATCAGATTTTTGTCGACTCTCCGCTCAGCCCTCAGCAGTATTCGGCCATTGGTCGTATTACGCGCCCACCGAAAGACGGAGACCCTCAATGACACAAGTGCCGCAAAAGCCTCTGGTCCCAAATGATACGTTGATCACGAAAACGCCCGAGGAAGGCAGGACTTTGGCTGTCATGCTCGCCCGCAACTCAATCCATGCAATGCAAGGCGAGTTGGAAACGCTGAAAACCGGCCGCGCTCAATACGCGCATGATCCTTACGGGCTGATCGCAGCAAGCCATGTTGTGGCGGTGGAGTTTGCCACCATCGCGGCAGCGAACAACTATTGGCGCTGATATTTTCTCCAGAGGCCGCCTGAATTGGCGGGCTCTTTGTCATTCAAGCCGGAAATTGTCCGCTTATCGGGGTGAACCCGAATCATCGGTGCGCGGTCAAATGAACGAGATCGACCCTGCCCGGAAATCGCGAAGGCTTCACTGCCCCGGAGTTGACATCTTATGCATACCGCTTGACGACCCCGGTCGGCGTGGCGAAGCCTTCCATGGTTCGAATCCGCTTCTCGAGCCACCATCCGAATTCCGGCGTCCAATCCTCGAACTTCCGGTTGATGCCGAGATCATGGGCCCAGTGCTGCGCGATATTGGGATTGAACTGGGATTGCCGGCCGACGGCGATGAGATCGGCATGGCCATTCTCGAGGATGGCTTCCGCCTGCTGTGCCTCGAGAATGATGCCAACCGCCATCGACGCGATGCCGACGTCCTTGCGGACCCGTTCGGCGTAGGGCACCTGGAAACCGAGGCCACGCGGGACTTGCGCCGCCGTCGCCGAGCCTGAAATGCCGCCGGAGGAGCAGTCGACCACGTCGACACCGCGGGCCTTCAATTCATGAGCGAAGATAACCGTGTCATCCAGATTCCAGCCGTTCGGGGCGCCGTCAACAGCGGAGACGCGGACAAACAACGGCATCGTTTCCGGCATTTCGCGCCGTACGGCTTCAACAATCTCGAGCGGCAAGCGCATGCGCCCTTCGCGGTCGCCGCCATATTCATCATTGCGGGTGTTGGAAACGGGGGAAAGAAACGAGGCAAGCAAATAGCCGTGGGCGGTGTGGATCTCGATCACATCGAACCCCGCATCGACGGCACGCTTGGCCGCTTCTGCCCAGGTGCGTACCATCGCCCTGCACTCTTCCGTGGTGAGTTGGTGCGGGGTCAGCCATCCATTGGCGACCGGCTCGCTCGTCGGGCCCACAGGCTGCCACGCTTTGGCGCCCGCCTTGATCTCCTGCGGGGTGAGCGGGCCCATGCCGTCCATCGCCCGCTGCGAGGACGACTTGCGCCCGCCATGGGCGAGCTGAATGCCGATCGCGGTGTTCTCGCCCTTCATGAAGGCGATGAGCGGCTTGAAGCTTTGCACTTGCGCATCATTCCAGATGCCGAGGTCATGCTCGTTGATCAAGCCAACCTCTTCGACAGCCGTCGCCTCGACAAACACAAGCCCAAAGCCACCGAGGGCATAGCGCCCCAGATGCACATTGTGAAAGGCGCCGCAGGTGTTGCCGGGACCGGCGCGGTAATGGACCATCGGCGGCACGACCAGCCGGTTCTTCAGCGTCAGGCCACGGATCTCAAACGGCTGGAACAACATGGGCCGTGCCAATTCGGCGCTATCGGTGACCGGGGCTGACATGGGGTTGCCTGTTGAGCGAGTGGTTTTAAGTGGGGCAATCGAATAATTCTCCATTTTGAGGGATAGGTCCAGCAGGCCCCGCGAGAGGCCGGTAGCCATAAATGCATGCCCGTTCTTCATCATGGCGTTTTGCGGACTTTGCGCTCGCGCCGGGCGATGGCCGGTCGTAAGGATAAAGCGGTTTGGTCAGTGAAGGAAAACTCCATGCGTATTGCGGTTGTCGGCGCCGGGGGCGTTGGAGGCGGATTCGGCGCGGCGCTGGCCAAGGCCGGCGCCGATGTCAGCTTCATCGCACGCGGCGCCCATCTTGCCGCCATGAAGAGCGAGGGACTGAAAGTTCAGGGCGGCCGCGGCGAGACCCATGTTGTGCCGACCCGCGCAACCGACGATCCCGCTGAAATCGGCAAGGTCGACATCGTGCTGTTTTGCGTCAAGCTGTGGGACGTCGAAAGCGCGGGCCAGCGGATCAAGCCGCTGGTCGGCCCCGACACGGCGGTCATCCCGCTGCAGAACGGCATCGACGCCGCCGAGCGGTTGATCCCGATCCTCGGGCCCGACGCGGTGATGGGCGGCGTGGCGCAAATCAGCGCGTCGATCGTCGGGCCCGGCCTGATCCAGCAGGTCGGCACCTTCATGCGCATGATCTTCGGTGAGCTCGACGGCAAGCGCCGCCGGCGGGGCGAGGGCTTTCTCGCGCTCTGCCAAAAGGCCGGCTTCGACGCGACCTTGAGCGAGCAGATCCTCACCGAGCTGTGGATGAAGTTCATCCTGCTCGCCAGCAACGCCAGCATCATGGCGCTGGCGCGCCAGCCGATCGGCAGACTGCGGGACGATCCCGACCTGCGTCCGATTTTCATCGCCGCCTACCGGGAAACGATCGATGTCGGCCGTGCCAGCGGCGTGGCGCTGCCGGCCGACGCGCTTGAGAAGATCCTCGACTTTACCGGGCACGCGCCGCCCGCCATGAAGGCCTCGATGGCGCTCGATCTCGATCGCGGCAACCGGCTCGAACTGCCCTGGCTCGGCGGCAAGGTCGTGGAGCTCGGCCGCAAGCTTGGCGTCCCGACGCCGACGCACAGCATGATGTATGCGATGCTGAAGCCCTACATCATGGGGACGCCGGCCTGAGCAGCTGGCGCTTTTTAATTTGAGAACTCCAGAGTGCCGGCCGCAACGTCCGCCTGCAGCTACGCTATTGGGTCCCGATTTCCCCGCCGATCGCGGATCCGAACAATTCACCATGTTCACCGTTGAATCGAGACATCTGCATCTGCTCGACAGGAAAATAGTCGGTCGGGCTGGTATTGATCTTGATGCCCGGCAGCAACAATCCGGGTTCGAAATTCCTGAGGTTGGCCGCCTGTCGCATGACGTTCTCGCGGGTGAGTTCGTCGCCGCATTGCTTGAGCACCTGAACCATGGTTTGCGCCGTCAAATAGCCGTAGACGCTGAACGTGCTCGTTTTATCTCCCTCAGGGAAGTACTTGTCCATGAAGGCCGCCCATTCCTTGATCGCCGGATCGTCCTTCCAGGTTGGGTCAGTTGGATCCTTGAGGTAGTTGGTGGACAGAATGCCCTTCGAGTTCTCAAGGCCGGCCGGCTTGAGCACGGAACCGACCGAGTTCGAGATGCTGGCAAGGAACACGACAGGCTTCCAGCCAATCTCCGCTGCCTTCCTGATCGCCTGCGCAGCAAATTTCGGCGAAGCCTCATTAAAAAAGACGTCGGCGCCGAGAGTCTTGAGCGTGACGATCTGACGGTCGACCGTCGGATCAGTGGGCTCGTAGGGGATTTCGCCAACGATCATGCGCTGGGTTGCTTCGGCGCCGAGGCCGTCCTTGAGGCCCTTGAGATAGTCACGGCCCGAATCGTCATTCTGATAAAGGATTCCGATTTTGCCCTGCGGCAGTTTCTCCAGAATGTATTTTGCGTAGATCCGTCCCTCGGTCTGGTAGGTAGGTTGCCAGCCCATTGTCCAGGGGAAGTTCTTTGGGTCGCCGAACTTGGTTGCGCCGGTGGCGACAAAGAGCTGCGGCACCTTCTTTTCGTTCAGGTATTTCTGGATGGCGTTGTTGGTCGGCGTGCCAAGGCTCTGGAATATGAGCAATACCTCGTCGCTTTCCACAAGCTTGCGCGCCTGTTCCACGGTCTTCGCCGGGCTGAAGCTATCGTCGTAGGAAATGAAGTTGATCTTTCGTCCGTTGATCCCGCCCTCGGCGTTGAGCTTCTTGAAGAAGGCGTCCTGCGTCCGGCCGATTAGCGCGTAGGCCGACAGCGGCCCGCTATAGGGCATGATGTTGCCGAGCTTGATCTCGCTGTCGGTGGCGCCGAGGTCGTATTTCTTCTGCGCCGCCGCAGGATACGTCGCCAGCGAAAGGCACAGGACGATCGACGCCAGTAAAATGCCGCGTGCCTGTGCCATGTCGACCCCCCGTGATGTCGTCGGCTGCTCGCCGATCATGTGCCAGTCTAGGGTTCAGGCGCTGAACTTGTCCAGCTATGACGCGGTAAAAGCAGCCGGATGCTGGCATACGCGATGCAGATAGGTGCAAATGGTCGCATCGCTCGGCCAGGCCCGCCCGGCGCTTGCGACCTCAACTCCCGCCGCTATGATCGAAGCCAGAGGTGCATCAAGCGCCCGCCGACATCAGGGAGAAAGCGCATGAACGTGACCCAGGGGCTGCGCCGGGTGCTGCAAACCAACCCGGAGGGGATCGCGACCGTCGACGGCGACCGCCGCCGCAGTTGGCGCGAGATCGGCGAGCGCGTCGCCAGGCTCGCCGGCGGACTGCGAGAGCTTGGCGTGAACCGCGGCGACCGCGTCGCGGTGCTGATGCTGAACTCCGACCGCTATCTCGAACTCTATCTCGGCGTCGCCTGGACCGGCGCCGTGATCGTGCCCACCAACATCCGCTGGAGCCATGCCGAGATCGAGGACTCGCTGCGCGACTGCCGCGCCTCGGTTCTGGTTGTCGACAAGGCTTTTGCCAAAATGGGCGTCGAACTGGCAAAGGCGGTTCCGCTGCCGCTGATCTATGCCGACGACGATTCCGGCCCAGCCGAGGCGCAGGACTACGAAAAACTGATCGCGGCGAGCCCGCCGGTGCCGGACGCGATGTCCGCGCGCGAGGAGCTTGCCGGCATCTTCTACACCGGCGGCACCACCGGCCGCTCCAAGGGCGTGATGCTGAGCCACGCCAATATCGTCAGCAACGCGCTGCATATGCTGAGCGAAGGCCTGCTGCCCGACGGCACGATCTATCTTAACGCCGCGCCGATGTTTCACCTCGCCAATGGCGCCGCGATGTTCGCTTCCCTGATCGGCGGCGGCAGCAACGTGATCGTGCGGACGTTCGATCCGGAACTGGTGATGGACACCATCGAGCGGGAGAAAGTCACGGCCACCCTGATCGTGCCGACCATGATCCAGATGCTGGTCGATCATCCCGCGTTCCAGACCGCCGACCTGTCGTCGTTGCGGCGGATCATGTACGGCGCCTCCCCGATCTCGGAAGCACTGCTGAACCGCGCGATGTGGGGATTGCCCGGCACCGCGTTCCACCAGCTCTACGGCATGACCGAATTGTCTCCGCTGGCGACGCATCTGCCGTGGGACCAGCACACCGGCGAGGCGGCTGCGAAGAAAAACCGCCAGCGCGCCTGCGGCCGCGCCGCGATCGGCTGCGAGGTCAGGATCGTCGATGCCGACCGCAAACCGGTTGCAGCGGGCGTGGTCGACGAAGTCGCGGTGCGCGGCCAGAACGTCATGATGGGTTACTGGGAGCGGCCGGAGGAAACCGCCAGGGCGGTGATCGACGGCTGGATGCACACCGGCGACGGTGGCTACATGGACCAGGAAGGCTATGTCTATCTGGTCGATCGTGTGAAGGACATGATCATTTCAGGCGGCGAGAACGTCTATTCGATGGAGGTCGAAAACGCCATCGCGCAGCATCCGGCAGTGTCGCAATGCGCCGTGATCGGCATTCCGAGCGAGCAATGGGGCGAGACCGTCCATGCCTTCGTGATCCCGAAGGCCGGCGCCCACGTCAATGCCGCCGAGATCATCGCGTTCTGCAAGGAAAAGATCGCCGGCTACAAATGTCCGCGCAGCGTCGAGGTCAGGACCGAACCGTTTCCGCTCTCCGGCGCCGGCAAGATTTTGAAGCGCGAATTGCGCAGGCTTTACGCGCAAGGCACACCGCCGCAGGCCAAGGCGGGGTGAGAAGCGTCATGCCAAGAGTATGACAGGAAAACAACGAACAGAATCGCGCTGCCGTCATTGCGAGGAGCGAAGCGACGAAGCAATCCACGCTTGCTTTGCTGCGAGATGGATTGCTTCGCTTCGCTCGCAATGACGGGTCTCAGCGTCGTTTGCAATGACGGGCCCCAGCGTCGTTCACGCTGCATTGCGCAGGCGTATGCGCAAGGCAGCACACCGGCGCAGGCCAGGGCGGGGTGAGAAGTGTCATGCCAGGAGTATGACAGGGAAATGCAACGAACAGAATCGCGCCCGTCATTGCGAGGAGCGAAGCGACGAAGCAATCCACACTTGCTTTGCTGCGAGATGGATTGCTTCGCTTCGCTCGCAATGACGGGCCTCAGCTGCGCTCGCAATGACGGGCCCAGCGTCGTTCACGCCGCGCCGACTTCGAAGACGTCGCCGTCGTAGCCGGCCTCGAGCGGAATCCGAAGCTGACGGCCGCCGTTGAGTTTTGTCATGACGGGCATCACGGTCACGATCGGTTTGCCCCGGCTGTCGTCGAGCGCGGCCTTCACATTTGGCTGCTTGCCGAGCCTGATCAGGTTGCGGGTGGTTGGAAACGGCAGCTTGAACCGCCCGCTGTTGCCGCCTTCGAGCGCCTCGCGCGGCGATACCCAGATCGAATCGGTGGACTCCTTGCCGTCGTGGGCGCCGACCTGTTCCGGTGGTGCCGCCGCCAGAAAGAACCAGGTGTCGAACCGTTTCGGCATGCCCTCCGGCGTGATCCAGTGCGCATAGGGCACCAGTTCGTCAAGCGCCAGCAGCATTCCGTTGTCGGTGAGCAACTTGAGGAAACTGATCTTGCCTTCGCACAGTTCGGCGCGGTGGGCAGCCTCGATCTCGCCGGCGCGTTTCGCATCGACCAGCGCGTTCGAGCCTTGCGGGCGCGCCAGCAGGATGCCGCTTTCCTCGAAGGTCTCGCGGATCGCCGCGATGCGGAAACTCAAGCTCGCGGCGTCGAACCCCTCGCCGCTGGAATAAAGCTCCGGTCTCGCGATGACGTCCTGATCGCCCTTGTCGACGCTGCCGCCGGGAAACACCAGCGCGCCGGAGTTAAAGTCGATCTCATAATGGCGCACCATCATGAAGACCTCGATCTCGCTCCCTGCGCTGTCGCGCAGCAGCAGGATGGTGGACGCGAGCCGCGGTGCGACGGAATCCGTGGGCATCAAATAACTTTCCTAAATTTCGTCATCCGTCTCAGTGCATCGTCATTGCGAGGAGCGAAGCGACGAAGCAATCCATGCTTTCTTTGCCGCGCCATGGATTGCTTCGCTACGCTCGCAATGACGGTTTTAAAAGCCGAGAATTACCTACTCCGCCGCGCTGGCTTGCGGTTGCAAATTGGCGCGCTTGTCGACCCGCGCCACCCGGGACAGCAGATAATCGACTTCTGCCTTTGCCGTCGGCGTAATGCTCGAACCCGGCTTGCGCTGCGCGCTGGAGGCGATCACGCCGCGCTTTTGCAGCACATATTTGCGCACCGCCAGTCCGGCGCCGGGCTGCTGCTCGTAGCGGATCAGCGGCAGATGGGCGTCGAACAGATCATGCGCCGCGTCGCGCTTGCCCGCTTTCGACAGCTTCACCACATCGATCAGCAATTCCGGAAAGGCATAGCCGGTCATCGCGCCGTCGGCGCCGCGCTCCATCTCGAAATCCAGGAACAGCCCGCCATTGCCGGTCAGGATCGACAGCGGCCGCAGCGAGCCGTCGTTCTGGAAGGCGCGAAGCGCTGAAATCTTTTCCAGTCCCGGCCAATCCTCGTGCTTGAGCATCACGCAGGAAGGATTGTCCATCACGATCTTGCGGATGACGGCGGGCGTGAACACCACCGTCAGCGTCAGCGGATAATCCTGCAGCACCCAGGGAATATCGTCGCCGATCGCTTCCACCGCCTGCTTGAAGTATCCCGTGATCTGATCGTCGGTGCGCAGATGCGGCGGCGGCGCGATCATCACCCCGGCGGCGCCCGCGTCCATCGAGGCGCGCGCCAGCGAGCGCATCGCGGCGAATCCCGGCGCGGAGACGCCGACGATGATCTGCATGTTTTTCGCGCGCTTGACGAAGCGTTTTGCAACTTCTTCGGCTTCGGAGCCGTCGAGCTTCGGCGCCTCGCCCAGAATGCCGAGCACGGTGACGCCGTCGCAGCCGACCTCGGCGTAGAAGTCGGTCAGCCGGTCGATCGATTTGTCGTCGATCCGGCCGTCGTCATGGAACGGCGTCGGCGCAATGGCGAAAGTGCCTGCGGCTTTGGCGGTGAGTTTTGTCATTGGTGCCTCTGTCTCATTGCTTCGTCATTCCGGGATGGTCCGCAAGGACCAAACCCGGAATCTCGAGATTCCGGGTTCACGCTTCGCGTGCCCCGGAATGACGTCGTATGGCGGCGCCCCGGAATGACGTTTACCCTAAAACCGCCGCGCGCCCATCTTGATTTGCTCCTCGGAGAAGAAGATCTCCCTGGCGTGCTCGACGACATCCTGGGCCTTCCAGTTTTCGCCGGGCGGTTTCCAGCCTTCCATTTCCATCATCCGCATCTCGCGGACGCCGCGCGGGCCGGAGACGCCGAGCACCTTGCCGGTCTGGTCGCCCGAGAGATCGCTGACCATGTATAGCACGGCGGGCGCGATGCCATCAGGTGGCAAGGCCGCCTTGGGGTTCTCGATATAGCGCGGCAAATCCGCGGTCATGCGGGTCAGCGCGCCCGGCGCCAGCGTCCAGACCCGGATGTTGTATTTGCGGCCCTCGATCGCCAGCACGTTCGAGAGGCCCCAGATACCGCCCTTGGCGGCGCCGTAATTGGTCTGGCCGAAATTGCCGATCAGGCCCGAGGTCGAGGACGTATTGACGATGACCCCGCCGCCGTTCTCGCGCATCCAGCGGAACACCGGCTGGGTCGCGCAGAACGTGCCCTTCAGATGCACCTTTATCACCTTGTCCCAGCCCGCCTCGGTGGCCTTGGCGAAGGTCTGGTCGAGCAGGATGCCGGCATTGTTGACCAGGATATCGGCGCGGCCGAAGTTCTTGATGGCGTCGTCGAACACCGACTGCCCGCCCGCCATCGTGGAAATATCCGCACCGTTGGCAACGGCGCGGCCGCCCTCTGCCAGAATAGCGTCGACCACCTTCTGCGCCATCGATTTGTCGCCGCCGCTGCCGTCGCGCGGCCCGCCGAGGTCATTGACCACGACCGCAGCGCCCTCGCGCGCGAACAGCTTTGCATAGGCCTCACCAAGCCCGCCGCCAGCGCCGGTGATCAACGCAACCTTGCCGTCGAGTAATCCCATGATGTGTTCTCCCTGTTTTCCTCGTGTCCCGGACGCGGTGCGGCACGAAGTGACGCTCCGCAGAGCCGGGACCCAATGTCGAGCCCCTGAGTCCTATGGGCCCCGGCTCTGCAGCGCACCGCAAGGGCGCTGCGCTGCGTCCGGGGCACGAAACTTGTTACCCCAGCACCGTCTTGCCGCTCCTGATCACCGCGACGTTGCGCGCCTTCACCTTGGCCTCGAATGAAATCACGTTGCCGTCCTTCCACAGATCCATCGTCACGGTCTCGCCGGGATAGACCGGCGAGGAGAACCGCGCGACGTGTTGCCTGAAAGCTGTCGCATCGTAGTCGGCATAGGTCTGCAGAATGCCGCGGCAGGTGATGCCGTAGGTGCACATGCCGTGTAGGATCGGTTTTGCAAAGCCGGCGCGTTTGGCAAATTCGGGATCGCTATGCAGCGGATTGCGATCGCCGCAGAGCCGATAGACCAGCGCCTGATCCGGCCGAGTAGAGATGTCGATGGTCCGGTCCGGCGCGCGGGCCGGCACCTTGTGCGGTTCGGGCTGGCCTTCGGAAGGCCCGCCAAAGCCGCCGTCGCCGCGCGCAAAGCGCGACGCCACCAGCGTCGCCAATGGCTCGCCCTTCTCGTCCTTCAGCACGGTCTTGTGCCGGATCACCGCGCCCTTGTCTTTGCCCTTGTCGAAAACGTCGAGAACGCTGGAATCGGCGGTAATATGGGCGGCCACGGCCAGCGGCTTGTGGAAGTTGATGTCACGCTCGCCATCGACCACCATCACCCGGTTGAGATTCATCTCGCCGGGCCCGGCGCCCCATGCCGCGACCGAGGCAAATGTCGGCACCACTTTCAAGGCGCGCGGCGTGGCGACGGCTTCGTTGACGAACGCCAGCTCCTTCTCGTCCAGGGGATCGGCGCCCATCCCGATGCCGCAGGCGTACAGCATCACCTCGCGATCGCCGTAGGCGTATTTCTGGCCGAGATTTTTCAGCGCCATCAGCTCGTCGTACTTGATCGGCATTGTTGGTGTTCTCCCGAAGTCTTTTTGTGTCGTTGCAACGTATGGTGCCGTCACCCCCCCGAAAGCGGGGCCCAGTAATCACCGAGGTCGGCGTTTACTGGATCCCCGCCTGCGCGGGGATGACCACTTTTTGTGTTGCAAGCTTCGTGCGCAACCTTGACCTCACACCGGCGTAAAGAACGGCAGCGGCGCGCCGTCGGTCGGCTTGAACACCACTTTCACCTTCTGGCCGATCTTCAGCTTTTCCATGTCGCAGTCGACGATATTGGTCTGCAGCGACGGGCCTTCCTTCAGGGTGACATAACCGATCGCGTAGGGCCCGGTCGCGGATTTGCGCATCAGGCTAAAGGTATAGATCGTGGCTTCGCCCGAGCTCTCCTCCCACACCGTCTTGTCCGAAAAACAGAATGGACAGATCGAGCGCGGAAAATAGTGCGGCTCGCCGCAAGCAGTGCAGCGCTTGATCAGGAATTTGCCTTGCCTGGCCGCCTCCCAAAATGGCGCCGTTTCGGGATTGCCTTGCGGCGCCGGGTATTTTTTTGCTTCAGCCATCATGCACGCTCCAGAATGCAGGTCGAGGCGGCGTGGCGCACGCCGAGCAGGCCGCCGGTGCCATGGGCGACGGCGAGATCGCAGTTTTTCACCTGGACCTTCGGATGCGCTTCGCCGCGCAGCTGGCGTACCGCTTCGATGATCTTGGTCATGCCGCCGCGGTTGACCGGGTGATTGCTGCAGAGCCCACCGCCGTCGGTATTGAACGGCAGCTTGCCGACGCCGGAAATCAGGTTGCCGTCGGCGACGAACTTGCCGCCCTCGCCCTTCCTGCAGAACCCGAGGTCCTCGATTTGCATCAGCACCGTGATCGTGAAGCTGTCATAGATCGAGGCGTATTTGATGTCCTTGGGCGTGACGCCGGCTTCCTCGAAAGCGCGCGGGCCCGACCACAGGCCCGCGGAGTGCGTCAGATCGAGATCCTTGCCGCCACGCGGTCCTTTGGTGGCTTCGCCGTGACCGATCAGGCGCACCAACGGTTTTTTCAGGCTTTTCGCGATCTCCGGCGTGGTCACGATCAGCGCGCCGCCGCCGTCGGTGACGACGCAGCAATCCATGCGGTGCAGTGGATCGGAGATCATCGGCGAATTGAGGACGTCCTCGACGGTCACCACCTCCCTGAGCATCGCGTGCGGATTGTATTGCGCATGATGCGACGCGGCGACCTTGATCCAGGCCAGCTGCTCGCTGGTGGTGCCGTAGTCGTGCATATGGCGCATGGCACACATGCCATAGGCGTTGTGGGTAGTCGCCCCGTAGGCCGCCTCGAAATCGGATTCGGCGCCGGCCGCGCGCGGCGGCATCGGACCGGTGCGCGGCTTGCCCGCCAATGTAATCAGGGCAATCGAGCATTTGCCGGCAGCGATCGCTTCCGCGGCATGGCCGAGGTGGATCAAATAGGAACAGCCGCCGGTATCGGTGGAGTCGAGGTGACGGACCTTGAGGCCGAGGTAATCGACCATGTTCATCACGCCACCGGGTGCGTCGCCGGCGCAGAAATAGCCGTCGATATCGGCCTTGGTCAGTCCGGCGTCTTCAATCGCGCCCTTGGCGACTTCAGCATGGAGCTGTGCGGTGGATTTATCGGGTGCGTGCCGGGTTGGATGTTCATAGATCCCGGCAATGTAAGCCTTGCCCTTGATGGTCAAATCGTTCTCCGCTGGCGTTTCTTCTTTCCAGCGGTTTTTGTGGCCTGTCGGCGTGACCTTGGCAAGGTCAGAAATATTCCGTCAGGCGAGACGAAAAGCGCATCCCAATCTCGTGCCCCGGACGCAGCGCAGCGCGCAGCGGTGCGCTGCCGAGCCGGGGCCCCTGCGGCAAGATGGGTCCCGGCTCTGCGGCGCGTCACTGCGTGCCGCACCGCGTCCGGGACACGGAGAGAATTGCTCCGCCCCGATTTGCCTTGGCGCCGGCGGCGGGTTGACGAGATCGGCGGCCAGAAAACGTAGGGTGGGCAAATCCTACTGCATCATAAATTTTGTCTGCTGTGTCGTGAAGCTTTGTTGCCGCAACAGGGGCATCGCGGCAGGTTTTTGATGAGGGCGTTAATCAAGCGAATGCGCA
>Ga0066789_10000379_pt1 | contig 17281 bp, 14 predicted proteins | sample OrgsoiDNA2013049_FD_70960 | JGI IMG/M metagenome (GOLD analysis project Ga0066789, IMG submission 70960) | Permafrost soil microbial communities from the Arctic, to analyse light accelerated degradation of dissolved organic matter (DOM) -... | ecosystem: Environmental > Terrestrial > Soil >...
CTTCATTGATTAAGAACACATAGCGAACGTGTATATCTCGGTACCGCTTGTGCAAATCGCTTATCGCCTATCCGATCAAACTGCCCGGAGCGACTTCTTCCATGCAACCATTCGCCAGCCGCAACACCCGATGGCAGCGGCCCGCGAACGCAAAATTGTGAGTGGCGATCAGCGAGGCCAGTTGGTACTCGCGATGCAAGCGCGCAATCAGCTCGAACACCGCGTTGGCCGTATGGCTGTCCAGGTCCCCGGTTGGTTCGTCCGCCAGCAAAAACTTCGGCTTGGTGATGAGCGCGCGCGCCAACGCTGCCCGCTGCTGCTCGCCGCCGGAAAGCTCTCCTGCTCGGTGATATGCCCGCTGGGCCAGGCCAACTTCCTTCAGCCACGTGGACGCTTCCTGCTCGGCCTTCGCTTTCGGAGTCCCGCGCATCAGCAGCGGCATGGCCACATTTTCCAATGCCGAAAACTCCGGAAGCAGATAATGGAACTGCCAAACAAACCCAATTTCGCGATTTCTGAAATCCGCCGCCGCATTTTCCGACAGCGAACTCAGCCGCAAGTTGGCGCAGTATACGTCACCTGCAGAAGGCCTATCAAGCGCGCCCAGGATGTGCAACAAACTACTCTTTCCTGCCCCGGACTCGCCGACAATCGCCAGCATCTCACCCGGCTCGACTGCAAACGAAAGATTGTCAAAGAGCACTAACTCTGACGCGCCCGAGCGGAAAACCTTCTTCAGTCCTTCAACTCGCAGCGCTGCCTTTGTAGTTAGATGCAACTGGAATGCCTTTCGCCTCAACCGCGACGCTGATTGCGCTTCCGCAACCAGCAAATTCAGCTGTTTCAATTAAAACATGGAACGGAACGTGCGCGGATGGCCTGAACGTGCCAGGCCGTTCACCGCAGAGTGAGAAGATATACAAGAAATTGAATTTCTCCGCGATCTCGGCGTTCTCGGCGGTTAAGCGTTTTTCGCTTGCTGCTACTCGTACCTCAACGCTTCGGCGGGTAAAATCCGTGCTGCGGACCACGAAGGATAGATCGTTGCCACCAGCGCAGTCCCCACCGCGACCAGCGCGACCCAAACTCCGTCAATGACGCGCGGTGCGAATGGGACGTAATCAATCGAATAGACTTCCGGCGCCAGCGGGAAAAGATGGTAGTGTCCGCCCACCCAGGAAAGCGAATAGCCGAGCACTAGCCCGATCGCCGTCCCCACCACGCCAATCAGCGCGCCTTGCGCGATAAAAACTTTGCGAACTTGAGATTTCCGCGTGCCCATGGACATCAGCACCGCAATGTCACGCGTCTTTTCCATCACCATCATGGTCAGCGAGATCAGAATATTCAGCGCCGCGACAAAGACGATCAGACCCACGGTGATGAACGTCACCAGCCTTTCCAGCCGCAGCGCATGGAATAAAGGTTGGTTCTGCTGCATCCAATTCGTGGTCATGAAGCCCGGCCCGGCCTCGTTTTCCAGTTGCTGTCCAATCTCCGCCGCTTTGTAGATGTCGTCGATTTTGAACTCAATAATCTGGATCACATCTCCCAGCGCGAAAAGCCGCTGCGCATCGGAAAGTCGAGTGAAGGCCCAGGAAGAATCGTAGTCATAAAAGCCAGAGTCAAAAATTCCCGCGACGCGGAAACGCGTGTACTTGGGAACGATTCCAAAAGGCGTCAGCTCGCCCTGTGGACTCGTCACTGTCACTACCGCGCCAGCCTTGACACCGAGTTCGTCCGCCATTTGTTTTCCCAGGATAATCGGCGGCATCGCCGCCCGGCGCTGCTGCACCGCTTCGAGAGAGTCCGCGTCTTGCCCGGAACTTGTCAGTGAGGAGCTTGCCTGTGTGGAGCGGGCGCCCTCGCCCGCTGCCTCTGAATTCGATTCTGGCGTCGGTTCGTCCAATTGCTCCGCCGAGCCTTCCTTTACGCTGTCCAGCAGATCGCTCACCTTCCGCTCATCCTGAGGAACGATCCCCTTCAGCACCGCGCCCCGCGCCCGCGGCCCAACCGAAATCAGCACCTGCTCGTAAATGTCTGGCGCGACCGCAACCACGTGCGGTTGCTTCTGCAACCGCTCCATCAAAGGACGCCAGTCGTGCATTCCATCCCCAAGCGTGCGCAGCAGGTTGATGTGAGAGGTCGAGCCTAGCAGACGGTCTTGTAGATCCTGCCGGAATCCGTTATTTACCGCGAGCGCGACCACCAGCGACGCCACGCCGGCCGCAACCCCAGCGATCGAAAGCCCGGTGATCACGCCGATGACGGCCTGCTTGCGCTTGGCGCGAAGATAGCGGGACGCGATAAAGAATTCGAATCTCATGGAAGGGCAGCCGTCAGCCATCAGCTATCAGCTTTCAGCCAAGACTGGATTATAGACATCGCTGCTTCCTGTGGCACAGTAGAGGAGCATGTCCGACTCGCAAGGGGCAACGTCCTCAGGGCTGGCCGTTTTCCAGAGCACCGATTTTGCGCTCTATCAGGTGGTGCGCTTCTGCGTTGTGGCGGGACTCGAAATGCAGTCGGTGGCCGTGGGGTGGCAGGTTTACGAAATTACCCGCAGTCCTCTGGACCTGGGCCTCGTCGGCCTGGCGCAGTTTCTGCCCAATATTCTTCTCTTCTTATTGGCCGGTCACACCGCCGACCGTTTCAGCCGGAAGAAAGTCCTGTTTGTCTGCCAGGCGGGATTTGCCGTCTGCTCGATCGGGTTGATTGAAATCTCCCGCCGAGGCTTGCGCGATGTTCGGCCAATTTTCGCGGCGCTGGTGTTGCTGGGGATCGTGCGCTCGTTCAACGCTCCCGCGGGACGGTCTTTGTTACCGCTACTGGTGCCGCGAGAACTTTTTCCCCGGGCGGTGGCGTGGAACGCAACCACCTTCCAGGCGGCGACCATTCTTGGGCCGGCCATCGGAGGCCTCCTCTACGCCCTGTTTCGCGGCCCGTCGGGCGTCTACGTGACCTCGGTCGCGGCGTTTGCGGTTGCAACAGCCTCGCTGCTTCGGGTTCACCTGCAGTCGGCGCAGCGGATGCGGGAGGACACGAGCCTTCGCGCCGTCCTCGCCGGTCTGCACTACATCTGGACCCACAAACCAATCCTAGGATCGATTTCGCTCGACCTTTTTGCCGTTCTGCTGGGAGGGTCGGTGGCATTGCTTCCCGTCTATGCCCGCGAGATTTTGCACACCGGGCCGTGGGGACTCGGCCTGCTGCGCGCCGCTCCCGGACTCGGCGCTGCGACTATGGCCATCCTGCTGGCGTACCGTCCGCTGCGGCGGCGTGCCGGCCCGATCATGCTGTGGTGCGTCGCTGCCTTCGGCGTTTCCACCATCGTGTTCGGAATCTCGCACAACCTCACGCTATCGCTGGCGGCGCTGGTGCTGCTCGGCGGAACCGACATGGTCAGCATCGTGGTGCGCGGCACGCTGGTGCAGATCGCCACTCCTGACGAAGTCCGCGGCCGCGTCAACGCCGTGGACATGATTTTCATCGGGGCTTCCAACGAGCTGGGAGAATTCGAATCCGGCCTCACCGCGCACTGGTTCGGAACGGTTCCCGCCGTGATTCTAGGCGGTGCAGGAACGCTGCTTGTAGTAGGGCTTTGGGCGTGGCTATTTCCGGAACTAAGAAAAGTGGACAAGCTGACATCAGGAACAGGCTCCTGATCCACGCCGGATGCTCAGAGAGTGCAATTTATCGCAACGCGATTCAGTGCACACACGGGGCACGTCTTGGTTGTTATGCCGCGTGAAACACAGCCCTTCGGGAGGACTCTTTGCCCACTCCGGCTTCCCGTCGGCCACTGTGAAATATGCCGCAGTCGCGGTTGTGATACTCAATCGGTAAGGTCTTGCGGAATCTGCAAGTGGGGCTGGGCGTCCGTTTTCAGGAAACGACTGAGCGTAGCCTTTGGGCACGACTCCATAGCGAATTGAGCCCTGTATCCAGACAGGCTTGCCCCCGGCTCATAGGCTCCGTTGGGTGGATACTCCACAGGACGAACTTCGGATCGTTCATCGTTTGCGCTGCCGTCGCGTACTCTGGACTGTTGTTAACACGATTACGCTCACGACCCCAGAGAGTGCGCTGGCTATATTCCGCCAACAATCTGGGTGTCGCCGATCCCAGCGTCTTTACTCCGTTCACGCAAAGGGTTAAACTCTGCCGGTTCTCAACCTCACGGAGGAAAATGAATCAATGAAGCAAACTATCCGATTCGCAATTGCAGCAGTGTGCCTATCTTTCATATGCATGTCGGTTGCCACGGCAGTCGCTCAAGATCAATACACCGAAGGCGGCGTCACCCGCGTCACATTGATCCAAATATTGCCCGGACATTTCAACGCGTTCATGGACGACCTCAAAACCAACATCAAGCCACTATGGGACGCGGAAAAGAAGGCGGGTTTGATTGAAGACTACAACGTCTTCCTGAACACCACGAAAGCCAATCCGGATGACTGGGACATCGGCTTTGCCATCAGCTACAAGAACTTCGCCGCCCTCGACGGCCTGGCACAAAAAGTTCTTGATGTTCGTATGAAGCAGTATGGCGACAAGAGTAAGGAGCAGCAGGTAATCGACAAGCGTGTGCAAAACGCGCGAACCGTATCGAGCATGCTGACCCGCGAAATCATGTTGAAGTAGCTCGAGGGGAATTTTGGGTCAACCAGTGACAGCAACGCTGGACACGGGGCCGCTTCCTCAGGGGAGCGGCTTTTTCCGCGTTCGGCGGCGTAGGGACGTTGCTCCTTAGCTGTCCTTGCGGTAGAGCAGGTTCCGCATGGCTTGTCTGCGAGCCTCGTTCGCTTCCTTCTGCGTCTTGCGTTCGTCCGCGTCCATGCCCCGCTTGGTTGTGGAGGCAGCGGGTTCAGGCTCGCTGCAAGCCCGGCAGCGGTTGGCAAAGCCGGGTTTATCCGGCTTCAGCTCGAACTCTTCTGAGCAAACGGCGCAGACTCGAATAGGAAACGCCATCCAGCTACTATGATACAACTCGCGCCATGAGAACGCGCCGACTTGGGGTCAGGGAGTGCAAGGGCGATTTATCGACGGTGACTGCCTTGGGGCTACAATCAGCACCTGGAGGCCCAATGCGTATTCTGACGATTCTCTTGTTGGCAATGCTTTTCGTGACAGCTCTGGTGGTGGCGCAGTCGGATCGTCAATCCACTTCGCCAAGTGATCTGTCAGTTCAGGAACCCTTCATCAAGACCACGCAAGAGAACACGTTCACGACCAGCCCCGTCCTCCCAGATTGCTACACGTACGCCGTTGAGCGTGGGGATCCCAAGACTGGTCCCTCGGTGACCCTTTCAAAGCTTGCAGCGGGATGCAAGGTGCCGTGGCACACTCACTCGGCGAATGCACAGGTATTGTTCGTCAGCGGCACCTTCCAATTAACAATGAAGGGACAGGAGGCGCAGATTCTGAGCCAAGGGTCCTATGCCTATGTTCCGGCCAAGCACCAGCACCAGGAAAGCTGCCTCGACGCTTGCACGTACTACGTCGTCCGCGAAGGTCCCGCTGATGTTCATTATGTTGACGCACAAGGGAAAGAGATTTCGCCGGAAGTCGCGCTTGCAGCGGTTGGCGAGCGCCCACCCGCAGCTGAACCGACGCGGTAATAGTAAGGTGGGCGGGGACGTTCCCGGGGCCGCCTAGCGTGGATAAGCGAACGGTGTCGGTGCGCGAATCGCGAGACTTCAGGGTGAGCTTCCGCTTGCAATCAAGTCTTGAAGACGATGAATCACTGCCTTGGAGCGGGCTCTGTACTTGCCTGCTGCAACGTTTACGAGAAGCACGTCATGGCCCATCCGTTTGAGGGCTCGTTCCAATTTTCGCTCACGCCTTCGCCACCAACATCTTCGGGCTCCAAGCACCACCACCGACCGCGGCCTCAAGGTGAGCTGCAGGCACGGCACCTGCTCGCGGCAGAAGCGAATGTCAATGTTGATTGCAGTGTCGTCAAGCTTCGACTCCTCGACCTTCAATTCTTCGACCAAGGCAACGCAAAGGCGGCAAAGAAAGTCCGCGGATACGGGAGGAGTCTCCAGCGGATAACGGAAGTAAACGGCTTCCGCTACCAGGAGTGTAATCTCCGCACGGAGAGCCTGGGCAAACTTTGCCGCGGACTTCAGCGCCGCAAGGGTTCCTTCAATCGTCGTGAAAACTACGATCACACGGAGTCGGCCGGAATTTGACTCCACAAGGGGGCACGGGTCCCCGTGGTGCGGTTCCGCTTCGCCTACTTGCCTGTTTACGATCGTTCCTGCCGCCATGCAGACCTCCTGCGGAGTCGCGACCGCCTACGACAACGTCCGCTACTCCAACCGGTGTCATTGAATAGCCGGGGCGGTAAAGTTGACGTAAAGGATTTATAAAGATTTCATAAGTCTCCACCCTGGGGTCCTGCAAACCGTGATGGCGGCGACCCACCTTCCTCCGCCGGTGTCGTAAAATCAGCATTCTTGGCTGCTTCGGATAAATTCGACGAACTCGACCGGTTGCGCGTTGTTTTGGTGGCGGCACGGAACCCGCTCAACATTGGCGCGGCGGCTCGCGCCATGAGCAACTTCGGATTCCATCGCCTGCGCGTGGTGCTCCCATACGAAAAGGCGTTTCGCGAAGCGCGTTCCGCCGTCGGTGCGTCGAGGCTGCTGGCGAACGCCGAGGAGTACAAAACCGTGGCTGACGCCGTGGCCGACTGCACTCTCGTGGTCGGAACCACCGCCGTCCGCGAACGCAACTTGCAGCATCAGGTCAAACGGCTGGAACCCGGCGCCCGCCTGATCCGCAAACAACTGCAATCGGGCAACGTCGGTCTCTTATTCGGATCGGAGAGAGTCGGGCTCTCCAACCAGGACCTCAGCCACTGCCACTGGCTGGTGCGTATTCCAACCGGCGAAGAGAACATCTCGATGAACCTTGGGCAAGCGGTGGCGGTGTGCCTCTACGAACTGGTGCGCAATGGAAACGCGAGAGCGGCCGCGCAGAGGGAATACGTTGAGCCAGCGACCGCGGGCGAGGTCGAACGCATCACCGGGATGCTGTTCCACGTGCTCCGCGCCAGCGGCTACACCGACCCGCGCCGCACGGCTGCCACGGAAGAAAATGTGCGTCGCCTGGTCCGGCGCTTAAATCTCCCAGCCCGCGACACCGAGTTCTGGCTCGGCATCCTGCGGCAGATTATTTGGAAGGTGGAGTCGGGAGAAAAAACAGTTTCCTGATTCCGTGCCGGATCTCATACGTCATTGGGACGGCACCTTAGCGGTAAGACATTCGCAGGATGGATTCAGGAAGGCGTTCCCCTGAATTGGAATCTTGGAAGATGCCATATTGATCTCCGTAAGATCCTCCGACGTCAGCTCGACCGAAGCGGAGCCGATGTTCTCTTCCAGTCGATGAATCTTCGTTGTTCCTGGAATCGGAACGATCCAGGGCTTCTGCGCGAGCAACCAAGCCAGTGCGATTTGCGCGGGGGTAGCGTTCTTTCGCTGGGCGATCTGATTCAGGAGATCTACCACTGCCAGGTTCGCGCTACGAGCCTCCTCGGTAAACCGGGGAAATATCGATATATTCTTGGGTAAACGCTTGCCTACGGAGACGGCAAAACCGTTTTCGTTCCAAGCGCTATCGACATGCAGGATTCCAGTCAAGCGGGTTTGATTGGCGATGTGGAACAGTTCCTAGCTCTTGAATCCGCCGCCGGTTCTGGCTTTGAGCTTTACCTCAAGGCATTGGACAGTACCGTTCCATGGGTCCGCCTAATCGCCATTCAGCGACTGTCCGAGTCGGAGGCATGTAACGCATCGGCAGTCTGCCCACAACGATTCTCGGCAGTGGTCAGGCGACAAATTGAGAGCAACGTGCCGAACGAGCGTCTGGAAGCCATCACTTGGTTGAATTGGATCGAGAGTCTATCTCAAATGGGGTTGCCGCAAGAACGACACCCTGACGGCCTGCCCGTCTTGCCGGACTCCGAAATACGGAAGCTGCTGAGCTCCGCGATAGCGGATCGCAACGTCTATATAGGCGACGTGGCATTTGAACGCCGAGAAATGTTTGACTTTCATCGCGCCGGCAAGGCGGGTGAGCGTATGCAGGTTGTTCCGGCACTGCGCAAGTCCGTGCACTGGCTCCCAGGGCAACATGACTATTCCGGGCAGCACGAACTGCTGCCTGCGTGATTTTCGCTAAGCTCCAGCACGAGCTGTATCCCGGCGCAGAAATAGCCGGGCAGGTGACGATCAGCTATCTCGCCGGCACAACCGTCTTCGCTGAAACCAGATTGTCATACCGGTCGTAGACCCGGACCACGATCACATGCTCCTGGGAGGAAGCATCTCCCGCGATCGGCAGCGAAAAATCGTAGCTCTCCGACTTCGAATCCGAAAGCTGATCAACGGGCTCCACGAAATGCCACTCCCCTGCATCGAGCGAATACTCTGCCCGCTTGACGGGAGAAAAACTATCCACGGCGCGGAATTGGACGTGACCTGTGCTCCCTTGTACTGACGCTTTGAGTTCCACAATCTGCGGCGGGGTCGTATCCACCTCAAAGCGCGCGCTCTCTTTCTCCGCCGAAAGCGCCTCTTGCGGCGAGTGCGAGGGCGCATCCGACGCGATCACCTTCACCGTGTATCCGCCATCGGGCAGAAGGGAAGCGTCGAAGGAGTAGAACTTGTCGGAGAGATTGCCCTTCAGCAGCAGCCAGCGGGTCTGACCGTCCCCGCGGTAATAAACCGAATAGATCAGCTGATCCTCGTTGTCGTCGTGCACCGTCCACTTCACGCCCACCGACTGGCGATCATGAGCGGGGACCAGAGGAGCGTCGAAATGCTGCGACGTTTCAGCGCCCGGCGGACGCGGCATCGCCTGGTAGCGCACTCCGGGCGTGACGGTCACGTCGTCGAAATCGGGCGCGACATTCTTCGGCAAATAATTCAAGGTCACGCTCTCGACGCGCGGCGCAACGTTGCCCGGATGCAACAACACCTTCCACTGAACAAATCGCGCGGGCGGTGCAGTGACGGCTGGATCCTTCTGAAGATCAATCTTCGTCCAAGCGCTCCAATTGCGGTCGGGATTGTCCACGTTGCCGCTGCGGGCGAACAACTCCACATTACCGCTGCCGCGAAACTCCGCCCGGCCCCACTTGGAGAAAATGTGGGCGTCAAAAACGTCGCTCTCGTAGCTGCCATCACCGTCAGGTGCCGCGCTCAAAAGAAAAATCTTCCCCAGATTGCTGGTCGAGGCATACAGCCCGCCGCCCGGCGCTTTGGTGAACGCCGTCACCTGATTGGCTTCGGCTTTGACCAAGTCGGTATAGTCGTCGCGTCCGGGGATGGCGAAAATCTTTCCTTTATTGCCGGAGCCCGCCAGCAGACGGCCTTTCTGATCGAATGCCAGTGCATAGACCAGATCATCGCGCGAACTCCACCAAAGCTCCGGCGAGCCGTTGGTTGCGATTCGGTAAATCTCAGAGCCTCCGGGGCCGGCGGCGTTTAGATTATTCAGCGTCACCGTGGGTTCCGGTTGAGGGACGGTCACTTGCGTGATCCCTGCCGGCATCGGTGCGGGAGTGGGAGTGGGAAGTGCGATGACCACACTCGTCGCCGCGCCGCCGCTGGCTCCGCTACTACGTTTTTCTCCCGCTGCCGCAAGATAAATGTTGCCCGCTTTGTCCAGCGCCACGCTGGTGATCTCCCGCTTGGGTGCGCTGTAGAGTACAAAGCCTTCGCCCTTGGGCGTAATGCGATAAATCAGTCCGCTACCGTCTGAACCTGCAATCAGATTTCCCTGAGCATCAAAGGCAAGCACCCGGATATGCGGTTCGTCGCTCTTGAAGAAGAGCGAATGTTCTCCGCTCGCAGTGACTTTGAAAATCTCTCCATGATCTCCGGTCGCCACAAACAGATTCCCGTTTTCATCCAGCGCGAGGTCCCAGATGTACTTGCTGCCGGGATCGAAATAAACCGACGATTTCCATTCATCTTCAGATTTAGCTTTGTCGTCTTTCGAGGCTGTCTTTCCAGCAATGTGCTCGATGCGATAAACCTTGCCATCGGGATTGGTCGCGGCATACAGCACGCCGTTCTTGTCCACCACCAGCGCCTGCACCTGCAACTCCTGCGGCTGGAAAATCGCTACGGGCTGGCCACCAGGCAAAATGCGATAGATCCGTGCGGGGCCTCCAGTGGCAGCATAGATTTCACCCTGTGGTCCAACGGCAGTTGCCCACACCGCGCTCGCGGGAGTAGCGGCCACCAGCTTGAACGCAGGCGCCAGTTCCAGAGTTCCATCGCTCGAGATGGCAACTCCGTGCGCCGTGCCTTTCTGGAAGGCTTCGTATTTCGATTGTTCCCAGGTGCGCGTCCCTTCGGCGACCAAGGCTAAAGCAGTGACCAGCAACAGCGTTGTGAGCGTACTCAGCTTGCGCAGGAACATTTTTGGTTTAGACCTCTTGGTTGGGGGAAAATTAGAGTACCACTTTCAATCGGTGACTTGATCGCAGGTTCTATTTGATCGTGATGGTCAGCAACTGCGCGCCTGAGACCACAAAGTCCAGCGGATGAGTTGCCGTCTCGCTTACCGACGATTCGCCGCGCACCACCATCTGCTGGGTGCCGCGCATTCCGTCCATGACGTTCATCACGGAAAGAGGAAGCGTCGGCATGACTTTGTCGGCGACCATGGCCTCGGGGTCTTCGTCGAGAACCGAGACGTAAACCCGGTTGTTCACGTGCTCTTTGTTGAGCACCGCAATGGTCGAAGCCAGATCGAGCTTCGGAGCGCCGCCCGACCCACCGCGCCGCAGGCGGTCGAGGACATCGCCGTCGCTGACCAGCACATGCAGTGGGCCTTTAGACGCCGAAGTCGGAATACGAATCGGAATATGCTGGATCACAGCTTCTCCGCGATACGGCCGCAGCAGAACCTCAACCGTGACCTCATCTCCGGGCCGTGCTTCGCTGACGTCGGTGCGCGCGCTTTCCAGGCGCGCCCAGCGACGGTCTTTTGTGACCTCGAAATCGAGCTGCAGGCCCTGCACCGCCGGCACGCTGTACGGATTGTCGTAAATTCGCGCGAAGCGCTCGCCGATGGCACTGGCAGCCTGCATGGCAGCGGGCGGAGTCGCTTCCGCTGCGGAAAACATGTCTTGCAGCTTCACGTCGGGAAACCCTGCAACCCGGATGTCGCCTTTTACCGAATAGGTGGTTTCGTCGCCGTACTCGTTCACACCGTGCAGCGCGTTGTAGACGGTGGCCGACATCGCGACCGGACTCAGCCGAGCGTTGTTCAGGACTTCATAGTGGAAAACCTTGTCGGTGGTGCCGCCGTGAATAGTCAGCGTGACCGGAATCATCTCTGCCTTTTTGCCGAATTCGCCGAGAATTCCGGTGTGCCGGTCCTGCACGAACGAGCCCACGGTCTCCGTGCTGTTCACGATTTTGAAAGCATTCAGCGGTGAGGGGAGCGTGACCAGCACCTGCGCCTTGGTCATGGGCAAGTCCACCATCCCGAACTGCAGCAGCGGATGGCCGCAGGCCAGCAAGTGCCCAGCGTCAATGTAGGTGACGGTGCAGGTCGCGGAAATGTCCATGTCGCCGCGCACCAAAACCGCGCTCACGGCCGAGCCCGGCTCCAGCGGCTCCGGCTGCTTGATGTCACTGGTCGATCCCACGCCCATCACCGGGACAATGCCCTCACTGGCAAACTGTGGCGCGAATTGCTGAATCGCGTCTTCGGAGAATCCGCTGAAGACTAAAGGAGCTTCAATTGGCCGGAGATAATTGGTGAAATTCTGCGCCGGAAGCGACGCGGCTCCGGGACTGGAAGTCTTCGCCGGGATCGAAGGAATGGACTTCGCCTGTACCGGAACGTTCGACGGCGTCGAATCAAGCGCGCTGATCTCAAGCATTTCCGAGATGGGCGTAACTCCCGCAATCGGCTCCTTGGAAAATTCTCCGATGCGGAACGCCACCGCTCCTGCCAGCTTCCCGTTGAAATAAACCGGGCTGCCGCTCATGCCCGCAACCACTCCGGTGTACTCGACCTTTGCGCCGCCCAGCCGCACCAGAATAATGTCACCCTTCGGGCCGTTGACGTTGCGCAGTATCCCAAGAACTTCTACGTCCATGGACTCGGGTTTTGTGCCCTGGAAGACGGTGTAGGCGACGCCATGCATTCCGGCGTGAATCTGGTCCAGAGGCAAAGTGTCAACAGCTTTGGTTTCTTGAGCGGAAATTTTTTGAACGCAAATCAGGGAGGAGAACAGAAGGCCGGCAACCACTCCAGCGACAGAAACTCGTTTCATCGTGCCCCGCAGGACCCCCAAAACAACAGATTGACGAGAAGTCCGCAAACAGAATCTGCTTCGCTGCTCTTGAAATTTCCCCGGGGAGAGGTCAAGCGGGCAAACATCCCAATCGCGAAGTCCAGCGTCTATACTAGCATGGGAGTACCCAGAGGCGACCGAATGTTTTCAAGGCTTTCTCCGCATAAACTCACGCGAATGAGCACTTTTGGCGCAGGTTTCCTGTTGTGGGTATTGGTCCTCAGCCTGCTGATAGGCGTGCCACTTTCGGCGGCACAGGGACAGTCTCAAACGCAAACCAGCCCGCCCGCAGCCGGCACCCAGCAGAACCCCAACCAGCAGGAGGCGCCGCCCGAAGCTGGCGGTCCTAACAGTGACACCGGGCCTTACGCCATTCCTAAGAAAGCGGAAGAGCCGCCTCCGCCACCACCGCCGGAGCGGCCCAAGAAAATCGAGGGCATGCCCGACTACTCCATCCATGTGGACGTGCCCGAGGTGACAGTCCCGGTTTCGGTGACCACCAAAGAAGGACAGTTCATCTCCAACCTAAAGAAAGAGAATTTCCGTATTTACGAAGACGGCACCCTGCAGACGATCCATGACTTCAAGATCGAGGAAGCGCCCATTACCGCGGTCTTGTTGGTTGAGTTCGCCTCCACCAACGGCCCAATGGAGATGGACGCGCTGCGCGCCTCTTACGCCTTTGCCAGCACCCTGAAAAAGGACGATTGGGTCGCCGTCGTTTCCTATGACGTCAAGCCGAATATCCTGGTTGACTTCACGCAAGACAAGAGCGCAGTCCAAGCCGCGCTGAACGGTTTGCGAATGCCGGGCTTTTCGGAAACCTGGGAGTTCTCAGCTCTCTATGACACGCTCGACCGGCTGCAGCGTATCGAAGGACACAAGTACGTGATCCTGGTCAGCACCGGCATCGATACCGGTTTGAGACTGACCCTCGATCAGATCCTCAAGAAGGTCAAAAGCACGCATGACATTACAATTATCCCCGTCAGCATCGGGTGGCTGGTCCGTGAGGAATGCCAAATCCACGGGTGCACGGGTTATTCGCACGGGATGTCCAGCTTACACATAAGTGAAATGGACTACTTGCAGGGCGATAATGAAATGCAGACTTTTGGCAGGCTTACTGGCGGCCGCTTCTACCAACCTCGGCTGGCGGGCGATTTCCCCGACGTTTTCCGAGACATCGGGCAGGATATCCGCAACCAGTACACCATTATTTACCATCCCACGAATGCTAAACTGGACGGCACTTACCGCAAACTCAAAGTGGATGTCGTCGGCGACCAGGGCGCGCCCTTAAAGATAAAAGACCAGAAGGGCAAAGACGTGAAGTACATCGTGAACGCCCGCGAAGGTTACACCGCCAAGCATACGGTGGATTAAGGGTGGGATTGAAAGGCTTGTGGAGGCACGGGCGTCCCCGCCCGTGCGCCAATGCGGAGTCCCTCAGTGAACCAGGCGGTCAAGCAGGAAGAAGATCGCCACTCCCAGCAGTACGACCAGCGCCATTTTCCCGCCCGGCTCGCGGTTGACTTCCGGCATCAGATCGGAAGCGGCTACGTAAATTGTTACCCCTCCCGACATCGGCAAGCCAATACCCACGTGGCGCTTCAATAGCACCATGGTCAACACGCCGGCGAAGGTGGCCGCTCCCAGCAGCACGGAGGCTCCCCAGGCCAGGCGCCGGCTGCGTCCGCTGGCCAGCATGACGGACGCAATGGTGAACCCCTCCGGAATCTTGTGCAGAAAAATCGCCACAAAGATCACCCATCCCAGCCAGTTCGACACAATAAAGCCGGAAGCGATGGCAATCCCGTCAAAAAAAGCGTGAATCACCAGTCCCAGCAGGACCGAGTAGCCTTTGTGGGAGGCGATGAACTGGTCCGCGTGGGTTTCTTCGCCAAAGTGGAAATGCGGCGTGACCGTGTGCTCAAAAAAATGTGTGATCAGGTATCCCGCCAGGATCAGGATGGGGGCGTCGTTTTCGCGCAAGGCGAAGCTGGCGGGAATGATTTCCAAAACCGCCGTGGCCAGCATGAATCCCGCGCCCAGGGCCACAAAGTATTTGAGATAGGAGCGGTCCCAATTTCTCTTGACGATAATCGTTCCGCCAAACACGTTCGCCGCGGCGGCCGCCGTGCCCAGCAGAAGACTGAGAAGGAGAGGGTGCATGGGGAGTGGGAATGATAGCAGGAGATAACTCTCAGCCGTCAGCCATCAGCCGTCAGGAAAGGCTCTAGCTCCTTAAAGTCTTGTCATTCCGAGCCGCCGTAAGCAGAGAGGAGCCTGCTTTCGCCAGCCAGCACCGGCGCCGCAAGCGAAAGCAGGTTCCTCGACGGCTTTGCCGTTTCGGAATGACATCGGTAAATGGGGACAGAAGGTTTTCCTGACGGCTGAGAGCCGAGAGGTGACGGCTGTCAGCTCCCTTGTGCAAAATGAATCAACTTTTCTCTACCTCCCACAGCGCGAATAAAGCTATAGTGAAAATGCTCAGCGGTTCCCACGACAACTGACCTGCTTGATGGCGCGAAGAAGCAGTTCCACCATCCAGGAAGAGTTGTACTCCACGCCCGACGATTCGGCGCGCGACGACTTGGACGACGCTCGCCTGCTCGACTTGGACGCGGAGAAGGAATCGCCATTCCTGCGGGCGCAAAAGCGCGTCCCTGCACGACGCAGCCCGCTTCCCCGCAAAACCGCCGCCCGCCTCTTGTGGGCGCTGCTGGTTGTTACCGTTGCCGCCCTCGGAGCCGCCGGAGCGGCCATGCTCTACCACTACGGAGAGCATTCCTGGCGCTTCAGCCTTGAATCCAGCGACGACATTGAAATGGCCGGCCTCAGCAGCGTCACCCGCAGCCAGGTGATGGAAGTGATGGGTGGCGACATCGGCCGCAATGTATTTTTCATTTCCCTCGACCAACGCCAGAAACAGCTCGAGCGGATTCCCTGGGTCGAGTCTGTCAGCGTGATGCGCTTCGCTCCCAACCGCATCCGGATTCAGATCCAGGAGCGCACCCCGGTTGCCTTCGTCCGCGTGGGCTCGAAAGTTCTGCTGACCGACGCTGGCGGCACCCTCATGGACCTTTCGAGCAAAAAGAAATATTCATTTCCGGTAATCGTAGGCGTGAACTCGGCCGAACCGATCTCGACGCGCGCAGCAAGGATGAAGATCTACGACGAACTGGTTCGCGAACTCGACTCCGACGGCGCAAATTATTCCAAAGACCTGAGCGAGGTGGATCTTTCCGATCCCGAAGATGTAAAAGTCCTGGCCAATGATCCCGAGGGCGAAGTGCTGGTGCACCTCGGCTCGTCGGACTATCTTGACCGCTTCAAGATTTACGTTGCGCACCTGCGCGAATGGCGGCAGCAGTTTCAGAAACTGGAATCCGTGGACCTGCGCTATGACCGGCAGATCATTGTGAATCCGGACCTGCGTGGGGCTGAGCCGCAGCCTCCACTTTCGGCTGCGGCCGTTCACGCTGCGATGTCCGCCGGAGTGAAGCCCGCGGCGCTGGTGAGTCGCGAGCCGACAAAGTCCACGCCAGTGATGCTGCCTAAGCCTGCCCCGAACAAGCCCGCGGCGACCAAACCTGTGGCGAGCAAGCCCGCGCCGAAAACGCATTGGCACAAACCGGCGCCTCCGGTGAACCATGCCGCAGCGAAGTCCACGCCAACACAAACGCCGCATGCCGCTGCGCCCAGTAACGCCAAATCACCAGCCACGTTGCAGAAGCCAAGTCCAGCCGTCGCGAAAGGACAAGGTACCGAGTAATCATGCCGAAGCCGCAAGGAAATTTTTTGACCGCGATTGATGTAGGCAGCGCCAAGACCTGCGTTCTGGTCGCCGAGATTACCGAGAGCGGCCTGCGCTACCGCGGTCACGGGCTGGGGCAATCCCGAGGCTCGCGTAAAGGAATCATTTTTGATCTCGACAAGGCAGTCGCCTCTATTCAAAAAGCGGTCGAGCAGGCGGAAGACAGCGCGGGAGTCGCGGTTGAGCACGCGATATTAGGTGTCGCTGGATCGCACGTGCGCGGAATTAATACTCACGGCGGCTTGGTTTTTGGAAGCGTCAATCGCGGAACCGGCAATCGTCCGCGCGAAATCGGGCGCGACGAAATTCGCCAGGCCGTGGACAAAGCGCGCGCCATTCCTCTTCCACCGGATCGCGAAGTGCTGCATCTGCTGCCACAGGAATTCATTCTCGACGACCAGCACGGCGTGCACGATCCGCTGGGAATGATGGCGACCCGCCTCGAAGTGCGCGTGCACATGATTACCGCTGCGGCCTCAGCCACGCAGAACGTGGTCACCGCTGTGAACCGCGCCGGGGTTCATGTCGACGACACGGTTTTTGAGCCGCTTGCCTGCGCCGATTCCGTGCTCCGTTCCGATGAGCGTGAACTCGGTATCTGTCTCGCCGACATCGGCGCCGGTTCGACCAACCTTGTCGTAATCCAGGAAGGCTCGGTAGGTCACAGCGCGGTGCTGCCGGTCGGAGGCGATCACTTTACCAGCGATCTCTCTCTCGGCCTGTGCACGCCAATGGTGGAAGCCGAGAAAATCAAGAAATCTTTTGGGAACGTCGTCGTCACCCTGATTCCAGAGGGCAACGAAGTCGAAGTGCCGTCGGTCGGAGATCGTGCTTCGCGCCTGGTTTCGCAGCGGCTGGTGGGAGAAATACTCGAGCCGCGAGCACGCGAGCTTTTCGAAATGCTGCGCGAAAATCTGCGCCACGCCGGGATGCTGGAGCATTGCGCGGCCGGAATGGTCATCACCGGAGGCGGGGCGCGCCTGCCCGGAATCATCGACGTCGCGGATTCGGTTCTGCGCAAGCCGGTGCGGATGGCTTGGCCCACGCCGATTGCGAAGATGCCGTCCACGTTAGCGGAACCGGAATTCGCAACTGTTCTTGGGTTAATTGTGTACGGCCACCGC
>Ga0066789_10000380_pt1 | contig 17254 bp, 15 predicted proteins | sample OrgsoiDNA2013049_FD_70960 | JGI IMG/M metagenome (GOLD analysis project Ga0066789, IMG submission 70960) | Permafrost soil microbial communities from the Arctic, to analyse light accelerated degradation of dissolved organic matter (DOM) -... | ecosystem: Environmental > Terrestrial > Soil >...
AGCAAGGTAATGGGTGCGGAGGGGGATCCTCCGCTGGCCTTGCGAAGATCCATCGATAAGGGGATGGCACGCAACAGCGGCGGCCGGCACGTGAACTATCTGGAGATCTACGCAGCGGACGTAGAACCGGCCGCTATGCAACCAGTGCTGCAGTACGCTGCGCAATTGTTCACCGCCAGCAGCCACTGATCCTTAGCCTGCGGCGAGCACGGGGAGTTGATCTTTCAGCGGCCGGACATTTGGATGCTGCGTTGGAAGGCTCCGCCGCACGCCGTCTATGCATCATGGTCGGTCGTGCTACCTGACCTGGATGCGGGGAGCGATCTGGCGCGCGGCGACCTCGCTTCCTAGTCAACCCGAGGCCGGGGTCGACCTTTTCACCATCGGCAAGATACTCGGTCACAGCAGCCCAGCAACAACGGCGCGGTATTCGCACCTGAACGACGCCAGCCTGAAAAAGGCTATGGCAAAACTGCTGTGATCCTGATGGGATTCTCTGCCAAATATGGCCGCAACTGGCCGTTCCTGTCACTGAGACTTCACTATGAAAATTGGTGCCGGCAGTAGGAATCGAACCCACGACCAACGGTTTACAAAGCTGCGAGAAGATCTCGTAATTCTAACGCATCATCAACTGCTTACGGCGTCCGCGCACCTTTACCGTAGCAGTCGAATGCAGCGCAACACAAGGGCTGGCAAAGCAACGCTGCTACGTTTTCGCACACAGATAGTGCGAACGTTACCGACACCTTCGAGGAGCTGAAGGTCGGTGGCGTCGCCCCGATCACCGTTGAAGACACCAAGAGTCCGAGGGATGACGACGCTGGCGCATCGGAACCGATCTCGGTCGAAGAAGATTCCGCACCTCACTTGTCGGCCGCGGTCGCGCCCGCTTTCGCAAGTATCGCGCGACGGACAAGGCCGATATGCTCGCGCAATGTGTATGCTTCGCTTGCGAAGCTCACCGGCGTCTTGATGTGTTCAACGGCCTGCTCGACGCGGTCGAGATCCTCCATCCATGTCTCGACCGGCAACGTCCCCTGCCGCGTCGCCACGTCTCGCTCCAGCAATGCCAGCTGACCATACCAGCGATAAATGCGCGACCGGACGCGCCAGCGCAGGATCTGCGGTAAGAAATTAATTAGTGGGACGAGCACCACTACGAGTGGAACGATCACGATAATCGCCCGCTCGACGAACGCGGCGAGCCAGAATGGCAGGTAGTGGTACAGAAAACTCGGCCCGAAGCGCTTGTGTTGATCCGCACTGGGCGAAACGGCGATGTCGTCGACCTGCGCGGTCCGGGGAAACTCGCCTGCTGCCTCGAAGTACCCTTGTCGTCCGTGCATGTCCCGCGCGGCATCGAGGAGCAGATTGATGACCGCCGGATGCAGCCCGTCGCGGGCGACGAGCATGGCGTTGGTGCCGATCATTGCAACATCCTGATCCGGGATATTGGCCTCCAAGTCGATGGTCCCGTAGGGCAGCGTGAGCTTGGTCAAAAAGGGGAGACGCCGGGGGTAGGCATCGACATGCGCAAGATTCATGAGCTTGATCGCCGGGTCGTGCAGCGCCTTCTGGATAGTAGGTGTGTCGGCACCTCCGACGTAAAGCGCGGCATCGACATCGCCCGCCTGCAATGCCTGCAGTGCATCGTCACCACCTAACGCAACGATATTGGTGTTGCCACGACCGATGTCGCCTGCCATGGTCAGGCCGTTCGCCGCAAACAACTGCGTCACGAGCGAACGCGTGCCGCTGCCCATGGTGCCGATGGCAATCCGTTTGCCGTACAGTTCTTTGATCTGCGTTAGCGTCGCCGAGTCCCGATAAAAAATCCATAGGGGCTCATAGTACAGGCTGGCAAGCATCACCAAATTGTCGGCCTCCGGGGCGCTGGCAACGCCACCCTGCATGAAGGCGACGTCGACCCCGGACTTGGGGTCGAGCAACAGGCGCAGGTTGTCGGCTGCGCCAGCAGTCACTCGCACATCGACCGCTAAGCCCTCGCGGGCGAGGACCGCTTTGTAGCGCAATGCGTACCTGTAGTAGACGCCGCTTTCGGCACCCGAGGCGATGACGATGTGGCGCGGTGGCAGCGGTAGCACGAAGTGCGCAAACACCCAAAATACGACCGTGAACAAGACGGTAACCAGCAACGCCAAGCGCAGGCGGTATTGCCGCGAAAGGGTCGCCAGATCTTCCAAAGACATGGCTAATCTCGAACCCCGATTGCGCGATGAAGCTGGTAGCTAGCGATTGCCACAACCGGGCACGCCGTGCGCAGTATCACCCTTCTATTCCCGCGAGACCCACTTGTTATAGAGCTCTTCATACCGCCCGTCCTCGTACATTTGGAGCAATGCACCGTTGATCAGCTTGCGCAGAGGGCTGCCGTCCGCAACGGCAATGCCGTACTTTTCCGGTGCGAAGATCGGACCCACGACTCGCAGGCTGCCATCGCGGCGCCTCGTGGCCCAGTACTGAAGAGTCGGCGCGTCGAAGACCATCGCCTGGACCTCACCTTTAAAGACGAGCTCATATCCGTCATCTGCGGACGCCACTTCCACATACGGCAATCCGTGCTCGATCAGATAGTCGGCGGCGACTGTGCCGCGCACCGTGGCGACCTTCTTTCCTGGGAGGTCGGCTGGCCCACGGATATTCGAATTCAGGCGATCGACGGTCTGCGTGGAAGTCACGCTGGCAGTTAGCTGCGCAATGAGCACTACGCCAACCAACCACATGAAAAAAACGATGAGCCGCTTGACCATCCTGGGGGCGTCTCGATCGCCATGCTCGCCGGTCGCGACAATCAGGGCAGCACCCCACAGACCTTCTCCCATCCCCTTCAGATACCCCTTCTGAAAATGTTCACTTGTTCGCCGCTCGACTATCCATAGAACGTTGGCCATGACAAACATGATGCCGATAAATACGCCGAGCAGCGTGGCGACCGTGGACCACGGGAACGCGCCGAGCGCATCGATTAAGCGATTGCCGCCCTGAGCGCGCACCATGATCTGCAAGCCGGAGTCGAAATAAGGTTGCGTAAAGTCGACCGCTTTTTCGCGTTCGTTCGTGATCGTGATCGCGGCAATCGCCACGTCCGCTTTGCCACTTTGCACCGCTTGCAGCTGTTCACCGACGGTCTTCACTTCAACCCATACGGTGTCGACCTTGAGCCTCTGCGCGAGCACATTCCACAGATCGATGCTGAAGCCGGTCGGCTCCGTGCCCTGCTTGAGCACAAAGGGCGCAATCGTTTTGACCGCTACGCGCAGCACCTTGCCCGGTGCCGCGTCTTCAGCATCCACTGGCGGCACGCCAAGACTGCCCCACGCCGCCACAACAAGAAGCAAGTTCGCCGCAAACTTGCTCGAGCGATAGTGCGACTGGGTCGAGATCGTGCGCTCCTAGGAGATCTGCAGCAAAGTGTGGCCGTTACTCGGCGCCACGTGGATGTGGCGCAGTGCTGCGATCACTTGCTCCGGGCTGAATGACTCCCTTGCAACGGCCTTCTCCTTTGTTTCAGTGTTCAAATGCTCACTCAACTTGGCTGGATGAATGACCTAGAGGCCCGGGCTACATTCAATCCGCCATCCGCCCGGTGACCGGCGGTTCCGACACGCCGCCTTCGAGCAATGACTTGTAGGCGAGGCCGGCAAGCGCTGCACCAACAATGGGTGCTAGCCAAAACAGCCATAGCTGCTCAGTCGCCCACCCCCCGACAAAGATGGCGGGCGCGGTGCTTCGCGCAGGATTCACCGACGTGTTCGTGACCGGAATGCTGATCAGGTGAATCAGCGTCAGGGCAAGACCAATCGCCACACCGGCGAAGCCGACGGGCGCGCGCTTGTGGGTCGCGCCGAGAATAACGATCAGAAACATGAATGTCATCACGATCTCGGATACGAGCGAGGCGAGCAGCGAGTACTTGCCTGGAGAGTGTTCACCATATCCGTTCGCGGCAAATCCATTGGCTAAGCTGAAGTCGGCCTTACCGCTTGCGATCAAGTACAGAACAGCAGCGCCGGCGATTCCGCCAGCGACCTGTGCAAGCACATAGGAGGGAAGCTGCGCGGCAGGGAAGCGTCCGCCCGCCCACAATCCGACCGAGACGGCCGGGTTGAAGTGGCCGCCGGAGATAGGCCCAAGCGCATAGGCGCCGGTGAGCACGGTGAGCCCGAACGCGAGCGAAACGCCGAGAAACCCGATTCCCACTTGCGGAAAAGCGGCGGCCAGGACCGCGCTACCACAACCGCCGAGCACAAGCCAGAACGTTCCGATGAACTCCGCTGCGATCTTTGAAAACACTATCGATCTCCTTGGGCATTCCAGTGCAACTCGCGACACGTCATATCGCCGGGACCGGAAGCGGTCCGAAGAATATCCGCAGCACTTTCTCTTTTCCGATTACGCGCACCAGCTCGCGCATCACGCAGTACATGACGATCAGCACGAACAGAATGATCTGAACAGCCCAGAAATGCGGCCAGATGATTTCGGCAAGCAGCTTGGCGTTGCCGGCAACGATCCCGCCGGTCTCCCGCGTGTAGTCATAAAGGTGCTCGAGATAATGAATGAGCGCGGCGACCAGCGTGTAGATCAACGTCTTCCACGCGACGTTGTAGATAAGCGGCTTTTCGGGAAAGCGATTGATAAACGGCAACATGTCCGCGATCAGTACCGACTTGCCGAGGATGAGCGCGGCGATCGCCACCGATACCGTAGAAAGTGGAGAAATTCCAGTTGCGTTTATCATCAATGCGCGAACCAGCGCGACGATATGCAGGGCGATAAAAAAGAATATCGTCGGCGGAATCATCGCCAGGAACTCTTCCTTGATTTTTGCGGATACCTTGCTCATGTCGTTGCCTTTTTCAATGCTCAATTTGTGCTTCGATCCGACCCTTGCGTATGGCGTCCATAAACGTGGCGTGGTCGCGCTCGGCTTGGTCGGCGTAACTCTGGGAGAAGCGCGCGATGGCACGATCGAAGACATCACTCTTGCCGACGTATCCGGCAATCATCGCGGCATCACCCGAGCGAGCATGTGCGCGCGCAAGCGTCCACCCGCACAACGCGGCGTAGTCCAACATCGTGGCCCGGTTGAAGACTTCCACCAAAGGCTTCATTTTCATGTCGCGCAACTGGCGCAGATAGAAGTGCCGCCCAGCCTTTCCCTGTGTCCACCCGAGAAAGATGTCGCTGGCAGACTGCATCAGGCGCTGTCCCACGACGACGCGCTGTCCATGGTTCGGGTAGATGCTCTTGCCGACGTACGGCTCCATCACAGATGCGCGTGATTCCTTAACCTGCAGGAACAGCGGATCGTTGTCCTCCGCCATCATCAGCGTGACAGAACAAAAGGTGCCGACGCTGCCGACGCCGACCACTTTCAAGGCGAAGTCCACCATCTGGTACCGGTCGAGCAGCAACCTTCGATCATCCGCAAGCGACTTCCGGTAGGTGGCAAATGTACTGAGGATATTGTCCCGGTCGGACGACAGGTTAATGCTCTGATCGTGGTAGATGAGCGGCGCATTGTCCTTAATGACAAAGCGGCCGCCGCTGCCTTCCACCATTTTCGGAAAGTCGCTTTCCACAGTGGATTGCGCCGCCGCCTTCGTCAATCGTTTGCGTAGGCGTGCCGCCGTGGTTGAGTCGGACAGCGACGCCAGAACGGCGTCCATGTCGATGCGCGCGTACCAGACGTCCAGCGCCCGCATAGTGGAATACTCTGCGATTCGCTCACGATACGAACGAACGCAGGCCATCGCGGCATCGCGCTGATTGGCCGCGGTAAAGCCGTTCGACCGCGCCGCGTGTACAAAGCTTGCCGCCAGGCGCTTAACGTCCCACTCCCATGGACCCGGCAGTGTCTCGTCGAAGTCGTTGATGTCGAAAATCACCCGCCGTTCCGGCGTCGCGAAGCCGCCGAAATTCATCAGATGGCAGTCTCCGCACACCTGTGTGCGTATTCCAGTATTCGGAGTACTAGCCAGGTCGGCGGCCATGTTCAGCGCCGTCCCTCGGTAGAAAGTGAATGGCGACACCGACATACGTCCGTGTCTAATCGGAATGAGATCGGGAATGCGGCCTTTGTTCGATGCGATCACCAGGTCGACTGGATTGTGCCGGTTTCTTGACGGTTTCCATTCGCCGTGCCGCTCTCGTGGCAAGCTGTCGCGCAGCGCCTTGCCGGCGGCGTAGCGCTCGTCGCGGCTGGCGCGAGGCGCCGGTGCTGCCTTTGATTTTCCGGCGCGCGGTTTGGAGATTATTTTGGCCATGGTCTTACTCCACAATTGTTGAGACGTTACACCGGGCGACACCGGGCTCTCGGCAGCCGCGAGTGTCGTAGCGCCCAATCTAGAGGTTCCCGGCGCGATGCAACTCTGCTCCCTATGCCGCCTTAAGTGCCGCCAGAACCTTGGCCGCCCTGAACGGGACCGACCGGAGCCGGGCGCCGGTCGCGTCAAATATCGCATTGGCAATCGCGGAGGGGATTGCAGAACTGGTGGGCTCGCCCGCCCCCCAAGGCTTTTGGTCGGGTCGGTCGATCAACTCCGTTATCACGTCGGGCACGTCCGGGAAGGTGAGAATTGGGTAGGACGACCAGTCGCGGCTCGTTACGGTGCTCCGATCAAAAGTGACTTCCTCGACCAAGGTACGGCTCACGGTCTGCACCACGTTGCCCTCGATCTGATTGCGCAAGCCGTCGGGGTTGATGATCTGCCCGCAATCGTGCACCACGTAGACACGATCCACGGTCACCTTCCCCGAGGAGCGGTTCACGGTCACGTCGGCGACAACGCCAACGTAGGTCCGCGCCAGCTCGTATTTCGTGTAGGAGATGCCGCGGCCGCGCGGGAAAGGTTCAGCGCTGCGAGGTCCCGTTCCGCGCGGTTCCCATTTCGCAACCTGCCGCAATCGTTCGAGTACTTCGAGACCGCGTACATCCTTGAGATTCCGGATGCGGATTTCGAGTGGATCCACACCCGTTGCCGCGGCGATTTCATCAAGAAAGCTTTCGTTGCCAAAAGTCAGTTGCATGCGACCCGGAGCTCGAATCCACGCCGAGCGGAGCGGCGTCGTCGCCAGCCAGCGCGCCGTCGTCTTCATGCCGGATAGCGCATAGGGAATCCCGCCACCCGAGTGGTGCTCTTCGCCATTGGCGGGCCTGTAGCGTGGAAGATCGGCAAGATCCGCTGCGAGCAAGGTCACTCCCGACCGCTGCATCGTGCGCTCGGGAAGGTAGACGTCCGATTCCCAGGCGGCGACCCGCCCGGCGGGATCGACGTTGGCGTGGTAGTCGAGCAGCAGCGGTGGATTCTTCGGGTCCCAACCGTGCTCATCACTTCGCATCCACTGCACGCGCACCGGGCGCTCGATCTCTTTTGCGATCAATGCCGCTTCGGACGCGCAGTCTTCGTGGCCATTGCGGCCATAGCAGCCGGAACCCTGGATGTAGATGCAGCGAACGCTGTCCGGCGGCAACTGCAACATCGTGGCCAGTTGCAGACGGAGCAAATGGGTTGCCTGTGACGCGGTCCAGACGACGAGCCGTCCGTCCTTGAATGCAGCGACCGCGCAGGACGGGCCAATGGAGCCGTGCGTGTTGATTGCAAAGTCGTAGGTCGCATGCAACGTTCGATCTCCGGCCGATATCGCCCGGGCCGGATTTCCGGCGCTTTGGAGAACCTCGCTGCGAACAACCTCGCTGGCGCGCACGTAGTCGAACAATCTGGCCTCGTCCGGCAGGCCCGCCCACGCGGACCAAGTTGCGCTGATCGCGGTCGCAGCCTTGATCGCAGCCCACTCGTCGCTGGCAACAACGGCCAGGAAGTCTTCTTTGGCCACAGTGCGAACGTAGCCGGGAATCTTCAGGCAAGCGGCGTCGCTCCACGATTTTAGTTTCGCTTTCATCGCCGGCGGATGCACCGCGCGGGCATGCAACATGTCTGGCAAATTGAAATCCTGCATGTACTCGAAAGTGCCCATGACCTTGGCCGAAAGGTCGAGGCGAGGCACGGATTTGCCGACAACGGTGTAATTCTTCGGGTCCTTGAGCGGCGCGCTGGCATCGACCTTGATGTCGATTACCCGACCCGCGGCGAGCTGGGCATAGCTGAGACTTTTGCCACCGGACGCCGGTGTCACGACACCGTCGCGGATGGTTAGGCCGGTTTTTGACACGCCGAGCCGCTTCGCCGCTTCATCGAGCAAAGCTTCTCGCGCGGTGGCCGCGGCGTGCCGGATTTGCATGCCACCGCTCTGGATCGAGAGGCTGGCAAAGGTCGGCCCCTGGTCGGGCGTGAGGAGCGTGTCGCCCTGGACAATACGCACACGATCAACCGGAACCGAGAACTCCTCGGCGACGATCTGGATCAGCGCTGTATAGACCCCTGTGCCAAGTTCAACCTTGCCGGAATAAAGTGTTATCCGGCCATCAGCGCCAACTGCCAGGAAGCCGTTGACTTGGTCCGTCGCAATGCTTTTGGTGGTCGCGTTCGCCCGTTGCCCACTCGAGAGGCCGGGCGTGACCGCGAAAGTGACGACCACCGCTCCACCCGTCCTCAGGAATTGGCGGCGAGAAACGGGCATATCCAGCAACGCAGTCATGTTCACGCCAACTGTTCGGATGCGCGCATCACAGCGCGCAGGATCCGGACGTGGGTGCCACATTTGCAGAGGTTGGCGGCAAGCGCGGACCGGACCTGGCTTTCGCTGGGACGCTTCGTCGTGGCCAGGAGTCCGGCAGCCTGCATGATCATGCCATTGATGCAGTACCCGCACTGCGCTGCTTGCTCATCGATGAACGCCTGCTGGAGCGGATGCGGTTTTGCCGCCGTGCCGAGACCTTCGAGCGTGACGATCTTGGCCCCGGCCACTGCTGAGACTGGCATCACACAACTGCGCAACGGCTCGCCGTTGAAGTGAACGGTGCAAGCTCCGCACTGGCCGAGGCCACAGCCGAAATGCGGCCCGCGCAGCCCAAGTTCATTGCGCAGCGCATAGAGCAAAGGCATCTCCGGGTCGTCCACTTGGAGTGTACGGATGGAGCCGTTGACGAAGAACTTAATGGTGGTCATCGCCAGGCGGTCTTCCAGGATTGATTGACGCTGATCAGAACCAGACCCGCCGCGGCCGCGCTGTCGTGAAGATCCCATCCATGGATTCCAAACGCGATGCCGTCGGGGTTCGCTTCAATCGCGGACGCCGACGGCGGCAACGCGTCCGGCAGCCGCGCCGCCGGGGCTTGTGCCGAAGTGGGCATTGAAAGCAGGCCCACGAATGCCGGGCTGATGGCGACCAGGCCTCCCGTACCAAGAATGAATGTTCGACGGTCGATCTTCATGTCCGCGCTCCAACAAAAGCTCTGGGATCAGGAAACGATCGCCGGAATATTGCCAAGCCATACCGGCGCGCTGTGGCCGCGGCGCGCATTTCGATTGCGGCCTCCGTTTTACCGGCGCCGACCGCTGCCGCGTACGCCTGCTCGAAAGCCCGCAACGTCGGTCGATTCGTCAGGTTTAGGCTCGCCAGTTCAAACGACCTCGCGGCATCGTTGCCGCTGCCGGAATAGAACTCGGCGCCATGGTCTGCAAAGGCAAGCAAGTGTTTTCCAAGAAGCGCCTCGAATCCTATTCGCGCGGCCTGCATCTGCGTCTGCGCTTCCGCCGGTCTTCCCATTGCAGTCATCACGTCGGCAAGACGCCAATGTACTTCGGGGTCACCGCTTGCAATCACTGGATTCAGCAGCGCTTCCGCGTCCGCGGCTCGGCCGCAACTTGTACAGATCTCCGCCAGATGCACGCGCGCTTTCACATAGCACGGCAAATACTCGATGGCCTTGCGATACCACTGCGTTGCGCGGCTCGGTTGAATTTCAGTTGCGAGTTCTCCCCACAAAACGCCCAACTGAAAGCAAACCAAGGCTATGGCGAACGGCGACACATCCTGATACTCCCGGAGTGCCTGTCGATAAATCCGATCCGCCTCATCGAATTCACCCCGATCGGCGAGCACGGCGCCTAGCGGTACCTGATCCTCCAAACGTCCGGACGCAGCCGCCATCCGGCGGCGCGCCTCGAGAACCGCATCGAGTTCAGTCCCGCAGGCTTGATCGATGCTCAACGATAGGCGACAGGTCTCTTCCCGCGTTGCCCCTCGGAGCGTGGCCAGCTCAAGATGGTCCCTCGCCTCGGAAAAACGATGTGCCATCGACGCGACCTGCGCGCCGATGAGCGCGCTTCGCATCGATTCCGCGTCAACGCGCCAGAGATGCTTCGTCAAAACCTCGAGGCGCTCGAGTGCACCCAAGTCGCCCAAAAACTGCGCCGCCAGTTGCTCCTGTTCAACGATAAGTTCGGCGATGCCGGGGCGATGCGGGTCGTGCCAGAATCGGCTCCATGACCTCTGTGTCGCGCTCTCCAAGTTGATGACGGCGATGTTGCCGTCTGTTGCCTGCGAGAATTCGGTCTCGATGCATGTCGAGTCGGTCATGGGCTCAGCCGAAGCGTTTCGAGAGGCTTTCGAGGCCGGTTTTCAGCAACGTGGCCACGACAGTCTTGACGACGATGTCGGGTTGGCCATCCGGCAAATACTGCACGCGCCATTCAACGGAGCTGCCGTTCCCCTTCGGCTTGACGTCCAGCGTTCCCGTGTAACTTTTGGCCGGAATGCCGCTGATCATCGCGTAACGGTAGAGCCTCTGGGCGTTGTCGATTGCTTCGAGTTGTTCGATGATCTGCTTGCCGTCAATGGTCTCGATCGTGCGCAATTGCCCAATACCCGTTCCAGTCAGCTTGACATTGGCGATCAACGGATGCCACGTAGGGTCAAAAGACCCGATGAGTGCCCAGACCTGATCTGGAGTTGCCGACAAGTCGACGCTGTCGGCCACGGTTTGCAGTTGACTATTGGGAGGGGCCATATAGGGAAACACGTTTCCGCCGGGCTGGGTCGCGCTCAATGCCCCGCCTTGCATGAATTCTCGGTCGTGATTTACCGTCCAGGTCACCAATATGTCGATGACGTTCGCGTTGACTGTGCGGCCACCTCCGCTCTGATAGGCGCGCCCGTTGAGCGTGCTCTTCTCGATCTCAAGAAAGCTGGTATCGGTGATCGGCTTCGCGACATCGAACAACATGAAATCGTCGAGAAAGACATTGGCGCTGGCGGCCAACGCCGCCGGCGTCCAATCGGCTTTGCCGTCGCGCATGTCGTAGTTCGCGAGGCTCTCCATCAAGCGCTTTCTGAATACGGGCCGGAGTTCTTCTGCAATCGCGAACGGCGTCTGCTGATTCCACAGGTCGCGCAAGTCATCCGTCCCCACCATCGCCGGATTGTTGAGACGCATGTTGGTTTGCTCCGGGCGGCCGACCCAATCGAAACGCGGGGGATCGTGTCCGACGAAGGCGCCGGCCTTGGGTATCGGAGTGGTCTCGGCAATGACCCCGAACAGCGAACCATTGTCGGGATCGAGTACGCGGTGTGTATCGAACTCCACGATGATGCAAAGTACATTGTCGTGTTGCAGCAAATTGGGGACTTTCTTGAGTGACGCAACCAGCCACGCTAGGTAGAAGGGGTCGGAGCGAAGACCAGCGAATACGCGAAACACTTTGTCGGGAGTCGACGTCCCTTTCACGTCATTGACGACAATGCGCAGTACCTGACCGTCAGGGAGCGTACAAGTGCCGCGCTGGACAGGCTTGGCCCCGTTGGGTCTGGGCTCGAGAGCGTCGAATCGACAGTTGAACCGGAACTCCTGGTCGCCCGTCTTGAACATTGCTGCATTCCCCAGGCCAGCGACAGCCGCCCGGCGAACCACGATCGCGTGATTGACCACGTTGGAGAATATCGCGTCGCTGCCCGCCGACGGGAACACATTCGTGGCGAGCACCGTGCGGGAGGGGTCCTCCGGGCTCGTGAACGCGAACAAATCAGTGAGATCGATTGACGGATCGCCGATCGACCTCGGCCCATCTATGTGGTCTGACATCGCTATGTCTCCGTGATCGCCGGATCAAATTTCACAAGTCGCGTAATTCACGGCCGCGCCCAGGCACCGTGGCCTGTAACCGCATTCGGCGGGCCGCCGAACGGAGTGACCCGGCCTGCTTCCTCGGGAATGGATTTCAGATACTCGACAAGTGCCCAGCGCTGCGTTTCGGTCAGCAGTGGACCCACGATGCCATTTCCGCGCGGGCCGTTCTCAAAGGAGTGGCCGGCGTTCGAATTTCCGCGCAGTGATGTGTCAAAGAGGAACATGCCGGACTTTCCGCTTGTGTCTAGTCCCACCTTGACTGGATCAAACTCGCGCCCGATATAGAACTTCTTCGAACGCTCCTTGGCTGGAAGCAGCATCTCGTAGAGATTGGGCACCGAGCCGTTATGCATGAATGGCGGTGTGGCCCACACCCCATCGCGCGGTGCCGCCTTGTACACTGCTGTCGGCGGTGGCGGCAACGGGTAGACACGGTAGCCGTGCAAGTCGGCGGCTTCGGCCTCGGTGAATTTGAGTTGCGAGAGCGCCTTGGCGAGGATCTGTTCCCGTAATATGGCGTAGAGAGCACCGGTCGGGATGAGGTCCTTGTCTTTAAACGGGGGTGGCAGGTACCCGCTCAACTGGCCGGTGATCGCGTACGGCCGGAGGTCCTCGAACTGTCCGGGATCGGTGCCCACGTATTTTTGCGGCACCAGTCCGACTTCGATGAAGCGCTTGCCATACTTGTTCGCCTCCGTCCACGTGTAGGGCCAGGAGTTGTGGCAACTCGCACAATTGGCGGTAAAGAGGACCTTCCCCGCGAGTGCTTTCTTGCGATCGATTCTTCCCAGTATTTCCTCAGGCCATTGCGGGGGCGCGAGCCGGTTCAACGCGTTTTCGATCTTCTGGAGATTCAGGATCGCGGCGTTCGAGTCGAAGAGACCCTCTTGTGGCGTCCTGGAGGTCAGGTCCATGGGCATAAACACGCCCATCGCCTCGGTTAAGTTGCGGCCGATCGGGTCCTGTTGCACGCCGCGCCACTGCGTCCACGAACCCTGCGGCGCATTCCACACAAAGGGTGGTTTCGTAGGTGCGAGGGGCGTTGACAGATTTTCCGGAATTGCAGTCGCGGTCGTCGTCAGTCTATTGACGATCAAGGCGATGGCATCGATCCTGGCCGGGCCCCAGACGACGGGGGCGACCGTGGCGCGGGTACGATACTCGTGCACCCGAGCGGCATCTGTCTCGAAGCGTTTGCGCAGCGCGCTCTTGGCGTCGGGACTCGAGGCGCCGAGCCGCGACGCCAGCCGATCGAATTTGGCCGGATCCATCAGCGTCGCCTGCAACGCGTCATCGAGACCATGGATCATGGCCTGGATATCGAACGTGTTCCCGACACCGCCGTCGATGCGAATGCGCTTCCCCTTATAAGTTAATTGCGCATTGTGGCAAGCCGCACAGTTGATGCCGATCGACTCGCCTTTCCATCGGCCTTCGGTCACCACCGTCTTGGTCAGGCCGATCGGTAACGCATCCGGGTTCGTGCGAGGGTTGGCTCCTTGGGTGATCAGGCCATAGCGATCACTATTCGCATCCGACCGGAACAACTCTTGGCTAGCCGCGACTTCCAAATTCAGGAAGATGTCGTAGGAAATGATCTGTGCCCCTTGCGAGATCTGGTAGTACTCCTCTCGATCTGCCTGCGACCAGCCTTGATTGAGATAGACGACCGGCTCGCCTGACGGTTGTGCTGCCGCGGGCTCAAGCAGAAAAGCAAAGGGAACGGACAGCGCCAATGCCGCGGCCGTCCGACGAATGCCTCTAATTCGATTCATTGTAAGTCTCCCATTCGCCGTATCGCCCGTGTTGATGATGAAAACGAATTGAAGTTCGATCTCACTTCGGGAACATCAGCTGTACCTGTGCGCGTATCTGCCAGTTCGGGCCGAAGTCAGGCTTGGCGACGTTGTAGTAGGCGGATATCTGCGTGTTGACCGGAAGCTTGCCGAGGTGAAATATCTTGCCGACGCCACCGCCGATGGGCACGGTCCACTGCTGGCCGCTGTCGGCGTACCAGTTCACCGTAAGGATGGGCGCGCTCGTGAGGTAGAAGCCACCTTCGAAGTTGTAATTGACGAAGGGTTGGATCAGCCCGCTGCTGTACGAGCCGCCCTGCTTGTTGCTGGTCAGCGACCAAATGTTGTTCGCCAGCACGCCATAGACCCATCGGCTGCCCTTATCCAGGTGCAATACAACGAATGACGCGCCGAGCCCCCAATTCTTATTGCCCAGCTCCGCCGTGCTGTTCGTCGGCAGCTGGAAGACGGGTCCCGCGCCCCAGATCCACTCTCCCGGATTCGCTGGCGAGAGGAAGGTCGTAAGTACGGTGTCACCGATGCCGTTGGTGCTTCCTATGTCCGGGCCCAGCGCCGGCATCGAGATCACCGGAACAATAGTTCGCGTGATGATGTTCCAGTCGTCGCTGATCGAAATCGGGATCACCGGCTGGATGTTGAGCACGTTCTGCGTGCCCTTCTCCGGCCCGAAGTTAAGATTGGTGTTGTTCTGAAATGGCAGGCTGATCAGATTCCCGACCGGATTCTGCGCGAGCTTCGCAAGCTCGGTTGCGCTCATCTCCGCGTGCGCATGCATACCTGTAAGCAATGCAGCGGCCAGCACGGCAACCACAATCCACGGCTGAAGCTTTGAGCGCACAGTGGCCCCTAAAAGGTCGGAAGGTAGCGACGACGACTCAATAGGTCATATAGCGGCCCATGTCATCGTTCTGGCCCGCCTTCTCCATCGCGTTCATCTCGGACATGCGCTTTTGCTGCGCCGACTTCCTGAGTGCGGCTTTCTGCTCCGGCGTCATCTTTGCGTAACTCGCCTGCGCAGCTTCGCGCTCGGCCTTGTCCTTTGCCGTTTCGCTCTTGGTCATGGTCGCCATGTCGTCGTTCTGGGCAAACTTCTCCATGTGATTCAGATCTGCAGCTTTCTTGCTCTGAGCCGACTGGCTGACCGCCGCTTTTTCTGCCGGCGTCATGGTTGCCCATTTCGCCTTCGCGGCGTCGCGTTCGGCCTTCAACTGCGCCGATTGCGCAGGCGTCAAGGTCTTCATGTTCATGTCGTTGATGAGGCTCGTGTCGTCCGCGAGAGTCACGCTCGATCCGAGTGCCAGTGCGAATGCGGAAAGTGCAAGAAGTAGTTGTTTCATTGTCGTCTCCTGGAGTGGTTTAATTCAGACTGTCGTCTCTGAAATACTTGGTTCCCTTGGCCGTCAGGTCCACAGCGAGGCCTTCTTCGCTGAGCTGGTAGAGCCATACCCCGGGCGTGATTGACATCGCACCGGCAAAGCCTTGGGCGCCTTGCCCGTTGACCTGCGCCGTCACGGTTGCCTGCGCACCGAGTTCCCAACCCTGATTGATGAATTGATCGAGATCCGCCACTCGCTCGAAGACCCAGACCAATCGGTACTTGTCGACGCCCAATCCGAGGCCGGCCTGGACTTCGACCATTTTCATGAAAGTCTCTTTCTTGGTGCGGTTGTTGACCACGAGGCCCTTACCGGTCCCACCGCCGGCAAAAAGTATTTTCATGCCGAAGTCGTTGAAGACGCCGTAACCGGCAGCTTTGGCGATGGCCTGCTTCGCGCTCGGCTGCGCCGAGTACAGGCGGTTCAGCGTATCGTTGACCGTTGCGCGGACATCATCGCGCTGCTCCTGGACGCTCTGTGCACGCGCAATACCAGCGAAGCTGAAGAGGCTGGCTATGACGCCGGCGCGAAGCACCCTGCGGCGCATCTGACGGTGGCTCTCACCAAAGTTATCCATATCGTTCCTCATTGCAGATGTATCGAAGGTGACGGATCGTCTCGAGGCTACGAAGGTGTGCCGCGGAGCTGGTTGAATCTCTTTGCGAAATCCGCTGCCCATTTGTTGAAAGCGTCCTGTGCATAGCTCCAGCTCTTGAAAGAATCCAGATAGCCGTTGACCCATGCATCGGCGGCTTTTGTAGCCCCCTGGTTGAGATCGTCGGCGCACTTGCGGCCGATTTCGGTGTCGGCGCACTCGGCAATGACGGCGCCGGAAGCACCGTCACGGAATTGCACCTCCATCCCTGTCTGCCCCAGATAGGGCGTCGATCCCGCGGGCCGGCCTGTCGCAGCGCCAGATCCGATCTCCGCGACGAAGCCGTATGGCACGACGGTGCCGACCAAGCTTGCGCTGGTATTGGTGGGGGTGAGGCTGGTTAGCGCGAATCGCACTCGGATGACGCCGGGTCCCGCTGCATTGACGATTTGCGTCGTCGGCTTGAGGTCGGTTACGACGGCGTTGTGGAAGTAGTCGAGGAGCGTCTTGAGGTCGCTCGGATCGACTGGCTTCTGCGTCCCGGTTCGGTCGAAGTAGACCTGGATACGTTCAATCAGCGCCTTGTCGTATTTCTTCCAGTCGACACCAGCATCGCGCCAGCACTGCATCCCGCCACCACCCGGCATCGGCTGAAGTTTTGAGTAGTCGGTGAGGAAACCGACGCGCGCCGCGTTGGAGGACGTCGTCACCGACGCCACGACATTCGCGCCGCCGCTGCTACCCAGATTCGTGCTTTCGCCAGTTGAAGCGCATCCCGACAAGGACGCGATGCTGACGATGGTTCCGATCGCGAGCAGCTTGCGTAGACCGTTTCTGTTGTTCCTAGGCATTGCGATGTTCCTTGTTCGTAATGGCGCGCCTGCACGTGCACGCCTCCCAGAGCTCAGGTAACGCAAACCTGCCAAGTGATTTCCTTTTTCGTCGACCGTCAGGAATGAGCCCGGATGATGCGCGTCCAGTCAACGCGAGGTTGCATGGACGCGCTGTCGTGCTCAATCGCCTATGCGGAAGGTGGTCGGCAGCTTGATCGGATCGTAGGGCAACGGATTTTCCGGATTCTGCAGATTCGGGATCATGTCGTTCGAAGCCCCGCCCGGAAAACGCTTGATGTTCGGATACATCACGATCGATTTGTTGAACTCCGCGAGCGGAATATCGATCAGCGAAAGAGACCAGCCGTTGTCCATACCGGCATAACGACCCGGCGACGAGGTCGGGTTGCGGGTCGCGACCGCACCGTTGAACATCATGTCGTATTTCTCATACGGGTCCATCGTCAGGTTATAGACCGAAGGGACGGCACCCATGTTCAACGTCGGCCCCATCCACGTATCTTTCGAGGTGTAGAGTGCCTTCCAGGCGATCTTTACTTCGGGCGCTTCGGGATCGA
>Ga0066789_10000382_pt1 | contig 17188 bp, 15 predicted proteins | sample OrgsoiDNA2013049_FD_70960 | JGI IMG/M metagenome (GOLD analysis project Ga0066789, IMG submission 70960) | Permafrost soil microbial communities from the Arctic, to analyse light accelerated degradation of dissolved organic matter (DOM) -... | ecosystem: Environmental > Terrestrial > Soil >...
GCCGCCGTCGCCGATTTCCACCAGCACATGGTCGCGCTCGTAGACGCTGTTCATGATGTCGCCGATGGATTTCTTGATGCTTTCCGGCGTGATGCCGTGCTCGGTGTTGTATTCGACCTGCTTTTCGCGGCGGCGGTCGGTCTCGGCGATGGCGCGTTCCATCGATCCCGTCACCTGGTCGGCATAGAGGATCACCTTGCCGTCGACATTGCGCGCGGCCCGGCCGATGGTCTGGATCAGCGATGTCTCGCTGCGCAAAAAACCTTCCTTGTCGGCGTCGAGGATCGCGACCAGCGCGCATTCGGGAATGTCGAGGCCCTCGCGCAACAGATTGATGCCGACCAGCGCGTCGAATGCGCCCAGCCGCAAATCCCGGATGATCTCGATGCGCTCGATGGTGTCGATATCCGAGTGCATGTAGCGCACGCGAATACCCTGCTCGTGCAGATATTCGGTGAGGTCTTCCGCCATCCGCTTTGTCAGGACGGTGACGAGCGAGCGATAGCCGGCTTGCGCGGTGGCGCGGACCTCGCCGACGAGATCGTCAACCTGGGTGCGGGCCGGGCGGATATTCACCGGCGGATCGATCAGGCCGGTCGGCCGGATCACCTGCTCGACGAACACGCCGCCGCTCTCGTTCAACTCCCACGCGCTCGGGGTCGCCGACACCGCGACCGATTGCGGGCGCATCATGTCCCATTCCTCGAACCGCAGCGGGCGGTTGTCCATGCAGGAGGGCAGCCTGAACCCGTATTCGGCCAAGGTCGCCTTGCGGCGGAAATCGCCTTTGAACATGCCGCCGATCTGCGGCACGGTGACATGGCTCTCGTCGGCGAACACCAGCGCGTTGTCGGGGACATATTCGAACAGGGTCGGCGGCGGCTCGCCGGGGCGGCGCCCGGTGAGATAGCGCGAATAGTTCTCGATGCCGGCGCAGGAGCCGGTGGCTTCCATCATTTCCAGATCGAAGGTGGTGCGCTGCTCCAGCCGTTGCGCTTCCAGCAGGCGGCCCTGATTGTTGAGCTGATCCAGCCGCCATTTCAATTCGCTCTTGATCGACTTGATGGCCTGCACCAGCGTCGGCCGCGGCGTCACATAATGCGAGTTGGCGTAGATCTTGATGAATTCCAGTTCGTCCTGCTTGTGGCCGGTGAGCGGATCGAATTCTTCGATGTTTTCGACGACGTCGCCGAACAGGTTCACGCGCCAGGCGCGGTCTTCATAATGCGCCGGAAAGATATCGATGACGTCGCCGCGGACGCGAAACGTGCCGCGGGTGAAATCGGCCTGGGTGCGCTTGTATTGCAATGCCACGAGGTCGGCGATCAATTGCCGCTGGTCGATGCGCTCGCCCTTTTTCAGCGCGAACGTCATCGCGGTATAGGTTTCGACCGAGCCGATACCGTAGATGCACGACACCGAAGCCACGATGATGACGTCGTCGCGCTCCAGCAGCGCCCGCGTCGCCGAGTGGCGCATGCGGTCGATCTGCTCGTTGATCGAAGAGTCCTTCTCGATATAGGTGTCGGTCCGCGGCACATAGGCTTCGGGCTGGTAGTAGTCGTAATACGAGACAAAATATTCCACGGCGTTGTCGGGGAAGAAGCTCTTGAACTCGCCATAGAGCTGCGCCGCCAGCGTCTTGTTCGGCGCGAGGATAATGGCGGGGCGCTGCGTGGCCTCGATCACCTTGGCCATGGTGTAGGTCTTGCCGGAGCCGGTGACGCCGAGCAGCACCTGGGTGCGGTCCTGACGCGAAATGCCCTCGACCAGTTCCTTGATTGCGGTCGGCTGGTCGCCCTTCGGCTCGTATTCGGATTTGATCACGAAGCGGACGCCGCCTTCGGACTTTTCCGGGCGCGGCGGGCGATGCGGCGTCCAGATCTTTATCTGACCATCCTCGCCCTTGAATTCCGGCCGGCCGTCGCGGATCAGGTTTTCCAGCGCATCCGCGGTAGCGGCGACGCCGAGCGCCTCCATCTTGTTGCGCGGCGGCCGCGCCAGCGCCGCTGCGTCTTCCTCCTCGGTGGTGAAGCCGAGTTGCTTTGCCAGTTCCGGATCGAGCGCCGGAATGGTGGCGGCGGTGCCGTAATTGGCTTGTGGGGCTTCATCGAAGCCTTGCCTCGCGGAAGCACCCCCACCCTGATCCCCCGATCCAGGCGGGGGCCGGCTCTCCCCCGCAAGCGGGAGAGAGGACGCAGGTTGCGACTCCGCGGAAAAATTCTTTCCATCAGTGCCTGGCGCTAGCCGCGGGTAGCCCTCTCCCGCTTGCGGGGGAGGGTTGGGTGGGGGCGAGCCACGGGGCGGGGGTGGCGTGACGGACGCATCGCGCTTCGCCACGTCCTCGCTGGTCCCGCGCGTCGACGCCCGCGCGCGATGCGCGGCGGCTTCGCCACCGGAGCGGCGATCCCATGAATTATCCGGCGGCGGCTGCAATCCGGTTCCGGAGCCAAGCCCGGCATCGCCGCGATTGATCGCGGGATTGAGCAGTTCCGCCAGCGCCGGCCCGATCGGCTGCACGTCGGGCCTCGACGCCTTGGAACTTGGCGCCTTCAATTTGGGGGTTTTGGTCGGTTTTTTCGGGCTGTCAGGTGCTTTCGCCATCAGCCGAATATGGGATGAGTCCGGCGGCGAGAAAAGGGCAAAAGCTGACAGCGAATTGGCGCCTGCCCGACGACATCAATGAATGGCTGGTGTTCAGGACGAGTCCCTGAGGCCCGAATGGACCGCATCCTGATGGATATGGCCGCATCTCGTGCATCGCAAGGTCCAATGCTCGAGCCCTGCCGGCCCGGGTATGATGCGCTGGACCACTAGGCGGGTTTCGCAAAGTGGGCAGTTGGATAATATCGTGGCCGATGGCAACGGCGTCGGGTCGGCTTCGGATTTGCACATGGAATGCGCGCTACTCTCAAATCAGGCTAGGAAGCAGCCGGTCGTTCCGCCTGCGCCATTTGCCCGACCGTCGCGGAACGCTGGTTGAGATGGTCGATTTGAGTCTTCGCATCGGCAACCGCCGCATCGCGACTGGACCACGCGAAGCCGACTTCGAGCGTGGAAAACAAAACGCCGTCGATGACGACAGGCTTTTGATCCGCCCGCCTGATCCTGGCGTGCCATAAATCCTTCCCGGCCTCGAAGGATTCAATTTGAAAGCCGTCATGGTTCATTGTCGTGACTCCAGTTTCTTTTCGGCAGGTTGTTTTTCGGCGCGAGTATTTTCCCGAGCCGAAGGAACCATGAGCCCACCAAAACCAATGTGAACTCATTCACATGCCGGGCTTATTTTTCAGGCCTGAAAGCAGCAGAGATGCGTCAGCGACAACGCAATAGCCCAAATCCGAATCAAGCGCGCGCGGCGATGTGATTGGCGAGATCGGCCGCGTCCTCGCCGACGCCGGAGAGGAACGACGAACGCATCCTGGACAGCCATTGCAGGCCGAGGAAATACAGGCCGGGCACGTTGGTGACGCCGCCGTGATGAACCGGCTCGCCGCGCGGGTCCAGCACGGGAATATCGATCCAGCGGAAGTCGACGCCATAGCCGGTGGCCCAGATCACCGCCCCGATGCCGTCGGCACCAAGATCGAGCCGCCGCAGTGGTTCGGTGATGCAAGGCGGGTCGGGCAGCACCGCGCGGGCGGCGGGGTCTTGCGGCATGTCCAGGCCGTGCTGCTCGGCATGCGCATCCGCCCTGTCAAGGAAAGATGCGTAGATCGCATCGCCGTTGGCGAGGCTGTCGGTGAGGTCCGGCGCGATTTCCAGGACGCCTTCACGCGCCGCCTCGGCTCGCCCCAGCAGCGTCACGCCGTCCGCGGCGAATTGACGAAAGTCGATGGTGTGGCCGCCATAGGCGCCCGAGATCACCGGCAGCAATCGCGATGGGCCGCGCTGCTCCGCCGGAGTCTGATCGATGCCCATGGCGCGCAGCCACCAGATCAGATCGCGACCGCGGTATCGGCGCGGCAGGCGGGTGTGGCGGCCGACCGAAAGATAGACGCGGCGGCCGGCACGTGACAGCTCTTCCACGATCTGCGCGCCGGAAGCGCCGGAACCGACCACCAGCACCGCGCCTGGCGGAAGCCGGTCCGGGCTTTGATACCGGCTGGCGTGCACTTGAAAGATCGCGTCATCGCGCAACAGGGCCGGGATGACGGCGCGCTGGTAAGGACCCGTCGCGACGACGACATTTTTGGCTTCGATCGGACCGCCGGAGGTTTCGGCGACGAATCCCGGCTCGTCGAGGCGGCGTTGCAGCCATGTCACCTCGACGCCGCAGCGGATCGGCGGCGCGACGAAATCAGCATAGGCGCTGATAAAATCCAGGATGTCGCCGGTCGAGGCAAACGCGTCGGGATCGTCGTGAGGAAACGGGAAATCCGGCAACCGCACCGACCAGTTGGGAAACTGAAATTTCAGGCCATCCCAGCGCTCGCTGCGCCATCGCTCGGCGATCCGGTGCCGCTCAAGCACAAGATGCGCAAGGCCGCGCTGCTTGAGCCGATGGCTCATCGTCAGCCCGGCCTGGCCGCCGCCGATGATCAGGGTTTGGGCTTGCTCAATCGGCATTGGGGCGCCCCCGGCGACGCAACCTCAGCGGATGATGCTGTTGCAACGCGCACACTGTGCACAGGCTGGAGGTCGGCATGAGGCGGAGGATCGACGAAATCAGTGGCGGTTGCTAGTGCCATCGGACATTAGACGCGCGGAATAGCCAGTGCGCCGGCCCAGGAATTCATACCCGCGCCGGCGGAGGCTTCGAAGCCGACAAGCCTCAGTTCGCAACCAAGTGGCGATCTGCCAGCCGGACGGTGACCATGTCAAAGCGCGATTGCGCCAGCGACCGCACGCCTACCTGGTGAAAACCGATCTTGAGATATTGCTTGTCAACATGAATGCGCAGGTAGCCGTAATTGTGGTCGTCGTACTTTGCCAGGATGAGATGTTTCACCTTCTCGACGTCATCCTTGCTTTCAAGATATTTGACATCGGCGCTGCTGAGCGGCTCGACGGCCGGCTTTCCTTTCTGCGGCCTGACCAGAGTATTGACGTTATGGCCGCCGTCGCCGCAAACGATAAAGGGAACGTCGATCTCCTTGCCGCCGAAGTCAAAAATCCGCGTGTAACGCTGGTAGTTATGGGCATGGCCCGACAGGAACGCGTGAGGGTACACGCCTTCCTGATTGCAGATATTATCGATCTGCTGGAGCATCACGGTGCTGCAGCCGTGATTGCCACCTCCGCCGCCCGATTTCGTCTGAGGAGAGTAGCTGAATGGCGGGTGATCGGTGGCGAGCAGGACGGCGCCCGGATATTTTTCCTGCTTGATCCGTTTCAGCTGGGCATGGAGAAAGTCGATCTGCACGTTGGAAACCGCATCCCATTTGTGATCGAGATTCGAAATCACGCCGGGATCTTCCAGCGCATTGCTGAACAGACCGATGACCCGGACAAACGGTGCGTCCAGCGTAAAATAGACTCCGGGCTGGGTCATCGCCGTCCGATGCAGCGAACCCGCCTCAGGGGTAATGACATGTTGCTCGGAACAAAAATTTCGCTGGAACGTGTCAAGCGGCGTATGGTCTTTTGCCGTTCCCGGAACCACGAATGAATCGTGATTTCCCGGAATCGCAAAAATGGGGGCGGGGTAATTGCGGAAGGGTTCGTAAAATTGGTCGTAGTAGTATTGCGCTTCGCCGAAATTGTAGACGACATCGCCGAGGTGAAAGAGGAACGCAGCGCGTTCGCCTTCCGACGAAGACGTGGTATCGAGCGTGACCTGATCGCCGACGCGCAGTTCGTTGGCATATTTCCCCGAATTGGAGGCGCCTGAATCGCCAAACGCATGAAAGATGATCTTGCCGGCGCCCTCGATGATCTTGGTGATTTGCGAGCCGTGACTCCCGTAAGCCTCCGCGAGGCCGAACATCTCGTTGGCGGCGATCCGCGACACCGGAACGGCGGCAACATCTTTCTTCGCCAGGTCTCCGATCCGGTTGTACAGTGCGGTGTCGCTCGGATGGGCCGTGGAGAATCAGGTCGGATCGGGAGGCGACCCATCCTCGCCGAAAATCGGTTCGTGAAAAACTGGCTGCGGAAGTTGAGTGTGAGCTCCTCTCGGCATGGCAATTGCTCCTTTTGTCGAAATGTGATCTGAAATTTGGATAGGAAAGCCACAACAATACTACAACCTAAGGACGAATCCAATAATTCGAATTCATTTTATCTGCGCCGCGCCGCGCCGGTGTCGTCGGCAGCCGGTTGGCCTTGCGCTCGAACAGGGCGACACCCAACCGCTGCTCCAGGAGATGCACCATCCGGCTGATCGCCGCTTGTGCCAGGCCAGATAACTCAGTTTGCGCGAGCCGCACCAGCAAGGCAGAAAAAGGCGAGGGCTGGGCGCGGCGGCTGGTCACGACCGTCGCCGGCTATTACATCCTCTGCGGAAGCCGGCTGCTGCCGGCGCGCAGCAACACTTTTGCCTTTTGAGAGGGGAGAAAGCTCGATGGCCGATACGGCAGATCCGCTGGTGCTCGATTTTGTTGAATGGATCGCCCGGGAGCCTCGACTTTATTCCGAGGTGATCGCGACCTGGCGAACATCGTGTCCGCGATTGACGATATGGGAGGACGCGACCGACGGCGGTTACGTCGTGCGCGAGACGACCGCTGGCTTCGGGATTATCGTGACGGTTACCGAAGACGGCGAAAAACTGCTGCGCGAGCACGGTCGTGTCAGCTGATCCGGCCGAGCGGCGCTGATCGCGAGTTGTCTGCCATGCATCGCTTTCGCTACGGCAAATTCCGTAGGGCTTCCGTCATACCGTCATGCCGATCAATTCGCCGGGGTGCGAACGCCCGCCATTGACTTCGCGTCCCCTTTGCGGTGAACTTCATGCAATCGCATCCAATTAGGATCGCCGATACGAATCCGCAGCAGGACAGGAACGGCCCCATGATCGACCTCCATTACTGGACGACGCCGAACGGCCACAAGATCACGATGTTTCTCGAGGAGACCGGGCTGAAATACAAGATTTTCCCGGTCAATATCGGCAAGGGCGATCAGTTCAAGCCGGAATTCCTCGCGGTCGCGCCGAACAACCGCATTCCCGCAATGGTCGATCACGAGCCGAAAGGCGGCGGCAAACCGATCTCGATTTTTGAGTCCGGCGCGATGCTGCTGTATCTCGCCGAGAAGACCGGCAAATTCCTGCCCTCCGACATCTACGGCCGCTACGATGCTATACAATGGACGTTCTGGCAGATGGGCGGGCTCGGGCCGATGGCCGGCCAGAACCATCACTTCTCGAACTACGCCCAGGAAAAAATCAAATACGCCATCGACCGCTATGTGAACGAGACCAACCGGCTCTACGGCGTGCTCAACAAGCGGCTGGCCGACCGCGAATTCATCGCCGGCGACTATTCGATCGCGGACATGGCGAGCTACCCCTGGGTCGTGGGGTACAAGAACCAGAGCCAGAACATCGACGATTTTCCGCATCTCAAACGCTGGCTCGAAACCATCCGCGAGCGTCCGGCGACGGTACGCGCCTACGCGATGGCCAAGGAGGTCAATCCGAATTTCGGCCAGCCCGCGATCCGCACCGAGGAAGAGCGCAAGCTGTTGTTCGGCCAGACTGCGGCGGTGGTGAGGTAGGTAGCGCGGTTGGGTTGACGTCATCACAAACCCATCCACCGTCATTGCGAGCGAAGCGAAGCAATCCAATGCCACGATGCGAAGAATGGATTGCTTCGTCGCTTCGCTCCTCGCAATGACGGCCCGAAGTCGGAGCAGGGAATCAGCATGTCTTTAAAACTCTTCGAACTGGTCGGCACCGACGAAGCGCGTCCGTTCAGCCCGTTCTGCTGGCGGACGCGGATGGCGCTGGCGCATAAGGGGCTGTCGGCGGAATCGATCCCGTGGTGCTTTACCGAGAAGGCCGCGATCGCCCCGCACAATTCCGAAAAGGTGCCGGTGCTGATCGACGGCGAAAGCTCGGTCGCGGATTCCTGGGCGATCGCAAATTATCTCGAAGACCGCTATCCGGACCGTCCCGCGCTGTTCGGCGGCGAAGGCGGCCGCGCCATGGGCCGGATGATCAATTGGTGGGGCGACGTCACCGTGATCGGCGGCATGTTCCCGCTGATCGTCGCGGATATTCCCTCGCATCTGAAGCCGGTGGATGCGGTCTATTTCCGGCAGAGCCGCGAAGCCCGCTTCGGCAAGCCGTTGGAAGAAGTAGTGGCCGGGCGCGACAAATCCGTCGAGAGCTTTCGCCGGGCGCTCGACCCGCTGCGGCTGACGCTGAAGACGCAAGCCTATCTCGGCGGCGATGCGCCGAACTATGCCGACTATATCGTGTTCGGCGCATTCCAGTGGGCGCGCGTGGTCAGCCCGTTCAAATTGCTCGCCGAGAATGATCCGGTTTACGCGTGGCGCGAAAAATTGCTCAACGCGTTCGGCGGCATGGCGCGCGGGTCGCCGGGCTATCCGCTGTAGGGGTGACGCGCCCTTGGTGGTGTGTCGGATGCAGTCGCAAGGCAACATAGCTTTGAAAGCTGGCAGCCGCTCAAGACAGGACTTCCCACCATGTCAGATCATGCAGATACGATGATCACCAAAGCCGTCATCGCCGGTGCCGAACCGCAATTGTTCGTCGCCGACATCAAGTCATCCTGCGATTTCTTTGCGACAAAACTCGGTTTTGTCACCGCGTTCACCTATGGCGAGCCGCCATTTTATGCGCAGGTCAAACGCGATGCGGCGCGCATCAACCTGCGATGCGTCGAGCAGCCTGCGATCGATGCCGAATTGAGGAACCGTGAGCAATTGCTGTCGGCCTCGCTCATCGTCGCGACCTCGGCGGAAATCAAGGCGCTGTTCCTCGAGTTTCAGGCCGCCGGTGTGACGTTCTTGCAGACGCTCAAGCGCCAACCCTGGGGTGCGCGAGATTTCATTGTAGAGGACCCGGACGGTAATCCGCTGCTGTTCGCGGGACCGGCGGAGTAAGCTTCGCGTGATGCACGTGTCCCGGACCCGGTGCAGCGTTGTCCCGGCGATCAGGAGGACGAGGCGGCTCTACTTGTGGAATGCGTCGCTTGCGACGCCATCCTTCGCAAACAATCCCGGCACAGGCAGTCCTCGCCCTCGACCGGCATCGGCAGCCGGGCGGCTTCCTCGGCGCACCAGCATGGGCCGTTTGGGCTGCAGCTGAATTCCGTTCCGCATCGGGAACAGGCGAGGCGGCGGGACATCGGATTTTCTAACCGATTTGTCATGAATTGAAGCAAACCTTGGCCGTGTTTTTCATGTCCGGTTCATGCCGGGCGGCGGTATGATCCGCGATCAATATAGGCCCCGCGACAGCGCAAGGGAAATCCGATGGCCCGCGATTCGCAAGCTGCTCTGGTCGCGCTCAATCGCTTCGGATTTGGCGCGCGCGGCGGCGCATCGGGTGATTTTGTCAACGCTGCCTCCGATCCACGCGGTTTTGTCAAAGCCGAATTGAGCCGCCCCAACGGCGTGCTGCTCGAGGTACCCGGACTGCTATCGACTCCGGCCTATGGACAAGCGGTGTTCGCCTATCAGGCGGAAGTCAAGCAGGCGCGCGAGGCGGCTGCGAAATCAGGCGCGCCTGCGTCCGACGCCACGCCGGCGCAACCGGCAGCCGATATCAAGGCGCAACGGCGAAACCTTTCGCTTAACAGCATCGCCAAGGATATCGCAGCAAAGGACATCGCAGCAAAAGACTTGGCGACAAAAGACTTGACGACAAAGGACTCGGCGAACCCGGCAATGAAGGCGCCGGAGAATGGCAACACCAGTGCAGCGATGGCGCCGACGGACGCGATGCAGCCCAATGCCGCAAAGCCGCCGGCCCAGCCGCTCAACATCATTCAGAAGACCTATCGCGCCGAGGCGCTGGCGCGGCTGCAGCGCGCCGCGATCGCCGATTGCGGCTTCACCGAGCGATTGGTGGCGTTCTGGTCGAACCATTTCTGCATCTCGGCCAACAAGGGTGAACTGGCGCGGATGTGGGCCGGCTCGTTCGAGCGCGAAGCGATCCGCCCGCACGTGTTGGGGCGTTTCGGCGACATGCTGAAGGCGGTCGAGCAGCATCCGGCGATGCTGTTCTTTCTCGACAATCAGCAATCGCTCGGCCCGGACTCCCGCGCCGGACAAAATCGCAAGCGCGGCCTGAACGAAAATCTGGCGCGCGAAATCATGGAGCTGCATACGCTCGGCGTCGGCGGCGGCTACTCGCAGGACGACGTGACGTCGCTGGCGCGCATCATCACCGGCTGGACCTTTGCCGGACGGCAAGGCCAGCTCGGCACGCCCGGCAGTTTTGTCTTCAACGCCAATGCGCACCAGCCGGGACCGCAGCCTCTGCTCGGCAGGACCTACGAGAACAATGGCGTCGCGCAGGGCGAGTCGGCGCTGGCGGATATCGCGCGCCACCCCTCCACCGCGAAATTCATCGCCACCAAATTCGCGCGTCACTTCGTGGCCGACGATCCGCCGCCGGCATTGGTGGCGCGACTGCAGGAGACCTTCCGCAAGTCCGACGGCGACCTCAAGGCATTGACGGTCGCACTGGTGGATTCCGACGAGGCCTGGCAGGCGCCTTTGACAAAATTGCGCAACCCTTACGAATTCCTGGTGGCGACCGGCCGCTTGCTGGCGCGAATCCCGGATGATCCCGGCAACTATCTCGGCGGACTCAATCTGTTGGGCCAGCCGCTGTGGTCTCCGTCCGGGCCGAACGGCTTTCCCGATAGTAATGCCGCATGGGCCGCCCCCGAGGGAATGAAGCTGCGGCTCGATGTCTCCGCGCAGCTCGCTTCGCGCGTCGCCGACAAGATCGACCCGCGCGATCTCCTCGAACTCGTCGCCGCCGACGCGGCGTCGGAGGAAACGCGGCGGACCATCGAGCGCGCCGAATCGCGGCAACAGGCGCTGGCGCTGTTGTTAATGTCACCGGAATTCCAGAGGAGATGACGATGGATTGCTGCGAAAGCCGGACGTCGCCTGCGGCCACGCGCCGTTCGCTGCTGCTCGGCGGCGCGTCGTTCGCTGCCTGGGCTTACCTGCCGAAATTCGCGTGCGCCGCGGACGGTCGCGATCCCAGGCTGATCGTCGTGATATTGCGCGGCGCGCTCGACGGCCTCGCCACCGTCGCCCCGACAGGCGACCCCGATTATGCCGGCCTGCACGGTTCGATCGCGCTGACGCCGGATGGCCCCCACGCGGCGTTGATGCTGGATTCCTTTTTCGCGCTGCATCCGGCGATGCCGGAATTTGCGCGGATGTATAAGGAGAAACATGCCGCCGTCGTCCATGCGGTGGCAACGTCCTATCGCGACCGCTCGCATTTCGACGGACAGGACGTGCTCGAAAGCGGCTTTGCCGGCCCGGGCCGGGTGCAATCCGGCTGGCTCAACCGCGCGCTGGAAGTGTTGCCGCGCGGCGAGCGCGTCGTGAGCGGCCTCGCCGTCGGTCCGACCACGCCGCTGGTGCTGCGCGGCGCCGCGCCGACGGTGGGCTGGGCGCCGGTGGCGTTGCCGCAGGCTGCCGACGATACCGCGACGCGCCTGGTCGAGCTTTACAGTCATCGCGATCCCGCGCTGGCATCGGCGCTGTCGCAAGGCTTGCAGCTCGACAAGCAGGCCCAGGGCGACGACATGAAACCGAAGCCGGGCACCAATGCCGCCGGCGCGATGCGGCTGGTGGCGCGGGGCGCCGCCAAACTGATGTCGGCCGACGACGGCCCGCGGATCGCCGCACTTGCCTTCGACGGTTGGGATACCCATGCCAACGAGGGCGGGCCGGTCGGCCGGCTGGCGCAATTGCTGTCAGGGCTCGATGGCGCGCTGGCGGAATTCGAAAGCGGACTGGGCGAGCGCTGGCGCGACACCGTGGTGGTGGTCGCCACCGAATTCGGCCGCACCGCGCGCATCAACGGCACCGAGGGCACCGATCACGGCACCGGCACGATTGCGCTGCTTGCCGGCGGCGCGGTGAAGGGCGGCCGGGTGATTTCCGATTGGCCGGGCCTGAAACCCGCCAATCTCTTTGAAGGCCGCGATCTCGCCCCCACCACCGATCTGCGCGCCGTGATCAAGGGCGTGCTGCACGATCATCTCGGCCTTGCCGAGCGCGTGCTGGCAGAGACGGTATTTCCGGATAGCGCGCCGGTGAAGGCGATGAAGGGACTGGTGGGGTAGGACTGCGGTCGTCATTCCGGGGCGCGCCGAGTACGAACCCGGAATCTCGAGATTCCGGGTTCGTCCTTCGGACGCCCCGGAATGACGAACCTATTTCGTAATCCCATCGATCTCCGCGATGTCCTCGGCGCTCAGCGCCCAGTCGATTGCCTTGACGTTCTGCTCGACCTGTTCGACGCGGGTGGCGCCGGCGATGACGCTTGAGACCTGCGGCCGCGATGCCAGCCAGGAGAACGCCAGTTCGAGCATGCTGTGCCCGCGCGCTTGCGCAAAAGCCTGCAGCTTTTCGACGATGTCCTCGTTGCGCGGCGTGACATAACGCTCGCGCAGAGCGGGCGCCTTGCCGAAGCGCGTGTCCTCGGGGGCCGCGGCGCCGCGCTTGTACTTGCCGGTCAGCAATCCGCTGGCGAGCGGGAAGAACGGCAGCAGGCCGAGCCTGTATTCCTGCGCCGCCGGCAGCAGATCCTTTTCGATGTCGCGCACCACCAGGCTGTATTCGTCCTGGCACGACACGAACGGACTGACGTTCATTTGGCGCGCGGTGAACTCGGCCTCGGCGATCCGCCACGCCGGAAAATTCGAATTGCCGATGTAGCGGACTTTGCCCTGCCGGATCAAATCGTCCAGTGCCCTCAGGGTTTCCTCGATCGGGGTCAGGGAATCAAAATCGTGCTGCTGGTAGAGATCGATGTAATCGGTTTTCAGCCGCGTCAGGCTGGCTTCGACGGCGGACATGATGTAGCGCCGCGACGCGCCCTGCCTGGTGCCGTCGGTGCTCATCGGCTTGGAGTATTTGGTCGCCAGCACGATGTCCTTGCGCCGGTCGCCGAGCACCTGGCCCAACACGGTCTCCGAGCCACCCATCCCGGCATAGATGTCGGCGGTATCGAACAGCGTGACGCCGAGGTCGATCGCCTTGTGGATCACCTTGCGCGAGGTTTCGAGATCGGTGCGCTGGCCGAAATTGTTGCAGCCGAGGCCGACGGCGGAAACGCGCAAGCCAGAGCCGCCGAGATTGCGAATTTGCATGGACTGATCCTGTGGGGTGTGGGCACGAGGTGGGAGCGCAGTGTGACTCGTGCGCCTCGAGGCCGCAAGGTGCCATCGCACCTTGCGCGTCAGGCCGGTCTGGGATGCGGCTGCCGCGGGACCGGTGCTGCCGGAGTTTGCACAGGCGGCGCAGCGCGGAGCGCAGCCGCGGTCATGCGCCGCACAGATTTTTCGGCGTCGCGCGCAATCGCCTTGCGATCGGCGCTCATGTCGTAGGCCGTGGCTTCGCCCCAGCTCACGGTGACGTCGACAGCTCCTGACGACAGCACGTGAAGCAGATGAGGGACCAGATCAACATCGCCGTACCACGCGACGCGCTCGCGCAAGCCCCGGCCCATCGGCACACCGCCGAACCCGACATAGGCCAGCGACATCGGCTGCACCGTGATGTGGGTGTGATGCGTGCCGTTGCCGAGAGCGTGATGGACGGCACCGACCAGCGAGGAGCGAAACGGCAGCACGCGGATGCCATCGCTCGACGTTCCCTCGGCAAACAGCACCACGCGTCGCCGCCGAGCAGCCGGCCTGCGATTTCCCGAGTCGCGGCGCCGGTCTGATGCCGCGCCTGCCGGTAGTTGATACGATGCGGATCATTAAAGCGGTTCGTTGAACGCGGCCGCTTGCGCGGCGTAACGGCGGGGGCCGGCGCATGGCCGTTATACGTGATGCAACCGGTGTGGCGACAAAAAAGTGCGGCCCCGGTCAGACGCGGCGACTGACGGGGACCGCTTGGGGCGTGTGATCTGTGACGGGGGGCCTGATCAGACGCCAGCGAAACCTAGCCTTGCTTTGTTACGTGCCGGTGACAGCCGAGCTTATCCACAAGCCCGGACTGCGGGCTGCGAAGTGACCCAGTCACGCACGAGGATAGATGGACCCCGGATCAGCAGCGCACCGCTTCGCGCTGCGCAGCATCCGGGGCACGCTCGTCAGAGCAGCTTGCGATACACGACGAATCCGGAGCGCTCCGCGACCTTGTCGTAAAGCTGCATCGCGGTGAGGTTTGTCTGCTGGGTCTGCCAGTACACCCGCGACGATCCGGCAAGCTGCGCCTGCTCATAGACTCGATTGATCAGCGCTCTGCCAACGCCTCTTCCGCGCGCGGCCTCGCCGGTGAACAAATCCTGCAGATAGCAGACAGGCTCGATGGCCGTGGTGCTGCGGTGAAACAAATAGTGGGTCAGCCCGAGCAATTGTCCCTTGCTCTCCGCGACCAGACCATGCACCGGCTCACAGGCATCGAAGAAGCGCGCCCACGTCATCCCGGTTATTTCAGGGGAAAGCGCTGTCGCGCCCGACCGCCCGTAAAACGCGTTGTATCCGTCCCATAAAGGCAGCCATTGCTCGTAGTCCTCGCGGGCCACAAGTCGGACAGACAGCTCGCCGGACATTTTTGCTTCTGCATTCATGAGGGAGCAACACTCAGGGTGCGCGTAGGCTGGTGATCTCGTCCCCTTATTAGGGACACAGCAAGGCAGGATCAATCCGGTTCGGCGTCTGACGCCATGCCGCCGCTATTCGGCGGCGCGCAAGTGCCGTGCAAGGCCACGATCTCCGTCGTGGCGCAGCGACTGGTAGTAATCGGCGTTGCAGGGGTCGTCGCTGTGGCGGACGAGGTCGGTCACGGCCGTGTAGATCAGCATTCGTCCGCCGTCGGGCAGCGCCGTGCAGCTGAAGCGCAGCACCTGTCCGTCGGCGAGATTGATATTGATCGGCGTCGAATCCCCCGATCGCATCATCTCGGTGCGCCGCGCGATGAAGGCGCTCAACTCTTCCTCTGGCAGTTGGTAGGCGCCGGTATCGCGGCCGTGATACATCAGCGCGATGAATGGCGGCCTGCTGTCGGCCTTCTCGTCCGGCAGCGAAAAATAATCGCGGAAGGCACGGTTGATGAATTCCGCGCGGGTGTCGGAATCGAGCAGCACGATGCCGATGTCGACCTGGTCGAGCGCCGCCGACAAACGCTCCGCGATGCCGTGACCCTTGCGCTGCCACGCGAACGCATTGGTCAATTTTCGCCGCAGCAGGCCGGTGCTCCCGGCGGTGCCGATCGCGGCCGCCGCGAGCACCGCAAGCCGAACCAGGTCCGTTACGTCGTAGCCAGGCGTCGCGCGGTGGTTGAGGAAAAACAGCGCCGAAGCGGCTACCGCGATGGTGGCGCTGATCATGCCCGAGGCAACGCCGCTCAGCGAGCCTGCGAAAGCGGCGATGCAGACGAACAGCGGCGCGGGGTCGGCGACAGCGACAAAATGACGATCGACAGAGAGGGCGATCAAAGCCGTCGCTGTCGTCAGAGCCGGACCGCAGATTGCGCGCCAGTCGAACTGCATGCTGTTCTCGTTGCCTGCGAGAAGAAGTGACGCAGCTTGACGGATGGTTGCGATCGCGGCGCGGCTTTCTGGCTCCATCCTTAAAAACCGGTTGACCGAACCGTCGCGGCTTTCCGATCTGTTGGATCAAATGATATCGATTGCGGATGGGAACCAGGCTCCACACCCATGGGTTACCGCTGAAAATTTCGAAAGGATGTCCATGCCTACGATTTCGCCGTCGGTGTTGCCGGTTCTGATGCTGTTCGCTTCGAACGTCTTCATGACGTTCGCGTGGTACGGCCATTTGAAGTTCAAGGAGAGCTGGCTGCCGCTCGCCATCATGGTGAGCTGGGGCATCGCGTTTTTTGAATACTGGCTGGCGGTGCCGGCCAATCGCTGGGGCAGCGCGGTCTATTCGGCGGCGCAACTCAAGACCATGCAGGAGGTGATCACGCTGATCGTGTTCGCCGGATTCTCCGTTTTGTACCTGAAGGAGCCGCTGGGCCGGAATCACGGTCTGGGGTTTGCGCTGATCGCCGCCGGGGCGTTTTTTATTTTTCACAAATGGCCGTGACGGTCATCCCCGCGTGAGCGCTTGCGCTCATCGCGCCGCGTGAGCGCAATGACGCTCATGGCGCCGCGTGAGCGCGCTTGCGCTGACGCGGGGTTGACCCTTGCACGACCTCGTGGCGGCGCGCCGCGCCGACCCAAAGGCCAGCGATGACGCTGTTGCTTATTGCGGCGTCAGCATAACTCGTCCCGCAGGTTGGTCTGTAGCGTGCAGCTTTCGCCGCGGGTTCCCGTGGCGATCAGGAATGACGCTGTCAACAGGATCGCCGCGGTCAGCGCCGCGGCAACAAGGGCGGCAGGTGTTTTCATCGTTACCCGATGGCGATGCCGATCACCGCGTTGGTTCGCAAAATTGCGAACGGTCAGGGAAATAATTGAGTTACGCCGGAAACGGCATCGCCAACGTGACCTGTGTCGAGAGTACTGTGAGGGTGACGATCAGACACAGTGACAACGCGCCGATCGCGAGCGAGGCCGCGACGGCATGGGTCAGTCTGGACGATGCAGTAGGCGCCGCGCAGCTATCAAAGCCCGCAGCACCGGACGACCGTATCATGGGCCGAAATCCTTGAATGCGCAGGCGAATCACCTGCGTCACCCAAGAATCTCGCAGCAATCGCGGGCAACATTGGGGCAGAACCGCCTTGAAAATGGCAAAACCGAGGCGTGGCTGGCGCTGCGGTTAGGCGGCCATATCCGTTATTTGTCCGTTATTTTGGCGGTTTATGCCTCGGCCGCGATGTCGGCCGGATCGTCGACTTCAGCGCAGCGTCGCCAGTCCATTGAAACGAATCCCGGGGTCTGCTCGATCCGCCGCAACCAGGCGCGGATCGCGGGAAAGGTCGCGAGGTCGTAGTCGCAGTGGTTGGCGACATGGGTATAACCGTAGAGCGCGATATCCGCGACCGTGAGCTGGCCCGTGGCGAAATAGGCATGGGTCTTGAGGTGATTTTCCATCACCTGCAACGCGGCATAGCCGCGCTCCATCCAGTCTTCCAGCGCGTGGGTCTGCAGGTCGCGGCC